>Ga0335085_10008018_pt1 | contig 16202 bp, 10 predicted proteins | sample Lox_Sample_45_FD_206712 | JGI IMG/M metagenome (GOLD analysis project Ga0335085, IMG submission 206712) | Soil microbial communities from Loxahatchee National Wildlife Refuge, Florida, United States - Lox_Sample_4.5 | ecosystem: Environmental > Terrestrial > Soil > Wetlands | place: USA...
CAATTCCCGCAGACGGTCTCCGATCACCATGTTTCCTCCGGCTGTAATGAGAGAACATCATAACCTAGAGCGCCGTCCTGTTTGTTCAGGGACCAGGTCGATTCAGCTCCACTCCGCACCGTGGGGCGCGCGCGGCAAATCGGAAAACGGCAACAGTTCGCCGGTGGCGATCTTCATTGCCACTCCTGTGACGCGTCCGATAATCTCGGCCTGATCGGGATGGGCAAAACTCCGAATTCCTTGCGGGGAGAGCACGTGAGGCACCAAGAGTAGTTGTCCGTTCGTCAGCTCACACCACCCGCAAGCGTAGCTATTGCGCAGTTCTATGAAGTAGATCGGACGCTCCCACTCATGCCGCCAAATTCCGGTTTTGACCTTCGTCTCGTTCGGGTCGATTTGTAGAAAGGAACCGGGAAGGATCATCGGAAAGAGCGAGTAATCGTGCAAGCCGAGGTAGCCATAAAGCGACTTCCGCACGTCGAGTTGTCGGATCAGCGCTACCGGCACATCACCCCACATTTGCACCAGTCTCGTCAGGAGCTGCGTACCTTCCGGCTTGAAATCCCCTCGGGTCCGTACGGGAAAGGGAATCTTGGCCGAGTCCCGATCGACCGACGCCGAAGCAATGTGTGTCGCCGGCCACTCGAACATGGCTTGATCCTTGGCTGCGTCCGCGAGATTGACGCCAAAGAGCGTGAGGAGTTCTTCGCAGCTGCAATGGTAGATGACCGAAAGCGCGTAGAATTTGTGGATACCGGGGACATACCGGCTGTTTTCGATTATTCGCAGCCAGGAATGAGATACGAGGAAGTCCGGGTTCCCCTTCGAAAGCGCCAACCGCTGGCTTCGACGCTCCACCTCGCGCATCGTCAAACGCAGACTCTCCCGAAGCGTTTTCAGACTTTCCCCGGGCCGAGAGGTGGGGCTGCGTACGCCCATCAGCTGCAGATACTAACTGGAATGCCGTTAACTGTCCAGCCAAATGGTAAGGACATTACGGTGCGTGCCCATTCTGCTATTTACGCACCCCCTGGTCTCAAATGCGGTCACGCCACACTTTTTTTACATTTTCGGTTTGCTTTCCTGTATGCACGGTCCGTTTTTCCGTGGGCCGTCCCCGCCCCTCTATGCGACACCGGAACTCTCGCAAGCCCGGGCATGAACAGCTGTCGGCGGCGGAACCCAAGCCCCTGCCCGACGAGGCGTCTTCTCCTGCGCAAGACGACCGAGCCCGCAGAGTCCGAGACATTCTGTCGCGCAAACAGTTAAGCTTGTTGCAGGTGTCCGTCGCTTCAGCGCAAATCTTTGGCGCGGGCACGCCGTACCACGTTCCCCACAATCTCTATTACGATTTGCGGAACTGCCAGTTCACGCCGAATCTCCATCAGTTCATCGCCCTCAGCTCTATTTCTGGCTATAGTCTCTACGATTGGTTTTCCATTTTCGGGATATATCTCGACAACATTGTTCGCATGCAGATGCAATTATCATTCCCGAGAACAGTCCTCTTGGACACAAACGAGTACGACTTCCATGCAATGATGCCACGGCTCGAACACAAAGGTCGCGCCCTCAACTCGATCACCCCGTTCCATCAGGTTATCTCGCAGACCTCGCCGCAGCCGGTTGGAATGCTCCTACGTAGCAACAAGCAAAGGTTTCTATATGCCAAGCTCGGTAGCGAGGATACGCTGCCCTTTCCCGAGCTATTGCCGGGCAGCGTCGTGCGCGTTGAGCCGCAGGGTGATCAGACTCGGCTGCCGGGCGTCGCAGGTGGCGTTTCGCGACATCTTTATTTGTTGGAGCACTCCGGGGGTCTGAGCTGCAGCCGCGTACGACAAATCGCGCCAGGTCGCCTTGTGCTTGTCCCCTCGGATCGAAACGGGTCCGATGTCGAACTTCGACTGGGGAGTGAAGTCAGAGTACTTGGAGCTATCGACATGGAGGTTCGTCGCTTCCAGAATCTGGCGTTGTTCCCCAGTTCTCGGGTACGGACCAAGTGGAGGCCAGAGGGCCTCCCGCCGCCCGGGCACGCGGCCTCGGACCTCGGCCACTTAATCTCGTCTCGACGCCAACGAAATGGCCTCTCGTTCCGGCAGGCATCAACGATGAGTAACCTCATTGCGGCGGAACTTGGCGATGAGCAGTATTCCGCCGCTTTCGGTTCCCTCTCCGACTACGAAGCAGTCGATACTCCGCCTCGACATGTGCAGAAGGTCCTGTCGCTGTGCATTCTTTACTCGATCAGCTTCTGGGACTTTCTCCAAACCGCCAAGCTCGCTATCGACAAACTGGGGACTGAACCGATGCCTGAAGAGCTAGCGGCGCACTCGTCATCTGCATCCATCTCAGGCGAGCGCAGTATCGTGGGACAATCACCTAACGAGAGCGGTATGCAAAACGACTTGGTCGATCGGTTTGCCGAGATTCCCTACTTCCTACGTCATGTATTGCCGGAATTGACAGGTATGTCGCGAATCTCGATGCGCGACGTTTTTTGGATCGAGAACGGGGGACCTGACTTCCAATGGCCGCTGCGCGGCGCTGTTCTCCTGGTCGTGAACCGACGCATCAAAAGACTGGCTTTGACGGAATCCCAACCGGGTGAGCGACGAAACATGTACCTGTTCATGCGCCGCGACGGCTCTTTTGCCTGTGGGCACATCGGCCGAGACCGCCAGATCACGCTGCTGCACGATACAACAGGGGCTGTCCCTTCAACCACTATGAGGCTCGGTCCGGATGCTGATATGGTAGGACAAGTTGTCGCTTGCCTACGCCACATCGAGCCAGTAGGCTGAGCCTTTTCCGAACGTGCAAGGCGTCGTCCTTCTTCGAGTTCCAACACAATTACAAGAGTTTTCCTCCCAATTTGTCGGAATTTCGAACCATTTCCGGACCAACTGGTCGCGAGCCTGACCGCGAATTAGCTTAGTCATCAACGAGACCGGACGACGAGTCGGACGCATGCGGACGTTTCTGCCTGACGAGTTGCGATGGCTGTACCAACGGATCCGGCCGCTACTTGGGTGGCACGTCGTCAGTTTCGGCTTACTGACAGTTTCTAGCATTCTCGCCTTACTTAATCCCTTGGCTCTCATGTGGGTCGTGGATCGTGCAATCCCACACCGAAACATGGCGCTGCTTGTGTCCGCTGTTGCCGCAATGTTCGTGAGTTCGCAACTGCGGACCATGCTCACGGGTTTCGGCAGTCTACTAACGATCAGAGCGTCACAGCAAACGGCTCTCGACCTTCGTATGGAAATTCTCCGAAAGTTCGATTCATTGTCCGCGGAATACCATGAGAAAACTCCGGCAGGGGAGAAAGTCTACGCCCTTCGCGAGCCAATCGAAGAGGTGGCCTATTTCGGCTCGACTTTGGTCCCTACCATACTCCGGACACTGCTCGTCACCTCGTTCACCCTCTGTGCCATGTTGGTCCTGAGTCCTCGACTCACTGTCATGGCACTGCCGTCTATCCCAGTGTTTCTCGCAGTGCGATACCGTTACCGCAGGCTGCTCCGGGAACGGTCGGACAGCGTACACACCACAAGGGCACAGTCGAGCGCTTTCCTCGAGGAGCACGTCTCCTCACTGGTTCAAATCCAGCAGCTACAGCTTGAGAAAAGACAGGAACGGCGTGCCTTTCACTTTTTCTCCAATGTCCTTCGCGCACAGGTAAAGTTGGCTGCCGGGAACTTTCAATTCATGACGTGGACGAATCTCCCCATCGCTGCGGCTGGAGCCACGATCATCGGCTTTGGAGCCTGGGCGTCCCTTCGCGGGGTTATGACGGTGGGCGCTCTCGTTGCGTTCTATGGGTACGTGTTCCAGTTGTTCGAACCCCTGGCTGGCGCGGTCGAATCCTATGCTCAAGCACAGCGTACGCTTTCCGGCATTCGGTACCTGAAAGCAATCTTGGCGTTGCAACCTTTTGCCTCGGACAATCATGGCACCTCACAAATACAGCACCTCCCCCACTGTGACATCACCTTCAAGGGTGTGTCTTTTGGTTATGAACGGGAGAAGGGATTCTTAACAGTCCCGCAGTTGTTCATCCGGGAAGGTGAACGTGTTGCAATCGTGGGCGAAAACGGCGCCGGCAAGAGCACATTCGCAAAGCTGATGGCCCGTGTCTACGATTCCGACTGCGGCACCATCTCCTTGGGGGGCGCGCCCTTCCGGCAATTCCCCCTCGGGCAGCTTCGGGCTTTGGTTTCTTATCTTCCCGCTTTTCCGCTTCTGTTTGATGGAACATTTATCGAGAACCTCCGGCTCGGGAAGCCCTGTCTTGAGACTGAAGAGCTCGAAACGGTCATTGACCTGGTTGAACTTCGTTCCTTTGTCGCATCCCTACCACGCGGATTGTTGGAGCCGGTAGGGCCGCAGGGATGTCAACTTTCCGGAGGCCAACGCCAACGACTTGCACTGGCTCGCGCTCTGTTGCGCCGTCCGAGGGTATTGATCCTCGACGAGGCCACGTCAGCGATGGAACCCGCGAGCGAACTTTCGATGTTACAGAGCATTCTCACCTTCTTACCCGGAGTCACGATCCTGTTCATCGCTCATCGGCTCGTGAATATTCCGTGGATGGATCGTGTTCTAGTCTTCCAGCGAGGAAGAATCGCGGAAGATGGCCATTCTCAAGAGTTGGAATCTAAAAGTGCGCTCTATCAAGAGTTGCAGCGAAGACTACCAACCTCTCCGCACACGATTTTCAGATGAAAGCAGCTCGTTAGTTCAAGTGTGGTGACCCATTTCCGAACAAGCTTCCTTCCGAGAAGTGGGCTCGTTCACGTTCAACATGCTCGTCCCTAATATCTTGTGATTTACGTTTCCTGATTCTCGAACACAGAGAGCTTCTTGTGGATATCGGGTGTCAGAAAGTGGCATTGTCCGTCTCACTTCCCTGACGCTGTGAAGTGCAGCAAGAAAGGAAAAAGCCCTTGCTAAGACTTGCTGAAGGGGTGCGCACCACGCATGACGGCGATGGAGGGGTCCTCCTGAATATCCGTCACGGTCAAATGTTCACCCTCAATATTGTCGGATCGCAAATCCTCAGAATGTTAGAGCGTGGGTGGTCCGAAAACAAAATAGTCGAGGAAATCAGCAGCAAATTCGGTATCCGTTCCGACATCGTTGAGCGTGACGTTCGCGAGTTTCTGGACTGTCTTCAGAAACACAGGTTGGTCGAGTTCCATCGAGGAACCGGCACTACGTAGTCTGCCGGGGCACACTGTGGACGCAGCACAACAAGTCGACCTAGATCGTTATTGTCTCGTTATTATGCGGCGCGACGCATCGGAGCTCTTGTGCCTATCGGATGGACCGTTTTGGGAGCTGCCCTCGGTCGGAATTCCCCGGTGGCAGAGAGTCGCGGAAGAAATCAACGATGCAGCGTGGCAGCAATGGCAAATCGAGACCTACTGCTTGTGCACGCATTTTCCGCACCTACCCGTTGAATCCGACTTGAGCTTTTGTGCAATGGAATGCGTTCGGCCCGAGAATCCACCGCCATCGCTCTTGCACTGGATCCCTTTGGTTGCCTTAGCCGAAACAGCCTTTCGAGATTCAACGACGCTAGCCAAAATCCACACTATCTTGTCGGCGGTCAGGCCGAGCGGAACCGACGAGAGTCGCATGAGGTTTGCCAGGCGCGGTTCGCTTCACGAAATTGCTAATTGGGTTCAAAAGCAAATTGAGTCATTGGACCTTCGTCTCACAGGCCGATTTCGGCAACTGACCGCCGGTCCGGGGTTCTGTTTGATACGTTTCGAAACCAGCGGCTCACCGGTGTGGTTCAAGGCCGTCGGCGACACTCACACTCGTGAATTAACGATTTCGACGACGCTCGAACGTGCGTTCCCCCACTTTGTTCCTCACATCATCGCGGTCTGGCCCCACCGGAGGGCATGGCTCATGGCCCACGCCAAAGGAACGCCACCGAATTCTAATTCCGACTTTGGCGTCTGGATGGAAGTTGTAAGCCGACTCGCAGAACTCCAAATAGCATCGATCGCTTACAACGAAGCGCTGCTGACCGTTGGCTCGCGGGACATCAGGTCACAATCGCTTCTTGGATCTCTGCACGAATTCCTTTGTGTTATGCGGGACCTCATGACGCAGCAACGCCGAACACCACCACCGATCCTCGGTCCCGATGAGGTCTTAGCGCTCGCACACCCGTTGAAGCAAGCATTGTCCATTCTTTCTGAGGGATTCGTACCAGACGCCCTGAATCATCTCGACCTCAATCCCGCCAACATCCTGGTTTCCGACGACCCATGTGTTTTTCTGGACTGGGCTGAGGCCGCGGTCGGTCCGCCTTTCCTGACATTCGAATACTTGATGGAGCATTTCCGACGTTCGTGCCCGACGAGCGTCCATCGAAGCGCGGAACTCTCACAACACTATGCGAATCATTGGAAGCCCTACGCTGCAGATAGCATACTCTGGCGGTATCTTACTGTTTCACCTCTCGTCGCCGTCTTTGCCAATGCCGTGGGAAACGACACTTGGCGAAACCCGGCAAGGCTCGCCAAGCCCCAGACAGCGGGCTATTTCCGTGCATTAACGAGGCGCATGGCACGTGAGGCACACATCCTTGCGCAAGGGAGCCCCCTATGCCCCAGCCAGTAACCACCCCACCCTTTTCCGAGCCAAAACCAGTCACTGATATTTTGCATGGCGTGCCGGTTACCGATCCCTATCGTTGGCTCGAAGACCCAGACTCGCTTGCCACCCGTTTGTGGATCGACGCACAGACACAGTATGCGCGTAACTACCTAGCAGAAATTCCCGGACGAAATTTGATACGCAAGCAGATCGAGAAATACCTCGCTGTCGAAAACTATGACTCTGTGCAGAAAGTTGGCTCCCGGTATTTTTTTCGAAAGAGGCCAGCCGACCAAGAGCAGCACTGCATTTTCTTCCGTGAAGGAGAATGCGGCGAGGATCAACTGCTCTTGGACCCAGCGGAACGAGGCAATGACCCGTATACGGCAGTTATCCCAGTTCGCGTTTCCCCTGATGGCCGATTTCTACTTTACGAAGTCAAACAAGGCGGTGAACGCACTGGAACTTTTGAACTGCTCGACATTCATACGCGGCAGCGCCTTCCCGACGTTTTACCCCGTGGATACTTGCGCGGGTTCGGGTTTACCGCAGATAGTACCGGCTTCTACTACGTCCATGAGAGGGAAGGCGCGTCGCGCCCAACATACCGAGCCGCCTACTTGCACTCTCTAGGGACGCCATTTGAAACTGACGAGGAGATCTTCTTTGCTGGTGAAGATGAAAAGCTTCGCCTCTCACTTCTTTCGGGAAGTAGCAGTCTGATCTTTCTCGTATATAAATACTCCGAGACGAAGGTAACCACGGCTTACCTCAAGATACTAAATAGTATCGAACCGCCCCAAATCATCATTGAACACGCGGACTACATCTTTAGCCCCAGGCTGATTGACGACAAACTCTTGGCGATCACGGATCGTGATGCCCCCAACCGACGTATCGTCGAGGTTCGCCTCCACGCTGATGGAAACCACGACTGGTTTGACGTTGTTCCGGAGGATGACGCCGTAATCATCCACTGGGTCGTCGCCGGAGACCACCTCTTCGTCTCTTATCTACGCGGTGTGCGCCATCAGATCGCCATCTTTGATTTTCACGGGAATCGACGTGGGGAGATCCCTCTCCGAGCCGGCGAAACCGTAGCCTTGCTCTCTGGCCTGCCGGGAACTGACGAAGTATTGCTCGAATCTGAATCGTTTACGGAGCCAGCCTCGATATTCCGCTACTCGTTTCGAGCTAGCAAGCGAACGCCATGGACCAACCGGTCGACTCCAATAGACGCGGGGAAATACCGCAATTCCCGATCTGAGTTCCTATCGAAAGACGGTACTCTGATCCCCATTTACCTGGTCGGCCGAAGTGATGTTCTGGAAAAAGGCGATTCCCCGACGATTATGACGTCGTACGGTGGTTTCGGCGTCTCATCAGTCCCACAGTTCAGCGTTCTCGTGGCTTTTCTTATTGAGCGGGGTTGTTTGTTCGCGCTTCCCAGCATCCGCGGAGGTTCGGAGTTCGGCATAAATTGGCATAACTCCGCAAAGCGCCGCAAGCGACAAACGGCATTCGACGATTTCCTTTCTGCAGCCGAATGGCTGATTAAAACCGGTCGGACTTCTCCTTCAAAACTCGCCATTTTTGGAGGGTCGAATTCGGGCTTGCTTGTTGCCGCGGCATTGACTCAGCGCCCAGACCTCTTTCGCGCAGTCCTCTGCATGGTCCCACTGCTCGACATGCTGCGGTATCACCTCTTTGATTGCGCTTTCGTGTGGAAAGAAGAATACGGAATCGCAGAAGACGCCGACGATTTCAAGGCACTCTTGGACTATTCGCCCTACCATCACGTCCACCCAGGCAAGGCCTACCCCGCAACAATGATCGTCTCTGGTGATGCCGACCGGAACTGCAATTCGCTTCATGCTCGAAAAATGACCGCGCGGCTACAAGCTGCAAATACTTCTCCGCTCCCGGTTTTTTTGGACTACACCAGGTTTCGCGGCCATTCACCCGTCCTGCCCCTGACCCAGCGCATTGAGGCGCTCACGGACCGTTTGGCATTCCTATGTGACCAACTCCAATTGCCTCTTTAGAACAGGAGGACCTCCCATATGTGGCTCATGGTACTAACCGCTTACCTAACCCTATTGCAAGTAGATCTCTGCTTGACTTGCGGTGGATTCAGCGCTCTTCACAAAAGCATTCGCAGTCAAGCGGTGAAGAAAAAGACTCCGTCCGGTGAAACGGTCGAGCGAGTGTGTTCAGCGGTCGACGTGGCCTGTATCTGGTACTGGAAGGAGGTGTTCTGTTTGCAACGGTCCGCAGCGACTGCCCGCCTTCTCAAGAAGCACGCAGTGCCCGCTTGTTTGGTGATCGGCGTCCAGCGCCTTCCCTTCAAAGCACATGCTTGGGTCGAGGTAGAAGGTCGTGTGGTCAATGACAAAGTCTATACGCCTAATTTATATCGAGTGCTTGAAAGATGCTGACAAGAAGTCCGTTCGGGTTTTAAGGACCACTTATGAGCGTTCAATTTGGTAGATGGAGTTTTCACACAAAGCCATTGGAGCCCAATCAGCTGAAGCGAGTCGACGATGTGCTCGCTCCCTACGGTCCCGATGGCGCCAGTTCCTATTCGCAAGGCGAGCTGCAGATTTTATACCGCGCTTTCCACACGACTCCCGAATGCAACCGCGTAATGCAACCGTTCGTAACCAAATCGGAAGCCATCGTCACCTGGGACGGGCGCCTGGACAATAGAGAGGACTTGCTCCGTTCGACAGACTCGGGTCTGGCAACTAGTTCGCCCGACATTTCAATTGTCGCGGCAGCTTACGAGAAGTGGGGTACGTCCTGTCTCGAGAAACTGTTAGGCGATTGGGCCATTTCGATCTTTGAGCCAGTGAACCATTCACTCACTTTGGCAAAGGACCCGGTTGGAGTTCGGCACCTTTATTATTCCCTTGAGAACGATCACGTCCATTGGTGCACGCTCCTAGAACCGCTGCTGCTACTCGCTGACAGAGTACTCATTCTCTCGGAAGAGTACATTGCCGCTTGGTTGACATTCTTCCCTGACGTTCACTTAACGCCTTACGTAGGCATTTGTTCAGTTCCTCCGTCCTCATCCGTCACCATACAATCCGGGATGGCGTCAGTAAAGAGGTACTGGGATTTCGACCCAAAACGCACTGTCCGCTTGCAAAGCGATACGGAGTACGAAGAACAGTTCCGCTCTGTGTTTTCCGATGCTGTCCACCGCAGGCTTCGGTCCGCCGGCCCGATCGTTGCAGAGCTCAGCGGCGGCATGGACTCGACGTCGATCGTGTGCGTTGCAGATAAACTGCTTTCTAAAGCCGCTACGGGACGTATCGATACGATTTCTTTTTACGACGACTCGGAACCCAACTGGAACGAGCGTCCGTTCTTCCTTCAAGTCGAAAGCCAACGCACGCACCCAGGCCACCACATCAATGCCTCACCACAAGCTGACTACGTTTTCGGGTATGAAGAGACCGGCATTCCCTCAACCCCCGCTTTTCACGCACGGCCCACGGAGGCCGCCCGAGAGTACGCGTTGTGCTTAAGGTCTCAAGAAAGTCGAGTTGTCCTATCCGGGGTCGGTGGCGACGAGGTCATGGGTGGAGTGCCAACCCCGGAAGCCGAAATTCAAGATCTCCTCGTTGCAGGCCATTTCGCGCTACTGGGTAAACAACTAAAGGCATGGGCCCTTGCGCAGCGAAAACCCTTGTTCCATCTACTATTCTTTTCTCTACGGGAATTTTTTCCGATTCCGCTTCTTGCCGGACGCCAACTTGTCGTTCCTTGGCTCACACGGCAGTTCGCAAGCCGATTCCACGAGGCTCTCGCAGGTTATGAATACCCGCTAAAACCGCTAGGCCCACGGCCAAGCTTCCAGAAGAACATCTCCACCCTCGATACCGTTCGCAGGCAACTGGCCGCATCGGCACTGCCGTGCGAACCATGCTATGAAAGGCGTTATCCCTATCTTGACCGCACCCTCCTCGAGTTCATATTTGCCTTGCCACGACAGCAACTGGTTCGACCAGGCGAACGGCGCTCTCTAATGCGACGAGCCCTGAGGGGACTGGTTCCGCCGGAAGTTCTGGAGCGAAAAAGGAAGGGCTACTCAGCCCGGTCGACGGCCATGGCGCTCTACACACAGTGGCGCAGGGCAATGCAACCGGGTCAAATCCTAATTACTTCGGCCTTGGGGATCGTCGACCAGGCTGTTCTCTCTCAGGCGGTCGAAGATCTTCAAACAGGCCACGACGTGTCGCTCATCCCTTTGTTGAGGACACTGTCCATGGAGATGTGGCTCCGCGCGGTTCTCTCACCGGATCAATCTCACGAGTCCGACGCGCTACCGTCCACAGCTGCCGTCAGAACTCGGCATGCCATAGGATTCAATCCGAGAGGATTGAATGTCAGTCAAGCAAGAAAGGATACGTACCATGACCTACAGTAAGCCGACGATTGAGAAGTGGAACGCCGTTGCCGCAATCCAGAACAATCTGAAGAAGCCTGGCGTGGAACGGAGCGACACTCCTATCACCGAGTACGTGGGCACAATGAGTGCCTACCAAGCGGACGAATAGGGTGCCCTAGGAGGCGCCTGATTCGACTCGGGCGCCTCTTTTCTCAGTCTGGACTCGTCGCGCAGCGGCTTCTGAGTTCAACGCTCGCCGCGACAAAAAACTCGGGCGCTGATTCGAATCACTGAATCCTTGCCAGCAAAAGCTGGCCTTTCCTTCGTAAACCGAAAGGACAGAGCAAAAGCCCTGCTCGTATGCTTCGGAAACAGGATACCGCCATCGACAGAGCCGCTGACGTCCACATAGTTCGGAGGAAGATATGCCTCGTGTGGCTCGACCGCGTGCAGCTCGCCAAAATCGGAGTGCACCGTCTCGAGAGCTAGGTAAAACGGCTCCTTCAGCGGCGTTTGCCCATCATTGCGCAGTTTCAGTGCCACGACAACCGATTGGGTAGTTTGATCGAGATACTGCCTTCCGCCATAGAAAACGGTAACCTTGTCAGTCACCTCTGACAGAGGTTGAGGTTCAGGCCGAAATGATTCTGAACAGTCGTTTCTCTCCCGCAGATTCACAGCCGCTGTGCGGATCTCGCTCACTCCGTTGATGAAAGACGGCCATATCGGATGGAAAACGCCATCGACGGCCGATATACCTATTCGAGACAGGTAGTCGCGTGTAGTTCGCAGGTCGATAACCCATGGGTCATGAGAATCTACTTGGCGGATATGCGTCATCAGATAAGCGCTCGATTGAGTTGCCAGAGTGTCAAGATTCTCGCAGGCAGCCAAGCTGACTGTGTCGTATAGTTTCCCTCCCATACCGAAGACCGAGAAATTCCAGCAGTCAGGCGAATATTGCGGTTTGCCCCTCCACAAGACCCCGATCCCGCCGTTACCGTCCGCAGCTAATATCGGAAAGTACATTATGGGACCAAATCGGTAGGATCCTTGCAACGCACATGGATTGGACCACGTACCGCCATGATCGTCGGAATATTTCAACATCAAATCGCAGTGCCCAGAATGAAGGTCGTTGTATGCAACGAACAGCCTGTCACTTTTCCTGTCGTAAGCGATAGTGTTGGAGAAGGAGACCGGGCATGCCGAAGGGCCGTCGTTTTTGTACCTGGGCGAAGCGACCACCGTCGCAGACGAGATTCCCGTCGATGCGATCCGGACAACGCCAATGTCTAGAACACGCTCATCATCGCCTGCACCTGTCCCCGTATTCGCATTGTACAAAACAACCAGAGTTCCATCGGACAGCACCGTGGACGAACTCGGGTATACACCCTGGTAATTTCGCGATGCCATGCCCGAGACCGCCTGACGCGCACTCACCTCGGTGCCATCGTCTGACACGGAAAAAAAGTCCAGCGTGCTTCCCGACTGCCTCGATGCGTTGTATTCGGACTCTCCGTTGTAGAAAACATACAACCGGTGTTGGTTTGCCGCTCCCGCAGCCGGACCGATGCCCGACACAGAGAAATCAGCCCAACCCGTTTCGGCAGTCTTGTTCCAAGTTTCGCCGGAATCGTCCGATCGAAAGATTCGCGTTGTCCCCAATGCATGGTGAGCGACCCCATCGACGACACGCGACGCTTCGGAAACGAAAAAAGCTATATGGTTCGGACCAAATGCGCATGAATGCTCGGTTACCCAACTCGTTGAGTCGTCGCGAAGTGCTTCGCGCCAATTCCTTCCTGCATCGTGGGAAACATAAACGATGCCGTAGAAGGAATTTTGCAATGCGCTCCACTCGGTGCCGCACACAATTAGATGGTTACCATCCCCTGGGTCTGCCTTCATTTCAAACCAATGGGATACTGCCTCCGGGCCTTCAGTGACTGATACGTTCGAATTCACGCTCAACAGACTTCTGTGCAGCCCCTTCGGCCCCACACACTCGCCGGTCATCAATAAGCAGAGTGCAACCAGACAGATTTGGCTGCGGCGCACGCGCACACCTCTAATTTAGAACAACAGCTTAAGGGACAGCTGCAGCGAACGTGGGCCACCTTCTTGGAAGAGTGGGTTTAGGCCGCCCAATGCATTGTTCAATGTCATTCCAGAAAGCAGATTGGAGGCCCCCACATCCAGCAGGGCGCCGGGATTTGCGAAGTTAGGGTGATTGAATAAATTGAACGCGTCCGCTCGGAACTGAAGGTTCACCCTGTCCGTAAGCGGAAAATTCCGGGCGATGGAGAGATCCACCTGCGTAAAACCAAAACCAGGAATGTCATTGCGGCCCTCTGTTCCCTGTCTGGTGGTCGAAGGTATCGAAAACGCACTCGGATTGACACCTTGCCCTCCTGGGCACATTTGCCCCTCTGTGAGGACCCCTAGTGCTTGGAACGACGACGCGCATTGCCGTCCATACAAGTAGAGGGGTTGACCTGCGACAAGATCGGGGCGAGAAAGAGCAGTTCCCGTTGGATCCGGGGACGCAGAGCGCAAGGTCGCGTTGAACGGGAATCCAGTCCTCGCTACTACTACTGCGTCCACAGACCAACCGTTTGTCAATAGAGCTAGGGTCTTATTTTTGGCGGCACTCGGGACTGCAAAAGTGATAGCTCCTGAAAAGCTCTGTCTTACGTCAAAGTCGGACGACGCATAGTCGTTGGCTCCTGAGATCACAGCGTCAGATAATCCAGCGACAACATCGTTCGAGGCATTGTCAAGAGAATGGGACCAGGTATAGTTGAGGAGCAACTGCAGCCGCGACGCCAAGGGTTTCCGATACTGCAACTGCAGTGCGTTGTAATTCGAATAAGCGTCACCATTCCAGAACAGAAAATCCCCTTCAAAATTCGGATTCGGCTGGTACAAAGCTTGTTGCCTGAGCAAGTCTCTGCCCGCCTGACCCACATATGTGGCCGAAATTGCTTGTCCCGTCCCAAATGATTTCTCAAGTGCTATATTCCACTGGTATGAACGGGGAAGCGCTAGGTTCCGAGAAAAACCTTGTACTCCCGCGGGATAAGGAGGCTGGCGCGATAGAGCAGGAACATATGGCGTCGCATCGACGATTGGTACATTGACGCTTTCATAGAATCCTGATGAGAAATTCGGGAAAATCGTTCCTAACTGAGCAGCTTGTCCCACACCAACGTCATAGAAAATTCCTCCCCCAGCACGCAGAATCCAGTCTCCGCTGTTCGTCAATCTGTAGGCAACACCAACGCGTGGAGCGAAGTTTCCGAAGGTTGTCGCCCACAGCGGGGTCCCAATAGGCGCAAGATTCAAAGCGGACGGATCGTTCACATTGGACCAAGCAGCCAACGTTGTCGTGCCGCGTCCCGTGGGTGCGGGGTCCAATTCCCATCGCAGTCCGTACGTTACGGTCAGCCGCGAAGTTACTTTCCAGGTATCCTGAGCATAGATGGAAAATGCTTGTGTTAGCAGCTGCGCTGGCTTCGCAACTTGGCCCTCCAGAAAAAATACTTGCCCCGTAGTTATAAAGTCCTCCACGGACGCGGCCAGATAGTCTAAGCCGTTCTGGTAAGGATTCAGAGCAAGAAAAATCGCGCGGTAGTCCACTCCGAACTTCAACTGATGCTCACGAGCACTGTGCGACAGCTCATCGACCACATTAATTTGCCGGGCACGATTGGCCGCTTCTGTACCCAGAAAGTAGCCATAAGAAATGTCCAGCGGCTCGAAAAACCCAAAACTACTCTGCGGTGGCAAATTTCCGACTAAGAGCGAGGGCTCCACCGGGACAGCGCCACCGGTTGAATCCATCGTAAAGTTCGAAGTCGCCTTCTGCCACGAGTAGTTCACGCGTAAGGTATTTGATGTCAGGCTGCTGAAGGCCGTGTTCAGACCAGTAGTCATCGTCAGCGTGTTTACACTAACCGTCTCCGGGTTATTGGGGATGCTCACATTCCGCATCGTGATTTCCGACGGGGCATAATTAAAGCGGCCGAAGATCGACCAGTGGCTGTTAAAGTTGTGGTCCACACGCACGCTTCCAGCGTCCAAGGTCGCTCCGTTGGAAAAACTTCCAGTAAACGGGGCGCTATACGATTGTTCGGTTGGAGGAGTCCCATTGGGCTGCGGATAGGCGTTGAGGAAAGGAGCGAGCGATGGAGAAGCTTGCGTTCTCGCAAAGGTGGAGGGCACCTCGATGACCTCTGTGTCCGGCAACACCAGTCTGGCACCTTCGTAGGAAAGGAAAATGAAGGTCCTGTCCTTCCGAATGGGACCGCCCAGAAAACCTCCAAAGTCGTTGTGATGCTCGGGCGCGCGGGGTAAACCAGCCTCGTTGTTGAACCAATTGTTCGCATCCATTACCGTATTGCGAAAGTATTCATAAACGCCTCCATGCAAATCGTTGGTTCCTGAACGGGTGTTCATGACAACCTGCCCCCCAGGGGCACGCCCGAATTCGGGAGCAAAGGAGGACGTTTCAATTCTAAACTCTTGGAGCGCCTCGACTGACACGAGGCTGCTTGTTCCGCCTAATGCACTGAAGGCCTGAGCAGTGCCCGTACCAGATCCCCGGCTTACAAATGTTGGAGTCACGCCGAAGTTCGCAGAGACGCCATCAACAGTGAAAGAATTCGCGTCCGTTCGCTGCCCTGCAATGCTGAACTGACCCGGACTATTTTGATTAGCAGGAGCTATAACAACGCCTGGAGTTAGCTGAAGCAAGGTGTTGAAACTGCGTCCGTTTAAAGGCAGGTTCTCAATAAATTCGCGATCAATCACCGTGCTCACCGAAGCATTTTCCGTATTCAACAGCAATGAGCCGCTTTGCACCGTAACAATCTCCGAGGCAGCCCCAATTGGTAGAGTGAAATTGATTGCCAGCGCATCCTGAACATGGACAACGATGTCGGGCTTGATGATTGTCTTAAAACCACTGTTGGAGACCTGAATGTGATAGGTTCCCGGAGGAACATTGGGAACCACATAATAACCCTCGGTATTCGCTTTCCCGGAATATTGGATACCAGTTGCATCATTGATGATCAAGACGTCCGCGCCGATAATGACGCCCCCGGAAGGATCGAGGATGATGCCGCTTACGGTACCGTTCGGCGACTGCGCTGGGGCGGACAAAATGACCAAACCAAGG
>Ga0335085_10008019_pt1 | contig 16201 bp, 13 predicted proteins | sample Lox_Sample_45_FD_206712 | JGI IMG/M metagenome (GOLD analysis project Ga0335085, IMG submission 206712) | Soil microbial communities from Loxahatchee National Wildlife Refuge, Florida, United States - Lox_Sample_4.5 | ecosystem: Environmental > Terrestrial > Soil > Wetlands | place: USA...
CGCACAGCGCCACGACGTCGGCAAGACCGCCAAACGAGAACTAACTCGCGAGGCGAACCGAAAGCAGAGAGGTTAAATCGCAAGCTAAGTGGGTGACCCCGTAAGTTCGTCCGGGTCTGTGGTCATGCGGCCTGTGGCAGGCTGGCTGGTTTCTCGTGGGCGTTGATCCGGTCCAGGAGCCGGGCCAGGTCAGCAGCGGTGTATTTCCAGTTGAATGGCCTGGCGGTCTGGTTGTAGCGGTCGATGAAGGCCAGCAGGGTGGCGGCGAGCTGGGCCGTGCTGGCGAAGTCGTTGGGCGAGATGACCTTTTTCTGGATGATGGAGAAGACGACCTCCACTTGGTTCAGCCAGGAGGCGTGCACCGGTGTGTGGATCATGATGGCGTTCGGGTAGGCGTCACGCAGCCGCCGGGCCGCCTTCTTGCCGCGGTGGTCGGAGCCGTTGTCCACGATGACGAACACCCGGCTGGCGCTCTTGTACGGCCCGGCGCTCATGACCTGGCCTATCAGTGCCATGAACGGGGCGATCCCGGTGGTGGCGGGGGTGGAGGCGAACACCTTCCCGGTGTGGACATCCAGGGCTGCCAGCAGCGCCAGCGCGCCCTGGCGCTGGTATTCGTGCTCCACCCGGATCGGCCGGCCGGGGCCGGGCGGGCTGGTGGGATGGCATCGGGCGCGGGCCTGGATGGGGGGCTTGGCGTCCACCGAGATGACCTGGTCGCCCGGCCGTAGCCGCTTGCCCTGGTAGTACCCCTGGTAAAGGTCGAGGATGACGGTGGCCTTGGTGGCGAAGTCCGGGTCGCGCGGGTAGATCCACGACTGGTATTGCCAGGGCTTGATGGGGTGCTCGGCCAGGATCCGCAGGACCGAGGATGGTGAGATCGGGCTGGCCAGCCCCGCCTTGGTGATCTCGGCGGCCAGTTCCGGGCCGCTCCAGCGGGCCAGCGGCACCCCGGTGGCGGCGGGCAGCTGGCAGGCCAGCGCGACCACCGCGGCCCGTTCCAGCGCGCTGATCCGCCGTGGCCGCCCGGACCGGGGCAGGTCCGCCAGCCCGTCCAGCCCGCGGGCAGCGAACCGGCCCCGCCACTTGCGGACCGTGTCCACACTGACGTGCAGGTCCGCCGCGATCCGGGTGCTGGCCCGGCCGCGGGCGGCGGCCAGCACGATCTGCGCCCGCAGCCAGTCCCGGTACGCGGTCTTGCCCCCGCGGGCACGTTTCTTTAGCCTTCTGCGCTCACCAGCACTCAGCGTGACCAGCACCGCGCGATACTGCGGCATGCCGCCTCCAGGGGTAAATCACCAGCACGTGACCCGCCCCCGGGCCGGTGATCATAACGGGCAGCGCGGGTCCGGCGGCACAATGAGGCCCATGGCCGCCATCCCGGAATCCACCCGCAGCTCGATCACCTTGCGGCTGCTGGACCACGCCGAAGCCCACTGGCCCCAGCTCACCCGGGTGAAGGTCACGCCTCCAGCACCGTCGCCAGCTCGCGCAACTGAGCCGGGCTCAGCCTGCACCTCGCCCCGCCTGCGCCTTTCGACGCCAGCGCCGCCCGGCCACCGGCGGCCAGCGCCCGCCGCCACCGGTTCGCCGACATCCGGCTCACCCGGAAAAACCGGGCAATCTCCCGGTCACTGGACCCCCCCTCGATCAGCTCAGCCGCCTGTAACCGCACCCGCTCCCGCTCCTCCGCGGTCAGCCCACCACCATCGGGATATCTCATGACACTGGCATAGCGCACCCCGCGCCAGCCGTCAGCACAGTCCGTAACCCTCGCCGTTAAAGATCTGTAGGCCAGCCACCTGCTCCGAGATGAGCGTTGGGGCGTTTACCGGCTCGGGCTCGAGATGATTTTACCTTCGAATAACCCGTAGATATATTCAGATCATGCGAAGCGCGGTGCCAACGCGTCACCGCTTCACCAACTTGCGGCCGACCCTCGCGGGCAGGCCCACCAACCTGGCAGTACACCACCGCCGCCGGGGCACAGCCGAAGGCTCCGAGTCCGCGGCGGGGTTGAAGAGGATCGTTCACCCTTGGGATGGTGCACGCTACGGTCTACGTCAAAGGGCGGAGCCTGTCCCCGCGCTGCGCCAACGATTGAGTGCCAACCATTGCACTGTACGCAGGCAAGAATCCCGGCTCGGGATGGCTGCTGGTACAAAGGAGCACCTCTGCCCGGCCAAACGGCGGGGGAAGCGCGCATGATGCATTACCAAAGTTGAGGGCCACTAGGTGCCGCCCGCGGCGGTACGAGAGGATCCCATCGGCCACATCCACCTCTTCAAGCGGCCCATGCAGCTCCGCACGTAGATGAATGAGCCGTCTGTAGAGCCAAAGCAGGCTCTGCGGGTCATTCCGCTGGCTCTGGACGTCCTCTCCGTCCCGTCCGATCATCGACAGCCACGGTTCATGGCTGCTAAACCCGCCCGATGGCGTCCACTGGATCGGATGCCGGAAGGCGTCACGGCCAAGGCGGTCGACAGGCTTGCTGGCGCCTGGGCCGTCCGCCATTCCTATCTCGTCGCCCTGGTAGATGAACGCGGCGCCCGGCAGCGTCAAAAGCAGAGTAGCCGCCAAGCGCACGAACTCGCGACCCCAGCGCGTGGCCAACCTCGAGAAATCATGGTTGGACAAGGCCCAGGCCAGTCCCGCGGATCGGGCGGACGCAGCTAGGACCTCCCCGACGCCTTGCGCCGTGGGAGCGGTGAACAGCAGGGAGAAGCAGAACACCAGCCCGACGGCATCAGCGTACGGCGCAAGATCCTGAACCTCTTTCCAGGCCTCAGCGATCAGCAGCGCATTAGGAAGATCAGCGCGCAGCCTGGCGAGCGCCGGGAACACCTCCGGCAAGTCCACTGTGTAGACATGGTTGAGCGCTGCATAGTCCGGGTGAACCGTTCCAGTCTGCCGTGGATATCCGCTAGAGGGCTCGTCACGAAGCAAGGCATCAACGAAGAGATATTGAATCGCGTCCAAGCGGAACCCGTCGACGCCCCGGTCGAGCCAAAATCGCATCACGGCAAGCATCGCAGCGTATACATCGGGATTACGCCAATCGAGTTGCGGCTGTTCAGGGTAGAAATTGTGCAAATACCAGCAGTCTGCTAGGCCATCACGGCTCCAGGCCGATCCACCGAACGCGGAGATCCAGTTGTTCGGAGACGCCTCGCCGTAATATCGGACATACCAGTCTTTGCGCTCCAGAAACCAGCGATGCTCGATCGAGGTATGGCACAACACAATATCAAGCAGCACGATAAGGTTTCTTTTGTGAGCTTCCGTCAGGAGCAGGTCAACGTCTGCCATGCTGCCAAAGAGCGGGTCTATATCTTCATAATCTGATACATCATAGCCCAGGTCAGCTTGCGGGGACTTGAATACGGGCGAAAGCCAAAGGCCATCGACTCCGAGCCAACAAAGATGGTCAAGCTGCCCTATTAGCCCCCGCAGGTCGCCTATGCCGTCTCCGCTAGCGTCCCGGAACGAACGAATATACACCTGGTATATCACCAAGGATTCCCGCTTCGCTGCCGAGGTGACAGACGCCTGCGAAAGCTTCTTACTGTTGGCCATAGTAACTCCGGTTAATGCATATTAGCTTTGACCGCGCAGAGCTCGCCCGATGGCTGCTTGTGCCTCCTCGCCCTCCTGTACCGCGAGCCCGGAGCCAGAGGCGAGGACACGCAGTTCCCGCTCTTATGCCGCCCGAATCTCACAGAGGCGCTTGAGCACTTGGCCTTTCGTCGCAGATTTCCAGCCCTTCGTCAGCAAGCGGTGGTCTCGAGCGTCCAGCGCGGCCGTACGATACCAGGCTACCGTGGCCTCATGCACAACGATCCGGAGCTCCGGGCCGAAGTTGATCTTTGTGGCGCCCACGGCCACAGGCTCCTTCACATCCAGCCGAGAGAGAGAAACCGCGCCGTGCACCACCAGCAAGGCGGTCGTCGCCTTACACAGCGCAGAAATAACGTCACAGTCAAAGGGGGCAGGCGACGGTAGAATCCGTACACCGTTCCCATGCGCGGAGCCGCGAGGTCAACACCCGGTGCGCGAGACAAAGTCCGCGAGCTTCCAGACTGGGGTCGTGTCAGCCTCATCGGTTCCGATATGACCGATCTCGCCCTCGACCAGCGTTGGCGTGCCAACGGCCATTCAGACGGCCGAGGCGGTAATCGACACATTTTTTCATACGGGAGATGCGAGAAGTCCGACATCATCGCGTCAACACCAAGTTATATGGCCCTAGCAATGGCCTGGATATCGTTGTAGTGGTCCACCTCAAGATAGAGGGGGACCGAAGAACCCCGTGGGGCAGGCGCTATTCGAACTCGGCCTTAACCGACTCAACGAGATCACCGCGCCCGACGCTGAGCCACGCATCGCGGGCGGCGTTCCAATGGCGGGCCCGGGTGGCCCCGGGATCCTCCAGCCGGGCTAGGCGGATGAGTCCCCATCCGATCGAGTAGGGCTCCGGAATGGCCCGGTATAGCGACAGCGCCTGGTCATAGAGGGCGCGAGCGCTCTCGCGGTCGGGCTGCGTCAGGACGATATCACCCAGCCCCGAAAGGCAATCCGCCTCGCCATGCAGGTTCCCGACCTGCCGGTACAGCGGCAGGGCCTGCTTGTACTGAGCGCGGGCCATCTCCAGGTCGGACCGCTCCAGCGCGACGTCGCCCATCCCCTTGACGCAGTCCGCCTCGCCGCGTACGTCGCCGATCGCCCGGAACATTGGCAGCGCCTGCTCGTACAGAGGGAGCGCTGCCTCGGAGTCCGACCGGGCCACAGCGACGTTGCCGAGACCTTTGATACAGGTCGCCTGCCCCCGGATGGATCCGACCCGCCGGAACAGCCGCCGTGCCCGCTCGTACTGAGCCTGGGCGCTGTCATAGTCGGACCAGGCCAGGGCGGCATCGGCCAGGCTGTTGACGGTGTTCGCCTCACCGCGCAGGTCCCCTATCCGCTGGAACAGCGGCAATGCCTGCTCCAGCTTGTCGCACGCCGCGTTGAGTTCGGATTTTCGCAAGGCGATCTCACCGAGGCACCGGATGCAGGTGGCCTCGCCGAGCATGTCCCCCACCCGCTCGTACAGCGGCAGCGCCTCTTCGAACCGGCTCTGTGCCGATTGGTTGTCCCAGCTTCGCAGCGCGGCCTCGCCTATGCCCCTGATGCAATCCGCCTGGCCGAGCAGGTGGCCCGCGCGCACATACAGCGGCAATGCCTGCTCGTACTGTGCTTCTGCCACCCCGAACTCTGACCGTGCCAGGGCCGTGTCACCGAGGCCGCGGTTGCAGTCCGCCTCGCCGAGCACGTCCCCGGCCTGCTGATACAGCGGCAGTGCCCGTTCGTAGTAGGCCTGGGCAGCGGCGTGCTCGGCCCTGGCGAGCGTCAAGTGACCGTGAGCTTCCCAGAGGCGGGCCTGCTGGCCAGGATTACCGTGTGCCTCGATCGCGCCCGTGGCCGCGGCAAGGAGCGACGGCTGGTTGGCTCCCGTGAGCCGCCAGTACTCGACCATCCCGCGCACTGCGGCGACGAGCTCATCGATCCGGCCGTCCGTCGCAGCCTGCTGCAGCATCACCGAGATGTTGCCGGGCTCAGCCTGCAGCCGGACGGCAGCCTTGTCCCCCCCGGCCCTGCCAACCTGGTGCCCCACCGTCGCGGCGAGCTCGGTGTAGTGACGGACCATGCGATCCAAGTCGCCGGGCTCAGGTTTGTGCGCCATGACGGCGTAATCCCGGATCGGCGCCAGCATGCGCAGGCGGTCGGCGGCGTCAAACGCCAGCCCAAGCTGGCGCAGCACCGCCGCCGCGGCCTGAGCACCATCGGCCAGCAGTGCGGTCAGGTCGCCGCGGGCCACCCCGTCCGGAAGCAGGCCCAGCATCCCGAACATCCGCCGCGCCCCGGCGGTCATCAGCGGCGAGCCGACCGAGATCTCCATGGACACGTTCGCGCTCAGTTCCCGGTCACCACCACCCATCCGCTCCAGCATCCCAACCCGCTCCGTGTGCCAGCGTTCCGCCACACCGGCCAGGTCGGGCTGGCCCTGCGAGGCGTACGCCAGCAACTCCACCGCCAGCGGCACCCCGTCCAGCTCACTCAGCAGCCCATCTAGCCCCGGGTCAGCAGCGAAACTCGAGCCCGCCACCGCCACAAACAACCGCCCCGCATCCGGCAACGCCAGCGGGCTGACGACCGCCATGTCCCGCCACAGCAGCCCGCCCGGGCGTGAGGTTCCCCGCACGCTCACCGCGACCGCCAGCCCGGGGATGGTACCGATAGTGCCCAGTAGCCGTTCCACCGGCAGCGGCTCGGCGAACCACGGCGTCTCGAAGTTGTCCAGCACCACCACCGCCGGGCCCGCTTCGAGCTCGGCGCGGACCCGCTCGCGCAGTGTTCCCGGCGCCCGGTCGGCGATCATCCCGAGCTCGGCCGCCATTTCGGACACCAGCGCATCCGCGGACCTTGCGCCGTCGCAGCGCAGGAACCACCGCCGCGTCCCGAAACGCTCCCGCGTGCGCTCGTGATGCAGCGCTGCCAGGCAGATCGCGCTCTTGCCGATCCCGGGCGCACCCAGCACCGCGACCGGCCGTGGCGGCACCGCCTGCCACGCCTGCACCAGCGAGTCCACCTCGGCTTCCCGGCCGACCAAATCCGGGCGCGCCGGCAGCTCGCCCCCGGTGGCATGCTGCGCTTGCACCGCCCGCTGGCTCTCCTGCAGCGCCTGCAACAGCGCAACCCGGAGGTCCTCCGGGTTGGCGACCACGCTCACAGTCATCCCCGCCGTGTTGAGCAGCCGGTCGCGGAACGCCTGCTGCCTCTCACGCAGGTTCGCATCCTGATCAAACAGCCGGGTCGAGGGAATCGGCAGCACGGCGGTCTCGTCCAGCAGGAACGCCAGCCGCACGAGCCCAGTCTCGGTCGCGGTGTCGAACTCCAGTTCCGTATAAGAGACCTCCGGGAGATCCCGCACCGGTGAGCCGTACCGTAGCCCGATCAGCCCGACGTATACATCGCAGCTGCGCACCATGTCCCTGCAATATTCCGACGGCTTGCTGTCGCGGGAGGTGAAGTAGGCCATATCCGTGATGGCGTCACCGGCCCGCTTGACCGCGTCCTCTGCCGCCTGCACGAACGACCGGTCCTGCGGAAACTCTCGCAGCTCAGCGGTATGACTGAGAAAAACCCGCCGTGGAATCCCCACCACAACCCAACATTACGGCATTATGCCGCTACCGTCCGCACCAACGCCGCGGAAATACGTCGTAACTCGATCTTTACAGCCGCGCTTCGTGGCTCTGGCCTGCTGGGGTCGGTCAAGTGAGCAGATCGCGCACCTGACCGGGAGTCGTCAGAGTGAATTCCGCCGCCGCCTCCGCGGAATAGAGGTACCCCCAGCTGGCCGCCACCGCGACTGTTCCGGCAGCACGCGCGGCGAGCAGGTCAGTGGGGGAATCTCCGACGTAGGCGACATCACTGGGCGCTTGCCTCAGCCGTCGGCAAGCCTCCAGGATGCCGTCTGGTGCTGGTTTGGGCCGTTTGACCTCGTCCCCGCCCACGACAACCGGAAGGAGGTCGGTGAGCCCAGCGGCGCTGATCGATATTACGGCCGCCGTGTGGCTGGATCCGGTGAAGACACCGGTCGGCCATCGGCCGCACATCGCGGCGAGGGTGTCCCGCACACCCGGATAGGGCCGTATTGGCGCCGTTCGCAGCCGCTCGTAGTACAGGTCGGCTTCACCGTCTCTAAGGCTGCGGCCGAGCAGGTGAGCGAGAATCACTTCTGGGAGGCCCAGCGAATAAGCGGCTTCGACCGCAGCCGTGTTGACCGGCGGCCCCCCCAGCTCCGCCACGGTGGCGGCAAAGGCGGCTGGCACAGCGGCTGCCGAGTTGATCAGCGTGCCATCCATGTCCCATACGACCGCCTTGACCGTGGGCACCGGGCGGAGACTCACGGAATGATTCCGCCGCAGTGGCGCCTGTCGTTGGCGGCGACACGCCTTACGGTGGCCGAACCGAGACCTGGCGCGCCTTCGGTGGCGACGCGCCGCAACCGCTGCAAGTCAGACATCGGCCGGCCTTCCTAACTGGACGGCGCACGCATCGGCAACAGCTCACGTGCCGCCGACGTGCAGGTGCCGCACCCCGAACGAGTTCATCCTGCTCATCGTCCGCGATCCGGTCGACTATACGCACGGCCACCCGGCCGGACGAGCGGCTGGCGCGGGCCGGAGCCGCGTTTCGCGAGGCACCCTCGGCATCACGCGGTCATCCCCCCGTCCACGGCGATTACCTGCCCGGTGATGTCCCGTGCTCCCGGAGACAAGAGGAACGCGACAGTCGCGGCGATCGCCGTTCCGCTCTGGAAGCGCCTGGCCGGAATCCGGCCCAGAGTACGCTCCCGCACGTCCGCGACTGACAACCCACTGAGCCGCGCCTGGCGGTCGAAGTCCTCTTCGATCATCGCGGTCTCTACGATCCCCGGTGCCACGGCGTTCAGCCGGACGGTCGGCGCAAGTTCGATGGCGAGCGCCCGGACGAGCCCTTCGAGTGCCGCCTTAGAGGCGGTGTAGGCGCTGATCATCGGCTGGCCTCGACGCGCCGCCTGGCTAGAGATGGCAATAGCACTGCCAGCACCGCGCGCCCGCCAGTGCGGCAGACAAGCCCCAACGGCGAGGCCGAAGCCTCGGGTATTCACCTCGAAGACCTCGCTCCAGTCCTCAGGCGATACCCGTTCGAGCGGCCCAACGGCGGCGACGCCGGGGCAGTAGACCAGGGCGTCGAGGGCGCCGAGAGCGGCTATGGCCGCCTCGACCACGGCTGCGACGTCCGGTGGCCGCCGGACATCGGCCGCCGACCAGGTGACCTCGCTTCCTGGCAGCCTCGGACCGGCCTGCGCCCGCCTCGTGGTGGCGTGGCAGCAGGCCCCGTCGTGCACAAGCCGCCGGAGGATGTCGGCGCCAAGACCCCGGCCGGCGCCCACAACCAGGCAGCGCATGCCTTCCAGCATGCCGTTCTCTGCCACGTCATCGTCCTTCCCTGGCTCGCGCACAGCTCCGGATGACGGCACAGGCGTCCTCCAGATCCCAAGCGCCAAACTCGAAAGAGACTTCATCCCAGCCAGCCTCCGCCGCCGACCGGACATGCCGGGCGGCCCGCGCCGGCGTCGCCGCGGACATACTGACCTTCAGCACACCGACGAGCGGCCGACCCGCTGCGGCCCGCAAGTCGGCGAGGTCGCGCCCAGCCCGGTCAAGCTGCTCCGCACTGTCGCCAACGACCGCCAGCCACCCGTCACCATGCCGACTGACCCGGCTGCGCGCCGCCGCGGACATGCCGCCGATCAGGATGAGCGGGCAGTCCTCTGCGGACGGCCGGGGGCTGAAGATGATGTCGTCGGGCAGCGAGTAGTAGCAAAGCGGCGTCGGTCGGCCACCGCACCCGAATGCGAATCGCAAGATAGCGAGGCCTTCGTCCATGCGCGCGGCGCGCGTCGCGGGGTCCCAGCCAAGAAGCTGCATCTCCCGCCTCGACCAGCCAAGTCCCGCCCCCAACACGAACCGGCCCCCACTCAGGTCGGCCAGCGTGCATGCAGCCTTGGCCACCGCGATCGGGTGCCGCTGCGGAAGGACGAGCACAGATGTCCCGATGCGCAGCGAGCGAGCGACCGCGCAGACGAAGGCGCAGACGCAGACGGCCTCATATTGCGGGGAATCCGGATTCCAGTCGATCTTTCCATCGCTGGAATACGGGTAAGGGTCGGCGTCCCCGCGGAAACCGGCCAGGTGGTCGTTCATCCAGACCGACCGACAGCCGGCGTCCTCAAGCGCCGCGACTGTCTCGCGGAGTGCCGGGCCGGTCAGCCTGATCCGGTTCGTCGGAAGAGCTATCCCCACCGCCGGGCCCGGCTCGCTCCAGGCCGTGTTCACGACCGCTCACCCGGATCTCCGGCGCCACCGAGCAGCCACCCGGCCGTGCTCGGCCCATACCGGCGGGCGGCCGTCCCTTGTTCGTAGGGCAGGTGTTCGGGAAGCGAGATGAGTTCCATCTGCAGGCCCCACGGCGTGGTGAAGTAAAGCCACTGGTCTCCCGCAAGCGGGCCATCCGTTATGGTTTTCGGCTCGCCCTGGCAAGTGACACCAGGCAGGTTTCGCACATACGCCCAAGCTGCATGGATATCTTCGACGAAGATGGCGATGTGATGCCCGCCGACGTCACTATTGCGCGGCGGGCGAGTTACCCTGTGCTCCCCCGTGTACTCGAAAAGCTCAAGGTTGAGACTAGGCCCGAATCGGAGCATGGCGATCTCGCAAGTAGCGTCGGCGGGAACGTTCAGGTTCGCCGTCATCCACGAACCCCGGGCGATCGGGCCTTCGGTGTATAGCAGAGAGGCGCCGAGGCCTTCGACAAAGAACGCAACGGCAGCCCGCAGATCGGGCACGGTCAGCGCGACGTGATCGACGTTGCATGCTGTCGGTATGCCGACGCCCCGGAGGCGATTGACTTTCTCAGGCACCAAGGCCGACTGGCCTTGTGCCCTGGGCCTGTCACCTAGGACCGGAGACCGCGGCGGCAGGGAATGGCGCGTCGCGTTGAGGAGCCTGGCGCGGATTATCCGGGCGCCCTGCGAGCCTGCATGCGTTGCCGCGGGCTCGTCCGCCGGGACGATGATGATGAGCTGGCCACTGAGCAGTCGTACGGTCACCTGGGCTGAGATCTCAACCCTCAATGAGCCGGCGAGGCAGTAGAGGACCTCGACGCAGCCCGGCTCAGTAACTGGTCCCTCCTGACCAGCCGCCGCGTGCGTAATGTCCACGACCTGGATCTCTGACCAGAGCATGCCCCGCCGGGCGAGCGATATCCACGACCGGCCTGACTCTGTCGTGCCAACGGTCCCGCCAGCGGGCGAGATGATCACGGCGCCTCCTCGTCCAGCTGGAGCGAGCAGGCCAGCCAGAACAGCTCGCATGAATGCTGGGCTGTGACTGTGACATGCTCGGCCAAGGTCATCGTGAAGCCCGTGTCTGACTCGATCGGATAGTCCGCGCCATCACAGCGCAGGACTGCTGAGCCGGTGAGCAGGTAGCTGAACAGCTCGCGACCGTCGGCGGCTAGCTCGAGGCTCTGCCCGGCCTCCAACCGGACGAGACCAGCCGCGGCTAGCGGGCTGACGTCATATTGCGTGAGATCCACGTACTCAAGCTGTGCCATATCAAACGGGCCGAAGCTGTGCGCCATCGCGCCTCCCGGTTTGCCTACACGGTCCTGCCTCAGTACTGACATTGGCGCGGGCGCCTCGACGACAAGCCAGGTGAGCTCGCCACCCGCAGTGTTTCTGAGCCCGTGCTTGCCGCCGATGCCGGTAACCGCAAGATGCCGGGTACGAACTGGCACTTCTTGGTCATCGAGTGTGAGAATTCCTGCCCCGGCCAGAATGAAGTAAATCTCGTTGGTGCGGCTGTGCTGATGGATGCCGCTCACGCCGCCCGGCGGCAGCCGTGCGGCCTCCACTGCTTCCCATGGCCCTCGCCGCGCGAAGCCGGGGCACAGCTGCTGCCACCCGCTATGTCCTGCCGCTCCGTGCACGTTGATCACTGTTGACCAGCCATCGCAACTGGGCTCAATAATCTGCAAGATTCGCTCCCATCCAGTCGCGGATTAGCATTCGCGCGACGGTTAGCTCGTCGCGGCTGACCTCCTCGAGGAACACCGGCTCGCCCGGCCGCTTCGGCACGGGAAGCCGCAGCCGACCGCCGCGGTGCCGTGTCGCGTCTGTGACCCCGCGCGCAAGCAGCTCCTCGTCGCACACCGGGTGTTCGAGCGGCAGCTCCAGCCGACCGAGCGTGTCGAGCACCTGGCTCAACGTCTGCTGGTCGAGGATTCCTCTGCGGCAGGCAATGACGCAGCTCAACGCCATATCGATCGCCACTGCCTCGCCGTGCAAGAGTTCCGGGAGTGCCGCTATCTCGATGCTCGGTGAGAAGGTGTGTCCAAAGTCGACGGTGCGGTCTAGATTCGTTTCCCATAGATTGGGCTCAAGCTCCGCTAGCATGGCGTGGATGGCCCTAGTGATAATCTCATATCCGGTGTCGGCCAGATCCTTCCCTTGCTCGCCGCAGGCCTGGCCGAGAGCAGTGTCGAGCAGGTCGACGGCGTGAGCACGGAGCAGTGCCCAGAGACGGGCGTCGCGCATGAGTGCTATTTTCGCGATCTCGGCCAGGCCGTTGCCGATGTGCCGTCGCGGCAGTGTGGCGAGAAACTGCGGGTCAAGCAGGCTTAGCTGAGGTGGATGGTACGCACCAAGCCGATTCTTATGACCAGCGTGATTCACGCCCGTCTTCACGCCCAGGCCAGCGTCGACGATGCCGACAAGAGTCGTCGGGATACGGATGTACGGTGTTCCCCGACGGTAAAGACCGGCGGCCCAGCCGGCGACATCGAGCAGCACGCCACCGCCAATAACTACGATCGGCTCGCTGCGCCGGTCGATCCCAAAATCATCGATCGCCTCGATAATGCGGAATGCCTGCTTGGAGTCTTTGGAGATCTCCGTCGTCGCCAGGCAGACCAGCTCGGCATGGAGGTCGCGCCGCTCAAAATACCTAACCAGGCGGTCTCCGAAGAGCTCAAGCACGCGTTGCTCAACGACGACGAGCCGACGTTTCGGCACATATCCGAATGCCTGCTCCGCGAGCGTGTCATTGTCTGGGGCTATGAGGCCAGGGGCGACGATTACCTCGTAGGAGACAGGCAGCGTCGCTCGTACCGACCACCGCCTCGCCCCCGGCGGATCGCTGGGCAGGTCCCCTCGCCCGCTTGCGTTCGCACCAGCGCGCTCTAATGCGTTCCTGTCGCTCATCATAGTCGGTGCTCCGTCCGTTGCAGGCTTTGCCTGACCCTTGTCACCAGCCACGACGCCCCCGGGATCACTCCTTCACCGCACTGACTAGGCGCTGGTACAGGCGGTCATGGTCTGCAAGCTCGCGAGCCAGCGTGAAGAACTCCGCCACCCGTCGGTGCGCTGCCCGGCCGAGCCTGGCTGCCCCGGCCGGGTCCTCGAGAATCCTCGCGACCAGTCTGCTGAAGGCGTCCCCATCGCCCGGATCGTCGAGGAGCAGGCCGGTGACGCCGTCGATGATCTGGCTGCAGATGCCACCGGCCTTGCTCGCCACCACCGGCCGGGCCTTCCACATAGCCTCGGTAACGGTCAGGCCGAACCCCTCTTGCAGCGATTTCTGCGTCACCACCGCCGCTCGCCGTTGCAGGGCGTTCACTGTCAGTGCGTTCTCCCGCTCATTGGTCAGGACTGGGCACACGATGTGCACATGGCGCCTGATGGCGGCCGGAAGTTGCTCGCGCATGACGATGATCTCACTGAGTACGCCTGCGGCCTCCGGGTCGTCCGCCACGTCGGCTGGCGACGGGCCGCACAGGACCAGGTGGGCGCGCCTGGGCAACGCGGATTCCGCGAACGCGATCAGCACGCCAGTCATGTCTTTGAGCGGATCCCATCTGGATACCTGAAGAATGACCGGGTCCGTTCCGATTGACATCTCGGAGATCACTGAGCGCGCTGACTGGTTCGCCGGGACATGTTGCGGGCCATCGAGCCCGTTCCCTGCGAGAATCTGGCGGATCTCGGCGGAGGTCAAGGGCATATTCTTGATTGCCGAGGGATTTATCGACGGTGGTATGACAATGGTGCTGGCTTCCCGAGCAACCGGCGGGATCAAAGTTTCATCGCTGAAGACGAGTGTCAGCTCCAGCCGCAGGAAAGTTCGGAGGTAGTTCCACGCGGCGGATGAAACATCGTTATGGCTAGTAGTGCCTATATGGCACCGCCAGGCGACGCGGAACCCGGCATCCAGGAGTAGCGGAGCGATCGCCAGCGTTTGAGGGTCGTGCAGAATCACAAGATCATTGGCGCTCATCGCGCCGATGAGCCGCTCGGCGTTTTCCGCAGCGAAGGCCGTGTAGCGCCGGTGTTCCGCCGGACTTGGCAAAGTCCCGCGATCGACGCCGTGAATCCAATGATGCAAGCGCTTCGTCATCGCAAAAACTTCTGGGTCCGCGTTTGTGACAAACCGGGCCACCTGGAAGCGGCCGGCATGCCCCTCCGATGTGAGCGTCATAATGAGTTCAGCGACGCCTCCGCCAACCTTCGTGGTGTTGACGTGCCAGACGGTCGACCCAGCTCTGCCGTATGACACCATAGATCATCCCAAGCATGCGATGGCGAGGCCAAAGTATCACATACTAAAGAAGCAGAAGATGGCCCGGCTTTGATCTTGTGATCTGGCTGGATTACGTCGGTATGTGCGCTGAGCGACGAGGAAGATCAGCCTCAGGCTCTCCGGGAAGCGGGTCGCGGGTGACCTTGTCCAGAAGCTTCTGCGCCAGCCTGCCGTGATTGGATCGGTGCAGTGCGCCAATGTCGTTGTCTCACTGCATACCGGAGGCGCCGTGCTGCTGTCCGGGCATGACCCCGATTGTCAACGACTGCTCACCGGGCGCTACGTCTGTCCCAGCGACCTCATCGGGGAGACGCCCTCACCCGGCACGGATCGCCAGCATTCACTGCGAGGTGCCGATGTATGCCAGTCTCGAGCAGAGTCTGCCGCGATTCGCGGTCCCATCCCGCCAACGAACCGCCAACGGATGATCAAAAGGCCCGACCGCCGTTCTGGCGATCAGGCCCCTGACCTGCACTTCCTGGTAGCGGGGGCGGGATTTGAACCCGCGACCTCTGGGTTATGAGCCCAGCGAGCTACCGAACTGCTCCACCCCGCGTCGGTGTCCCTTCACTTTAGGGCCCGCACATCCCGGAGGCAAATCACGCCCGGCCCGCCGCCGGGGACAGCCGGGCTAGAAGATCACGTCCCGCCCGCCAGGCCGCCCGCTGCGCCTGCCGCTCCCGGCCCGGACATCCACAGGACATAACGGACGGGCCAGCCCGACGCCGGTGGCTGGGTCAGCACGTGGGCGTCCTCGATCGTCGTCAGGTTGACTACTTGGCGGGGCGCACCCCCGTAGGGGGCGAGCTCGGCCGGGCGGGTGGCGAGCAGCACGGCCTGATGCCCCGTCCGCGTGATCTGGCCGATGACGGCTCCCACCTGGGCCGGCGTGGCGCCGGTCATTACCCCGGCCGGGATGCCGCACATACCGCGGATCACCTGCGTGAACCGCCGGGCCGCGACCTGGTCCAGGATCAGCACCGGCGAACCGCCCGGTATCGCCCCGCACAGGTCGGTGATGCCGGCGAGCTGGCCGATGCCCGTCCGCTGGAACGCCGGGGCAGCGCTGGCCGGGTAGGGCGCGGGCGGTCGGACCTGCCTCGCCCCGATCCCGAACGTGGTCACCACGGACGGCACCCCCAGCGCGGCCACGAAGCAGGCGACGGCGGCCGCAATCGCCAGCACCCCCGCGCCCCGTTCCCTGGCCCGCGCCGCCAGCAGGGCACAGACCCAGATCGCGGCCACGATCAGGCCAGGGAGCAGGACCGGCACGAGCTGCCGGCTCGCCCACGGCTGGTCGGGCACGGTGTGAGGCAGCCACAGCACCGCCACCGCGCCCCATCCGATGATCATCAGGGGCAGCGCCCAGGCCCTGGCCATCCCGGTGGGATCCTGCCAGGTGATCAGCGCCCGCAGGCACCGCCGGGTGAGCAGGGCGAGCCCGGCCACGCCCAGCAGCAGGGCTGGTACCCCCAGGTACCAGATCACCCAGTACAGGCTGTCCTCGGCGTAGAGCCGCCGCGGGTCCACCGGCAGCTGCGATATCCGCTGCAGGACGGCGACGTACGGGTTCGCGGCGCCCTCGACCCGCTGCAGGTACGGGCGGATGAGCAGCCCGGCGGCGGCCGCGACCACGATCACCGCGCCGGCCTCGGGCAGCCAGCGCAGCGGGCGGGCCCGGAACAGCCGGGCCACGTTCCGCCGGACCGGTTCCACCATCCCGGCGGCGCCGCCGGCCAGGGTCACCGCCAGGAACGCGGCGGCGGCCAGCGCAACCAGGCCAAGTTCCGGGGCCAGCGCGCCCATCATCGGCCCGGCGAGCACGAAACCGCCGATCAGCCCGTAGCCGGTTCCGGCCAGCAGCCCCCCGGCGAACGGCAGCGCCTGCGGCCTGCGCACGGCCAGCAGCGTCCCCAGGAACACGATGGCGGGCAGCAGGTTCACCAGCGAGCCGATCTCCACCAGCACCG
>Ga0335085_10008020_pt1 | contig 16199 bp, 12 predicted proteins | sample Lox_Sample_45_FD_206712 | JGI IMG/M metagenome (GOLD analysis project Ga0335085, IMG submission 206712) | Soil microbial communities from Loxahatchee National Wildlife Refuge, Florida, United States - Lox_Sample_4.5 | ecosystem: Environmental > Terrestrial > Soil > Wetlands | place: USA...
CTCCTCCTGGTACGCTTCGTCTGAAGCGGTGCGCTTCGGAGATGCCCCCTCCCTAACCCTCCCCCACTTCATGGGGGCGGGAATCGAACCAGCCGAACTCCTTGACGCGACACCGGCAATTCTTCAACAAGGTTAATAAGATGCAGAGGTGGTGCCGCCCCCCGCGCGGCCATTGCTGCCTCTGCGTTCCATCCCGATGAGAAGCGAGCGATGACTCCCTGATGAGCGAAGACTCCGTCCAGGCGGCGCGGGCGATGGTGGATGCGGTCTACCGCTCGGACTCGCGCCGCGTCCTCGCCACGCTGATCCGCCTGCTCGGCGATTTCGACACCGCCGAGGAGGCGATGCATGCCGCCTTCGCGGCGGCGGTCGAGCAATGGGCACGCGACGGGCTGCCGGCCAATCCGCGCGCCTGGCTGGTGTCCGCCGGCCGCTTCAAGGCCATCGACGGCATGCGCCGGCGGGCGCGCTTTGATGCCTCGCAGGAGGAGCTGGTGCGCCAGATCGAGGCCGCGGCCAGCGACGCCGCCGAGCGCGAGGACCAGGAGGTCGAGGACGACCGGCTGCGGCTGATCTTCACCTGCTGCCATCCGACCCTGCAGCCGGACGCGCAGGTGGCGCTGACCCTGCGCGAGGTCTGCGGCCTCACGACCGAGGAGATCGCACGCGCCTTCCTTGCGACGCCGCCGACGCTGGCGCAGCGCATCGTGCGCGCCAAGTCGAAGATCCGCGACGCGCACATCCCTTATCAGGTGCCGGAGCTGCCGGAACTGCCGGAGCGGCTGGAGGCGGTGCTGCGCGTGATCTACCTCGTGTTCAACGAGGGCTATTCGGCCTCCGCCGGCGAAGCGCTGACGCGCCACGATCTTTCCGGCGAGGCGATCCGCTTGGGGCGCCTGCTGGTCGAGCTGCTGCCGGAGCCCGAGGCGATGGGACTGCTGGCCCTGATGCTGCTGCAGGAGTCGCGGCGCGCGGCACGCAGTTCGCCCACCGGCGAGCTGATCCTGCTCGACCAGCAGGACCGCTCGCTCTGGCGGCGCGAGCAGATCGCGGAGGGCGTGGCGCTGGTGCAGTGCGCCCTCGCCTCGCGCCGGTTCGGGCCCTACACGCTGCAGGCCGCCATCGCGGCCGTGCATGCCCAGGCGCCCGCCCCGGCCGCGACCGACTGGGCGCAGATCGTCGGGCTCTACGACGCCCTGGCGCGGGCCGACCCATCGCCGGTGATCGAGCTGAACCGCGCGGTGGCGGTGGCGATGCGCGACGGCCCGGCCGCCGGCCTGACGCTGATCGACGCCATCCTGGCGCGCGGCGACCTCGACGACTACCACCTCGCCCACTCCGCGCGCGCCGATCTCTGTCGCCGGCTCGGCCGGACGGCGGAGGCCCGAACGTCCTACGAACGGGCGCTCGCGCTCACGCGGCTGGAGCCGGAGCGGCGCTTCTTGGAGCGACGGCTCGAGGAGCTGCGGGGCTGAGGCCGGGCTGCGGCCGGCCAAGAACTGGTGCGTGCTCTCGCCTTTCGATTGTCATCCCCGCGAAAGCGGGAATCCCCGGCAACTGCTCGGTCGCTTGCCCTGGACCCCGCTTGCGCGGGGGTGACGGTGGAAAAGTCGAAGAGGAAACGACTTGTCGAATCCGGCCACCCCCGCACGACTATCCGACGTAAGTGGCCGGTCGAGGTGCGGCCGATCCGCGAGCTGACCGCGGCCTAGCACGGGAGGAGATGCGCGATGTGTCCTGCCTGCCTGACGACCGTGGCTCTGATCGCCGCCGGCGCATCCTCGACGGGCGGCATCACCGCCCTCATCATGCGCACGCTTCGGCATAAGGGGGACGGCGAGGCGAACGACCTCCCCTGCCCTTGCGATGACGATGAGCAGGAAACCACTGCGGAGATACAGCGATGAAGAAGACATACAAGGGCAGCTGTCACTGCGGCAAAGTCCGCTTCGAGGCCGACCTCGACCTCGGCGCCGGCACCGTGAAGTGCAACTGCTCGATCTGCGCGAAGCAGCGGGCGTGGCTCGCGGCCGTCAGCCCGTCCGATGTCCGCCTGCTCGCCGGCGAAGCCGAGCTGGCGGACTACCAGTTCGGGCCGCGGCGCATCCATCACCGCTTCTGCCGGATCTGCGGGGTTCGCCCCTTCGGACATGCCGACGGCCAGAACGGCGGCGCCTTCTATGCCGTCGCCATCGCCGCCCTCGACGGCGTCGACCCGGCGGAGCTTGCGGCCGCTCCGGTGACCTATGTCGATGGGCGCCATGACAACTTCACGGCGCCGCCGGCGGAGACCCGGCATCTTTGAGCCGAAGGGGTGCGATTGACAGATTGGTAAGCAACAACCAACGTAAGTATACGCTTACCACGATGGACTGCTGAGGGAGTGACACCATGGCTACAGTCTCGTTCACCCGCGCGCTGGCGCGTTTTCTCCTGGCGCCGTTCGCGACCGTGGAGGCGGCCACGGTCGGCGAGGCGCTGCGGGCCGTGTTCGTGTCGCGCTCGACCTTGCGCGGTTACGTGCTGGACGATCAGGGCGCACTGCGCCGGCACGTCATCGTCTACCTCAACGGTGAGCCCGTGCGCGATCGCGTGGGGCTGACCGACCCCGTCGGCCCGCGTGACGAGATCTATGTCTTCCAGGCGCTCACGGGCGGCTAATGCCGGGGGCAGCGAGACACACGTATGAAACTCATGTGAGGGAGGAGGGAATGGCGGATCGGATTCATGTCGGCACGCGCAAGGGTTTGTTCGAGATCGCGCGCCGCAACGGGGCGTGGGAGGTCGTGGACGCGCAGTTCCTCGGCGATCCCCTCTCCGCCGTGCTGGCGCATGACGGCTTCGTCTACGCCGCCCTCGACCTTGGCCATTTCGGGGCCAAACTGTGGCGTCGCGACCGTGCCGGGGCCTGGAGCGAGGTGCCGGCGCCGATGTTTCCGGCCAAGCCGGACGACAGCGCGGAGGATCCGCATCCCTGGTCGCTCGGCAAGATCTGGGTACTCGAGCCCGGCGGCGTGCCGAGCCGACTGTGGGCCGGCACGATGCCCGGCGGGCTCTTCCGCTCCGACGACAGCGGCGAGACCTGGGTGTTGAACGAGCCGCTCTGGCGCATGCCCGACCGCCGCAAGTGGAGCGGCGTCGCCGGCGGCGAGCAGCCGGGCATCGGCTCCGTGCTGGTCGACCCGCGCAATCCCCGCGACGTCCGCGTCGGCGTCTCGACCGCGGGCGTCTGGGCGACCAGCGACGAAGGCGCCTCCTGGAAGCTGATCAACCGCGGCATGTATGCCGAATACATGCCGCCGGAGCTCCGCGAGGATCCGATCTCGCAGGACGTGCACCGCCTCTCGCGCTGCGCCGCGCGGCCGGAGGTGGTGTGGTGCCAGCACCACAACGGCGTGTTCCGCTCGGAGGACGCCGGCGCCACCTGGCGGGAGGTGACGGCGATCCGGCCGGCGAAGTTCGGCTTTGCCGTGGCGGCACATCCGCGCGACCCGAACACGGCCTGGTACGTGCCGGCGACCAAGGACGAGAAGCGCATTCCCGTCGACGGCAAGGTGGTGGTGGCGCGCACGCGCGACGGCGGCCGCAGCTTCGAGGTGCTGACCAACGGTCTGCCGCAGCGCCACGCCTACGACCTGGTGTGGCGCCACGCGCTCGACGTGGACGAGAGCGGCGAGCGCCTCGTCTTCGGCTCGACCAGTGGCGGCCTGTGGATCTCCGAAGACGGTGGCGACAGCTGGACGATGCCAGAGGCGCGCCTGCCCCCGATCGCCTCCGTGCGCTTCGCGCTGGGGTAGCGGCGGCTACTCCGACCCCGCCCGTCAGATGTCGGCGAAGGCCTTCACCTCGGCCTTGCCGCCGGGGTGGCAGACGGCGCCGGTCTCGGCGTCGCTGACGGTCTGGGCGTAGCGCCAGAGGGCGCCGGACTGGTAGTCGGTGCGGCGCGGCTTCCAGGCCTTGCGGCGCTTCTCCAGCTCGGCCTTGGAAAGATCGACGCGCAGGATGCCCTTGATCGCGTCGATGTGGATCACGTCGCCGTCGCGGAGCAGGCCGATGGGACCGCCGACGGCGGCCTCCGGGCCGACATGGCCGACGCAGAAGCCGCGCGTGGCGCCGGAGAAGCGGCCGTCGGTGATGAGCGCGACCTTGTCGCCCATGCCCTGGCCGTAGATGGCGGCGGTCGTGGCGAGCATCTCGCGCATGCCCGGGCCGCCGCGCGGGCCCTCGTAGCGGATGACGATGATGTCGCCGGGTTCGTACTTGCGGCGGCGCACGGCCTTGTAGGCGTCTTCCTCGCAGTCGAAGCAGCGGGCGCGCCCCGTGAAGACCTGGTTCTTCATGCCGGCGACCTTCACGATCGCGCCCTGCGGCGCCAGGTTGCCTTTGAGGCCGACGACGCCGCCGGTCGGCGAGATCGGGTCCTTGGTGGGGCGCACGACGTCCTGGTTCTTCGGGAGGCGGACCTTGCGCAGGTTCTCCGCGATCGTCCTGCCGGTGACGGTGAGGCAGTCGCCGTGCAGGTAGCCGCCCTCGAGCAGCGCGCGCATCAGCACGGGCACGCCGCCGACCTCGAACAGGTCCTTGGCGACGTACTTGCCGCCCGGTTTCAGGTCGGCGATATAGGGCGTGCGTTTGAAGATGGCGCAGACGTCGTGCAGGTCGAAATCGATGCCGGCCTCGTGCGCGATCGCCGGCAGGTGCAGGCCGGCGTTGGTGGAGCCGCCGGAGGCCGCCACCACCATCGCGGCGTTCTCCAGCGCCTTGCGGGTGACGATGTCGCGCGGGCGGATCTTCTGCTTCAGCAGGGTCATCACGACTTCGCCGGACTGCTCGCAGAAGGCGTCGCGCGATTCGTAGGGTGCCGGCGCGCCGGCCGAGCCCGGCAGGGCCAGGCCGAGGGCCTCGGAGACGCAGGCCATGGTGTTGGCGGTGAACTGGCCGCCGCAGGAGCCGGCCGAGGGGCAGGCCACGCTCTCGATCTCGCGCAGCTCGTCGTCGCTGATCTTGCCGGCGGAGTACGAGCCCACGGCCTCGAACACATCCTGTATCGTGATGTCGCGGCCGGCGAGGCGGCCCGGCAGGATCGAGCCGCCATAGATGAACACGCTCGGCACGTTGAGGCGGACCATGGCCATCATCAGGCCGGGCAGCGACTTGTCGCAGCCGGCGAGGCCGACGAGCGCGTCATAGCAGTGGCCGCGCATGGTGAGCTCGACCGAGTCGGCGATGATCTCGCGGCTGATGAGCGAGGATTTCATGCCGGCATGGCCCATGGCGATGCCGTCGGTGACGGTGATGGTGGTGAACTCGCGCGGCGTGCCGCCGGCGGCTTTGACCCCTTTTTTCACCGCCTGAGCTTGGCGGCCGAGGGCGATGTTGCAGGGCGCCGCCTCGTTCCAGGTAGTGGCGACGCCGACGAAGGGCTGCGCGATCTCGGCCGCCGTCATGCCCATGGCGTAGTAGAAGGAGCGGTGCGGGGCGCTCGTCACTCCGACCGAGACGTAGCGGCTCGGCAGCTTGGACTTGTCGAATTTCGACTTGGCGGACATGCGGAGATTCCCCTCGACGTCAGCGATTTCCTGCCGGGCCAGCATAGCCACGCCGTCCGCACGGCTCCAGGCCCTCGAACGGGCGGCGACTAGGCGCTCTGCGGGAGCGCGGCGTCGATCGTGCGCGCGGGTGGAAAGGCGAGCGTGGCGGCGGTGCCGACGCCGATCTCGCTGTGCAGGGTCAGGCTGCCGCCGTGCAGCTCGACGAGCGAGCGCGCCAGCGGCAGCCCCAGGCCGATGCCCTGGTAGGAGCGCGACTGCGGATTCTCGACGATCTGGAAGGGCTCCATGATGCGCTCCAGGTCCGCCTCCGCGATGCCGATGCCGGTGTCGTCGACGGTGATGGTGAGCGCGCGGTCGCGCCCCAGGCCGGCGGTCACGCGCACGCGCCCGCCGTCGGGCGTGTAGGTGACGGCGTTGCTCAGCAGGTTGAGCAGCATCTGCTTCACCATCCGCCGGTCGGCGCGCAGCTGCGGCAACGCGGCGCCGAGGTCCGCGCCCAGCTGCAGGCGCTTCTTCTCGGCGCGCGGCTGCAGCATGGCCAGGCATTCGTCGGCGAGGGGGCGCAGGTCGACCGCGGTCTCGTCGAGCCTGACCTCGCCGGCCGCGATCCGCGACATGTCCAGCACGTCGTTGACGATGGCCAGGAGGTGGCCGCCGCTGGCGTGGATCTGCTCGACGTAGTCGCCGTATTTCGACGGCGAGATCGGCCCGAACAGCTGGTTCTTGATGCTCTCGGAGAAGCCGAGGATGGCGGTCAGGGGCGTGCGCAGCTCGTGGCTCATGTTGGCGAGGAAATCGGTCTTCGCCTGGCTGGCGCTCTCGGCCCGCAGCAGCGCCGCGCGCAGCTGCTCCTCGGTGCGGCGGCGGGCGCGCTCTTCGGCGATGATCCCCTCGGTGGCGGCGCTCATGTAGAGCAGGACGGCGAGCGCCGCGACCAGGGTCGGATCGACCAGCAGCCGCATCCGCAGATAGGCGAGGACGGCAAGGCCGAACACGAGCAGGGGCAGGCCGACGAACAGCGGCAGCAGCCGCCAGCCGCGCCAGCGCCAGGCCGCGGCGATGAAGAGGACGCCGGCCAGGAGCAGCAGCAGCAGTTCGCCGGTCGCCACGTAGTCCGGCCGGTCGAGGAGGTCGCCGTCGAGGATATTCTGCAGCAGCTGGGCGTGGATCTCGACGCCCGACCGGCGGTCGCCCAGCGGCGTCGCGTGATGATCGGCTATCGCGAGCGCGGTCGTGCCGAGGAGGACGAGCTTGCCGCGGAGGATGGTCGGCGAGATGCGGCCGGCGAAGATGTCGGCCGCCGACACGATCTGGAATGAGTGCGGGCTGGCGTAGTGGAGCCTGAGGTTGCCGGCGCGGTCGGCCGGCAGCCGGCGCTCGCCGATGCGCACGCTGTCGATGCCGCCGCCGTCGGCGACGAGCGTGACGTCGCTCGCATGCGCGGCCACGCGGGCCATCTCGACCGCGAGACTCGGAAAGACGCGGTCGCGCACGACGACGGCCGCCGGATTGCGCCGGAGGACGCCGTCGTCGTCGGGCACCAGCGTCACCATGCCGCGGCCGCTGGCGGCGGCGTCCAGCTCCGCGACGTTCGCGATCAGGCTGGCGGAGCGCAGGAGATACGCGCCGGCATCGGCGCCGGCCTCGGCCACGACCGACACCGGCGTGTCGGCGGACCCGTTGCCGATAGCGGCCATCGCCGGCAGCGCGGCGATGCCCAGCACGACCGGGACCTTGGCGAAGCTGGCGGCGAGGAGCGCGTCGTTCGAGGGCAAGGACAGCAGACGGTTGCGGGCCGCCTCGCTGATGATCGGCAGCGCCCGGAGAATCTCCTGCGGCGAGAGGCGATCCGGGAGCGGCAGCAGGATGTCGAACCCGATCACGGCCGGCTGCATGTCGGCGATGGCGCTCGTCAAGCGGGCGACCGTGCTGCGCGGCCAGGGCCATTGTCCGACGGCGGTCAGGCTGGCCTGGTCGATATCGACGACGACGACGTGGCGGTCCTGCAGCGCGCGCGGCCAGGCCGACTGCTCGAAATCGAAATAGGCCAGGCGCAGCCGCTCCATCGTCGAGGGATCGACGATCCGCAAGGCCATCGCTGCGACCAGGACGGCGACGGACAGCCAGGGCTTGCTGCTCCAGCCCGCCGAGACGCGCAGAGCCGTTGGTCGCGTGTTCATCGCGTGTGGGTCCGCCCAGAGCCGCCGCTTTTCCTTAAGTCAACTGGGTTCTGGACCAAATATCAAGCAGTTTCGGGCGATTGTTCGAGTGTTATTGCAGGTGACGTGCAGGCCGCATGGCGAGCGCGGGACCCGGCACCCCTGCCACGATCCGCGTGGGCTGCTGGAGCAATAGGAAGGGCGACACCGGCGAGGTGTCGGTGATGACGAGGTTGAAGGTGGCAGATTCACCCGGATGGACCGTGCCGTCGCGGAACGACACGGAGTCGGTCGGTTCGTCGGTCTCGTTGACGGTGGGGAACTTGTCGGAGCCGAAGGGGTGGCCCGCCGGCGAGCCTTGGCCGAAGGACAGGCCGTCGCCATAGGGACTCGAATGCTGCAGCGTTTCCCGCAGCTCCATCTCGAACAGGTTCCAATCGTCCTCGGTCTTGTTGATGACGATCTTCTTCAGCGCGAAGCCGGTGAGGTGGTGGCTGCCGATGCGATTGCCGAACAAGGGCGAATTGCCTCGGATCACCAGCACGGGCTCCTGCGGGCCGGTGATCTCCTCGACCACGACGAACGGATCGGCCAGCGTGCCGCTGCCCGAGGCGCTGATCACCGTGAACCCGCCGAGCTCGTCGCTGAAGGTGATTCCGGATGCCGACTGGGGCGCCGCCGCGGCGCTCCCGCTGAGGGCGGCCGTGGCGAGCACGCAGGCGATCAGCGAGAGGGGAAGCCGCGCGCGCATCTGGCGGCCATTATTCGCCCATGCCAACGGCAGGGTAAAGCGGCGATCGGCTAGGACGACAGCAGGCGATCGCGGGCGGCGGTGAGCTTCTGCAGGGCCTGCCGCGCCTCGGCCAGGCGCTCGCGCTGCTCCTCGATCACCTCGGGCGGCGCCTTGGCGACGAACTGCTCGTTGGCGAGCTTGCTCTCGATCTTGCCGGCCTCGCTCGAGAGCTTCGCGATGTCCTTGGTCAGACGCGCATGCTCCTTGGCGACATCGATGACGTCGGCGAGCGGCAGCATGACTGTGGCTTCGTCGATGACGAGTTGGACGGCGCCCTTGGGCGCTGCGGCGCCGTCGACCACGACCTGATCGAGGCGCGCCAGCCTGCGGATCAGATCCAGATGTGTCGCCAGTCGTTCCCGGCTCGCCGGCGCGGCGTCGCGCATGAGCATCGTGAGCTCCGCCGCCGGCGGGACATTCATTTCCGAGCGCACGCCGCGGATCTCCGAAATCAGGCGGATCACCCAATCCATCTCGGCGGCCGCGCGCTCATCCACGGTCACGCGCTCGAGGTCCGGCCAAGCCGACGTGATCAGCGGTTTCCCGGCGCCGCCGACCTGCTCCCAGAGCTCCTCGGTCAAGAAGGGCATGATCGGGTGCAGCATGTGGAGCAGCTGCGCCAGAGTCCACGCGGCGGCGGCGCGTGTCTCCTTCTTCGCGTCCTCGTCAGATCCTTCGAAGATCGGCTTCGTGAACTCGATATACCAGTCGCAGAACTCTCCCCAGGTGAAGTGATAGAGCGCGTTCGCGGCATCGTTGAACCTATACCCGGCGAGGGCGTCCTGAACCTGCTGATTGACCAACCGCGTGCGGCCTACGATCCAGCGATTAAGCTTCTGACGGCACGCATTCGGGTCGAACTGCGGATCGAGCGCGCAGTCCTTCCCGAGGCAATAGCGCGTTGCGTTCCACAGCTTGGTGGCGAAGTTGCGGCTGCTCTCGACGCGGTTCTCCGAGAACTTGATGTCGCGCCCTTGCGCCGCCTGGGAGGTCAGAGCGAAGCGCAGAGCGTCGCTGCCGTACTCGTCGATCAGGTCGAGCGGGTCGAGCACGTTGCCCTTGAACTTCGACATCTTCTGGCCGCGCTCGTCGCGCACGAGGGCGTGGATGTAGACCGTGCGGAAGGGTACGTCGCCCGTGAACTGGATCCCCATCATCATCATGCGGGCGACCCAGAAGAAGATGATGTCGAAGCCGGTGACCAGCACGTCGCCGGGATAGTAGCGCTTGAGGAACGGCGTCTCTTCCGGCCAGCCGAGGGTCGAGAACGGCCAGAGCGCCGAGGAGAACCAGGTGTCCAGCACGTCCTCGTCGCGGCGCAGCGGCACGTCCTTGCCGTAGTGCTGGCGCGCGGCGGCGGCGGCCACCTCCTCGCTCATCTCCACGAAGATGGCGCCGTCGGGGCCGTACCAGGCCGGCACCTGGTGGCCCCACCAGAGCTGGCGCGAGATGCACCAGGGCTGGATGTTGCGCATCCACTCGAAGTAGGTCTTGGTCCACTGCTCCGGCACGAAGCGGGTGCGCCCCTCCTCCACCGCCGCGATCGCCGGCGCGGCGAGGGTCTTGGCGTCGACGTACCACTGGTCGGTCAGCCAGGGCTCGAGCGGCACGTTGCCGCGGTCGCCGTGCGGCACCTTGTGGACGTGGTCCTCGATCTTCTCGATCAGGCCCTGCGCCTCCAGGTCGGCGACCACGCGCTTGCGGGCCTCGAAGCGGTCGAGGCCGCGATAGGCCTCCGGCGCGTTCTCGTTGATCGAGGCGAAGCGGTCGAAGATGTTGATGCGCGGCAGGTTGTGCCGGCGCCCGACCTCGAAATCGTTGAAGTCGTGGGCCGGCGTGATCTTGAGGGCGCCCGAGCCGGTCTCGGGATCGGCGTAGTCGTCGGCGATGATCCGGATTTCGCGGCCGACCAGCGGCAGGACCACCGTCTTGCCGACCAGATCCTTGTAGCGCGGATCGTCAGGGTGAACCGCGACGGCGGTATCGCCGAGCAGCGTTTCGGGCCGGGTGGTGGCGATCACGATATGGCGCTCCGGCTCGCCCTTGATCGGATAGCGGATGTGCCAGAGATGGCCCTTCAGTTCGGGGTTCTGCACCTCGAGATCGGAGATCGCCGTCTGCAGCTTCGGATCCCAGTTCACGAGCCGCTGGTCGCGATAGATCAGGCCCTTCTTGTGCAGGTCGACGAACACCTTGCGGACGGCGTGGGAGAGGCCCTCGTCCATGGTGAAACGCTCGCGCGGCCAGTCGGGCGAGGCGCCGAGCCGGCGCAGCTGGCGCGTGATGGTGCCGCCGGATTGCGCCTTCCACTCCCACACCTTCTCGACGAACGCCTCGCGGCCGATCGTCGTCATGTTGGCGCCGCGCTTGGCGGCGCCGGGGCGGTCGAGCACCACCCCCTTCTCCGCCAGCTGGCGCTCGACGACGGCCTGGGTCGCGATGCCCGCATGATCGGTGCCGGGCTGCCAGAGCGTGTCGAAGCCGCGCATGCGGTGATAGCGGATGAGGATGTCCTGCAACGTGAACGTCAGCGCGTGGCCCATGTGCAGGCTGCCGGTCACGTTCGGCGGCGGCATCATGATGGTGTAGGGCCGCGCGCGCGAATCGGCGTGCGCGGCGAACGCGCCCGACTGCTCCCAACGCGCATAGTGCTTGGCCTCGACCTCGGCAGGTCGAAACTTCGTTTCCATCATGTCCGGATAGTTGCGTCTGGTCCGGGACGCGTCAACGTCCCTTGGCCGTCAGGCCCCTGCGCTGCTGCGACGCGGCGTTTGCGACTACTCGACCCGTCGAACGACGCGGTCGATGGCCTCGCGCACCATGCGCTCGACGATCCGCGGCAGGTGCTGGTCCAGCCACTGCTTCAGCAGGGGCTCGACCGCCTCGCGCACGACCTCTTCCAGGGTCTTGGAGGCGCCGGGCGCAGGCTCGCGCGTGCGGGTCACGCTCTGCGCCAGCTGGGCCAGGGCGGCAGTGGAGGCGGCCAGTGCCTCCTCGGAAACCAGTTCGGGTTTCTTCAGTCCTTCGGATGACACGGGTATCCTCTCTTCCTTCGGTGGTGGCGGTGATGGTGTCGGTGATAACCAGGCGGGCAACTTCTCGGGCGCCGCCTCGGCGGGTTTGGCCGGCGCAGCGGTCTCGATCGGCGCGCTCGGCCTCGCCGCAGGCGGCTCGGGCGCGGGCTGCGGCGTGGGTGCTACGGCGACCTCTGCGGGCGCCGGCGCGGTCTCGATCGAAACCGAAACCATCGAACTCAAGCCGGTGTCGGCGAGCAGGGTCTTGCGCAGCAGGCTGTCGACCGCGGCTTCGTCGGGCGCTGGCGGCGCCGAGGCAGCAGACTGCAGGCTCACGACGCTGCCGTCCTCCTGGAGCATTTCCGTGAGCACCAGCACTTCGGCCTGAGCGACCTCCTCGGGCTTGTCCGCGGCCGGCGGCTGCGAGGGCGCGGGAGAGCCTGGCTCGGCGCGCTCGGGCTGGCCGGCGGACTCCTGCGCGTCCCGTTCTCCCTCGGCAATGATGCGCCGAATGGAGGCCAGGATCTCCTCCATGGACTGTCCGGCTTCAGTTCGGGACTGGCTCATCGAACTCCGTCCCAGCTGCCCCAATCGCCTGGCATGCTACCACTAGAGCCAGCCTCTGGATACGTCAACTCGGGTCCAGCCGAATGCGGCGCACGAAAGCGTGCGCCTTCAAAAGACGAAGGCCGGCGCGCGCTCGAAGCCGGGCAGAAGCGGAACCGCGGCGTCGAACGCGGCGCGGCTGGCGCTGATGCCGGCTTGGCGCGTCATCAGCGTGGCTTGACCGACGCCCGCGGTCCTGACGACAACCGCGAGGCGCCCGCCCTCGGCCAATTGATCCTGGATGGCAGCGGGGACGCGATCGACGGCGCCCTCGAACAGGATCACATCGAACGGGGCCAAGCCGGGGGCGCCTTCGGCCAGGGAGCCCTGAACGAGCGTGACATTGGCGGTGCCGGCGGCGCGCAGGGCCTGCGCCGCCTGTTCGGCAAAGTCGCGGTCGCTCTCGAGCGCGACGACACGGCTGGCGATGCAGGCCAGCACGGCGGCGCTGTAGCCGAGGCCGGCGCCGACCACCAGCGCGATGTCGGACGGCCGCACCGCCGCCAGACTCAGCAGTCGGCCGAGGATCATGGGCTCCATCAGGAAGCGCCCCCGCCCAAGCGGAATATCCTCGTCGACATAGGCCACGCTGCGCAGGGCCGGCGGCACGAACGACTCGCGCGGCACCATCCCCATGGCGTCGAGCAGGGCGGGATCCGTCACTCTGTTGGGGCGGAGCTGGCTCTCCACCATATTGCGGCGCGCCGCAGCGTAATCCATCCGCATCCTCTCCCCTACCGTCGGGCGGCGTTATACTGGCACAGGCAGCCGAAGACAATCGATTGGCGAACGTTTGGCGCCTTGCCTTGACCCCCGTTCACCGGCCTGCCTATAACACGGCCTTCCTATGCCTCGACCGGCGCCCGCCGCCGATCGGCCCGGTGGCAGAGTGGCCATGCAGCGGATTGCAAATCCGCGTACGTCGGTTCGATTCCGGCCCGGGCCTCCATGAAATCAACTCACTGGGATCAGGGCGCCGGCGCTGCAGAATGCGTCCCTCACTTGCGCCGGCTGGCCTCCGGCACTCCGGCTTCTTCGAGCAAGCTGGCCAGCCTCCGTTGCGGGCGGCTGGTCGTGACGAAGAAGTGCCGATCATGCCCGCGTTCATCCGGTGGTCGCGATTCCATCTGGCGCACCAGTTCCGCCTGACAATCAAGGACCTCGATCACCTCAGCGGCAATCTGGGCCGCGCATTTGAAGCACCCAACCACGCGCCCATGAATCCAGCAGGGCCATGGTTAAGAATTCGTTAATATCGTTGAACTTGAGGAACCGGCCGCGGCCCTCGCCGGCGACCGCAAGCCGGGGCAGGCTTAGTCCGCCTCCGGGGACTTCCGGCTCGGTGGGTCTTGCAGCGAGGCCGCTGTGCGCGCCGCCTCGTCGAACGTGCACGCCCTGCCGCACGCCAGGCATTCGAGCGTGCGCGGCCGTCGCAGCACGCGGAACGACTGATTTCTGCAATGGGGACAAATGAGCGGCGTGCCCGCCATAGGCAAGTTCCATTACGCTCAAGCCGTTGTTCTCGCCCCGGCAAGGGAAAGTTCGGCCGACTGTCTCAATGTCCGCGATGGGGATTGTTCCGGGCGCCGAAAAAGGAAGCCCCACCGGTCGGTATCGGCGGGGCTTGCTCCACGCGCGGTCAGAATCGGGGGAATAAGAAACCGGCGCGTGCCAAATAGCCGAGGGAAATGATCAACGCCCAATCGTCGCCCTCGCCGTGCCAGCGGTCAATTCGGGGAATACCTCAAGACGACCGAGGCAGTGCCAGCGGGCTCCGCTCGAGCCTGTCCCAAGCGATTCTGGTGCGGATGGGCTGAGCCCGGCCGGCGCGCGCGCCGAAAAGCAAAAGCCCCCGCAGCGAGACTGCGGGGGCTCGGCTTAGCCGATTCCGAAGATCGTTTAGTTTTCGTCCTTGAGCTGTGTTGCCGAATCGAGCGGCGTGATGGCGAGCGTCTTCTGCAGTTCGCCCATGGTCGCCAGTAGTCGGAAGTTGGCGAAGACCTCGGCATACTTGGCGGTGATCAGGTTGTCGTTGGCCAAGTACAGTTCGTTGTCGGCGTCCAGCAGGTCGAGCAGGCCGCGCTGGCCGATCTCGAACTGCTGCTTGTAGACGTCGCGCGTCCGGATGTCGGCCTGCACCTGGCGGCCCAGGATATCGACGTTGCTGTGCGAGACCTCGATCGCGTTCCAGGAAACGCGCGCGTCGTCGGAGACCTTGCGCTCGTTCGTGTGCATGGCGTCGATCGCCTCGGCCAGCCGCCATTTGAACTCGCGGATGCGCGCGGTGTCGGCGCCGCCCCGATAGAGATTGTAGCGGAGCACGACCAGGGCGGAGGCCCCGATTCCGTGCTGCTTGATGCCGTCGACGTTGTCGTCGGCCTCACCGCTCAGCTCCAGACGGATATCCGGATAGAGGCTGGCCTCCTGCTGCTTGATATCGGCTTCGGCCGTCTTCACGTCCTGGCGCGAGAAGGCCACGGTTGGGCTCGCCTCGACCGCCTGTCCGACCGCAGTGTCGACATCCGCCGGCAGGACATCGGCCGGAATCGCCACCTCGTCAAGCGTATCCGGAGCCTGACCCACGACCTTGATGAAATTCGACTCGGCGTCCTTCAGGTTGCCCTGAACCTCGACCAGCGATGATTCGGCATTTGCCAAACGGGCTTCCGCCTGGCGCACGTCCGCGATATTGCCGCCGCCGGCCTGCGCCTTCTGTTGCACCTGACCCAACCGCTGCCGGTGAATGGCCACGTTGTTCTCCGCGAGCTGCACGCGCTCGCGGTGGCGCAAGACGTCGAGATAGGCCTCCACGGCGTCGAGGCCCGTGAACTCCGCACTCTCCTGGACGCGATAGGCAGCCGATTTGACGCGCGAGGTCTGGCGTTCCACTTCGCTTTCGGCGAAGAAGCCGTCGAAGATCAGCTGGCTCAGGGTCAGCGACCCCTCCTTGCGCCAAAGCGTCCGGGTGTCGTTGCTGCCGGATCCCGCACCCCGGGTGTTGGAGTTGTCGGAGTACTCAACCCCGCTTGCGGCCCGCAGATCGATCTGCGGATAGTACAGAGCCCGCCCTTGCCGCAGCTCCTGATCAATCGCGCGGCGATCGTTCGACACCTGACCGACCTTCGGGTTGGTCGAAATCGCCATTGAAACAGCTTCTTGCAGCGACATGGCGCTGGTCGGCGCCGCCGCTCCATCGACAATTACAGCGAGACCGGCCGCCGCTGTCGCCAGCAGGATCCCGCGAAACTTCCGTTTCATGTTGCCCCCATTCACGCTGCGCAGCGTTAGATACCAACCGCTACGTTAAAGCATTTTAACAGAGCGACCGTCGCTTGTCATGCTTTTGATACATCGTTGGATCAAGTTGTAGCAACTTCTTGATATTCGTTAACTAAGTAGGATCGCTCCAGACCCCGCCGGATCGGCCGCCTAGCGCTCCCGCATTGCGGTATCCCGGGCCTTCAGGATGGGTTTCATCAGGTAGGCCAGGACGGTCTTCTTGTCGGTCAGGATCTCGGCTGTGGCAGTGTAGCCGGGGCCGATCGGCAGCGGCTTGGCCTCGGTGCCCAGGTAGTTCCGCTCGGTCCGCAGCCGGACGCGGAAGTAGCGCTCCTTCTTGCCCGAGCTCTGGTCCTCGATGGCGTCCGTGCTGATGTATTCGACCGTAGCCTTCAGGCCGCCATAGATGCTGTAGTCGTAGGTATCGAACTTCACCGTCGCTGCCTGGCCGACCTTGATGAAGCCGCGGTCGGAGGTGCGCACCTGCGCCTCCACCAGGAGGGTGTCCTCGATCGGCACGATTTCCATCAGGTCCTCGCCCGGCTTGATGACGCCGCCGACGGTGCGGATCTTGATCTCCTTGACGGTGCCGCGCACCGGTGAGCGCACTTCAGTCCGCGTAACCTTGTCTTTGCCGGCCTTCAGCTGCTGGATGACGCTGGCCTGCTCGAGGCGCTGCTTGCTGAGGTCGGTGGCCGCCTCGGAGCGGAACGTCAATTCCTGCTCCTTCATGCGGTTCTGCGCCTCCTGCTCCGCCGACTTCGCCTGCGGCAACTGCAGCTGCGCGAGATCGATC
>Ga0335085_10008021_pt1 | contig 16198 bp, 13 predicted proteins | sample Lox_Sample_45_FD_206712 | JGI IMG/M metagenome (GOLD analysis project Ga0335085, IMG submission 206712) | Soil microbial communities from Loxahatchee National Wildlife Refuge, Florida, United States - Lox_Sample_4.5 | ecosystem: Environmental > Terrestrial > Soil > Wetlands | place: USA...
CCGCCGATCGGCAGGCCGTAGCCCACGTGGGCGTCGGGCATGAGCGCGCCCCGCACGCTCACCGGCAGGGCGCAGGCGTTCTTCATCTGCTCGACCGACTGCGCGTCCACGTCCTGCCCCCACTGGCGCCAGGGGGCGGGCGCCGCGCGCAGTCCGGCGCGTTCGCGGTCACCCATGCCGACACCATGGGGCGAATCTGCCGGCAGGTCAAAGCCTCGACGGCCCCTGCGGCCGTCCTGGCCGGATCCCGCCGCCGGCCGTGATGACACGGATTATTCGTTCCCGGCCGGTTGTCTTCTTGCCTAACCACCCTAGAATTCTAGGCCATTGTGCCCATGAACTACCAAGGACTTGGCACCAAAGCCCTCCACGCCGGCCAGACGCCGGATCCGACGACCGGCGCGCGCGCGGTCCCCCTTTATCAGACGACCAGCTACGTGTTCCGCGACACCGAGCACGCCGCGAATCTTTTCGCGCTGAAGGAGCTCGGCAACATCTACACGCGGATCATGAATCCGACCACCGACGTCTTCGAGCAGCGCATGGCCGCGCTCGAGGGCGGCTCCGGGGCGCTTGCCCATGCGTCGGGTCAGGCCGCGATCACCGACGCCATCCTCAATATCGCCGGCGCGGGCGACCACCTGGTCTCCGTCTCGCAACTCTACGGCGGCACCTACAACCTGTTTCACTACACGCTGCCCAAAATCGGCATCGAGGTATCGTTCGTCGACGCCGGGGAGCCGGACGCCTTCCGCCGCGCCGTCCGGCCGAACACCAAGGCGTTCTACGGCGAGGGCCTCGGCAACCCGGCGCTGAACATCTTCCCCTTCGAGGAGGTCGGGCGGATCGCCCGCGAGGTCGGCGTGCCGCTCATCATCGACAACACCTGCCTCACGCCCATCCTCAACCGTCCGTTCGAGTGGGGCACCAACGTGGTCGTTCACAGCTCGACCAAGTACATCGGCGGCCACGGCACCTCCATCGGCGGCATCGTGGTCGACGGCGGCAACTTCGACTGGGGCAACGGCCGGTTCCCCGGGTTCACCCAGCCCGATCCGAGTTATCACGGCCTTGTGCACTGGGAGGCATTCAAGAGCTTTCCGCCCGCGGGTGGTGCCAACGTCGCCTACATCCTGAAGATGCGGCTGCAGCTCCTGCGCGACATCGGAGCGTGCCTCAGCCCCTTCAACTCGTTCCTCAAGCTGCAGGGCCTCGAAACCCTGCACCTGCGCCTGGCCCGCATCTGCGAGAATGCCCTCAAGACGGCGGAATTTCTCGCCGCGCACCCGAAGGTCAAATGGGTCAACTACCCCGGACTCAAAACCAGCGCCAGCCACGCCGCGGCGAAGAAATACCTGACCGGCGGCTTCGGCGGCCTGCTCGGGTTCGGCCTGACGGGCGGCTACGACGCGGGCAAGAAACTCATCGAGAGACTCAAGCTCTTCTCCCATCTGGCCAACATCGGCGACGCCAAGTCGCTCGCGATCCATCCCGCCAGCACGACCCACAGCCAGCTGACGCCGGAGGAACAGGTCTCCACCGGGACCTCGCCCGACTACGTGCGCCTGTCCCTCGGGATCGAAGACTTCGTCGATATCCAAGTGGACCTGGAACAGGCGCTCGCCAGGATCTAACCGGCCGGGCTGCCCGGCACCCGTCGGGCACGCCGCTGTGCCTTGGCGGAAGAAGGGTCACTGTACGTAGCCGTTGGGCGCGCCCTGGATTACGTTGGTGTCCCCATGCGCTCCGTCGTCCTCGATCTGCAGGCCGCCCTGCGCTTCTTGGCGCGACACCGCCCGGCTTTCGCGGTGATTGTCGCCATCATGGCGCTCGCGCTCGGGGCCAACACCGCGGTCTTCGCCGTCCTGAAGGGCTTCCTCTTCGCCCGCCTCGGCGTGCCCGCCGCGGACCGGGTCGTGCTGGTCTGGACGACGCGCGAACTGCCCGGCCGCGGCCGGGTGGATTTCAACGACGCCTTTCCCAATTACCGCCTGCTCCAGGAGACGACGCATTTCTGGGAGCACATCGCCTGCGTCCAATTCGCGGACGTCAACTGGGAGCAGGAGGCCGACACCCGGAAGCTGCAGGGCGCGCGCGTGACCACGGAGTTCTTTGCCGTCATGCGGGTGGCGCCGATGCTCGGCCGCATCTTCACCACTCAAGAGCAGGGGCCCAACGCGGCCCCGGTGGCAATCATCAGCCACGCGCTCTGGCGCAGCGCGTTCGGCGGCGCGTCCGACGTGCTCGGCCGCACCCTGCGTCTCAATGGCGTGCCCCATACCGTCGTCGGCGTGCTACCGCCCGTCTTCAGCCAGCCGCAGGGCACCGACGTCTGGCTGCCGTTCGATCTTCCGGCGGACATGTGGACCGCGATCGTCGGCGCGCGGCAGCTCTTCGTGTACGCCCGCCTTGCGCCCGGGATGACGGTCGCCGGCGCGGACGCGGAGTTGCGCGGCTTCGCCCCGCGTGCGGTCAAAATGGACGCGGCCAACAAGGATTGGGGCTGGCGCGCGCAGTCGATGCGCGAGAATCTGATGTCCGGCGCCGACAGCGCGCTCATCTTTGTGCAAGCGGGCGCGGCGATCCTGCTCGTGCTGGCCGTCAGCAACCTCGCCTCGCTGCTCATGGCGTGGGCGGCCGAGCGGCAGCGGGAGACGGCGGTGCGGCTGGCGCTGGGGGCGTCCGCCTGGCGGCTGGTGCGGCAGTTCCTGACGCAGAGCCTCCTGCTCGTGTCGTGCGGAGGGCTGCTGGGCGTGCTGCTGGCGTGGCTGGCGCTGCCCCTGTTCCGGCCGCTCAATCCCAACCCGCAGCTCGCGGATTTCCTGGCGCAGCTCGCGCCCGATCGCGCCACGCTGCTGTTCTCGGCCGCGCTCGTGCTCGGCACGGGAGTGGTCGCCGGGGTGCTGCCCGCCTGGCAGGTTCGCCGCACCTCGCTGCTCGAGGCCCTGCGCAGCGAATCGCGCGGCGCCAGCCTGAGCCGCGGCGCGTTGCGCTCGCAGCAGGCGATGGTCGTGCTCCAGGCGGTCATTTCCGTGCTCATCCTGCTCAGCGCGGGCCTGGCGGGGATCGGCTTCCGCCAGCTGAGCCACGCGGATCTCGGTTTCGCCACCGCACATCGCGTGGCGTTCCGCGTGCAGCTGCCCGAACCCGCCTACGACACGCACGCGAAACGGGCCCAGCTCATCCGTGCGCTCGACGGCAACCTCGCGCGCGAGCCGCTGCTCGCCGCCTCCGGCTTCTCCACGACGATCCCGGTGGGCGACATCCAGTGGGGCGGCGGTTTCTTCCCGCAGCTGGCCAGCGGCGAGTTCCCGCCCGATCCCGCCATCTTCCAGTACCGGCGCGTTTCACCCGGCTATCTGCGCGCGATGGGCATTCCCTTGCTCGAGGGCCGGCTCATTGACGACCGCGATCGCGGCGAGGCGCCGCCGGTGGCCGTGGTCAGCAAGGCCCTCGCCGACAAATACTGGCCGGGGGCAAGCGCCGTCGGCCGCAAGCTGCGCCGCCTGGCGCCGCGCGATGCGCCGCTGGTCGAAGTCGTGGGCGTCGTCGGCAACGTGAAGGATGCCGGGGCCGGCCTGCCCTCGAGCGAAACGGTCTACGTGCCGTTCGATCAAGTCTCGCTGCGCCGCGGGTGGATCGTGCTGCACGGTCGCGGCTCGATGGCGGACACGCTGGCCGCCGGGCGCCGGGCCCTGCGCACTACCGCGCCGGACGTCGCCGCCTACGACGCGGCCCCGCTCGAGGACCTTGCCGTCCAGGCCAATGCGTTGCCCCGTCTGCTGATGGTGCTGCTCGCCGTGTTCGCCGCGATCGCGATCGGCATCACGGCGCTGGGGAGCTACGGCGTGATGAGCCAGCTCGTGGCCAACCGCGAACGAGAAATGGCCATTCGCGCCGCCCTCGGCGCCACCCGCAGCGGCGTGCTGCGCCTCGTCCTGTGGCAGAACGCGCGGCTCGCGGTGCTCGGCGTGGCGGCGGGCTTGCTCGGCGGCTGGGGCGCGGCGCAATGGCTGACCAGCCTGGTGCCGGGTTTGAACGCCCGGACCGCCTGGCCCTATCTCGCCGTGGCCGCCGGCGTGCTCGCGCTCACCCAGATCGCCAGCTTCCTTCCCGCCCGCCGCGCCGCCCGTCTCGACATGCCGAAGGTGCTGACAAGCGCCTGACGCCCTGATCCCGCGCCCCCGATCCCACGGCATGGATGGGGCGGCAACCCGCTGGTCCAGCTGGCGGCGGGAGTCGCCTTCAGAACAACTCCATCTGCCGCACGCGCGGCGCGATCGTGGCCTCCTCCCTCTGGCGATCGAGCAGCGCCTCTTCGATGGCGAGGAGAAAGGGCGACGGGCGGCGAGTGCGGATTTCGCCGCGCCAGTGCCGGCGCCGGGCGTGGGTCAGGAACAAGCGGTCCCGGGCGCGTGTGAGGCCGACAAAGAAGAGCCGCCGCTCCTCGGCCATATCGGCTTCCGCGGCCTCGTCGAAGCTGAAACGGTGCGGCAGGAGCCCGTCTTCGCAACCGACGAGAAAGACCACGCGGAACTCCAGCCCCTTGGCGGCGTGCAGCGTGAGCAACGACACCCGCTCCGCCCGCGGGTCGTAGAGGTCAACGTCGACGCCGAGGGCGAGTTCATTCACGAAGGCGTCGAGGCCGGCTCCGTGCTTTTCCGCGAGCGGACCGAGCGCGTCGGTGATGGCGCGAAGATCAGGATCCGGGCTTCCGGTCCGGGCGAGCGCCAACGAGGCGGTGTTCAGGCGATCGCGGAGCGGCGCCTCGGGCGGCAGCGATCCGACCCCGGCCAGCAGCGCCCGCACGGTGGGGTGCTCACCCAGCGGCCCGTGGGTCCGTTGCTGGAACGGGATGCCGGAACGCGCCAGCGCCTCCACCAGCGGCGGCGTCTGCGCCTCCGTGCGGTAGAGGACGGCGAAATCGTTGAACGCCCACAAGAGCGGGGCGCCGCCGCTGGCGCGGCCGGTGTCAAACGAGGTGAGACTGGTGCCCCCCACCAGCTGCTCGATGGTCGCCGCGACGAAATCGGCTTCCGCGCGCTCCGTGGCGCACTCCCGGAGCGTGATGCGACTCGCATCGACGATCTGGGCGCGCAGCGCGCGATCCCGCACGAGCGTGGAGGGAGCAATGGCCTGCAGGGCGGCATCGACAATCGTGCGCGTGGACCGGTAATTGCGCGCCAGGGGGATCACCGGGCCGTGCGGGTAATCCACCTGGAACTGGCGGAAGAGCCGCGGGTCGGTGCCGCGGAAACCGTAGATGGCTTGGTCAGGATCGCCGATGACGCAGAGCGAGCCCCCGGCCGCGGCGCCGCGCCCTCCGGGCGGTGAACCAAACGGCGGCGCCAGCAGCCGCACGAGTTCATACTGGGGCGCGTCAATATCCTGAAACTCGTCGATCGAAAGATGCGGCCAGCGCTCACGGTAGCCGCTGGCCACCTCCGGATGCGCCCGGAGGAGCGCGAGCGGCAGCGCGATCAGATCGTCGAAATCCACCAGGCTCCGGGCCCGCAGCGCCCGCTCGTATGCCTCCGGGCGTGCCGCCCGATCGCGAATCAGCCGCCGCGCCTCGAGAGCCGACACGCCGAGCGCCTCGCGGGCAATCGCGACCGCCTCGGATTCGCCCGCCACCCCCAGCGACGATCCCAAGCCCAGCCGCTCCTGCTGGTCCCTCAAAATGAGCAAACCGAGCGCGTGGAAGGTGGTCACCACCACCCGGGATGACCGGCTGCCGGGAAGCAGTGAATCCAGACGTGTGCGCATTTCACCGGCGGCGCGGTGGGTGAAGGTGATGGCGAGGCAGGCCTCCGCCGCGACCCCGTGGTCTCTGATCAAATGGGCAATACGGTGCGTGAGCGTGCGCGTCTTGCCGGTGCCGGGCCCGGCGACAATGAGCAAGGGACCGGCGACAATCTCCACCGCCGCGCGCTGGTCGGCGTCAAGACCCGCCAAGACCGGGGAGGTCGCCGCCCCCGGCGCCGGGCCCTCGGCAATCGAGGCGGGGAATGAGGCGGAGGGAGCCGGCTCCGGCTCGGTCTTCGCGCCGGCAGGGGCGGGTCGATCCCGCGAGGCGTCGGCGCCGGCAGCGCCCGGTCCGACCGACACGGCCGGTTCCGGCAGCGCAAACAAAAGACCGCTCGACTTCAGGCTTTCCAGCTCGTCCCGTTTGAATAAACGGATGGCGCCGTACTCGCCATCGTAGCCTCCTTCGCGGATAACCTCACCGGCCCGCAGGCGCCGGACCGCCTCGCCAAGCAGCGGCGTGCCGACCCGGCCGATCTCGTCGAGCGGAACCTCCCCCAGGATGGCCATCTCGGGCCCGAGCCGCGCGATCAACTGCTCGTAGCCGCGCTGCACGGTCTTGCTCTTGGATCCGGTCCGCGCGAGTTCCCCGAGCATTTCGGGGAGCGGAACAAAGCTGCGAAACGGCGCCGCCGTGGGCGGTGGTTTGCCCGCGGAGCGATCGGCAAGTTCGAGCACCCGGCTGAGCACACCGATGGTGAGCGGCGCACCGCAGACCGGGCATTTGTTGCCGAGCCGCCTCGACTCTTCCGGCTCACACCGAAAACCGCAGCCACGATGGCCGTCCAAGTGGTACTTGCCCTCCTCGGGGTAGAACTCGACGGTCCCGCCGTAACCGACGCCGGTCGCCAAGGCATTCTTCATGGCGAAATAATCGAGCGCGCAGTCAAAGCGGCAGGCTTCGCGCCCGAGATTGCCCGGCGAATGCGCATCGGAGTTGGAGACCAGACGGAAGCGATCGAGCATCGAGAGCCGCCAGTTCATGGGCGGGTCGGAGGAAAGTCCGGTCTCGAGGGCAAAGACCCAGGAGGAGAGATCGCCGTAGCATTCTTCAAAGAGGTCGAAGCCTGACTTCGATCCGAACACGGAAAACCACGGCGTCCAGATGTGGGCCGGGATAAGGTAGCATCCCTCGCCCGCGGCGAGACAGATCTCGAGCAGGTCGCGCGAGTTGAGGCCAAGAATGGGGCGGCCATCCGACGCGAGATTACCGATGCGCGCCAGCCGGCTGACCATGCGTTCGGCGGCATCAAGATCAGGCGCGTACAGCAGGTGGTGGACTTTGCGCACCCGGTCGCCCTGTTTGTAGATCGTCGAGATCTCCACTTCCAACAGGAACCGAACCGGCGTCCCGGCCGCGGCACAGGGACCGAGATCGGCGGCGACGGCGGCCTCCAGGTCGGGTCGCAACCGGAAGAGTCCCGGTTCGGCGGGCACGAGTTCCTCCCGGATCGCTGCCATCCAGGCGGGGTGCGTGAAATCCCCCGTGCCGACGACCGCCACACCTTTCTTCTTCGCCCACAGGGCCAGGTGGTAGAAATCGAGATCGCCGCTGGTGGCGCGGGAATACTTCGAATGGACGTGAAGGTCGGCGTAGAAGGGCATCGCCGGAAGAGAGAGTCGGTCAAGCGCCGGAGCGCAGTCCTGCGAGGCGTGGTTTGCGCCAGAACTGCCTTCCCCTGTGCCTCCGATTCCCTCATGAATCAAACTCCGATTTGCCATGAAATCGTACCGCAAAGAGCTCTGGATCGAGGTTCCGCACCGCCGCGGCTTTCTGAACATCACACCCAAGGTTGACGCCGCCCTGGCCGAGAGCGGCGTCCGCGAGGGTCTCTGCCTCGTCAACGCCATGCACATCACCGCCAGCGTATTCATCAATGATGACGAACCCGGCTTGCACGCCGACTTCGAGCGCTGGCTGGAAAGGCAGGCTCCGGAGAGACCGTACTCAGCCTACGACCACAATCGCACGGGAGAAGACAACGCCGACGCCCACCTCAAACGCACCATCATGGGCCGCGAGGTAGTCGTTGCGGTGACATCGGGCAGGCTCGATTTCGGTCCGTGGGAACAGGTCTTCTATGGGGAGTTCGATGGACTGCGGCGCAAGCGGGTGCTGGTGAAGATCATCGGCGAATGACGCCCGCTCGCTGGAGTCTTGGATATCAATCGAAAATGTGGACGTTTCCGGACGAGTTGCCTCGCATCGCAATTCAGCTTCGCTCCAGCTCTTGTTACTTACGTAAGTCGTTGGAAAATTGAATGGGCGACATGACAAATTCGCGCCCACTTTCGCCATCTTTGAGGCCAATCTGTGTGATTTTTGCGCTCTTTTCCGACTTTTTTGCCACTCTTAAGCGAAACGCCTATTCGTTGCGAAATCCGGTATTGCTACTTGAGCAAAACTAATTTTGAACGCTCGGCTCTCAATGATCTACTAACACGGATGCCCCTAACCTAACCAAGGCCCCGTTTTGGACCTCAAGCAAATCAAGCAGATCATCGACCTAATGAAGCGCTCCGAACTCACCGAGTTCGCGGTGGAAGAAGAGGGCTTCAAACTCAAGATACGCCGGGGCCCCAACGGAGTGCCAGTAGTTAGCCCGACTTCGGGGTTGACGGTGCCATTGTCAGTGGTTCCGGAAGCGGCAGGCGGGTCCGCCTCGGCTGCCCCGGTTCCGAACGCCGCAGTCGGCCCCGGCGCGGTGGGAGTGGACAAGGAGGAGCCCGGCGTCAGCTACATCAAGGCCCCGATGGTCGGCACATTTTACCGGGCACCCTCTCCCGAAAGCCCGCCATTCGTCGAAGTGAACGCCAAAGTTTCGGAGAACTCCGTGGTCTGCATCATCGAGGCCATGAAGATCATGAATGAGATCCAGGCCGAGGCGAAGGGGACGGTGGTGGAGATTCTAGTGGAGAACGGTCAACCAGTTGAGTACGGCCAACGCCTGTTCAAGATCAAGCAGGCTTGAGGCGCGGCCTTTTTCCGCGTCCTTTCCTGACGGGCGTGTTGTACGCTGGAGTCGCGGGTGAGCAGCAGCGGTTTCTTTGTTCATGATCCAGAAGATCCTCATTGCCAATCGCGGTGAAATCGCCCTCCGGATCGTGCGCGCCTGTCGTGAATTGGGCATCAAGACCCTGGCCGTTTACTCGGAGGCGGATGTCCAGTCGCTCCATGTCCAACTCGCCGACGAGGCCATCTGTATCGGCGGCCCCAAGAGCGCGGACAGCTATTTGCGCGCAGACCGCATCATCAGTGCCGCCGAAATCGCCGATGTCGACGCCATCCATCCCGGCTACGGTTTTCTCTCGGAGAACAGCAAGTTCGCGGAGCAATGCGAGTCGTGCAACATCAAGTTCATCGGCCCGAAGTCCAAGAGCATCAAGCTTATGGGTGACAAGGCGATCGCCCGGGACACCGTCCGCAAGGCCAGCGTCCCCACCGTGCCGGGTTCCGATGGCTCCATCGATTCTGAAGGCGAGGCGGTGAAGATCGCGCGCAAGATCGGCTATCCCATCATCATCAAAGCCGTGGCAGGCGGAGGCGGGCGCGGCATGCGGATTGCCCATAACGACGTGTCGTTCGCGAAGGAATACCACATCGCCCGGGCCGAGGCGGAAAAGGCCTTCGGCAACGGCTCAGTCTACATCGAGAAATACATCCAGAGTCCCCGGCACATCGAATTCCAGATTCTTGCGGACAGCCACGGCAAGGTGCTGCATCTCGGCGAACGCGACTGCTCGGTGCAGCGCCGGCACCAGAAGCTAATCGAGGAATCCCCTTCGCCGTTCCTGTCCTCCGACCTCCGCAAGCGCATGGGCAAGGCCGCCGTGCGCGCCGCCGAAGCGGCCGAATACGAGAACGCCGGCACGGTCGAATTCGTCGTCGATGCCCACGGGGAATTCTACTTCATCGAGATGAACACGCGCATCCAGGTCGAGCATCCGGTCACAGAGGAGGTCACCGGCATCGACCTGATCAAGGAGCAGATCCGCATCGCCTCGGGCGAAAAGCTCAGCGCGGACCAGAAGGACATCGAGTTTCGCGGACACGCCATCGAGTGTCGCATCAACGCCGAGGATCCCGCCCGCAACTTCACCCCTTCACCCGGCACCATCGGGCTCTATTACGCGCCGGGCGGCCATGGGGTACGGGTCGATTCGCACGTCTACAGCGGGTATACCATTCCGCCTTACTATGACTCGATGATTGGCAAGCTCATAGCCCACGGCGAAAATCGAAAGACGGCGTTGGAGCGCATGTATCGCGCCCTGAGTGAATACCTTATTCGCGGAATCAAAACCACGATCCCGTTGCACAAGGCGATCTTGAGTGATCCCGTCTTCATCGCCGGCAAAGCCACCACCGCGTACCTTGAGGAGTTTCTCAGCCGGACGCCGCCTGATCTGTTCTGACCAGAACGCGAGTTGTACCTAGTCGTGGCGCCTAGCCACGCGCATCCCGCTGCTTCGTGCAGACTCGACCCGCCGCGGAAGCGCCGCGGAGAATCGAGCGGCGGAGGGCAGAACCGTTCTTCATTCTGACGCAGCCGACTCCAGATCCCTCGCGCACCGCCATGCCCGAGCCGCCCGCAGGTCAGCGTCAACCGTTCTGGCCGGACCTGCACGCTGACGGCTCGCTGATCTGCGCGGCGCAACTGCGCCAGTCCTGAGGGCCATTCGAACACGACGATCCGAGGACTGGATGGTTTGGGTTCCTGGCAGGCAGCAGCTTGCCCACACCGCCGATCTGACGAGACCTGTCCCGAATTCTGCATACACCACCCAACTCCATGCAATCGTCTCGGGCTGTGGCGACGATGAATGGCCATCAAGAGGCGGCTCATTTTCTATCGATTTTACAAGACGCTCAAGATCATTATATTGCACACATCAATTCCCGGCGTATTGCTGGAGGTTTGACCTCGCTTTTGGAGTACGGTAAACGTTTTGTTAAAAATTGGCATTAACGCCGCTTTGAAGTTCATCTGAGGGACTTGCCCTATCATAAAAGTCTGCTTCCCAGCCATGTGCTATGAGGCGATCCCCAAGTAACAAGTCTGGCTTTACCCTGCTCGAAGTTGCGTTGGCATCCACGATCCTATTGGTGGGATTCATCGGCATGGTCCAAGCGCTCGCCATCGGCTCGGAAATGCTCGACACGGCGCGAAAACAGACAATCGCCGCGCAGATCATTCAAGCGGAGGTCGACTATCTGCGCATTCAAAACTGGGGATCGATGGTCCAGAATCTCTCGAACCAGAGTCAGATTACGCTGACTTCCAACCCCGGAAATCCAACCAGTGGCTACCGACATCTGTATGGCACGAGCCTAGCCAGCATACCGATCCGAAATCTGAAATATGGATGGCAGGTGACCAATGTTCGGGTCGACGGCAGCGGCAATCCTGTGCTCCGGCAGGTAACGATTACGGTCACTTGGATCAGTGTGACCGGAAAACCGCATTCGCGCAGCAGCAGTGCGTACTTTGGCAAATACGGTCTCAATGTCTCCTACCGAAAGCCATAGCGGCGTGCCCGCACGGTGCCTCCCGGGCTTCAGCCTCGTGGAGCTGATGATCGCCATGAGCATAACCATGGTGATTATCGCCGCCATCCTTTCGAGCTACACGTTCCTCGGACGGAATCTGATCCGCGACTCCAACCAGCAACAACTCGAAGCCCAAAGCCGCCGGATGCTGCAAGCGCTGGCCGCGGATGCGCACACCGCCGATCGGGTTGCCTACAGCTACGATCCCGCCAATGACATCAACCAGGAATCCATCTGGCTGGCCATGCCAACGTCTGGTCGGCTCACGTTTCGTTCCAGCATTCCCAACGGTTCCGGCGGTACCTATATCTACGCGGTGACGTATGTATACGACTCGAATGCCGGCACACTCACCCGCACGGTTTCCTCCGGCGTTTCTTCCGGAACTCCGCCTTCGGGATTCAATGCCACTCCTCTGGTTCTGCTGACCGGTCTGCCGAAGGCGGGCGGCTCCGATCCGCTATGGACCGGGTTCGGCTATCTCGACCAGCAATGCCTTTCCGCTGCCAATACGCTCAGCATCAAGGCGGTCGAAGTGAGCACATTCACGATCGCCGCCGGTTCCGCTGCCGCCGGCACCCAGTCGCGATTCACCACCGCTTCCGCGCGCCTGGTCCTCCGCAACAAACATCTCGTCCGGTGACATGGCGCGCAATCCTACAGTAGCAAAGGACGGTTCAGCGGTGTTGGTGGCGCTTTGCCTCACCATGGTCCTGGGTATTGCCGTGATCGGCTACGTGGCGGTGTGCGCGCGGACGATGGAAATGAGCAACCGATCCTTTTGCACGAACGGCGCCGTCCAGCTCGCGGAGATCGGAGCCGAGGAGGCGTTGTGGACGCTCAACCAGGCGCGCGCTAATCCGGCGGCCTACGACTGGGCGGCGGCGGGCTGGACGAAGGCCGGCAGCACCGTGAATAAATCGCTGGGCGGTTTCTTCACGAATCAGGGAGTGCCGGGCGCGGTCAGCATCCAGATTGATTCCTGTGACTACGATGGCATTGCCCACACGACTCTACCGGTCATTACGGCCAGCGGTGCTTCGCAGATGCCGGACGGACTGGCCATCACCAAGCAGCTCAAGATCAAAGTCCGACCCGCCGCACTCTTCACCAGTGCCGTGGGGGCTTACAACTCCTGCAGCTTCACCATCAACTGGAGTGCCTGGTTGGACAGCTATGAGTCCACGGTCGATCCGGATCCGGCGTCCGGGCTGCAAACCAGAAGGGACGAAGCCCTGGTCAACGCCCCCAGCGTCGCTGTGAATGCGGCCCAAGTCTCCGGATTTGTTGCCACGACGGGATCGGCCCCCGCCTACACCACCGGTGGCAAAGTCACCCGGGCCGACACGCCCGGCGGCGTTTCCCGCGATCCCCGGTATGTCTTCACCAACGCCAGCCAGAATCTGTTTGAGATCGTGGCGCCGAGTGGGGCGGGGACGACGGTGTCGGGAATTGCCGAACTCAAGGCCGCTCCATTCTATAGCCAGCTCGGCACGGCGGGTGCCACCACTCCCACTATCTTCTATGTGACCGGCGATCTGTCGGTCCTCTCGAGCGCCGACAATCTGACCATTAACGGGCCTGTGATCATTCGGATCTCCGGCAATCTGACCATCAACGGCACCGGCCAGATAATCATCAACAAGGGTGCTGACGCCGCCCACAACGGCTCCGCCCAGATCTTCGTCGGAGGGCGACTGGATATCGAAGGTGCGGGCGTGGACAACAAGACGAAACTCCCCAAGAATCTGGCCACCATCAGCACGAGCTCCGGTTCCTATGCCGACATCAATTACTACACCGCCCAGCTCGCGACTTCCGGAGCCTATTACGGCGTCATCTACGTTCCCTACGGATCGCTCCGGCTGTACGCGGTGTATGGCAGCACCACCATTTGCGGTGCGGTGCTCGCCCAGACCGTCGACCAGGGCTGGGGCAACGGCTACTTTCATTACGACCTGAGTCTGCGGGACGCAGTCTACCCGACGCTGAACACGCCCTATGATGTTTCCCAATGGCTGGTTTCGAATTGAACTGCCTACGGTGGGTGGACCAATAGAAAAACGTTGTCATCTGGAGCAGCCCACCTGCATGTTTCCCTATCCTGCCTCGCCATCACGTTGAACCAAACTAGCCTGCACCGCCGACCCGGCGCCGCCCCGAGCCTTTGCTTCGGCCTCCCCTGCCATGCTGCTGCGCAGATCCCGTAGTGGAGTGGTTATTGAGATTAACCCGTATGGCGTGTTGATGGCACGCTTGGGCCGGCTCGGCAGCGCCGCCATGCATGTCGAGCAGGTGCGTGAGCTGCCGGCCGACGATTGGGACGGCGTCAGCCGCGAACTGCACGCCCTGTTGCCCGAACACAAGACCTACGTGCCGGGGATCTGCGGCATCTTCCCGCCGACCCGGCTGCTGCAGCGCGAGGAGGTCAACCCTAGGAAGCTCGCTGAGCCGGATTATCTGCCCACGGTTCTGGCCAACCAGTACAAGATCCCCTCCGACAAATGGCGCATCGCCTTGGTCAGCCCTTTTGACGGCAATCCGTTCGATGCCGAACACCCACCCATCAAGGACGTGCTCTTGTGCGGTGAAGCCATGGAGGAGCTTCTCGTCGCCCAACGCCGCTTTCTCAGCCTGGGCGTGCATCCCCGGCGGATGGAAATCTCCTCGCTGCCCGTTCTCGGCGGCGTGCAGAGCTATCAGGCCATGGTCGGTGATTCCCAGCCGGCGGCCGTGGTCGAATTCGATCTCCATCGCACCTACGTGTTCATCCTGGGCAAGGGCGGCGTCCATACGCCCGCCCCTCTCGAATTCGGCTTTGGCGCGCTCGTGGAAACCGCCCGCAAAGAGCTCAATATCGAGGATGCCGGCACCGCCCGGAGCCGTCTGCTCGCGGGTGAAGCCGAAATCGTGGCCCGGGCACCGCGCCTGCTCCGCCAGTTGGTGCGCAATCTCAAACCCGCCATCGACTACTTCGAGCTGCAGACTGGCCAGCGGGTAAACGACCTTTACTGCACGTTCCTACCACCCGGCCTCACCTGGCTGGCGCGATCGCTCGCCGCTTCGATCGAAATGCAGGTGCTCGCCGTCGATTGCTCCGCCTGGCTCACGGCGCTGGGCATCACGTTTGCCAGCGAGGTCCCCGACCGGCTTGGCCCGCACTGGCTGAGCGTGTTCAGCCTCATCGCCGGGCTCAGCCCGGCTTCCCATGCCAAGAAAACCGAGCGAGTTTGATCTGGGGCCAAACTGGCACCTGGATTACCGCGATCTGGCGAGCCTGCCCGAGGATCGCGTGGTGCGGGTGCGTTTTCTGGTCAATACCTGCGCCGGCGCCGTCACCGTCATCCTCCTCACCATCGTCGGCTGGCAGCTTCTCGCGCGCTACAGCGTCGCAGCCCAGCTCCGCTTTTGGGACGAGAAGATCGCGGCGCACCAGCGCGAATACAGCGAATTGCAGCTGGTGCTGCGCGACTACATGTCCGAATCGGACAAGATCAAGGACGCCTATGATCTCATCTATTCCCCGTTCGTGCCGTCCGAGTTCGTGCTGACGATTGGCCGCACGCTGCCGGATCGCATGACCGTTGACATGATCGGGTATGCGGACGGGATGATCACCATGCGGGGCAACCTCGCCGAGCCGCCCGAAGCAGCCAGCCGGGTGCTCGGCCGCTACATCGAAAGCCTGCGGCGCGATGCCCAAATTGGGCCCCTCTTCAGCGACATCTCCGCGCGCAGCCTCGACCGCGCGAAGGATGGCGACCTGTTCAATTTCGAAATCGTGCTCAAGCCCCATTGACCCACCGCCGTGAGCCAACGAATTCTGATCCGACTCTGGCAACTGGCGCTGCGCTACCCCTTCGGCGCGGCGGGTCTCGGCCTATCGCTGCTCCTCGCCGGCGTGAGCATCTGGCTGCACTTCGATTCGCGCGCCCTCGAGGCCCAGCAGCAGAAACGGGCCCGCGATGGGGATACCATGCTCAAGTTCATCGCGCGCGGCTCGCAATTGCGGACCGAACTCGCGACGGTGCGCGCGGCGGCGCAGCGCATCACCGAGAGCCTCGTGGTGGAAAAGAATATTCCGGAGAACTTCTGGTATTTCTACAAGATTGAGCAGGACACCGAGGTGAAGTTGACGGAGCTGCAGCAGCGCCCGGCGCCGCTGCAGGACGCGGGAACACCTGGCACCTACAAGCGCGTGCCCTACTCTCTCAAGCTCACCGGCCCGTTCCGCGGAGTCGTCGCCTTCCTGCAGCGGCTCGAATCCGGTTCGCGCTTCGGCCGCATCAATTCCTTTCAACTGCAGCGTCAGGATCCCGCCGCCAGCAACGTGGTCCTCCGACTCGATCTCGAACTGCTCGGCTTCCCATGACCATTCGTTCCCTCACCGCCGGCTTGTTGCTGCTCGGCCTGCCGATCCTGCGGGCCGCCGAGAGCCCGGCTCCTGAAACCAGCAGCTTCGAGCAGACCCGCGCGCGGATCGACGCCCTGCTGCAACGGCGGGATTCCCTTCCGCTTCTGCCGGTCGTCCCGCGCAATCCCTTCAGCCGCCCCAGCGAGCGGCTCCCGGCCACGGTCGACCCGTCGGCTGCGGCCAAAGCCACCGCGCTGTCGGACCAGGAGCTTCTCGAGCGACTGGCCCCGACCGTCCAGGTGCGCGGGATCCTTGAGAAGGACGGGCGTCCTGCGATCATCATCGGGCGCAAACCCTTTGGTGAAGGTGACACGCTGCCGGTCACTTTTGGCGCAAACACGCTTGACCTCCGGGTGGGACGAATCACCAGCGACACGTTCACGCTCAGCTACAAGGAGGCCGAGCTGACGCTGCGCCTGCCCCGTTAG
>Ga0335085_10008022_pt1 | contig 16196 bp, 12 predicted proteins | sample Lox_Sample_45_FD_206712 | JGI IMG/M metagenome (GOLD analysis project Ga0335085, IMG submission 206712) | Soil microbial communities from Loxahatchee National Wildlife Refuge, Florida, United States - Lox_Sample_4.5 | ecosystem: Environmental > Terrestrial > Soil > Wetlands | place: USA...
CAGGCCATGTACCACGCCCGCGAGCTCGCCATGAGCCGGATGGAGGCCGAGGCGGACGCGCTGCGCGCGGACGGCATCGTCGGCGTCCGGCTCGACGTGGAGATGAAGGAGTTCGGCGCGGACATCGCCGAGTTCATCGCGGTCGGCACCGCGGTCAAGGCCGAACCCGGCGCCGGCGGCGGGGGAGTGGAGAACTGGCGCAACAACAAGAACCAGCCGTTCACCTCCGACCTGTCCGGGCAGGACTTCTGGACGCTGATCCGGGCCGGCTACGCCCCGCTCGGCATGGTGATGGGCTCGTGCGTGTACCACGTGGCGCACCAGAAGTTCGGCAGCAAGATCGGCAACATCGGCAAGAACGTGGAGATCGAGCAGTTCACCCAGGCCCTGTACGACGCCCGTGAGCTGGCCATGAGCCGGATGCAGGCCGAGGCCGAGGCGCTGCACGCCGAGGGCATCGTCGGCGTCCAGCTCCGCCAGCACAGCCACACCTGGGGCTCGCACACCACCGAGTTCTTCGCCATCGGGACGGCGGTCAGGCCGCTGCGCCCGGACCACATCATCGAGCGCCCCACGATGGTCCTGTCCCTGGACTCCTAGGCCCTGGGCTTCGGCCGGCGCGGAGCCCTCAGCCGGCCGGGCCGCCGGCCACGTCAGCCGGCCACGTCAGCCGGCCACGTCAGCCGGCCACGTCAGCCGGCCACGTCAGCCGGTAGGGCCGCTGACCACGTCGAGCAGCCGCGCCACCCGGTCCCGCAGGCCGCGCATGCCCGGCCGGTAGCGCTGGTAGCCCACCATCCCCGGCTGCGGAACGCCGTCGTCGGGGCTGGGCACGCCGAAATCTCCGCGCTCGATGCGCTCGGCCGCGCCGATCTCGCCGACCGACGAGCTGATCAGGTGCTGCGCCCCGCCGAACGACACCGCGTCCACGCCTGCCCTGATCGCCATCGACTCGTGGGCCAGGCCCTCGAGTTCCGGATCGCCCGCGTCGAGCGCGAAGATCGTGGCCCCGGTGTGCCGCGCGTCGTTGACCCGCTCGAGCAGCGGGACCGGCGCGCTCTCCGGCGACACCACGAACAGCGTCTCGCCGCGTCTGGCGGCCTCCAGCCGCTCCAAGCCCACCCGCAGGTGCTCAGGCGCGCCCTCGGGTACCTGCCAGCGGACCAGGGTGGGCATGAGCTCGGGGATCCCAAACCGGCGGCTTTCCTCGTCCAGGTGGGCGGTGAGGTGCCAGGGCTCCTCGTCGGGGGTGCCAACCAGCAGCAGCCCGCCCGGAGAGCGGGTGGCCTTACGCAGCCCCTGCGCGAACACCCGGGTTCGCTCGAGCCACCCGGTCGGGGCGAGGAGCGCACGGAGAGTGGTCACCTGATTCGCGTCCACGTATCTATGGTGCATCGAAGTAACCCCTCCGCGCAGCTATATCTGTACGGACAGTTGCGATCTTTACGAACCCGCAGGTAACGGCCGCCTCCCTGACGGCCCAGCGAGCCCGGCCCGGCACCGCCCCCGTACCGGCCCCGTACCGGCCCTGTGCGGGTCGGGCCGGAGCGTCTGAGAGGATGCACACCATGACTGAGCGCGAAACCCCGTCCGTCGACGGACTGGTCATCGGCATCCTCGGCGGCACCGGGGATCAAGGACGTGGCCTGGCCCGCCGGTTCGCGCTGGCCGGGCACCAGGTGCTCATCGGCTCCCGCAGCGCCGAGCGGGCGGAGGGCGCCGCCCAGCAGCTCGGGCACGGCGTCCGCGGCCTGGCCAACGCCACTGCCGCCCGCGAGGCGGACGTGGTGATCGCGGCGGTGCCGTGGGAAGGGCACGGCGAGCTGCTGTCCGCGCTGGCGGGCGAGCTGGCCGGCAAGATCGTCGTGGACTGCGTGAACCCGATGGGCTTCGACCAGCGCGGCGCCTACGCGCTGACGCCCGCCGAGGGCGGTCCGGCCGAGGGCAGTGCGGCCGAGCAGGCCGCCGCGCTGCTGCCCGGCAGCCGGGTGGTGGCGGCGTTCCACCACGTGTCCGCCGTCCTGCTGCTCGACCCCGAGGTCGACACGATGGACCTGGACGTCCTCGTGCTCGGCGACGACCGCGAGGCCACCGACCTGGTGCAGGCCCTGGCCGGCCGGATCCCCGGCGTCCGCGGCATCTACGCGGGCCGCCTGCGCAACTGCGGCCAGATCGAGGCCCTGACCGCCAACCTCGTCTCCATCAACCGCCGCTACAAGGCTCACGCCGGCCTGCGCATCACCGACATTTAAAACCTTCATAACGAACGAGGTCGCGTTCCCGCCCCGGTCCCGTTCCTGCCCGCGCCGGAGCCGCACGTCACGGACCTGCTCGCGTCACCCGCCCCGTTCGGCGCCTGCTCGCGTCACCCGCCCCGTTCGGCGTACTCCCGGCCGACGCCTTCGCTCCCCCTCCCGCCGCCCGCCCCGTGTTTCACATCAACCACATGGGCACCATGAGCCACGGAGATCCAGATGTTGTGTGGTTGATCCGGGCTATGCGGTTGATTGAGGGGTCTATAGGGCACCGGATCAACCGCATAACCCATATCCACCACATTATTCCGGAGGCCGAGTAAACACTGATCTCGTGGGTATCAGAAGTTGCGGCGACCCTGGCTCGGCGACGATGTGTTAGTGACGTCTGGTTACTCGGTGGTGACGGCGCGGAGGATGTCGAGGCGGGCGGCGCGGCGGCTGGGGGCGATCGCGGTCACGATGCCGGCCAGCCCGGCCATCGCGGAAAGCTGCCCGGCCGGGAGGACCAGGGTAGTGACGCCCTTGGAGCGCAGCACGGCGACGATGGCCCAGCCGAAGATCATCCCGAGCAGCAGCCCCTCAAGCGCGCCGAACAGCGAGACCAGGTTGAGCAGCTGGTTGACCTGCTGGGCCCGCTGCGCCTTCTACTGGACCCGATCCTGCAGCGTGGCGTTCGGGTAGGCGCCCGGTAATTTCGTGCCTATTCAGCTGGCCAGCCTGATGCCGTGGACCAGGCCGTCCTGGTCGCCGGTGATCAGGGTGCCGCCCACCACGGCGGGAGCGGAGTAACACTGCGCCCGGGTGAGCCGGACCGAGCCTGCCAGCTCCCCGTCGGCCAGCCGCACCCGGACCAGCCAGCCGGGCGCCGACACGGCCCAGGCGCTGTCCCCGGCGACGGCCAGGCCCGCGTTCTGCATCCGCGTGCCGAGGCTGGCCTGCCATACCGCGCCGCCGTCGTCCAGGTTCACCCGGGAGATGACCCCCTGCTCGGTCGCGAGCAGCGCGGTGCCGTCGCCGAGGAGCACGGCGGGCGGGTACATGGTGCTGCCGGGGAACGTCCAGCGCGGCGTGCCGGTGGCGGCCTCCAGCGCCTGCGAGCCGGAGACGGTGGCGACCAGGACCACCCCGGTGCCGGTCATCACCACGTCGTCCCAGCCGCTGTACAGGGTGATCCGGTGAGGGTCGCCCGAGACCATCAGGTACGACCACGCTTCCCGCCCGGTGCGCAGGTCGTGCGCGCGGGCGTACCCGTCGGCGGCCGCCGTGTAGACCCGCTCGCCGTCGCACGCGGCCCGCCCGGCCGAGAAGCCCCGGCCGGGCACGGACCAGGCGAGCCGGCCGGTGGCCGCCTCGACGGCGAGCAGCCGGTCCCCGGCGGTGAAGACCACGTAGCCGTCTGATCCGTCCGTCACCGCCAGCGGCTCGCTGAGCACCGGGGCGCCCGCGGCGAACCGCCACCGGGTCAGCCCGGTGGCGGCGTCCAGGGCGTACAGATGCCGGTCCGCGGACGGGACGAACAGCGTGCGGGCGGCGCGGTCGACGCCTGGCCGCCGGTACACCGGCCCGGTCCTGGCCCGCCACAGCCAGGCGACACCCCGGTCCGCCGGGCCGGGTCCGGCCCGGAACGCGGCGATGTCCCCGCCGGTCGACGCGGCGACCACGGCGGAGCCTGCCACGGCGATGCCGCCCTGCACCGACCCGTTCAGCCGGACCCGCCACTGCCGGCGCGGGAGCCCGGGGGCGGCCGGGAACCGGTGCTGCGGCGTGGCGCCGGCCCGGGGCGGACGCCGGCCGGACAGCGGCACCCTGGCGACCGGCACGCTGGCCCGCGCGCCATCCCCGGATACGGTCACGCGGCTGACCGTCAGCGCCGGGCCGTCGGCCAGGTCCGCCAGGTAGAAGACGGCCTCGTCCCGCACCGCCCGCAGCGTCAGCTGGGTCAGCCCGTCCAGTTGCGTGACGGTCTCGCGGTGGACGTGCCCGGCGAACACGCCCCTGACGTCGTGACGGGCCATCAGCTCGAGCAGCGCGGTCTGGTCGTCCACGAAGTCGTGGCCGTCGCCGACCGGGAAGTGCTGGAACAGCAGCGCCGGCGTGCCCAGGGCCAGGCCGCCGAGATCACGGGCGAGCCAGTCCAGGGCCGCCATCCCGCAGTGGCCAGGCTCGAGCAGCGGCTGCGTCGGGTCGAACGCGGCGAAGTGCACGCCTCCCGCGTCGAACGAGTACGGCACGGCGCCGAAATGCGCCCGGTAGAGCTCTTTGGCGGTGGGATCCCAGCGCACCTCGTGGTTTCCCGGCACGTGCCTGATCCGGTCGCGCAGCGCGGCCGGAACCGCCGCCTGGTAGCGGTCGTACTCACCCGGCAGCCCGGTGTCGGTGATGTCCCCGCAGTGCAGCACGAAGTCGGGCGCGAGCCCGGCGATGGCCGCGTACACCAGGCTCAGCCGCTCCGCCAGGCCGGAAGGCGGCAACCCCACATGAGTGTCGGTCAGCATGGCGAACCGCAGGCTCATGTGTCACCCGCCTCTCCTGCTCGCTCGTGATCCTGCCCGAGAATGGCACGAGCCGGTGGGGTACGCGCGGCTGGCCAGCGAACTCTGCCTGGCGAGAGGATGAATACCGGCCATGATGACAAGCAGGCTTGACAGCAGTCAAGGTGTAAAGCTAGCTTGTCTATGACAAGCACGCTTTACATCAGGGAGGCCTGCTGTGCGGTCCTGCAAGCGATGGTCGTATCTCATCACCGGATTGGCTGTGGCGTTCGTCGCGGTCGCCTGCGTCGCCCAGGCGATAAGGCAGGGGAGCTGGACCCCGGTCATCTCCGTGGGGTGGCTCCCCGCGGTAGTAGTGGCGTGCTGGCCCGGCGCGAGCCGCCGGTGTCTGCCCCGTAGGCGATGAAGAACAAAGTGCGCGAGCTACGGGCCCAGAAGGACCTCGCCCAGGGCCAGCTGGCGGAGGCGATGGGGGTGTCGCGCCAGACCATCAATTCGATCGAGAAGGAGCGCTACACCCCCTCGCTGCCGCTCGCGCTCGCGCTCGCCCGCTTCTTCGGTGTCACGGTCGAGGAGATGTTCGATGACCAAGGGTCGTAGCCAGGCCATCACCCATTCCAAGTGGTTCCTGCCATTGTTCTCGGTCGCCCTCGGCCTGGTCATCCTGGCCGTGAGCTGGCTGGGCGGCCAGCTGGCCACGGGTGCCATATCGTTCGGCGTCTTGGCCGTATTCGGCCTGCTCGTACTGCTGGCGGGGTGGAGCGAGACCGTCCGCGGGCTGCGCGGTGACGGCCGGGACGAGCGCTTCGCGCGGATCGACCTCCAGGCCACCGCGGTGACCGGCCTGGTCCTGCTCGTCGCGCTGATCGTGGCCTGGCTAGTGGCGACGGCCCGGGGCCAGAGCGGAAGCCCGTACGACTGGCTCCTCGCCACCGGCGGCCTGTCCTACCTGCTCGCCGTGGCCTGGTTCCGCTGGCGCGGCTGAGCCCGGGCGGAGCCCGGCCTGGCGGTCAGGACTTGCGCAGCGTGGCGGTGTTCTGCTCGACGTTGTCGGTCCAGCGGTAGGCCAGGCCGGCGCCGTGCCGGGTGAACGTCACGATCCCGCCGACGCAGCCCCCGGCCTGCGGCTCGTCGAAGGTAAGGACGGTCGCCGTCGCCTCGCGCAGGGTCAGCGTGTTGACGCAGCTTCCGCCGTAGCTGTCCTGGTCGGTCTCATGGATCGTCCGCGCGCCGGCCACGAACGTGAACGTGACGTTGTTCGTCAGCGCGACGCCCGAGTCGCCGACGGCGGACATCGTCGCCTGGCCCTTCCAGGTACCCGCGAACGCGGCCGGGATCGTGGCCCCGGTGGTGGCGGCCGGGGACGACACGGCCGGGGACGACACGGCCTGTGACGACGCGGTCTGCGACACCGAGGCGGCCGGACTGCTGGCGCTGTCGTTCGGCGCCCCGCCGCCGGAGGCCGCGTGGGAGGCGGGCGGCGAGCCCCGGGTGAGCAGCACTACGGCGAGGGCGATCACGGCGGCGGCCGCCACCGCGCAGGCGGCCAGGACCGGCCCGCGCCGGGATCGCGCGGGCGCCCCGCCGGGTGCGGGATACCCGGCCGGAGCGGAGCCGGGATAGGTCAGGCCGACGGGCGGGTACGCGGGCCCCGCGGGCGGATACGTAGACCCGGCGGACGGGTAGGCCGGGCCGGTGACGGCCGGCGCCCAGCCCGGCGGCACGGAGTCGGCCAGCGCCGCCGGGCCGGGGCCAGACGTCCAGGTGGCCGGGCCGGGTGCGGGCGGCCCGGGTGCGGCGGGCGGCCCGGGCGCGGCGGCCGCGGCCCGCTGCGCCGAGGGGTCGACCAGGCGGAGCAGGAGGTCGCGGGCGCTCGGCCGGCGTCCAGGGTCCTTGTCCAGGCACTCGACGGCGACGGGCCGCAGCGACGGCGGCAGGCCGCTGACGTCTGGCTCCTCGTACAGGATGCGGTGCATGACCGCGGGCACGCTGTCGGCGCCGAACGCCAGCCGGCCGGTGGCCGCGTAGATCATGGTCACCGCCCACGCGAAGATGTCCACCGCGCTGGTCGGGCGGGCGCCGGCCAGCTGCTCGGGCGCCACGTAGGACGGCGTGCCGATGAGCCCGCTGGTCATCGTCGGCGCGTCGGTCAGCCGGGCGATGCCGAAGTCGACGACGCGCGGGCCGTCAGGGCCCAGCAGGACGTTGGCCGGCTTGAAGTCCCGGTGCACCACCCCCGCGCCGTGGATCGCGGTCAGCGCGGTCGCCGTGCCGACCGCGAGGCGCTGCAGGTCTCCCGCGGGCAGCGGCCCCCGGGCATCCACCCGTTCCTGGAGCGACGGGCCGTCGATGAACTCGCTGACGACATAGCGCCGCTCGCCCTCGGCCGACGCCTCGATGACCCCGGCCGTGACGAACGGCTGCACCTGGTGGATCGCGTCGAGCTCGCGGGCCAGCCGCTCGAGGACGTCGGCGTCGGCGGTCGACCGCAGCACCTTGACGGCGACCCGCTCTTCCCCGGTACCAGGACCGCGGCCGAGGTAGACGATGCCCTGGCCGCCCTCGCCCAGCCGCCCGAGCAGCTCGAAACGCCCCAGGCGCGGCGGATCGCCTGGCTCCAGCGGCTTGGGCGGCATGGCTGTGAGGGTACCCGTACCCGGGGGACCCGGTCTTGCCTCCTGGAGGGATACCGCGATGCTGGGTAACTGACGGCCACGTGGCTGCTGACGAGGAGGACCCCCATGATCGTTGACTGCGCTTACTACCTGGATGGGCGCCGATCTGACGAGGGCGCGATGTCGCTGCCGGAAGCGGCGACCCGGTGCGGGCAGGGCGGCTTCGTCTGGCTGGGGTTGTTCGAGCCCGACGCAGCCGAGCTGGCTCAGGTCCGGGATACCTTCGGCCTGCACGAGCTGGCGGTCGAGGACGCGCAGAACTGGCACATGAGGCCGAAGATCGAGACCTACGACAAGGACGTCCAGCTGGTCATCCTGCGCACCGCACGCTACGACGACGCCGCCGAGGAAGTCGAGTTCGGCGAGATCAGCGTGTTCCTCTCGCCGACCTTCGTGATCGCGGTGCGGCAGGGGGTGGCCAGCGAGCTGCGCGGGGCCAGGCAGCGGCTCGAGCAGCGACCGGAGCTGCTGGCGGCGGGCAGCTCATCCGCGCTCTGGGCGATCATGGATCAGGTGGTGGACGGGTATGCACCGGTCGTCGCCGGGCTCGAGCACGACATCGACCAGATCGAGGCCACCGTGTTCTCCGGCACGGTCGCGCCGACCGAGCGCATCTACTCGCTGCGCAACGAGGCCACCGACTTCTACCGTGCCGTCCACCCGCTGCTCGCGGTGGCGGGCATCATCGAGCGCGCCGCTCACAAGAAGCTGCGGCCCTACTTCCGCGACATCCGGGACCACCTGCTCTTGGTCGACGAGGAGATCACCGACCAGCGTGACGTGCTGGCCACCGCGCTTCAGGCCAACATGGCGGTGATCTCGGTCGAGCAGACCAAGATCAGCCTGCGGCAGAACACCACCATCGAGCAGCTCACGATCCTGGCCACGGTGTTCCTGCCGCTCACGTTCGTCACCGGGTTCTTCGGCCAGAACTTCGGGTGGCTGGTCCGCCATGTCGACACCCCCGTCGCCTTCATCGCCTACGGCATCGGAGGGCTGGTGGTGCCGCTGGCGCTGCTGTTCTGGTGGCTGCGGATACGCGCGCCGCGCGCGAGCAACGCCTCTGATCCGACTGCTCCCTGACGTCCGGTTCCGGATCCGGCTGCTGCCACCGCAGCCGGATTGTTACTTAATGTTCGCGTACGTTACTTGACGTTCGGCTCTGGACGGCGGGAGGCTCGGCAGGTTACGAGGGAGGCCCGCCCATGGTACGCCGACGCCGCTTCATTCCGCTCGCCGCCAGCGCGGCCCTGCTGGCCGGGCTGGCCGTCACGGCCCCGGCCGCGCGCGCGGCCAGCGCCGCCGCGACAGCCGCCACGGCGCCCGGTGCGCCCGGCGCGGCCTCGTATTTCGACCTGGCCAGGAAGGACTGCCTGGGCACGGCGGCGGGTAAGGGGTCCAAGGTCTGGTACACGGTGGCCGGCGGGGTGCTCTCCGACGTCTACGAGCCCACGATCGACAACACCGACGTGAGCACGCTGCAGTACATCGTGACCGACGGGTCCACGTTCACCGACCTCCAGGCCCGTGACATGACCTACACGGTGGCGGCCGACCCCACCGGCATGGCCTGCACCGTGACCTCGACCGCCGCCAGGCACGGCTACCGGCTGGTCACCACGTACGTCACCGATCCGGCCCGGGACACCGTGCTGATGCGCACCAGCCTGCAAGGGCTGCCCGGATCGACGGCCAGCCTCGGCCGCCTGCACCTGTACGCCCGGCTCGACGCCCACGTCAACGGCAACGGCGGCGGCGGGTCCGCGAACGCCGGCGCCAACTCGGGCACGGTGGACGCCTCGGGCGTCCCGGTGGTCTTCAGCACCAACACGGTCACCAACGCGGCCAACCGGGACTACGCGGTGCCGACCTACATGGCCCTGGCCAGCACGCCCCAGGGGGCGGCCTCCGTCGGCTACGCGGGCTCCGCCAGCGACGGCCTGACCCAGCTCGACTCCGCGCGCGCCCTGACGCCGTACACCTCCGCCCCCGGCGGCCACATCGTGGCCACGGAGGACGTCACCCCCGGCGCCAGCCGCCAGGTGACCCTCGCGCTGGGGTTCGGCCGGAGCCAGGCTCAGTCGGTGTCGGTCGCGCAGAGCTCGCTGAGCCGCCCGTTCGCCCTGACCGCGGCCAGCTACCTGGCCGGCTGGGTCGGCTACGACGCCAGGCTGCGGCCGCCGCCCGCCCGCGAGCTCAAGCTGGCCAGCCACTACTACCTGTCCGCGAACGTGCTGAAGGCCAGCGAAGACAAGACCTTCCCCGGTGCGATCGTCGCGTCCCTGGCCAGCCCGTGGGGCCAGTCGGTGCCAGCCGGGGTGACCGCGGACGGCGAGCCGTCCTACTTCGGCTCCTACCGCGAGGTGTTCGCCCGGGACCTGTACGAGGCCTTCACCGGGCTGATGGCCGACGGCGACGTGGCCGCCGCCCGGGCCGCGACGCTGTTCCTCTTCGACCGCCAGCAGCTTCCCGACGGGGCGATGCCGCGCAACTCGCTGCTGAACGGGAAGGCCGCGCCGGACACCGGGGGCACCCAGCTGGACGAGGCGGCTTACCCGATCCTGATGGCCTACCTGGCCGGGCTCGGCGGCGACTCCGCGCTGTGGAAGGGCCACATCCAGGCCGCTGCGGACTTCCTCGTCGCCAACGGCCCGTCCGACGGCGTGGAGCGCTGGGAAGAGCAGACCGGCTACTCGCCGTCCACGATCGCGGCCGAGATCGCCGGCCTGACCGCCGCGTCCGCCATCGCCGCCAGCCACGGCGACGCCACCCGCGCGCGCCTGTACCAGGCCACCGCCGACGACTTCCAGCGGAACATCAAGGCCTGGACGGTCACCACCACCGGCCCGGACGGCCAGCGCTACTTCATCCGGCTGTCCAAGACCGGCGACCCGGACGCCGCCATCAGCTACAGCCTCGGCAACGGCGGCCCCACCCTGGACCAGCGTTCCGTGATCGACGGCGGCTTCCAGGAACTGGTCCGGCTCGGCGAGCTCCCGGTCTCCGACCCTGACGTCCAGGCCTCCCTGAAGGTGCTCGACAAGCAGATCTCGGTGTCCACGCCCAGCGGGACCGGCTACTACCGGTACGGCAACGACGCCGCCAAGGGCAGCGCGGACGGGTACGGCGACTGCTACCAGCCCAGCCAGACCTCCTGCCCCACGACCGGGGCCCCGTGGCCGCCGACCGACACCGGCACCGGGCACCTGTGGCCGAACCTGTCCGGCGAGCGCGCCGAGTCCGACCTCGCCGCCGGATCGGCCGGCGGAGCGCAGGCCCTGCTCCAGGCGATGGTCAGCTTCTCCTCCGGCGTCGGCCTGGTGCCCGAGCAGGCCTGGGAAGACCCGGACCTGCCCGCCTCGCCGTACGGCAGCGACCCGGCGACCGCGTCCATCGGCTTCGTCAAGGGCCAGGCGGCCGGGTCGGCGTCCCCGCTGACCTGGGCTCAGGCCCAGGAGGTGCGGCTGATCGCCTCCCTCGGCACCGGGCACAACGTGGACACCCCGGCCCTCACCACCGCGCGCTACGTCACCAGCGGACCGCCGGCCAAGCTGCCGGTGACCATCACCGCCCCCGCCGCGGGCAGCACGCTGGCGACCGCCACGACCACCGTGACTGGGACGACCGCGCCCGGGTCGGCGGTGACCGTCGCTTCCGACGACACCACGACCAGCGCTGCGACGACGGTCGTCAGCACGACCGCCGGGTCCGACGGGTCGTTCTCGGTGACCGTGCCGGTCAGCTTCGGCACCAACGCGATCACCGCGACCGCCACTGCAAACGGTGGCCGCAGTACCGGGTACGCGCAGATCACGGTGACGAACGAGGGTGGTGGCAGCACGGTGCTCGATGTCACCGACCCCACGGGCGACGACAACGGACCCGGCACGTACCAGTACCCGACCGACGCCAGCTTCCACGCCGGGGCGTTCGACCTGACCAGGTTCCAGGTCCTGTCCGACGGGACCTTCGCCTACCTGCGCACCACGCTGGCCAACCTGGATCCCACCTTCGGCCAGGCCGACGGGGCCCAGCTGCTCGACGTCTACGTGCACGTGCCCGGTGCCTCGGCCACCTCGACCGCCGCCGCGTTCGCCTCTCGCAACTACCAGATCGCGTCCGCCGGAGCCTGGAGCCAGCGGATCGAGGTGCAGGGGTTCGCGTCCCCGGTCTGGGTGAACGCAGGCGGCACCAGCGTCGGCACCGCCTCGGTGCTGGCCGAGCAGGCCGACCGCACGATCACCATCGCCCTGCCTGAGGCGCAGTTCGGCACCCCCGCCTCCGGCTGGGGCTTCAGCGTGGTGCTCACCGGCCAGGACGGGTTCGGCACCGACCAGGCCCGCAACTTCACCGCGACCGCGGGGGGCTTCACGTTCGGCGTGTGCGCCCCCGGCGGCACCGCGCCGATCTGCGCGGCCGACCCCAACTCGGTCCCCAAGGCCATGGACATCCTCACCCCGCCCGGCGTCTCCCAGGCCGACGAGCTCGCCCCCGCCACCGGCCCGGCGACCATCGCGCCGGTCACGGTCCCGTAGCACCCCCTTTCCTGGGTCGGGGGCCCACCGGGTACCTAAGAAGGTGCTCCGGGGGCCACCGACCCAGGCGGCCGTCCGCTAGGACGTGACGGAGTCGATGGCACATAGGACGTGTAAGAGGCTGCCCGGTGGCACATCGACGCCGTCGGCGGCGATTCCGCGGAGTCCCGGCGGTTAGGGAGTCGCGGCGGTGACAGACCAGGTGAGGTACGGGGGGTGGACGCGGGCGCAGATCGGGTTGCCCTTGGCGTCGGTCAGCCGGATCCGGGCGACGAGCACGTGACCTGGCCGCAGGGCCTGCTCGACGAGCCCGGGGTCGACGTCGACCAGCCGGAGCTTGGCCCCGCGGAACAGCCGCAGCGTCTCCTCGTCCAGCAGGTCGCCCCAGATCAGCCCGAGGTGGCGGTCGTCGCGGGGGCCGCGGACGAACGGCCCGGCGAAGTCGAAGCCGTCGTCGTCCCGCCGGACCGTGACCGGCATCTCCCAGCGCGCCGCGGCCGCGTCGCCCGGCACCAGTTCGACGGCCATGCCCGGCTTGCCCGCCACGGTCAGGCCGGGCCGGTCGGTGCCACGGGTCCCCAGCGCGACGTGGACGTTCTCATAGCGCCCGTCGGGCGCGGGCTGGCAGGTGCGGCCGGGTAGCTCGGAACCCTCGATCACCACGGTCATCGTCCCGGCCTTGGCGCCCGGCCGCCGCGCCGGGCGGCGCGGCGGAGGCGGGGCCGCATTCTCGGCGTAGGCACGCCGCATCAGGTCGCGGACCTCGTCGTCGACGTCCTCCGGGCGGCCGAGCGCGACCCGCACCGTGACCCCGCCGCCGCCCACGTTCCCGGCCGCCAGCAGCCGCCCGCGCGGCCTGGCATCGTCCAGCCGCAGGCCCAGGTCCACCCGGCTCTTCGTCGTCGCCCGGACCGCGGCGAACGCGCGGCGCGGCGTGAACAGGGTCACCAGGGTCCGGCGGGCCTGCACGGTCAGCGGGCCGAGCCCGGGCAGCACGGCCAGCACCGCGTCCAGGATCGGACGCAGCTGCGGACGGTCCGCGTACTGGCCGTCGATCAGCGCGTCCGGGTCGTCATCCCCGTCCACGACCAGGTAGTCGCGCCACGGCTCGGCCGAAGCCGGGGCCAGGGCCGGTGGCGCGGTATCCGGGGCGGAGGCCCGGCGTCGTTCGGCCTCATCTTTGAGCTTGGCCCAGCTAGTGAAGCCGTATTCGCGGGCCAGGGCCAGCTGGGCGGCCGACAGCGTGATCTCCGCCGAGACCCGCTGGATCCGGCGCACGGCGGCGGGGTCACCGCTGCCGGCGGCGCGTTGCAGCTCGCGGGCCTGACGGCGGAGCTGAGCCAGGTCGGGGCGGTCGGGAAGTGAGGACATGACGCGTCTCCCTCGCAAGCCGGGGCCCGCGTTCCGGACTCGCTCAGAGACGGTCTTGCGGGCGGCCGGAAAGCTCACGCATCAAGGAGGCGGACTCAGTCCTTCCCGCGGACCCGGCGGCGCCCTCCCGCGCCGGTTCCAGCTTACAGCTATTCACTTTTCGGCGGCATTCGCGCAGAGTGGGGCGAGGAGGTGGGTGCCTTGGGTGATGCGATCGTCGGCGTGGTGGCCAACCCGCTCTCCGGTCGCGACATCCGCCGCCTGGTCACCCAGGCCTCGGTTTTCCCGACGGCCGAGAAGGCCAACATGATCCAGCGCATGCTCACCGCGTTCGGCGCCGTCGGCGTGCACCGCGTGCTGCTCAGCACCGACCTCGGCGGCATCTCCGCGGCGGTGTACCGGGCCCTCAGCCGTCGCCGGCCCGACGGCGCCCGGTGGCCGGAGGTGGAGTTCCTCGACGGCCAGCCGATCCGGCAGACCGCGCAGGACACCGTGGTCGCGGTCCGGCGGATGGTGGTCGCGGGCGCCCGGGTGATCGTCTGCCTCGGCGGCGACGGCACCGCCCGGGTCGCCGCGTCGGCGGCCGGCGACGTGCCGCTGCTGGCCCTGTCGACGGGTACCAACAACGTGTTCCCCGCGGTCCGCGAGGCCACCGTCGCCGGGCTGGCCGCGGGCCTGGTCGCGACCGGCGCGGTACCCGCCGGCGGTGCGACCAGCCGGGCCAAGCTGCTCGAGGTCAAGGTGGGAGACCGGACCGAGACCGCGCTGGTGGACATCGCGGTCTCCAGCGAGCGACACGTCGGGGCGCGCGCGGTCTGGGATCCGGCCACCGTGACCCAGCTGTTCTGCGCCTTCGCCGAGCCCGACGCCATCGGCCTGTCCAGCGTCCTGGGCCAGCTGGCGCCGGTCGCCAGGCAGGACCCGCACGGGGTCACCGCGCGGCTGGCCGCCGGAGCGTCCCGGCAGGTGCTCGCGCCGATCGCGCCCGGCCTCATCGTCCCGGTCGGGGTCGGCGAGATCGAGCCGATGCGCCCCGGCGCGGTGCACGCCGTCGACGCGGAGGCCGGCGTCATCGCCGTCGACGGCGAGCGCGAGCTCACCTTCGGGCGCGGCGAACAACCGTCCGTCCGGCTCCGGACGGACGGCCCCCGGTGCGTTGACGTGCCCGCGGTCCTGGCCGCCAGCGCCCGCCTTGGCCTGCTCACATCAGCCCATCAAGGCTCAGGGAGGACACCATGACCGACACCACAGAGCGGACGGCCCTGACCCGCGAGCGCCTGCTCGACGTCTACCGGACGATGCGGACGATCCGTGAATTCGAGGAACGCGTGCACGCGGAGTTTGCCACCGGCGACATCCCCGGATTCGTCCACCTCTACGCAGGCGAGGAGGCCTCGGCGGTCGGCGTCTGCAGCAACCTCGACGACCGCGACACCATCGCCAGCACCCACCGCGGCCACGGCCACTGCATCGCCAAGGGCGTCGAGGTCGGCGAGATGATGGCCGAGATCTACGGCCGAAGGACGGGCAGCTGCCACGGCAAGGGCGGGTCCATGCACATCGCCGACCTGTCCAAGGGCATGCTCGGTGCCAACGGAATCGTCGGCGGCGGGCCGCCGCTGATCTGCGGGACGGCGCTGGCCGCCAAGATCAAGGGCACCGGCGGGGTCAGCGTGGCGTTCTTCGGCGACGGCGCCAGTAACCAGGGCACCACCCTGGAGTCGATGAACCTGGCCTCGGTGTGGAACCTGCCGGCCATCTTCGTGGCCGAGAACAACGGGTACGCCGAGTCGACCGCCAGCACCTGGTCAGTGGCCAGCGACAATATCGCCGACCGGGCGGCCGGGTTCGGCATGCCCGGCGTCATCGTGGACGGCTTCGACTTCTTCGCGGTGCACGAGGCGGCCAGCGAGGCGATCGCGCGGGCCCGGGACGGCGGCGGCCCGACGCTGCTCGAGATGAAGTTCACCAGGTACTTCGGGCACTTCGAGGGGGACCAGCAGACCTACCGGGCGAACGAGGTGGAGCACGCGCGGGCCGAACTCGACTGCCTGAAGAGGTTCGCGGCCCGGGTGACCGAGACCGGGGAGCTGGCCCAGGCCGACCTCGACGCCGTAGACGCCGAGGTCACCGCGATGATCGACGAATCGGTGACGGCGGCCAAGGCCGCCCCGCTGCCCACCGAGGCCGACCTGCTCACCGACGTCTACGTCCGCTACTGACCCTCGAACGGAGGCTGGCCATGGCCAGGAACATCACCTACCGCGAAGCGATCCACGAGGCGCTGGCCCAGGAGATGGAGCGCGACGAGACCGTCATCGTCATGGGCGAGGACAACGCCGGCGGGGCCGGCGCGCCCGGCGACGACGACGCCTGGGGCGGCGTGCTCGGCGTGACCAAGGGGCTCTACCACAAGTTCCCCGGCCGGGTGCTGGACACGCCGATCTCGGAGTCGGCGTTCGTCGGCGCCGCCATCGGCGCGGCCACGGCCGGGCTGCGCCCGGTGGCCGAGCTCATGTTCGTCGACTTCATGGGCGTCTGCTTCGACCAGATCTACAACCAGGCCGCCAAGTTCCGGTACATGTTCGGCGGCAAGGCGGTCACGCCCGTCGTGATCCGCACCATGTACGGGGCCGGGCTGCGGGCCGCGGCGCAGCACTCGCAGTGCCTGTACCCGCTGTTCACCCACATCCCGGGGCTCAAGGTCGTCCTGCCCGCCACCCCGTACGACGCCAAGGGCCTGCTGATCCAGGCCATCAGGGACAACGACCCGGTCATCTTCTTCGAGCACAAGGCGCTCTACGACATCTCGGGCCCGGTGCCGGAGGAAAGCTACGCCCTGCCGTTCGGCGAGGCCAACGTGGT
>Ga0335085_10008024_pt1 | contig 16195 bp, 15 predicted proteins | sample Lox_Sample_45_FD_206712 | JGI IMG/M metagenome (GOLD analysis project Ga0335085, IMG submission 206712) | Soil microbial communities from Loxahatchee National Wildlife Refuge, Florida, United States - Lox_Sample_4.5 | ecosystem: Environmental > Terrestrial > Soil > Wetlands | place: USA...
AAAATATCGTTCTATTGCAGTCCGGCGATTCGAACTCAATTCTCTACCCGCCGAAGTTATTGGATCAACATCAGGCCGATAAAAGAAAAAATATAGGTCGCCATCAATAAGTCGGACACTTGAACCGGGCCGACCGTAAGGAATCTTTGAGGTACTCCCACAAGCTGCTATCAACAGAAGCAGTAATGCCAACCACATAAATTTCCTCATCAGTAGATCTTCATGCACCTATTCAGTTTTAAGATTGCCACTAATATCAAAAGCAGTGGCAGTTTAAGGCATCTCTTGGCATATAGCCGATCGCCATTTAATCTAACCATTCGCCCCAAACATCATCCGTTTCGCGACAAAGTTTTTCACGAACGGCAAACAGTCCAATGCGGTGAGTGCGGCGGCGCGTCCGGCGCTGACCAGCGGCAGGTCGTTGGAGAACAGCCGCACCAGGCCGTCGGTGAAACGTATCCCCATCTCCCGGTCGGTGCGGCGACCCGCGCGGTAGGCGGCGAGCATCGCTTCGCTGCCCAACTCTTCCGGTTTGGCGTCGAGTATCTCGTGTGCAAGTTCCCACGCGTCTCGCAAACCCATGTTGAATCCCTGTCCGGCAACCGGGTGCATGGTTTGCGCGGCGTTGCCGAGCAGTATGGTGTGCGGCATCGGCGACTGCTTGGGTGCGCGTCTCAGGCCGAGCGGGAAGCATGAGCGTTTGCCGGCAGATAAAAATTCCCCGACGCGGTCGCCGAAGTGTTGATGCAGTTCACATAAGAATTTCGCATCATCCCATGCCAGCATGTCTTGCGCGGCCTGATGCGATGCGGTCCAGACCAGTTCGTAACCATCCTTGAACGGCAACAGCGCCAGCGGCCCCTGCGGCGTGAAGCGCTCAAATGCGGTGTTCGCTTGAGGCGCGGAACAGGTAATGTGGGTGATCAGCGCGCTCTGGCCGTAGTCGTGCAAATCGGGTGGATATTGCTGCGCCAGCAGTTTGCCGCCGTCGGCGACCACCGCGAGACGGGCATGCAAGGTGTGTTCGATGCCATCCTGTCGGCATGAAATTGTGGCTGAGTCATTATTTCCTGACAGCTGTGTAACGCTCGCGCCGTAGATGGACTCAACATTGTTGTTGTGCAGCGCATCGGCCAATGCGTCTTGCAGGAACGTGTAGGGCAACACATAGCCGAGTTCCGGCATATTCAGTTCTTCCGCATGCAGCACCGTGCGGCCGAAACTTTGCTTCTGCGAAATATGGATGGTGCGGATCGGCGATACATCGTGCAACGTATCCCACACGCCGAGGCGTGCCAGCAACAAGCGGCTGCCATACGACAAGGCCAATGCGCGCGCATCCTGGCTGCCGGTATTCGGCGGGCGCGCTTCCAGCACGCAGACCCTTAATTTGCTTCCGCGCAATGCCAGTGCCAGCGCGGCGCCGACCGGGCCGCCGCCAATGATGGCGATGTCGTAATTTGTGCCGTCCACTTTATCTCCAAAAACCCTCTGCCACATAACCATCGGCTCGGCTGGCGTTCTTTGGCAGCCTGGTCGAATGGCTGGCAGTCACATCAGAGCGCACGCAGATCGCGGAAAAACCCAAAGCACGACTCCGATCCTCTCTGTGCTCTCTGTGGCTAGATTTTGACTCTCATCAGCTCTTCTATATCTGCCACCGATTTTGGTGCCGCCGCTGTCAGCACTTCATTGCCTTCTGCGGTGATCAGCACATCGTCCTCGATGCGGACGCCGATGTTCCACAGCGCGAGCGGCACATCATCGGCGGGGCGTATGTAGCAGCCGGGCTCGACGGTCAATACCATGCCAGGCTGCAGCGGGCGCCAGCCGTCGCCGATCTTGTAGTCGCCTACATCGTGCACATCCATGCCCAGCCAATGGCCGGTGCGGTGCATGTAGAACTTCTTGTAACACTCCGTTTCCAGAACTTCATCCACGCTACCGTGGCACAGCTTGAGGTCGATGAATCCCTGCGCCAAAACGCGCAGCGCGGCATCGTGCAGTGAATTCCATGTCTGTTTCGGTTTTGCGGCGGCGATCGCGGTGGCCTGCGCCGCCAGCACGATCTCATAGACGTCCTTTTGCGCATCGCTGAAGATGCCGTTGACTGGAAAGCTGCGCGTGATATCCGAAGCGTAGCCTTCGAGCTCGCAGCCAGCATCGATCAGCAGCAGATCGCCGTCGTGCAGCTCGGCATTGTTTCCCACATAATGCAGCACGCAGGCATTCGCGCCGCCCGCGACGATGGAAGTGTAAGCTGGATGGCGCGCGCCATGGCTGCAAAATTCGTGCAGCAGTTCCGCCTCGACCTGATACTCGAATTGACCGGGGCGGGTGAAGCGCATCGCGCGCTTGTGCGCAGCCGTGGATATCGCGGCGGCACGACGCATGATATCCAGCTCGTGTCTGTCCTTGAACAAACGCATCTCGTTAAGCGGCGCGCGCACATCGCGGATATCATCCGGAGCGCGGATACCGCTACGGATCTTTTCCTGGACCGTGCCGCGTATCCAGAGGATGCGCCGGTCCCACGCGGCATCGCCGCCCATGGGATAAAACAGTGCGGGCTGGTTGCCCATCAGCTCGGCCAGTTTTTCGTCCAGCAATTCGATCGAATAGGCTTCATCAAAGCCGAACTGCTCCCGCGCGGCATCCGGGCCGTAGCGGTGTCCATCCCAGATCTCACGTTCCGGATTCTTTTCGCGGCAGAACAAAATTGATTTGTCTTCTTCGCCGGCGACCAATACCAGCACCGCTTCCGGCTCGGTGAAACCGGTGAGGTAATAGAAGTTGCTGTCATGGCGATAGCTGTAATGCGTGTCGGCATTGCGCGCCACTTCACGCGCAGTGGGGATGATCGCGATGCCGCGATTCATGGCCTCCAGCAAACGGGCGCGGCGTTTGGCGTAACAAGCGACCGCGACGCCTTGCTGTGTCGCGCCCCGGGCGATTTGCGCTGCATACGGCTTGTTCACTTGCTGCCCCTTCTCAGATTATCCTGGGCCTATTGTGCAGCGAGCGCACCCACGTGTCGAGTTCGTCCAGCCGTTGCGGGGTGCCGACATCGACCCAGACGCCCCGGTAATGTTCGCCGCCGACCCTGCCCAAGGCGATCTGCTCGCGCAGCAACGGTGCCAGCGGAGCGATGCTGCCGCGCGGGATGCCGGCAAACAAAGCGGGCCGATAGATGCCGATGCCGCTGAAGGTCAACTTCTGGTCGCCGCTTGGGAGAACGCGCGTATTAGCCAGATGAAAATCACCATCCGGATGCTGGGGCGGATTATTCACCAGAACGAGGCGCGCAATATCCGGGCCGGTTTGAAGTGCAGCGGCATGTTTCAGCAGGCCCGAGAAATCGTAGTCGCAATAGATGTCGCCGTTGATCGCGGCGAAGGGTTCCTCTCCGAGCAGCGGCAATGCATATGCGATGCCGCCGGCGGTTTCCAGCGCATGTGCTTCGGGGGAATAGCGTATATGCGCGCCGAACCGGCTACCGTCGCCCAATGTTTCTTCGATCTGTTTGCCGAGATGTGCGTGATTGATGACGATCTCGCCTATACCGGCGCGCACCAATTTTTCGATATGCCAGACGATCAGAGGCGTGCCGCCGACTTCAAGCAGCGGTTTGGGCGTGCGGTCGGTGAGCGGACGCATGCGCACTCCGCGACCCGCTGCGAGGATCATCGCGCGCAGGCCCGCCATCACGTTTCGCTCAGGTAAGTCATCTGCGGAAGATTGGCTTCCGGGTTTTGTTTGCGCGCGTCGGCATGGTTCCTGACGATGAACGCTTTGGCGCGCTCCAGATTATCGACCCGGAACAGAAATTGGACTTCGCCTGCCACGTCGGTGTTTTGCCAGAAATGCTGCAGGAACATGCCTTGCCCGGCATGGACCGGTGCATGCTCTTTCAAGAGTGCTTTTACCGTTGCGCAATCAACCCCGGTCAATCTTGCCAATACATAATCCATATCATTCTCCCACGGGACCGGTCAGAAAGTGTACCCGGCTTGCATTTCATGCGGTTGCAGCTCTTCCAGCAGGACCAGCAGCGGCTTGAGATCGACGTAGCGGGCGCAAGCCGTGCGCAGATACGACATCACCAGCGGCAAATCCTTCAGGTAACCTTCCTTGCCGTCGCGATGGTACAGTCGAGCAAAAATGCCCAGCACCTTGAGGTGGCGCTGCACGCCCATCCATTCGTAGTCCCTGTAGAACTCGCCAAAATCCTGATGCACCGGCAACCCGGCCTTGCGCGCCTTTTCCCAGTAGCGCACCAGCCAGTCGAGTACCTGTGCTTCCTCCCAGCGGATATAGGCATCCTTGAACAGCGAGACAAGGTCGTAGGTGATCGGGCCGTACACAGCATCCTGGAAGTCCAGGATTCCCGGGTTGTCTTCGTCGAGTTTCATCAGATTGCGCGAATGGTAATCCCTGTGCACATAGACGCGCGGTTGGGCGAGGTTGTTGGCGATGATGCGCGCGAACACGTCTTCCAGTTTGGCTTTCTGCGCGTCGCTGAGCGGAATGTTGAGATGTCTGGCAATGTACCAGTCAGGGAACAGCCGCATTTCACGCAACAACAGGGCCTCGTCATAGGGCGGCAGTTCATTTTCGCGCGAGGCAAGCTGGATCGTGATCAGCGCGTCGGTGGCCTGCCCGTACAGATTGCGGGCGGCACTGGATTCCCCGTCTGCCAGCGCTTGCAGGTAGGTGGTGTCGCCAAGGTCGGACAGTAACAGGAATCCTTGCTCTATATTCTGCGCATAGACATGGGGTACATGCGCGCCGGCGTCTTCGAACAGTTTGGCGATATGCAGGAAAGGCCGGCAGTCTTCATGCTGAGGCGGGGCATCCATCACGATGAACGTCCCAACTCGTTGTGCGACGCCTTGCACCCCGGCTTGCTTGCGACGCTTGGATTGCCCGTCGTCATTTCCCGGATGTTGAAATGTCGCGCGATAGTAGCGGCGGAAGCTGGCATCCGCCGATGCAGGTGCGAGCGCAAACGATTCGCCAGGGAAAAGGCTCTGCAGCCATTGAACAAGCTGTTGCCGGCGTTGCATATCGGGTTCTCTAATTTACTTAATGATAAACTGGAAGAAGTTTAACACCTTACAATTTTCTGCGCGTTATGCGGTTTCGATTCGAATATCTTGTTATTTTCACGCTGTTTTGCTTTGCGCGGCAATCATCCGCAGGTGAGGGGCTGCCCGATTCACCCCGGGACAAAAGTCCGCCGGCAATGGCGCAGAACAACCAGGCAGGCCCTGCCGTAATCGAAGCAGATAGCCTGGCGGGGAAGGCGAAAGGTCAGATTGAGGCTTCTGGAAATGTGACCTTGCGTCAGGGAGATCAGTCGATTCGAGCAGATACCCTGTTATTCAACCAGACAACACACGATGTGGACGCGCAGGGCGCGGTGATATTGGAACAGCAAGGTAATACCATGAGTGGGCCACACCTTCTGTTCAATCTGGATTCGAGTGCCGGGACCATGGAACAGCCGCAGTTCTATATCAAGGAAAACGACGCGCGTGGTACGGCGGATGTGATGAATATACAGGACCGCCAACACTTCAGCCTCAACGAGGCCACCTACACGACCTGTCCGGCGGGGAATCAGGATTGGCAGCTGAATATGGGCGTGCTTGAGATCGATCGCGAACGGCAAGTCGGCGTGGCCCATAGTGCACTGGTCAAGTTCAAAGGGGTTCCCATCCTGTATTCACCGTGGATGGACTTTCCTCTCAATAACCAGCGCAAGTCCGGATTTCTGGCACCGGTTATTGGAGGCACAAGCAGTGGCGGTAGCGAAATCACACTGCCGTTTTACTGGAATGTTGCGCCGAATTTTGATGCGACGCTTGCGCCGCGCCTGATGACCAAACGTGGCTTGATGCTCAACAACGAGTTCCGTTATCTGGAACCGAATTTTGGCGGCGTAGCGAATATCGACGTGTTGCCCAACGATAAGATTGCAAACAAAAGCCGTGCCCTATTCAGTCTGTATCATAATCAAACATTGGCTGACCGGTGGAATGGTTATCTGAATTACACCCGGGTCAGTGATAATGACTATTTCCGCGACCTGGGTAACGCCGTAAATACCACGTCGCAGTCCAACTTGTTGCACGAAGTCGGGGTTAACTATAACCCGGGTTGGGGCGGTGCCATGGTGCGAGTGCAGCAATTCCAAACCTTGCAAGATCCCGCAGCTCCGATCGCGATACCCTACGCGCGCTTGCCGCAAATGACGCTCGATGCGAACAAGATATTTGCCGGCGCCAACACCGCATTGGCCGGTGAATTTGTGAACTTCAGCCATCCCACAGAAGTGAACGCCCAGCGCCTGGTGATCAATCCCAGCATCAGCTACCCGCTGGTGAACAAGCCGGCTTACTATGTAACACCCAAGGCGGCATTGCACGCCACCTATTATTCAATGGGTGCGAATAACGTATCGGCAATGCCGAATACCGTGCGCGTACTGCCGATAATCAGTTTGGATAGCGGAGTTGCTTTTGAGAACGAGTCAAAGATGTTCAGCGGAGACTATGTGCAAACTTTGGAACCGCGAGCATTTTATGTCTATATTCCCTACAAGGATCAATCGACATTGCCGAATTTCGACTCGGCACAAGCCGATTTCAACTTTACCCAGATTTTCACGGAGAACCGGTTCTACGGCAGCGATCGCATCGGCGATGCCAATCAAATCACGCTGGCGCTGACTTCCCGCTTGCTGGAGCAGGACAACGGCATGGAACGCCTGAAATTGATGTTAGGTGAAAGGATCAGTTTCATCACACCGCAGGTAAATCTGGTAACTCCCACGACAACGACCAACAAGTCGGATATCTTGGCGGCACTAACCGGCCGGGTGACCAGCCATTTGTCGCTGGATAGCGATTTTCAGTTCGACCCGAACCAATCGCATATGCAGCGTTTCAATTTTGCCGTGAGCTATCGTCCCCAAGCCGGAAAAGTGCTTAATCTAGGCTACCGCTTCACGCGCAATACCTTGCGTCAGGTGGATCTTTCCACACAATGGCCGATATCCGGCCGCTGGCATGCGGTGGGGCGCTGGAACTATTCGCTGCAGGATTCCAGAATTTTGGATACGATAGGCGGGCTGGAATACAGCCAGGACTGCTGGATGTTGCGCTTGGTCGCGCAACAATTCGCAACAGCGACGCAGCAATCCAATACCGGCTTCTTCATACAGCTTGAACTGAACGACTTTGTCAAAGTTGGCGCTGATCCACTGGACCTGCTCAAGCAAAGTGTGCCTGGATATACCATATTGAACGACAAAGCTGCCATTCCACCCGCCCAGCCTTCGCCTTGATTGCCGAATGAATATGACGCGAATGAAACTCCTGATGATTTGTTGCGCGCTGTTTGCGCCACAATTTTTATATGCCGCCGAAATGTTGTCAGCCAAAGCCCCTACAAGGCCGGTTTACGATTCACAGCAGCAAGTCGGCGATATCGATTCGATCGCTGCGGTTGTAAACGAGGATGTGATTACCCGTTACGAACTGGATGAACGCGTGCGGGAGGTGGTGCGCCAATTGAGGAAACAGGATACACCGTTGCCGCCAACGGATATGCTGGAAAGGCAGATTCTGGAACGCATGATCACCGATATGCTGGAGCAACAGTATGCCAGTGAAAACGGGGTGCGCGTCGACGACACGCAATTGAATCTGGCAATTACACGCATCGCGCAGCAGAATAAATTTTCATCCGCCGACGAGTTCCGGGCAAAACTGGAGGCGGACGGTATCGATTACAAGAAATTCCGCGAAGAAATCCGCAGCGAAATAATTTCCACGCGCCTTCGCGAACGCGAAGTTGAAAGCAAGATCGTTATCAGTGAAAACGAGGTGGACAATTATCTTGCCAACAAGGCCAGGCTTGGCAGCGTTGGAGAAGATTTTCACCTGGCGCATATTCTGGTCGTGGTGCCTGAACAGGCCAGTGCGGATAAAATCCAGGCGGCGCGCGACAGAGCCGATCAGGCATTGAGCAAACTGAAAGGGGGCGCGGATTTCGCTCAAGTGGCAGCAGGCGTATCGGATGCAAAGGATGCGTTGCAGGGCGGCGATCTGGGCTGGCGGTCCGGAGACAGCATCCCGCCGCTGTTCATGAACGTCTTGCAAAATATGAAACCAGGCCAGGTTTCCGACGTATTGCGCAGCCCGAGCGGTTTTCACATACTCAAGCTTATCGAGAAGCGCAGCAGCAATACGCCGGTGGTAATCACCCAAACCCATGCACGCCATATTCTGATCAAGACCAGCGAGATCATGCCTGAAGCGGAAGCGAAAAAGCGCATCATGGAAATCAAGCAGAGGATAGAGGCCGGCGCGGATTTCGCAGAGCAGGCAAAACGATATTCGCAGGATGGCAGCGCGCAACAGGGCGGTGATCTGGACTGGCTTTCGCCGGGGCAGACCGTGCCGGAATTCGAGGCGGCGATGAACAAGCTCAAGCCGGGGCAAATGGGAGTGGTGCAAACACAATTTGGCTGGCATCTGATCCAGGTTCTGGAGCGGCGCAACACCGACGTCAGCGAACAACAAAAGCGCCAGCAAGCACGCATTGCCATCGGCACGTTCAAGTCGGACGAAATGTTCCAGGATTGGCTGCGGCAGTTGCGCGACCGGGCGTTCGTCGAATATCGTCTCGACGTGAAGAAATAGCCAGTGAATGCTGTTTCGCTTTCCGCCCCATTGGTCGTTACCGCCGGTGAACCGGCAGGCATAGGCCCGGACCTGTGTGTGGAGCTTGCTGCAACCTCGCCCGGCATTCCTTTGGTTGTAATCGCCGATAAATATCTGCTGCAACAACGTGCAGCCCGGCTCGGCGCCGCTTTGCAAGTCCGGGATTACCAACTTTCGCGGGGAAACGAATATCAGCCCCGCACTCTGACGGTGAATCATTTACCTTTGCTTGGTTCATGCCAAGCGGGACAACTGAATGCGGCAAACAGTCCTTATGTCTTGGCCACGCTGCGCCGCGCCGTGCAGGGGTGCCAAGCCGGCGAATTCTCCGGCATGGTCACCGCTCCGGTGCACAAGGGCATTATCAACAAGGCGGGCATCCCTTTTACCGGCCATACCGAATTTCTCGCGGATCAGACCGGAACCAAACAGGTGGTGATGATGCTGGTTGGCGGTGGGATGCGTGTGGCTCTTGCAACTACCCACCTTCCGTTGAGCGAGGTTGCGGCTGCGATTACTTCACCTTTGCTCGAGAAAGTGCTTTGCGTCCTGCATCGTGAACTGCAACGCCGCTTCGATATCATGCAGCCACGCATTCTGGTGGCCGGATTGAATCCGCATGCGGGCGAGGGAGGATATCTGGGGCGGGAAGAGATCGAGGTGATGATACCGGTGCTGGATAGATTGCGGGCAGCAGGTATGGATGTCAGCCCGCCGTTGCCGGCCGATACCCTGTTTACGCCGCAAAATCTGGCACAGTGCGACTGCGTACTTGCCATGTACCACGATCAAGGTCTTCCGGTGTTGAAACACGCCAGTTTCGGACAGGGCGTGAACGTCACGCTCGGCTTGCCCTTCATTCGCACTTCGGTGGACCATGGTACTGCGCTGGACTTGGCGGGTACCGGGAAAGCGGATGCGGGAAGCCTGCTGGAAGCCGTCAAGCTTGCAGCGCAGATGGCACAGCACCAGCAGATGTATCGTGAATAAGGCGATAGAAGTTTGGTTCCGGTATCACGCGTTGCACGCATGAGTCTTCGCCGAAACGATCAATAAGGCAATTACCTTGCATAAAGCGCGCAAACGTTTTGGCCAGAATTTTCTGATCGATGAGCGCATCATCAGAGAAATCATTTCGGAAATCCGTCCCCAACCGGAAGAAAACATGGTCGAGATCGGTCCGGGCTTGGGTGCATTGACCCGCCCGTTGCTGAAAGTATTGAACCATCTTCATGTAGTGGAGATCGACCGGGACATCATCGCACGACTGGAAAATGACTATCCCGGGAACAAGCTTGTCATCCATGCCGGAGATGCGCTGAAATTTGATTTCGCCACGCTTCCGGCGCCATTGCGTATCGTCGGCAACCTGCCTTACAACATCTCATCGCCTTTGCTGTTTCATTTTGCATCTTATGCAGGACGCATATCCGACCTGCATTTCATGCTGCAAGACGAAGTGGTCGGGCGCATGGTGGCAGAACCTTCCACGCCTGAATACGGGAGACTGTCGGTTATGCTGCAATGCAGATTCCGGATGGAGAAGCTGCTCGGCGTGCCGCCCGAATCATTTCGCCCCGCACCGAAGGTGGATTCCGCGTTCGTGCGCATGATTCCGCTGCCCGTTGGCGAGATCGCGGTGCGTAATGAAAAGCTGTTCGCCGAGATCGTCAGGGCAGCTTTCGGGCAGCGGAGGAAAACCCTGCGCAACACCTTGAGGAATTATCTGAACGAGGATGATTTTGAGAAGCTGGGTGTAGATGCACAACTGCGCGCGGAAAATCTGGCCGTGACGGAATTTGCCAATGTGGCGAATTACCTGAACCAGCGGCGGCACGGCGATTAGCCGGATTTTTTCTGGATCAGCTCGATTTTATACCCGTCGGGATCTTCGACAAATGCGATCACGGTGCTCCCGTGTTTCATCTTCCCGGCCTCGCGCACCACCTTTCCGCCGCGCAATTTGATCGATTCGCAGGCAGCGGAGGCATCTTCCACCTCGACGGCGATATGTCCGTAGGCGTTGCCAAGCTCGTATTTGTCGACGCCCCAGTTATAGGTCAGTTCGATCGCCGCCCCGCTGGATTCATCGGTGTAGCCTACAAATGCCAGTGTGAATTTCCCATCCGGGTAATCGGTGCGGCGCAGCAATCTCATGCCGAGGACACCGGTATAAAAGGCTAGAGATTTTTCCAGATCTGTTACACGCAGCATGGTATGGAGTATGCGCATGAGTTCCCTCCGTAAAGAATATTTTGGATACGGTAGCCGTTATCATATAGGGTAAAATGTATAGAAGTCTCACATGATATCCAATACAAATGGCCAAATAATGTCTGAACCGTTTCCGCTAGTAATGACTTTCGCCGCGACGGATCCCAGCGGTGGTGCGGGTCTGCAGGCCGATCTGTTGACCATTTCCAGCATGGGTTGCCACCCGCTCTCGGTAGTTACCGCGATCACCGTGCAGGATACCAGCGGGGTGGACGACGTGCTGCCGATCGATTCCGAATGGGTGGTGGACCAGGCGCGCGCGATGCTTGAGGATGTCCCGGTGGCGGCCTTCAAGATCGGCCTGCTGGGCAGCGTGGAAAACATTGCGGCTATAGCCGAGGTGCTGGCCGACTATCCAGATGTCCCTCTGGTGCTGGATCCGGTGATGTCCTCGGGACGCGGAGACGAATTGGTGAATGACGATATGCTGGACGCAATGCGCGAGTTGCTGATCGCGCAGACTACCATCATCACGCCCAACAGCATGGAAGCCCGCCGTCTTGCGCTGGACGAAGACAATGACGAGGATGATCCTACGCTCGAGGAATGCGCCAAGCGCATATTGCGCATGGGTTGCGAGTATGTATTGATCACCGGCACCCATGAACAGACCCCCAAGGTCATCAACACTTTATATAGCGAACGCGGGGTCGTAAGCAGCGACAGTTGGGCCCGGCTGCCGGGTATTTATCACGGTTCGGGTTGTACGCTGGCATCGGCGATTGCGGCATTGATGGCACAGGGCGTGGCCGTGCCGGACGCGGTAAAGGAAGCCCAGGAATACACTTGGCAGGCCCTGAATGCCGGCTTTCGTCCCGGCATGGGGCAACACATTCCGGATCGCCTGTTTTGGGCGCGCGGTGAAGAGAATGGCGAGACACAGCCGGATCAGCCCGATTAATGGTTTGTATGCTATCACGCCGGACGAACCGGATACCGCCGAATTGCTTCGCAAAGCCCGGTTGGCACTGCTTGGAGGTGCGCGGGTATTGCAGTATCGCAACAAGAGCGCGGATGCTGCTTTGCGCCTTGCACAAGCCAAATCTTTGCGCAAACTGACGCATGAATTTTCCGTGCCGCTGATCATCAACGACGAACCGGTGCTGGCGCAACAAATTGACGCTGATGGTGTGCATCTAGGGAGCGAAGATGATAGCGTAAATACAGCCCGCGTTATGCTGGGTAAAGGTAAAATCATCGGCGCATCTTGTTATAATCGTATGGCTTTGGCGCATGAGGCAGTTCGGCAAGGTGCGGATTACGTGGCCTTCGGAAGCTTTTTTGTCTCAGCAGTGAAACCCGGTGCGGTGATCGCATCGCAGGATTTGTTGCGGCAGGCACGCCGAGAGATTGAACTTCCGCTGGTGGCGATAGGCGGAATTACTGCGCGGAATTGCACTCATTTGCTGGATGCCGGCGCGAATGCACTGGCGGTGATATCTGCAGTGTTCAGCGCGGATGACATCCAGGGTGCCGCGCGGCAATTTTCAAGTTTTGATTATCCTGAATCAGTTCGATAGACAGAAAGACTCTACATGACATCGCAAAATCAACAGCTATTCGATGAATCCCAAAAAATCATTCCGGGCGGTGTGAATTCGCCGGTGCGCGCATTCCGTTCGGTCGGCGGTACACCGTTGTTCTTTCAGCGTGGCCAGGGCGCGTATGTATGGGATGCTGACGGCAAGCGTTACACGGATTATGTGGGTTCATGGGGGCCGATGATCGCCGGACACTGCCATCCCGACGTGGTCAAGGCGGTGCAGGACGCGGCTGCCCAAGGTTTGGGTTTTGGCGCACCGACCGCGGCAGAACTGGAAATGGCCAAATTGCTGTGCAAGCTGCTGCCGAATCTGGAAATGGTACGCCTGGTGAGTTCGGGCACCGAAGCCACGATGACCGCGATTCGCCTCGCGCGAGGTTTTACCGGGCGCAGCCGTATCATCAAATTCGAGGGCTGTTACCACGGACATTCCGACGGGCTGCTGGTGAAAGCCGGTTCCGGGGCGCTGACGTTCGGGCAGCCAAGCTCGTCTGGGGTGCCGGCCGAGATCGCCACGCTGACCACGGTACTGAATTATAACGATGCGGCGGGATTGGAGCGGACCTTCACCGAAATGGGCAAAGAAATCGCCGCGGTGATCGTCGAACCGGTAGCGGGCAACATGAATCTGATCATCCCCAAGCCGGAATTCCTGAACACATTGCGCAACCTGTGCACCAAGCATGGGGCGGTATTGATACTCGATGAGGTCATGACCGGCTTCCGCGTCAGCTTGCAAGGCGCGCAGGGTTATTACGGTATCAAGCCCGATCTGGTGACGCTCGGCAAGGTGATGGGCGGCGGGCTGCCTGCTGCGGCCTTCGGCGGCCGGCGCGATATCATGCAATGTTTGGCGCCGCTTGGCGCGGTGTATCAGGCCGGCACGCTGTCCGGCAATCCGGTTGCCGTGGCCGCCGGCATGGCTACGCTCAGGCTCATTCAGGCCAAGGGTTTTTATGAAAACCTTTCAAAATTGGCCAAGCAATTGACCGATGGCCTCACGGCAAGCGCGAAGAAGCACGGCATCGAGTTTTGCGCGCAATCCATCGGCGGCATGTTCGGCGTGTATTTCAGCAAGACGTTGCCAACCAGCTATGCCGAAGTGATGAGCTGCGACAGGGAGGCGTTCAACCGTTTCTTCCATGCCATGCTTGAAGAAGGCGTGTACCTGGCACCGTCTGCATTCGAGGCAGGCTTCGTTTCCGCGGCTCACACAGATGCCGACATCTCGGCATCCATTGCAGCAGCGGACAAGATATTCAAGTCCTGGAAGTAATGGGTCTGTTTTCACAGGCTGCGTTCTACACCACCGTCAATCACCTCAAAGATTTGCCGAAGCACGGAGGGAAGGAAGTGGCGTTCGCTGGGCGTTCAAATGCAGGCAAGTCGAGCGTGATCAATACACTGGCGAATCATGTGCGGCTGGCTTATACCAGCAAGACACCCGGGCGCACCCAGCACTTGAATTATTTTTCGCTGGGGAAAATTGAAGGGGGCAACCATAATTTCCTGGTGGACCTGCCCGGTTACGGATATGCCAAAGTGCCTTCCGAAAGCAAACGGCATTGGGAAAGATTGCTAAGTGAATATTTGCAAATGCGCAAAGAGCTATGCGGACTGGTATTGATCATGGACTCGCGTCATCCGCTGACCGAACTGGATGAAAACATGCTCGAGTGGTTTTCCTCAACCGGCAAGCCTTTGCATATCCTGCTCAGCAAATCGGACAAGCTCAGCAGGCAACGAGCCACGCTTACCTTGAATCGGGTAAAATCGTACCTTGATGAGAATTTCCCTGGATGTACGGTGCAATTATTTTCCAGTTTGAAAAAACTGGGCACGGATGAAGCAGAGAATGTAATTGTGGGGTGGTTCGCAGACGGGCAAAAAAATGCCCCCAGCCAAAGGGGGAGGCCAGGGGCAAAGTCTTAACAGAGTTAAGACACACGCTCAGGGAGGAGAAACGTGGAATGATTCACATCATTCGCACCATCAGATAAGCAGTTTCTAAAATAGTTCCAAAGAAAATAATTTATTTAGGAATAACCATGCAAACTCTCGGGCAGTACCCACAGATCAGAATGCGCCGCATGCGGCACGATGCCTTTTCACGGGACTTGATGCGTGAGCATGTGCTTACACCCGCGGATTTCATCTACCCGGTCTTTGTTTTGGACGGAAACAATAAAGTCGAAGATGTGAAGTCCATGCCGGGGGTACAGCGCAAAACTCTGGATCTGCTACTTAAAGATGCGGAACAATGCATGAAGCTGGGGATTCCAGTAATGGCTATTTTTCCGGTCATAGACGAAAAGTTGAAGAGTCTGGATGCACGCGAAGCCTTCAATCCCAATGGCCTTGTTCCGCGCGTGGTTGCCGAACTGAAAAAGCGCTATCCAGATCTCGGCGTGATGACCGATGTTGCGCTCGACCCATACACCAGCCATGGACAGGACGGCCTGCTGGATGATAGCGGCTATGTCCTCAATGATGAAACCGTTGCCGTGTTGATCAAACAGGCGCAGACCCACGCCGCAGCGGGGGCCGATATCGTAGCACCTTCCGATATGATGGACGGGCGTATTGGAGCAGTGCGCAGCGCGCTTGATTCCCACAAACACATCCACACCCGCATCATGGCGTACTCCGCCAAGTATGCATCCAGCTACTACGGACCGTTCCGCGATGCGGTCGGTTCCAGCGCTAGCCTGGGTTCAGGCAACAAATACACTTACCAGATGGATCCGGGCAACTCGGATGAAGCATTGTGGGAGGTTGGCCTGGATCTGCAGGAAGGCGCGGACATGGTGATGGTCAAGCCCGGCATGCCGTATCTCGATATCGTTCGCAGGGTAAAGGACGAATTCAGAGCTCCCACTTTCGTCTATCAGGTCAGCGGTGAATATGCCATGCTCAAGGCCGCAGCCCAGAACGGCTGGCTGAACGAGCAAGCGTGTGTATTGGAAGCGCTGTTGGCATTCAAACGTGCCGGAGCCGACGGGATACTGACTTATTTTGCGCTGGATGCTGCGCGTTGGTTAAAGGAATAGCGAATAAAGTTGCTTGGATATACCGGTGCTCATGCAATCTGCGCAGCACTTTATTGGTGTTTTATCCTCGATCAGACGGCTAACAGTGCCCCTACCGCCGCAATATCGGCATGAGTTTCAGGATGTCGGCTTCCGCTGTGGCGGGCATTTTCCGGAAGAACGATAATATGCGTCAGCGTACCGGATTCGCCCGTCAAGGTGTAACTCGGCACAGTCTCCTGGTGACTGCCTGCCTGTATTTTCCATGCGCCATCTTCGAAATCAATTTTGTGTTTGAGCAGGAACAGTAACACGGCCTTTGCATCGTCGCTGAACAGCATCAGGTTTATATCTGAACGTTCGCCAGCCAAGCCACTCAATACCGAACCCGTCAAGTAAGGATGAAATTCCGCCAGCATACCCATGGTAGTTAACGCTTCCTCGCGCAACTTGCGCAGGATGCCAGGGTGGCTGTCGTGCTGATATAGCGCCCGGTAACTTTGCAGGGCATCATTCACTTCCTGGTTGCTTGGCAGGTGCTGTGTATCTGCCGCCCCCATTTGTCGGGCGGCTTTTCGTTTGGCAAAGGCATGGTCGGTGATGCCATCCTCAGC
>Ga0335085_10008025_pt1 | contig 16195 bp, 14 predicted proteins | sample Lox_Sample_45_FD_206712 | JGI IMG/M metagenome (GOLD analysis project Ga0335085, IMG submission 206712) | Soil microbial communities from Loxahatchee National Wildlife Refuge, Florida, United States - Lox_Sample_4.5 | ecosystem: Environmental > Terrestrial > Soil > Wetlands | place: USA...
TCGAGTACTTGCCGCCGCGGCCGTACGAGCTGACCGAGCCATTGCTCCAGCAAATCCGCTTACCGCTGAGATCGGCAGCGCGCACCGGCGCCGCCCGCACCGCGCAGGAAAAGACCGACGCGAACGCAACGGCCAGGGTCAATGATAAAGGATACGGTCGCATTTTGCTTTCCCCCTATTGGCTTGCGATCGAGAGCCGGCCGGATGGGTGCGCCCGGTGTCCCGCATGCGGCCGGCCGCAGTTTCACAACCGGAACAACCGCTCGGCGTTGCCGTGGGCGATGCGCTCCCGGTCGGCTGCGGTGACCGGAATTTCCTCCAAGAACGCGCGCGCTTTCGCCATCGACTGGTGCGGATGATCGGCCGAGAACATGATCCGATCGACGCCGCCGAGTTCCAAGAGCAGATCGAGGAAGGTCGGGGCAAAATTGAAGCCGCTGAACGTGTAGTGGACATTCTCGCGCAGATAAGCGCTGACCGGACGCTGCAGCCTGGTGAGCGCCGGCGCCATGATGTCGACGCGGCGAAACATGAACGGCAGGCCTTCGCCCATATGCCCAACCACGACCTGCAATTTCGGAAAGCGGTCGAACACGCCGCCGAGGATAAGCCGCAGTACATGGACGGCGGTCTCGATGTGCCAGCCCCAGCCCGGGCCGGCGAACAATTGAGTCACCAGCGGCGCAAAGCCGCCGAACGACGCGTCGACGACGGCTTGCGGCGGGCGGGTCGGGTGCAGATAGATCGGGACATCGAGCGCCTCGGCGCATTCCAGGATCGGCCAGAAGAACTTGTCGTCGAGATAGCGGCCGCGGCTGTGGCCGTTGATCAGCGCGCCCTTGAAGCCGTCGAGCCGGACCCGGCGCTCCAGCTCGGCGGCGGCCTGGTCGGGCGCCGGCGTCGGCAGCGCGGCAAAGCCGGCGAGCCGCGTCGGATGCTTCCTCACCGCTTCAGCGAGGCGATCGTTGGAGTCGATCGCGACCGCGATCGCCTCGTCGGTTGCCGACTGCTCGACGCCCGGCGCGGTCAGCGACAGGAGCTGCATGTCGATGCCTGCCGCATCCATCGCAGCGACCCGACCGCCGCCGATGTCGCAGAGCTGCTCGACCAGCCGCGCCGCGCGCTCCTTGCCGAGCCGCTCGACCTGATCCTGCTGCTCGCGGCCGGGGCCGCGCAGAAATGCCGGAGTGGCAAAGTGCTCTTCAAGCGTGATGGTTCGCATCGTTGTCGTTTTCCTTCTGATGCCGCGCGCCGGCGGCCATTGTTGCCTGTGGCGCTTTGCTACGAACGGGATTTGGCGCGGCCGATCTCTTCCTCGACCTCGCGCAGCCGATCTTTGCCGAAGAAAATCTCGTCGCCAACAAAGAACGTCGGCGCGCCGAACGTGCCGCGGGCGACCGACGCCTCGGTATTCTTCAAGAGCCGGTCCTTGGCCGCGGGCTCCTGGGTGCGGGCGAGGAGCGCCGCGCCATCGAAGCCGGATTTGGTCAAAGCCGCCGCGGCCACGGCCGGATCGTCCATTTTCTTCGGCTCCGCCCACATATGGCGGAACACCGCATCGACGTAACGATCCAGTTCGCCGTCAAGCTGCGCCGCAATCGCGCCGCGCATGATCAGGAGGGTATTGACGGGAAAATACGGATTCCACGTGAACGCGGTGATGCCGTGACGGCGGACGAAGCGCTGCATCTCGAGCTGCTCGTACTCCAGGCGGTTCTTGATGCCGGCCATCTTTTCCGCCGGCGAACGGTTGTTGGTGAGCTTGAAAACGCCGCCCAGCAAGATCGGCACGTAGTCGAATTCGACGCCGGTGCGCGCCTCGATCTGCGGTACGATCAGGTGGGCGAGATAGGCGTTGGGGCTGCCGAAGTCGAAGTGAAATTCCACTTTCACCATTTCACCACACCTCGCGGTACGGGCGCAGGTCGAGCTCGAACGTCCAAGCGTCGCGCGGCTGCCGGTAAAGCTGCCAGTAGGCCTCGGCGACGGAGGCCGGATTCATCAGCTGATCCGGCTCGAGATTCTCCAGCGCCTTCGCGCCGCCGCGCTCTCTCATGCGCTCGCGCACGAAGGCGGTGTCGACGCCGGCGTCGATGATCAGATGGGCGACGTGAATGTTCTTCGGACCGAGTTCGCGCGCCATGCTTTGCGCGACTGCCCGCAAACCGGATTTGGCGCCGGCGAACGCCGCATAGCCGATGCCGCCGCGGACGCTCGCGGTGGCGCCGGTAAAGAAGATGCAGCCCCGACCGCGCGGCAGCATCAGGCGCGCCGCCTCGCGGCCGGAGAGGAACCCGGCATAGCAGGCCAATTCCCAGACCTTGCGGAACACCCGCTCGGTGGTGTCCAGCAGCGGGAAATTGACGTTGGCGCCGATGTTGAAGACGCATACTTCGAGCGGCGCATGGGCGTCGGCGGCGCCAAGGAAAGCGGCCACCTCGGCTTCCTTGCGGGCATCGAGGCCGCGGGCGACGATGTCGCCGCCGGCGGCTGCGACGTCGGCGGCCAGCGGCGCGAGCTTGTCGGCGTTGCGCCGGCCGGCGAAAATCGCAAACCCCTCAGCGGCGAATTTTTTGGCGATGGCGGCGCCGATGAAATCGCCCGCGCCGATGACGGCCGCGGTCGCGTTCCGCTTGCTCAATCACGCCTCCCGGCTTCGCCCGCCCCTCGCACCGTCAGGCATTTCGCCGGGCCTGTCCAGTCGCCAACGCCGCGCCGAGCGAGCCTTCTTGCCAACGCTGCGGCTTGCGCACACCATGGCGGACTTGAGAACCAGGGCAAAGCAATCGTGCCGGGCGAGCGTGATCAGATCGTAGCGGAGGCGGCAGCGCGGATCCTGGGCGACCTCGCCGCGCCGCAGACTGTCAACAACGCCAAGGACAGGGCGTGGAAGGCGCCGCTGTGGCAGGCACTCGGCGCAGCGGGACTGACGCTCGCCTGGGTGCCGGACGCGCTTGGCGGCGCCGGCGCCGGCCTCGCCGAGGGCTTTGCCGTTCTCGGCGTCGCCGGACGTTTCGCGCTCGCGGTGCCGCTGGCGGAGACGCTGGCCGCCGGCTGGCTGTTGGCGCGCGGCGGACTTCAGTGCCCGCCAACACCGATGACACTCGCTCCGCTGCGGCCGCATGACCGCGTCGCTATCGATGCCGACGGCAGACTGAGCGGTCGCGCCACCGGCGTGCCGTTCGCACGGGATGCATCGCACATCGCAGTCCTTGCCGATGGCGGCAAGGCGCCGGTCATTGCGCTTGCGGCGATCGACGACTGCCGGCTCGACGAAAGCCGCAATCTGGCGGGCGACGCTGCGCCGACCGTCATTTTCGATCGCGTCGCGCCGATCGCCGCGGCGCCGGCGCCAACGGGCTTCGGCAGAACCTCGCTATTGCTGATGGGCGCGGCCATCCGCGCCGTCGAAACCGCGGGCGCGCTGGAAGCGGTCCTGTCGCTCAGCGTCGCCTATGCCAACGAGCGGGTCGCCTTCGAGCGGCCGATCGGCAAATTCCAGGCGGTGCAGCAGAACCTGGCGCGGCTCGCCGGCGAGACCGCCGCCGCGCTCGCGGCGGCGGGTTCGGCGGCCGACACGATTGCGCACGCCGCTACATTCGACGACGCCGTGTTTCTAGAAGCGGCGTCTGCCAAGGTCCGTACCGCCGAGGCGGCCACCGAGGGCGCGGCGATTGCGCATCAGGTCTTCGGCGCCATCGGCTTCACCAGGGAGCACCTGCTGCATCGCTTCACCCTGCGGCTGCTCGCCTGGCGCGATGATTTCGGCAACGAAAGCTATTGGGCGGCCGAACTCGGCCGCCACGTCGCCCGCCGCGGCGCCGACGAATTCTGGCCGATGGTCGCGTCGCGATGAGCGTCCATCTGCAATTCGATCCGATCCGCCTGCCGCCCGAATGCGAAACGTTGCGCGCCGAGGTGCGCGCGTTTCTCGCCGAAGAGATCGCCGCCGGCACGTTTGATCCGCATCAGCCCGGCCATGGCGACGCCTATAACCGCGGCTTCAGCCGGCGCGTCGGGGCCAAGGGCTGGATCGGCATGACCTGGCCGAAGCAATACGGCGGCCACGAGCGCAGTCAATTGGAGCGCTACGTCGTCACCGAGGAATTTCGCGTCGCCAACGCGCCGTCGCATCTGCACTTCGTCGCCGACCGCCAGAGCGGGCCCATCCTGCTCAGATACGCGCCCGAACACCTCAAGGCCGATGTACTGCCGCGCATCTGCCGCGGTGAGCTGTGCTTCTGCATCGGCATGAGCGAGCCGGGCTCGGGCTCCGACCTGTTCGCGGCCAAGACCAGGGCGACCAAGACCGACGGCGGCTGGCGCATCAACGGCAGCAAGATCTGGACCACCAGCGCCCAGGTCGCCGATTACATGCTGGCGCTGTTCCGCACTTCGCCGCCGACCAAAGACAACCGCCGGCATGGGCTCACCCAGTTCTTGGTTGACATGAAGACGCCGGGCATCGCGGTGAACCCGATTTATCAGATGACCGGACAGCGCGGCTTCAACGAAGTGGTGTTCGACGATGCCTTGGTGCCCGACGACCACGTGATGGGTGAGATCGACGGCGCATGGAAACAGGCGACCAGCGAGCTTGCCTACGAGCGCAGCGGACCCGAGCGCTTCCTGGAAACCTTCTACGTGCTGCCCGAACTGATCCGCGCGCTCGGACCGGAGCCCGATCTGCGCGGCGCCGAAGGGCTCGGCCGGCTGGTGGCGCAATTGCACACCTTGCGGCGCATGTCGGTATCGGTCGCCGGCATGCTGCAGGCGGGAAAGGAGCCGGTGGTGGAGGGCTCGATCGTCAAGGATCTCGGCACCTTGTGGGAGCAGAAGCTGCCCGGCCGGGTCCGCGAACTGACCGCGTTCCTCGAACCCGAGGTCATCAATCACGCCACCCTCGACGAGCAGCTCGCCTTCGCCACCATGATCGCGCCCAAGCTCACGATCCAGGGCGGCACCACGGAAATCCTCCGCGGCATCATCGCGCGCGGACTTGGTTTGCGCTGAGAGGTTGGCGGACGGTGCCGGATATCGGAAAATTGCTGTGGCCGAAATCGGTGGCGGTCGTCGGCGCCTCGTCGGACACCCATGGCCTCAGAGGCCGCATTTTCGAAATTCTGTGCAGCCACCCGTATTCCGGACGGATCTATCCGGTGAGCCGGAGCGCCACCGAAGTGCAGGGCGTGCCGGCCTATGCCGGGGTCGAGGCGCTCCCGGAGCCGGTCGACCTGGCGATCCTCATCATTCCCGCGGCCTATGTGCCGGGTGAGCTCGAGCGCTGCGGCCGCGCCGGCATCAAGGCCGCGGCCATTCTCAGTTCCGGCTTTGCCGAGGAAGGCGAAGCGGGTTCGCATTTGCAGCGGGAAATCGCCGCCATCGCGCGCCGCTACGACATGGCGGTGAGCGGCCCGAATTCGGAAGGCTTTTCCAACATCGCCGCCGCGTTGTGCGCCAATTTCAGTCCGGCCTCGGACAAAAGTGCCGGGCCGCTGACGCCGGCGCAGCCCGTCGGGCGCGGCCAGGTCTCGGTCATTTCGCAAAGCGGCGGCCTCGGCTTTGCATTTCTCGATCGCGCACGGCCGCGCCATCTCAAATTTCGTTACGTCGTCACCACCGGCAACGAAGCCGCGCTCGAGATTGCCGATTTCGTCGACTACATGCTCGACGAAGGCGGCACCGACGTATTTTTGCTTCTGGTCGAAGCCGTCAAGACGCCGGAAAAATTCCAGCGTGCGGCGGAGAAAGCGCTCAAGGCCGGCAAGCCGCTGATCGTCGGCAAGATCGGCCAGACCGATCCCGGCCGTCGGGCCGCGGCCTCGCACACCGCCGTGCTCGCCGGCGCGCAGGCCGCCTATCGCGCCATTTTCGAGCGCTACGGGCTGCTCGAAGGGCGCGACTTCGACGAGATGTTGGATCTCGCCGTCGGCTTTCTCGCTTGCGGCGACCGCATGCCGGCGGGCCATCGCGTCGGCATCTGCACCGCGTCCGGCGGCGCCGGCATCTGGATGGCGGATGCTTGCGCGGCCGCGGGCCTCGACGTGCCCGTGCTGGACGGAGCCACACGCGCGGCGCTCGAGGCTTACGTGCCGCCATACGGCACGACGCAAAACCCGGTCGATTCCACGGCCCAAGGCGTGCAGAAGCTCGGCTACGCGCAATTCGCGCGGCTGGTCGCCCAGTCGCCGTCGGTCGACGGCGTCATCGTCGTGATCACCGCACGCCGTTCGGCGTTTCTCGAAGCGGATCTGCCGAAGCTCAGGGAGCTGGCGCGCGACTGCCGCAAGCCGGTGTTCATGTGGACGTATACATTGCCCGCCGAACGCACCATCGAAATCCTCAACGAAGCCGGCAATCCGCTGTTCACGGCGGCACAGGGCTGCGCCCATACCATGCGCGCCATGGCGGATTATCGGGCGCTGCGCGAGCGCCGGCTGCAGGCGCATAGGAGCGCGCCACCCGCGCAGGCACCCGACAATGTCGGCGCGCGGCTGGCGCAATCGCCGGCGGTGCTGTGCGAATACCGGGCGCGGCAGCTCCTGGCCGCTTACGGCATCGGCGCTGAAAACGCGGGAAGGCTGGTGCAGTCGAGCGCCGAGGCTGCATCGGCCGCGCACGCCTTCGGGCGCGCCGTGGCGCTCAAGATTCAATCCGCGGCGATTCCGCACAAGACCGAGGCCGGCGGCGTCGCGTTGAACCTCGCCGGCGCCGACGCCATCCGGTCGGCTTACGACCGCATCGTCGTTGCCGCCAAACGCTACGCGCCGGCAGCGCCCATCGACGGCGTCCTGGTGCAGCCGATGGCGGCTTTCGGCCGCGAGGTCATTGTCGGCATCAGTCGCGATCCGACCTTTGGATTGATGCTGATGGTCGGGCTCGGCGGCGTCCTCGTCGAGACACTCGCCGACGTGGCCTTGGCACCGGTGCCGATCGACGAGCACGACGCTCGTTCGCTCATCGGCCGGCTCAAAGGCGCGCCGGCATTCGGACGACATCGGAACCTGCCGCCGGCGGACACCGGCGCCCTGGTCGACCTCATGGTGCGGTTGTCGCATTTTGCCGCCGACCACGCCGACGCGATCGAATCGATCGATCTCAATCCGGTCATCGTGCACGCCGACAGCGAAGGCGTTTCCGTCGTCGACGCGCTGATCGTTCGGCGCGATGTCGACGCCGAACGCCGCGGCGCCGCCGAATGACCAAGGACGGGAACACGCCCATGGGTCCGTTCAACGACATCGTCGTGGAGAAGACCGGGTACGTGGCCTTGGTCGAGATCAGGCGGCCGCCGCACAATTACTTCGACGTCGCATTGATCCGCGAGATCGCCACCGCCTTCGAGGCGCTCGACGCCGATGCCGGTTGCCGCGCGCTCGTGCTCGCGGCGCAGGGCAAATCATTTTGCGCCGGCGCGAATTTCGGCGGCGACGATCGCGACGGCGGCGAACTGCTCAGCGGACCGCGGCCCGGCGCGGCGCACCTTTATCTCGAGGGCAACCGATTGTTCCGCACCGGAAAGCCGATCGTCGCTGCCGTTCACGGCGCCGCCGTCGGCGGCGGCCTCGGGCTGGCGATGGTGGCCGATTTCCGCGTCACCTGCGCGGAGGCGCGCTTCTGCGCCAACTTCACCCGGCTCGGTTTCCATCCCGGTTTCGGGCTCACCGTGACGCTGCCCGCCGTCATCGGTCCGACCAGGGCGGCGCTGATGTTCTATACCAGCCGCCGGCTCCGCGGCGATGAAGCCCATGCCCTGGGCCTTGCCGACCTGCTGGTCCCGCAGGACCAGGTGCGCGCCGCGGCGCTGTCGCTGGCTGCCGAGATCGCCGAGAACTCGCCGCTCGGCGTCATGGCGACGCGGGCGACGCTGCGCGGCGATCTTGCCGACCGCGTGCGCGCGGCGACCGAACATGAACTCGCCGAGCAGACCCGGTTACGCCGGACCGACGATTTCAAGGAAGGCGTCAAGGCGATGGCGGAGCGACGCGTCCCGGTATTCACCAGTCGCTAGAGCATCGCCGTGAGAACGGATGTTCGTCATCAGGAGCAAGCGCGCCATGACCGTCAGAATTGAGAAGACCGGAGCGGTGTGGACCGTCGTTCACGACCGGCCCGAAACCCGTAACGCGATGGACCCGGCGAGCGCCGACGCGCTGACCGCGGCGTTCCTCGAATTCGACGCCGACGACAGCGCTTCCGTCGCGGTGTTTTACGGCGCCGGCGGCGCCTTCTGTGCCGGCTGGGATCTCAAATATGTCAGCACGCTCAACGCCGCGCATCCGCTCGGCGAACTCGATATCCCGACGGCGCGGCCGCGTGCCAATGGCGGCGAGATTCCGCGCGGACCGTTGGGGCCGTCGCGGTTGGAACTGGACAAGCCGGTGATCGCGGCGATCGAAGGTCCCGCGGTCGCCGGCGGCATGGAATTGGCGTTGTGGTGCGACTTCCGCGTCATGGCAAAGGGAGCTTATTTCGGCGTCTATTGCCGGCGCTGGGGCGTGCCGCTGATCGACGGCGGAACGGTGCGGCTGCCGCGGATCGTCGGTCAGGGCCGCGCGCTCGAGATCATCCTCACCGGCCGCAAGGTACCGGCTGAGGAATGCCTCTCGATCGGGTTGTGCGAATACCTGATGCCGACGGGCGGCGCACGCCAGAAAGCCGAGGAATTGGCCCATGAGATTGCGCGGTTTCCGCAGGCCTGCGTACGCGCCGACCGGCGATCCGCCATCAAAAGCCACGGGCTCAGCGTGCGCGAGGCGCTTGTTCAGGAATGGTACAACGGCCGCGAGGCTTTGATCACCGACGGCGTAGCGGGAGCGACGCGCTTCAAGGACGGCCTCGGCCGCCACGGCGATTTCCAGAAGATTCGCTGACGGCGTGGGCAAGGCTTGCGTCAGCGGAAGCAAGCGGCACGTATGCATGCCGCATTTGCGGCGCTCGCTTAGCCGGTATCGGCGTCGGCAACTTGCGGCTGCACTACATGGAAAATCGTTTGCTAATCGGTCGCCGCAAATTTCTTTAATTCGCGGATACCGTAATTGCACACAGGAGCAAAGCAACGCTTCACATTTACCGGCTAGAGATACCTTTTAAGTTAAGGGGTATTCACTCGGCGAGGCGATCGGCGCCTCGGGCGCCGACGGTACAAGAAATTATGAGTTCCGGGCTCCGCCAAAACTCACACGAAACGCTCCCGCCCGAAATCTACCTGCCGCTGGTCGATTCGCTGTTCAAGGACGGACGCACCCTGCTCATCGGGTCCGTCAGTCTGACCGCTTCCATTCTCGTCACGTATTGGAAGACGGATGACCTGCCGCTGTTGGTCTGCGCGATCGCTTTCGTCACCGTCGCCTTGGCCCGCGGACTGGTGATGCGCGGCTACTCCCGCGCGGCGGTCGCCACCGCCGATCTCGCCAGAGTCTGGGAGCGTCGCTACGTCGCCGGCGCGGCCGCGTCTGTCACCATCCTCGGCATCTGGTGCTACGTCGCCTTCAGCCGCACCTCAGACCCGCTGGCGCATCTGATCAGCTTCTGCATGACCATCGCGTATATGGTGGGCGTATTCGGGCGAAACTTCGGCAACTCCCGTTTCGTGGTCGTGCAGGTCTTGTGCGCCTGGCTGCCGATGACGGCAGCGCTGCTCATCCATGGCAATTGGTATCATTGGGCGCTTGCCGTCCTGCTGGTTCCGTTCTTCCTGGCGATCAAATTCATCGCCGAACGGCTACGCCGCACGCTGCTCGACGCCGTGATCGCATCGCGCGACATGGCGCTGCTCGCCAGACGATTCGACACGGCGCTCAACAACATGCCGCACGGCCTGTGCATGTTCGATTCCAATCGCCGCGTGGTTGTGGCCAACCGCAAGCTCAATCAGCAAGTCGGATTGCCGCGAAATCTGGAGCTGAAAGGCTCGACGGTACGCGACCTGGTGGACGGCATCGCCAAGGCCGGCCTGCTGTCGGCGGCCGCCGCCACGAGCCTGGTCGATCGGCTCGACGCCCGGCTGTCCGGCGGCGACGACGCGGCCTTCGTGGTGGATACTCTTGACGGCCGCACGCTCGAGTTCACCGTGGAGCCGATGGAAAACGGCGGCATGGTCGCACTGGTGGAGGACATCACCGAGCGAAGGATCGCCGAGGCCAAGATCAGCCACTTGGCGCGTTTCGACGCCCTGACCGGACTGCCGAATCGGGTGGTTCTGCGCACCCACATGGAGGAAGCGCTGACGGCCTGTCGGCCGGACAGCATGTGCGCCATTCATTTCATCGATCTCGACCAGTTCAAGCAGGTCAACGACACGCTCGGACATACCCGCGGCGACACGCTTCTCGAAGCCGTCGCCGAACGGTTGCAGGCCTCGATGCGCGACGCCGACGTGATCTCGCGCTTCGGCGGCGACGAGTTCGTGGTTCTGCAAGCGTCGATCGAGTCGCCCGATCGGGCGGAAGATCTCGCCGACCGCATCCTCCAAGCCATCGGCGGCACCTACGATCTTGACGGACACAAGGTGGTCGTGACCGCCAGTATCGGTATCGCGCTTGCGAAAAAGCCGATCGATCCGGATCAGTTCCTGCGCAATGCCGACATCGCGCTCTATCAGGCGAAGGCCGAAGGAGGACGCGGTATCTGGCGCTGGTTCGAGGCAAAGATGGAGGCAACCGCGCAGGCGCGCAGGACCCTTGAATTCGATCTGCGCGCCGCGACGGAGAACGAAGCTTTCGAGCTTTACTATCAGCCGCTGTTCAATCTGAAAACGCGGCGCATCGAGGCCTGCGAGGCGCTGCTGCGCTGGCCCCACCGCGAGCGCGGCATGGTCTCGCCCGCCGAGTTCATACCGGTCGCCGAGGAGATGGGCTTGATTGTCGAGATCGGCAACCAGGTGCTCTACAATGCCTGTCTCGAGTGCCGCCGCTGGCCGGGCGATATCGCGGTCGCGGTCAATCTCTCCTCCATCCAGTTCGATCGCTCCAACGTCCCGGCGCTGGTGCGCGAGACGCTTGCCGCCGCCAACCTGCCGGCGCCTCGGCTCGAGATCGAAATCACGGAATCGACCCTGCTGCAGAACACGCGCCGGACCCGCGCCGACCTCAATCAGCTCGCCGAGCTGGGCGTCAAGATTTCGCTCGACGATTTCGGCACCGCCTATTCGAGCCTGAGCTATTTGCACAGTTTTCCACTGCACAAGGTCAAGATCGACCAGTCGTTCCTGCAAGGACTGGGCGACGACGAACGACGCCTGATCCTGCTGCGCGGCATATCGCGTCTGAGCGCGCAACTCGGACTGCGCGTCGTGGTCGAAGGCGTCGAAACCCAGGAGCAGCTCGAACTCCTCGCCGCCGAGGACACCATCGACGAGGTGCAGGGATACCTGCTCGGGAGGCCGATGCCGGCGGCCGATCTGCGCAGGCTGCTATACGCAACCCACGTTGCGCCGGCCCAGGCCGCGGCGTGGCCGCCGGCCATTCGCAGCGACGCCGCGTGAGTGAAGACCCTCGTCGGCGAGCTGCTGCCAAGTTGTGCAACCCGGCTACCGTCCTTTTTCTCGGTCGAACGGCCCTACCGGCTTGATACCAGTCGCCTTCCTGCCGGGTTGTACAACCGATTTGCGCATGATTAACCGTAATGCGCCGTGAAAATTGTAAACCCATTAACAAAATATTAACTTATTCCTTGCTGACGCCGGCGGAGCGTCAAGTGAGGCAGGTGCATGGTTCCGGTCTTTGGAGCTTCCTATCAATCGCATCCTTCTGATGATCCCCGCTCCGAGAGCGGCTTTGCCGAAAACGTAGCGCAGCTGCTGGATCGGCTCGATTGCCGGCGCGCGGACAACGCCGCGGAGCGCGAAAGAATCTCCCGCCTGCGCTATCAAGCCTATCTGCGCGAAGGCGCGATTGCACCCAACAATACGCAAACGTTTTCCGACTCCTACGACGCAACGAATAACGCCTACCTGTTCGGCCTGTACCTCGATGACGAATTGGCCAGCTCGATCCGCATTCACGTCGCCTCCAAGGACTATCCCGATTTTCCTTCGCTCGAGGTTTTTTCCGACGTGTTGCGGCCCGAACTTGACGCCGGCAAGGTCATCATCGATTCGACGCGCTTCGTCGCCGACGAGAACCTGTCGCGGCGCCACCGCGGATTGCCCTATGCCACCGTGCGGCTAAGCTGGCTCGCGGCGGAATACTTCAACGCCGAGCATCTGCTGGCCGCGGTACGCACCGAACACCAGGCGTTCTATCGGCGCGTCTTCCATCACCGGCTGATCTGCGAGCCCCGCTCCTACCCGCGCTTGACAAAGCCGATCAGCCTGATGACCGCCCACTGCCCGACGGTCGCGGACTTCGTGCATCGCCGCTATCCGTTCTTCCGGTCGACTTTCTTCGAGCGGCGCATGCTGTTCGAGCGCGAGTCGGCTCCGAGCATCGCGCCCTCGCAAGGCTATTGCCGCCCTTTCGCTGAAGGCGCGGCCCCGCTGCCGGGCGGGGCGACATAAAGGCGCGCGCCGTCGTTCATTTTGCCCTCCAACATCGAGGATCGGCGCCGGCCCCGGGCCAATCCGAAGCCCGGCCCGGACATGGTTAGCCGACACCGAATCCGCGCCATAAAATGCCGGCCTTGGGTTTCAGCGGGTTTTTCAAAGCATCAGGTATAAGCGCTTTTTGCTGGCCTTCACAGCAACGAGCTGTCTCGACCATCGCTTTGGCGTCCGATCATGAGTGGGGTTCAAACAGTCGCGATTGCGAGCACGCAGGCCGCCGCCTGTCCCAATTGTCATGCGGCGCTGACGCTCGCGCGAAGCGAACTCCCGCACATCGACGAGTGCGGATTCGAAAGCTACCGCTTCGAATGCGGACAATGCGGCACCGCGCTTGCCGGCATCGTCGATCCGGCCGACGACACCTTGCTCGTGTCGGCGCACGCGGGTTGATCAGAGAGCGCGCACGACCGCCGGCTGAATTCCGCTTGCTGCGGCGCAAGTCCATCGTTTGCCGGTCCGTCCTTTGCAAGTCCGTCGTTTGCAAGTCCGTCGTTTGCAAGTCCGTCGTTTGCAAGTCCGTCCCTTGGCGGTTCCCTGCCGAACGAGTAGTCATTGCGGTCAACCGCAAGCGGGAGGGCAGCGATGTCGAACAGTCTCGAAGGTTACGCCGTTCTCATCACCGGCGGCACCACCGGCTTGGGTTTTTCGCACGCGCGCGTGCTGGGCCGGCGCGGCGCGAAAGTCGCCATCACCGACTTCAAAGCGGAGAACCTCGACCAGGCAAAGGCCGCGCTGAAGCATGACGGCGTCGACGCGCTCTGCCTGCAGGCCGACAATCGCATCGTCGCCGAGGTGAAGGCCGCGGTCGCCGCCGCGGAAGCGGCATTTGGCAAGGTCGACGTTCTCGTCAACAATGCCGGCATCAGCGGCATGATGGCATCGATCGAACAGGTCGACGAGGCGTTCTTCGACAGCCTGTTCGACACCCACGTCAAGGGCGCGTTCTTCGCCGTGCAGGCGGTCGTGCCGGGAATGAAGCGGCGTCAATTCGGCCGGATCATCAACACCGGCTCGACCTTCGCGATGATCGGATCCCAGGCCATGAGCCATTACACCGGCGCCAAGGGCGCGCTCACCGCGCTCAGCCGCGCCTGGGCGCGCGAGCTCGCCCCGTTCAAGATAACGGTGAACACGGTCTCGCCCGGCTTCACCGACACGCCGATGACCCGCGCCGACGCTCCGCCGGAGATATTCAAGGCGATCGTCGAAAGCATGGCGCTCAAACGCCAAGTGCTGCCCGAGGAGATTTCCTACGCGGTCGCCTGGCTCGCCAGCCGCGAAGCCGATGCGGTGACCGGCCAGAACATCAGCCCCAATTGCGGCCAGGCGATCGTCGGCATCTAGGCCGGTTGCGATTGCGCTCGGCACGTCCGCTTAGGCGAGCCGCCCGAAGCGTCCGCGATCATGCGGCGCGGCAAAATCGAGCGCCGGACCGAGCGGCACGATGCGCGTCGGATTGATCGCGGTCATGCTCATGTAATAGTGCCGCTTAATGTGGTCCAAGTTGACGGTGTCGGCAACGCCCGGCACCTGATAGAGGTCGCGCACGTAGTTGGACAGGTTGGGATAGTCCACGATCCGGCGCAGGTTGCATTTGAAGTGGCTGTAATAGACCGCGTCGAAGCGAACCAGGGTGGTGAACAGCCGCCAGTCCGCTTCCGTGAGCCGCGCGCCGGCGAGATAGCGCTGGCGCGACAGGATGTCCTCGATCCAGTCGAGGGCAGCGAACACGGTGCGGCAGCCTTCCTCGTAGGCGGCCTGCGCCGTGGCAAAGCCGGCGCGATAGACGCCGATATTGACGTCGTTGTAGACCCGCGCGTTGATGCGATCGATCTCGGCGCGCAAGTCCTGCGGGTAATAATCGGTGCGGTCGTTGGTCAGTGCCGCGAACGCCGAGTTGAGCATGCGGATGATTTCCGGCGACTCGTTGTTGACGATGGTGCGCCGTTTCTTGTCCCACAGCACCGGCACCGAGACGCGGCCGGTGTAACGCGGGTCGGCAAGCAAATAAATTTCGCCGAGACGCTGCTTGCCGTTGACGTGGTCGGCGAGCGCGCCGGACCCGTTGCCGAATTGCCAGCCCTGGTCGCCCATCACCGGATCGAGGATCGACATCGAGATCACGCTTTCGAGCTTCTTCAGTTTGCGGAAGATCACGGTGCGATGCGCGTAGGGGCAGGCGAGCGAAACGTAGAGGTGATAGCGGTCGCGTTCGGCGGCGAAGCCGCCCTCGCCGGAGGGCCCGGCGCTGCCGTCCGGCGTCACCCAATTGCGAAACACCGGCTCGGTCGGCACGAAGCGGCCGGCGCTCGCGGCGGTGTCGTACCATTGGCTGCGCCAGACGCCGTCGACAAACACTCCATGCGCCATCGTCATTCCTCCTGCACCGGACCGCGGCGATTGTAGCGTGGATTGAGCAAAGTGGAATCTCGGATTAAGTTACCCCGCCGCCCCCGGAAAGTGACGATGACGGCCACGGAACGCAGACTCGTCGGCGGGTTCGTTCCCTCTCCGTATTGTTTGCGGTCCGTGCCGGCGGCGATCCGTCTGTTGCAAGGGACGACATCGGCATGAAAGCGGTGTTCATTGAAAAATTCGGCGGCCCCGAAGTCCTGCAATATGGCGACCGGCCCGACCCGGCTGCGGGACCGGGCGAGATCGTCGTCGATGTGGTGGCGGCGAGCATCAACGCCGCCGACTGGAAGGTGCGCGCCGGCGAATATGCGCAGGCGACCTTTCCGCTCGTGCTCGGCCGCGACTTTTCCGGCTTCGTCGCGGCAACGGGCACAGGCGTCGACGATTTGAAGATCGGCGACGCCGTGTTCGGCGTGCTCGACGTCGGCCACGAAGGCGCCTACGCCGAAAAGGTCGGCATCAAGGCCGCAATCGTCGCCAACAAGCCCGACCGGCTGTCGCACATCGACGCCGCGGCAATGGCGCTTGCCGGCATCACCGCCATCCGCAGCATCGAGGACACGCTCAAGCTGCAATCCGGCGAGACCATTCTCATTCAGGGCGGCGCCGGCGGGGTGGCAAGCTTCGCCATCCAGCTCGCCAAGCATATCGGGGCGCGTGTGATCACCACCACCAGCGCGGCCAACGTCGCCTACGTGCGCGGCCTCGGCGCCGATGACGTCATCGACTACAACGCGCAGGACTTCACCCTCGCGGTCAAGGATTGCGACGCCGTGTTCGACACCGTCGGCGGCGACGTGGCGCAAAAGTCCTTCGCCGTGCTCAAGCCGGGCGGCCGCGCCGCCTTCATCGCCTCCGGCTGGAAGGCGCCGAAGCCGGAGCGCAGCGACGTCACGGCACTGCGGCCGAACGTGAGCCGCGCGCGCGCTCCGCTCGAGCGCGTCGCCCACCTGGCCACGGCCGGAATCGTGCGCCCGCCCGCGGTCAAGCTGTTTCGGCTCGCGCAGGCGGTCGAGGCCCATCGGCTGAGCCAATCCCGCCATTTCCGCGGCAAGCTGGTATTTCAGGTCCGGTGACCTTGCCGATGACGGACTGGCGAACCGGCGGTGAGGTGACTAGGCTGCATACTCATAACGGGTAGGCAAATCGGTTGAAAGATGATTCAAGCTCTGCAAAGGAGCTTGACCATGGCCCGCTACGAACTGACCGAGTTTGAGTGGAAGACCATCCAGCCAT
>Ga0335085_10008026_pt1 | contig 16191 bp, 15 predicted proteins | sample Lox_Sample_45_FD_206712 | JGI IMG/M metagenome (GOLD analysis project Ga0335085, IMG submission 206712) | Soil microbial communities from Loxahatchee National Wildlife Refuge, Florida, United States - Lox_Sample_4.5 | ecosystem: Environmental > Terrestrial > Soil > Wetlands | place: USA...
CAGTTGTATCGTGCGCGCTTGATTCTTGGGCTCACTACCATAGATGCGGTCCATCAGGCCAATCTGGATGCGTTACGTCAGCGCCGTGTAAGGGGGCAGTCGACGCATCCTTTCTACTGGGCCGGCTTCGTCGCAGCAGGTGACTGGCGTTAGGTGGTAACTCGCCCAAGGTCCAGGGTCCTTCGCAGACCGCGAGCGGCGAAGGCATGTCGTGATCACGGGATTTATTTTCGTGCTTATTTCCGTGCATGAATTGGCGCTGACGATTCAGCAAGGCTGGAAATCCATGTATCTGGGTATCGTGCTGATGCTTTTTGCAATCGGAGGATTTCTAATTCTTTACGCGGTCCTGCTGCGCCGACGCCTCTTGTATGCCTGCCAAGTTCCAGACAGATGAGCTTACCGGACCGTGACATCCAGATTAGGTGTCGGGAACAGGGATTATCACCACCTATCTCAAGGTGAGATTGGTGGTGCGAAGCGGATTTACCAACACCTATCCAATCTTCTACCAGAGGCCGATCAAGGGTAACTTCCGGATTGCCGACTAGATCGCCCAATTGGTGTCGGTTTTTCTAGAAAACAGAGACGTCCGGCAAACTACTCGTATCTCAGTGCGATCATCGGGTCGACACGCATCGCACGCCGCGCGGGGATATAACAGGCCGCCAGCGCCACAACTGTAAGCACCAGCGTGACGCCGGCAAATGTGAGAGGATCGGTGGGCATCACGCCATAGAGCAAACCAGCCATCAGGTGCGACACGATCACCGAGCCCACCAGTCCCACCGCGGCTCCCGCCATCGCCAGTCCCAGCCCCTGACGCAGAACCATCGCCAGAATCTTCCCTCTGTCGGCGCCCAGCGCCAGCCGGATGCCAATGTCTCGCGTGCGCTCGCTCACGATGTACGAAACCACTCCGTAAATTCCCAGCGCCGCCAGCAGTAGCGCTGTGATCGCGAAGACCGCTACAATTTTCATCGAGAAGCGTCTCTGCTCCAGCGACGCCGATACCGCCTCGTCCAGCGTTTTCGCCCCATAAACCGGCAGTTCCGGATTCACGGACTGCACCATCTCCCGCACCTCTTCCGGGATCGCGCTCGCACTCAGCTCCCCACGCAGAAAGATGGCCAGCTCTTTCGGCGTGTCCTGGTACAGGCTCAGATAGATTTGCGGAACGCTCGCTTTCGCCAGCGACTCCGTTCGAGCATCCGCGATCACTCCGACGATCGTGATCCAGGTCTTGCGCGCATGCAGGCCAACCCCAGGCCTCCCGCGGCCCAGCATCAACCGCTTCCCAAGCGGATCCTCGTCCCGCCAGTACGTCCGCGCCATGGCCTGATTGACCACCGCAACCAGCGGCGCCTTCTCGTCGTCGCCGTCGTTGAACAGACGGCCCCGCAGCACCGGAATCTCCAGCAAATGAAAATACTCCGGCGTAACCTCGGACCGCTCCACCAAAGGTGGCTGCTTGCTCTGTGTCTCGCGTCCTTCCACGATCAGCTGGCTCCGGTTGCCGTCGTGTTGCAACGGAATCGACGGCTCCGCCCCCAGCGCCGCCTCCCGCACTCCCGGCAGCAGCCGGCTGCGCCGCAGCAATTCCCGTGCAAACACTGCCTCCTGAGAAGCCGTTCCATAAATGTCCGTCTTCGGATCGTTGGGGCTCGGCAGCCACAACTGAACCGACATCACATGCTGCGGATTGAATCCCAGCGGCGCCTTGTACAAATCCCAAAAACTCCGCAGCAGCAGGCCCGCCGCCACCATCAGCACCAGCGACAGCGCAAACTCCGTCACCACCAGCACTCGCCGCGTGCGCGCCTGCTCCGCCGAACCTCTCGACCCGCGCCCCTGCCTCAGCGCATTTGCCAGATCCAAATGCCCGGCCTGCCTTGCGGGCGCCAGCCCGAAAATGATCCCGGCTGCGAGCGAAGCCGCCAGCGCGAACAGCATCACGGTCCAGTTGATCGATAGGTCGTTCAGCCGGGGCAGGCTCTCCGGAATCAGCCGCAGCAGGAATCCCTTCATGCATAACAGAATCACAAACCCCACCGCTCCGCCCAGCACCGAAAGCAGCAGCGTCTCCGTCAGCAACTGCCGCACCAGCCGTTTGCGGGCCGCCCCCAGCGCCTGGCGCATCGCCATCTCCCATGATCGCGCGCTCGCCCGCGCCAGCAGAAGATTCGCCACATTCACACAGCCGATCAGCAGCACCAGCCCCACTGCCCCCAACAGCAGGATCAGCCCCTGCCGCACGTTGCCCACCACGTTTTCCTTCAGTGGCACCAACCGCACCGTCCACTGGCCCTCGGCCGGATAAGCGTCCGGAAATTGCTTCTGCAACGACGCAACCAAGGCGTCCAGCTGGCTCTGCGCCGCGGCAAGCGTCAGCCCCGGCTTCAGCCGCCCCACCGTTTCGAGCGGCAGCCGCAAACTGCGGTTCGAGGCCTCAACCGGATTGTCCGAAAAGCCCAGTTCCGCCCACTGTTCCGTATTCCTCTCGTCCACGGTTCGCCCCGGGTCGCGAAAACCCGGCGGCATCACCCCGATCACGCGGAACAGATCGTTGTCCATCCGTATACTCTTTCCCAGAATATGCGGATCGCTCCCGAAAGCTCGCTTCCACAACCCGTCCGTGATCACCGTGTCCAGGGTGAACCCCGGCGTTTGATTCTCGGGATCGAACGTCTCCCCGAGCTCCGGTTTCACTCCCAGCATCGCAAAATACCCCGGCCCTACCCCCTCATACTGAACCCGCGACGGCTGCGATGCGCCCGTCAGGTTCGCCGACCCGAAAATCTCCGGCACGACATACTGAAAAATTCCCGAACGCTGCAGATCCTTCCACTCCGGAATCGAGATGCCCGCATCCGTCGCTCCCTCACCGGGCAGATCATCCTCCACGCGTACCAGTTCCTCCGCGTGCGGATAAGGCAGCGGATGCAGCAGCGTCGCATCGACCAGGCTGAACATCGCCGTCGTCGCTCCAATCCCCAGCGCCACCGTCAGAATCGCAATCGCAGTGAAGCCCGGGGACTTGCGCAGCATGCGCAGGCCAAAGTGCAAATCGTGCATCAGGTCCTGAATCCAATTGACGCGGCGGGTTTCCCGGCATTCCTCCTTGCGTTTTTCAAGGCCGCCCATTTCAAGCCGCGCTTGGCGACGAGCTTCTTCCCGGGCAAGTCCCTTCGCAATGTACTCTTCCGTCTTTCGCTCGACGTGATCCCGTAGCTCATCGTCGAGGTCCATGTCTGCTTCCCTTCGCCGAAATAACGACCGCAGCCGCAACGGAATCGTGTAAAGCCAGTGCTCCGGTTGCATCACATTTCCCGCCTTTTGTCCTCAAGCTTCTTTCAATTTCACCACGCGCGAAATCGCGCTGGATAACCTGCCCCAATTGTCCGCTTCTTTCTCAAGTTGTCGGTGTCCCAACCGCGTCAGCGAGTAGTATTTCGCTCGGCGTCCCCTTTCGGACGTTTTCCACTCCGCTGTGATCCAGCCCTCTTGTTCCAGTTTGTGCAAAGCCGGATAGAGCGACCCGTCGCTCACCTGGAGAACATCGGACGATACTTGCTTCAACCGCTGACTCACGGCGAATCCGTTCATTGGCTCAAGCGCCAGAATCTTAAGGAGCAGCATGTCCAACGTGCCCTGCACGAGATCGGAAGGTTTGCTCATGCCCAATGTCCTCGGTAACCGAGGCTATCACCTTTGGTCTCGGTAAGCAAGGGGAGACACGTATTCCATCCCACGGCACAAGGAAGGCCCAATTTGGACGCATAACGGGCCCACTCGGAAGTAACCCGCTCAATGTTTCCGCAAGGTGCACTTTTTCGGATAAGTGTTGAGAACAGGGATCATCACCACCTATCTCATTTCGAGATTGGTGGTGCGAAGCGGATTTATCAACATCTGCGTTCGACCTCGCATCGTGGATCTGATATTTAGTCGGACGTGCGAAAATACTCCGGCTGATCACTATGGTCCCTGTTATCGACGGTTAATCCCAAATATGCGGGACTTCCGGTTGTTAGCCAATTTGGGAATCCATATAATTGCCTGCCCATTCCTTGGGCCTTAATGTCGAACATGCGGACCGATGAGTAAATCGCTTTCTGGCAGCACCGTCTTGGTGACGGGAGCGGGTGGTTCGATTGGGTCCGCTTTGGCTAAGAGAGTTTTCGGGTGGGCGCCTGAGTTCCTCGTCCTACTCGACCACAGCGAACGAAACCTGTACGACGTCGAAACTGATTTGTCCGCGGATGGCGACTCCATTCCGATTGCTTCCGTATTAGGCGATACCTCCGACGAGGAGCTGCTTTCCAAGACTCTTGAACGCTACCATCCAAACGTCATTTACCACGCCGCGGCCTTCAAACATGTACCTCTGATGGAAAGAAATCCGATCGCGGCTATTCAAAACAATGCGCTTGGAACGAACGTGCTGGCCCGGGTCGCACGCAAACATGGGGTCGAGATGGTCACAATGGTTTCGACCGATAAGGCCGTTAGCCCCAGAAGCATCATGGGTGCGTCTAAGCGGCTTGCGGAACTCGCCTTGGTTCGTTGGGCCTGTGAACAAAGCCGGATGAGGTCGATTCGCCTTGGAAACGTTTACGGTACCGAAGGTAGTGTCGTCAAACTCTTTACCCAGCAGATCTTGGCGGGTGGTCCTGTTACCATAACGCACTCCGAGGCGACCAGGTACTTCCTAACGCTCGAAGAAGCGGTTGACTTGATTGTGCTAGCTTCCGAACTACCTGGAAACGCGAATATTCTGATCCCTGATCTAGGCAAGCCGGTAAGAATTCTCGACCTGGCAAGCCGAATGATCGAAGAGGCCGGTTACGTCGCGGGAAAAGAAATTCCCATTACGTTCATAGGCTTGCGTCCCGGAGAGAAGTTGGCTGAGGATCTTGCTTCCCTCGCTGAATCCGTGGAATCAACTGTTAATCCGCAGATTTCGAGCGTCAAGAGTATCGAGATTCATCCAGACAAATTTGATGTCCTAATGGCCAAGCTTGCAAGAGCCGGAGATCGACATGACCTTCCTGCGATGCTTGAGACGCTGCGCTATATGGTCCCCGAATACGAACCGAGTGATTCTCTTCTTCGCTTCCTAGGAGGGCTTCGACTTGAGAGCTAAGAAACGGATGATCGCCTCAATTACTACGTCCCGAGCCGATTATGGCCACCTTTATTGGCCGTTGCGAGAGCTCGCGGATGCAGAGGATATCGAACTCAAGCTCATCGTGCTAGGTTCACACCTGTCGCCCGAATTTGGGTACACAATACAAGAAATCGATAAGGATGGCTTCGAAATCGCCGCTCGAATCGAGTGCCTGCTTAGCTCGGATACCGACGTAGGAATGGCCAAGACCATAGGCAATGCCACGCTAAGCCTTGCAGATCTTCTGGGATGCATGCGACCAGATCTGCTTCTGCTAATCGCCGATCGGTATGAGGTCCTGGCCCCAGCATCTGTTGCTCTGGCTTTGCGAATTCCCATTGCACACATCGAAGGCGGTGAAATCAGCGAAGGGGCGATCGATGACGCGGTGCGAAATGCAGTGACGAAGATGAGTCATCTTCATTTCACATCGACGAATGCAGCGAGACGACGAATCATTGATATGGGCGAGGAGGAATGGCGGGTTCATTGGGTCGGCGCCCCCTCTCTAGACCATCTCCGTCGAACGCCCCTCCTGAATCGAGAACAAACTGAAACGCGGCTGAAACTAAAGCTCAACCAACCTACGATATTAGTTTCGTGTCACCCCGTGACCATCGCTCAAGATACGCTTCATGAAACCGACGCCCTGTTCGCTGCACTCGAGACTTTGTCGGACCAACTGGTATTCTGCTATCCCAATGCGGACGCAGGAAGTCGCACGCTAGTCGACCGCACCATGTCTTTCCTTCAAGGCCGCAACGCCGGACAGGTATTTACGAATCTTGATCCACGGACGTATTGGAGCCTACTCCGACAGGTGGGCGTGTTAGTTGGAAATTCGAGCAGCGGAATCATGGAAAGCGCCTCTTTCTCGTTGCCAACCGTTAATGTCGGGATCAGACAGCAAGGACGCGAGCGTCCAGTGAATGTGCTGGATGCTGCGCCCCAGATGGAATCGATAGTGGACGCCATTCGACGCGCAAAATCATCTGAATTTCGACAGTCTCTCGAAGGAATGTTGAACCCTTACGGAGACGGTCATGCATCAGAGCGAATCGTCCAAGTGCTCATGACTGCGCCTCCTTCTAAAGAGCTTCTTATGAAGCACCGATCGCAACCGGTTGAACCAGCCGGCCTTGTTCACGGAGCGACCCAGCGATGAGAATCCCTCTATCGGCTCCAGACATCAGTGAAGAAGACATCCAGGCAGTGTGTAAGGTCCTTCGCAGCCCGAGATTGAGTTTGGGACCTAAACTGGAAGAGTTTGAGAGTCACATTGCAAGTTACGTTGGGGCCTCGGATGCTATTGCCGTCAATTCGGGTACGAGCGGTCTCCACCTCTGCGTGCGTGCGCTCGGCCTTGGTGAAGGTGACGAAGTAATCGTTCCTTCCTTTGCATTCATTGCTGTAGCAAACGCAGTTCGCTACGAAAAGGCAACTCCTGTCTTTGTGGATATTGAGCCAGAAACGCTGAACCTGGATTCTCGCCGAATCGAGGCGGCGGTCACTTCCCGAACAAAGGCGATTATCGTAGTACATACTTTCGGCTGTCCGGCAAAGCTGGAAGCGATTCTCGAAATTGCGGCTCGTCATAACCTGCAAGTCATCGAGGATGCCTGCGAGGCGATTGGCGCTCGATGCAACGGACAAATGGTAGGAGCTCTCGGCGACGCTGGCGTCTTCTCTTTCTATCCTAACAAACAGGTCACGACAGGAGAGGGTGGAGTGGTCGTAACGCGGAACCGGCAGATTTCCCAATTCGTGAGAAAAGCCCGTAATCAAGGGAGGGACGATCCAGCGAGCTGGTTTCAACATTCTGAGCTGGGTTACAACTATCGAATTTCAGATATCAATTGCGCTCTGGGTTTGGAACAGATGAAGCGAATCGAACCAATTCTGGCGCGGCGCGAGGCGATTGCTCGTCAGTACAGTCAAATGCTAGCCCGGCACTCCGAGTTCACACTCCCCCTGCTGACAGTTCCCTTCGGTAGAATCAGTTGGTTTGTCTATGTGATTCGATTAGGAATGCAATTTACTCAGGTTCATCGCGACTGCGTCGTGCGGGGAATGCAATTGCGCGGGATCGGTGTAGGCCGATACTTTGCACCAATACACCTCCAACCACTTTACAACCGTTGGGCTGGGCCGGAACCTCTTCAGGTGACCGAGCGAGTGGCTTCGCGTACGATAGCTTTGCCTTTTTTCAATCGTATTCACAATGATCAAATCGACGAGGTCTGTAGCACGCTCATCGAATTAACTAACGCAGCGGGTTGCATGGACGAGAGCGATATCAAGCAGCAGGGGTTGCAACCGCGATTCGCCATCGGATGATTCTCCGCCAAGGCCTCCCAAGTGCTCAAATCTGGTTGAACCTGCAATACATTACCGAATTAACGATGCGGCCTCCTCGCCGGAAGGTCGCGGACTGGTTTTGACGATACTTGTCTTTCGTGAGAAGGCGCCGTACCAGAAATCTGGGCTAAGTTCTTAGAGGTGACAGGCGATAAGAAGCCGAGTGCTTCATCAATTGGATTATTCGACAGAATCGTGTCCAGGCGATGCCTTTGTGATCTGACTCTCCAATTTGGAGAGAATCTGCCAAGCAAAGTCTTAGCCAACTTCGCCCTCCGCAGCATCAAGAGGTCAGCTCGATCATCCGGATTCCCCATCAGCCGGCGCTTCACACTTCGCCTCAATCTCCTTCCAATTGTCTTAAAACAAGGTATGCACATTCCATTCGAATCGTAGACCACATTCGTATGACCGCAGATCATGCAGCCGTAGTCATCGAAATATGCGCGCATCTTGCTCCGATAGCCAGGCGGAATTAGCGAATCTATTGCAAGGCGGCTCTGTTTCGGCAGAAACCAAGGCTGAAACACGAGTTCATGCGAAGTGAAGCGACTCCGTCTATTTTTTCGATCGTGCCCCTTATTCACAGGTCTTCCCGCCCTGCGTTAAGATCTCACAACTTCCAGCCAAAGGATGCTTCTGGTCGATGGCCTTAGCCAAGTGGGCAGTGCTGAGTCTCGTATAGTTGAGTGTCGTGCCCAAATAAACATGCCCCAGGAGTTTTTGAATGATCTCAATATTTACACCATGATCGTACAAATGCGTTGCAAAGCTGCGCCGAAGCATGTGAATCCCGATCTTCTTCAATCCAGTCCTGAGCCTAACTTTGTCCAAAATATGTTGCAGCGCAGGACTGCTCAGAGGACGGTCCGGCTGTGGACGGACAAGATTTACTCCAACTAAGAGGACTTTCAATTTATTGGAAGCATCCTGATAGGAAATAGAGTCGATCCTACCTAGACTTACTCTTCTGTTAATAAATGTCCCACAGGGAAACCTCCTTCCGTAATCAACCCAGTGTGCGATCCAGTATCCATCGGTCGCCGATATGCTCGCATTTTGCGGCGCCCTGTCCTCCTGAAAAACGTAACCCTTTTTGCGATCTTGAATATAAGCTCGAAGAGCCGTAGAAGCGCTTGGAGTCAGAAAAGCAATTCGTGCTTTTCCGAACTTCCCGTGAACTCGCACCGAACGGCTTCCGAAATCTACGTCTTCGATCCTCAGCCGCGCTGTCTCTCTCATCCGGCATCCTGTACTATAGGTGAATTCAAAAAGCGCCCGTTCTCGCTTGGTCTGCGTCGCCGCGATGAGGCGTTTGACCTGGATTTCGGTCAACCAAGGAAGGTCCGTGTTTTTTACCACTTTCATCCGTACCAGTCGCGGGGGGACGTAGCTCACAATCCCACCGAGATTCAAGAAATCGTAGAAGCGGCGCAGAACTCCCAAGTAGCGATAGGTCGTCTCCAGAGTTGCGCCGAGTTCGGAAATGTGCGTCAGAAACTGCCGAATTTCCAGGTGCGTGACATCAGTAGTCGACCGTTTGCCAAGGAACCGGTTAAACCTTTCTAAAACCTTTCGATAGTAGAACTTGGTGTTCGGACGGTAGTGGAGTGCGGTCATCCAGTCGTCGTAGCGCTTTGAGAGCTGTCGGTTATGGGAGCTGAATGATTGCACGGCTTCCTTTACTCAAGATTTAGCGATCAAACGCCTTTTCCAGGCACTCTAGGATTCGCGCATCCTGCTTGCAAGGAGACAAATGTCTCTATGTAGGAATTACCTGACTGAGTGTACTACTACGCGTTAGATGTTTAACGAGAGACACACCAGATGATGCATCTACAAATCGGGCATCACTCGTATGCCGCCTGCCGCCGGGCACGTGCGAAGGGTGCCCGAGTGCTTCAAGTCGGCCCTGTTGACGGACCTCTGTTGAAAAAACCAGAATGTCGCCGAGCTAGATTCGTGAAATGGCGACCTCGGCCTGTCCTGCAGATCTGACTGACGTGGCCTAGGGACTTGTGATCCTAGCCGTGATTGTTTTCCAGGCGGTTTGAGATGGGTGATCGACATCCAAGAGAAGCAACTAGGGTCACAACCCATACCGACATGGCGTGCAGATTTTGGATGATGACAACGTCGTTGCACAGGGCAGCTGGGTCGACATGGCATGGCAGGACTGCTGGGGCACATTCTGACTAGTCGGATTCCTGCTGTCTCCGTACTTTTCACCGGGGTAATTTTGGATCCTGTTGCTATGTCACACCGGATACGCCAACCCTCGTTGCGAAGCCCTCCAGTAACAAAGTAGCTCACAAACTAACCGAGGAATAGTCGCAAATTCCACAAACGAATTCGAATGAAGTAAAGAAGAATGAGAAGGAGTGAGCAGAAGTGACAGCCTTCAAACGGACTTGTGGAGAATTTGCTTGGTGACTTCTTGTGCAGAGAGTGGTGCCTTAGGCGCCCCTTGCAGGGGCGAGCAGCATGGGGTTACGTCACAAAGTACGTCACAATCTTTTGCTCTGGATGGGGTGTTCGACGAGACCCTTCTAACAAGCGACTCAAGTCCCGTCTGGAGCAGCGTTTAGTTCTTAAACTCCACGAACAATGTGTGGGTATTGGTTTGGCCTATATCTTCGCCAGCGTGCGCCGGTGGCGGTGACCACTTCACTTCGCCAGCCCGCCCTTCAACGACTTCGGTGCGCCCGTCGGGATCGGTGCGCCCGTCGGGATAAGTATTCGGTTGAGGAGCCGGCGACAAGGCTGACGGTCCCTGTGGCGACCGAGTCCGATGGTGAAGAGGCAGCCATGGCCGTGGCTGACGCCTGTAGTAGTGCCAAGGCCTCTTTGGGTTCCTAGCCATGGACTTTGCAGCTACTGAATAATCCAGATCGGGGCAGCCAACCCATTCGTGAAACGTGGCTGCCCCGTTCCTGCCCGCAGCGAAATTCGGTCATGTATTCCGTTCGGAGATGACCGCGGTTACGTTCGGACCGACGCACATTAGCAGCGTCGCAAGGAACTGTAAATCCGTACAATCCACATCCGTATTTCTACTGAGTTTTCGATCTGCGTCCGGAACGCGCGCGGCGAAATGGTTTGAGCAGATCTTGCGCTAACGACAGGCCACGCTCTGTGGCTGCTTCACGAGGTAGAGGGGTAGCGACTCCCACATGGACCAGACGCTTCTTAAGGCAATGCGTCAATCGCCATCTCACAATGGCATTACACTGCTCGCATAACCCATTGGTGCGATACAAAACATCTTGCCGCTCGCAGCGCATGCAGCCGTAATCTTCAAAGTAGTAGCGCATCTTCGCGATGTGAACGTTGGGAAGAATGCGACGAACCGCAAGATAAGTCTGCTTCGGTAGGAACCAAGGCAGCATGAACACTTGGTCGTCTGACGGAATTTCCGACACCCTTTTCGGATCCAGCTTCACGCCCTTGGATGGCATCGACGGTATACCTCCTCAAGATCCTTCACCGCAATCCGCGTATAGATCTGTGTAGTAAGAAGCGACGCATGACCGAGCAGCTCTTGAATCTGCCTGATATCTGCCCCGTGGTTCAGCAGATGAGTCGCGTAGGAATGACGAATCATGTGGGCTGTAATGCGGCCGACTCCGGCATGCCAAGCCGCAATTTGGACGGCCTTCGTCACGACATGCGTGGAAATCGGGCCTTGTTTAGACGGGCAATGGAGTCTTGATTTCGCAACCTTCTGTTTGAATAGATTCCATGCTGTTTGATAGGAACCGCCCTTGCAGAGATAGAGCGCTTTTCTGCGTGCGTGAATCCTTCCCTTACCATAGTCAATGAAGTAGCCGCACCAGCTTCGCCCATTCCACGCAACGCAACCTTTCTGCCTGAGGTGCTCCGATAGGAACAAGTTGCCACTCTTCCTTCCTTGCAGATAATTGCGTATAGCAGTTGAGGCACGGGTGCCGAAAAAGACCGTTCTCGCGCTTCCTTTCCCAACGACCCGTATAGTACGTCGCTCAAAATCCACCTCTTCGACTCGGATTTTTACGAGTTCACCACCTCGACAGCCTGAGGCATAGAGTAATTCGATGATTGCTCGGTCCCTCGGACTCTTTGCCGAACGAATGATCGCCTTGATTTGACTTTCACTTAGTACTCTCGGAGGAAGTTTCTTCCAGTGTCGCCCGACCACAAGCCTGGGTACGGCAGAATCCACGATGCCGCCCAGATAGAGGAAATCGAAGAACCGTCGAAGCGCGTAAAGATGTCGATTGAAGCTCTCCACGGCGAGATTTTGTTTCATGACATCGATAAGGAAAAGCCGTACGTCCAGGTGGGTTGCGGTTTGAATTGGCCGCGCTTCGAGATACGAGCAGAAGAGGAATGCGACTTTGGTGTATGTCTGGTATACGGCGCGCGAAAACCTCAGTGCTACCAACCATTCACCGAATTTCTGGGCTATTTGTAGATTCGACTTGTTGAGGATGGGTAGCGCGGGTCGTTGCAAGCTTGAAGGAGGTGACGAGTACGCATCGCGACGGACGTGGTGCATAGAACCTCGCTGCGCCAGCGCGATTCTGGCACAGCAACGGTGAATTTGGAAAACGTAATTCAACTCACATAGATTCTGGGCTACTTTGATCTGATAGGTGTCGACAACAGGGATTATCACCACCTATCTCAAAACGAGACGATTCTCTAATTTTCGCGGCGGGCGAGGTCGGCTCGTACCAATTGGGACCCAAGCCGATTTTGCCGCGAAAAAAAACAGCAAGCGAAAAACTTACGGACCAAAAAAATTCTGCGGCTGACGGGCAACTCCTTTTCGGCCGGGTCGAAAATATGATTCCCAACCCCTTCCGATGATTTGGCTCATTCGCGACGGTGTTCATTCAAATTGATTAATTTTGCTTTCCGAACTCTTCCATAGGCGCTGGGATTCGAAATGATCACGCCTGGCACGACAATAGGCTTTTTGGGCCCTTCCCACTATTCGCCTGGCCCACGCGTTAACCGGCCGACCGCTCTCGTCCGTCAATCCATATTCCATTCCAACGAGCACGAGAGCCTTTTTCCACGGCAGTTCGAATACTCCCTCGTCCTCGAAATACCCCACGATCATGTCATCCGTTATGGTGTGGAATTGAGCTCTTGCCTCGCGCGCAATTGCAAGAATGTTTCGCCGCCGTCGTTTTTCGACGCGGTCCATTTTCGCTCTAACCAGCGGAAACCGTTTCGGAACGATGTCACGGAAAATTCTCAGGCTACCAGCCTCGGCAGCATCCACCGTTACCGGAGCACCCCTTCTTATCAGCCGTTCCAACTCTGCGAAGAACGGTATGGAGTGCCCACCGGGTGCGGCTGCGTGAGACATTTCGTGCAGTAACGTTCCGCGAAGATCGCGGTCGCTCTTGTGTTTGTCTGCGTCGATTCTGATGAGTCTTCGCTTCGGATGAAAGTCGCCCATAGACTCGTGAAGGGTAGCTAGGATGGTGCGGCATCCTGACAACCGTCCGCGCCAATAGATTCTGTTGTAGTGTTGAAAAAGCCGCTCAAGCCGCCTTTCGGTCCACTTCTCCATCTGCGTCAGTAGCCTCCTTCAGAAATCAGTTGAGGTACTTGCATTCGGATAGGGCGTTGAAGTGTTGCCCGGCGTGCCACTGTCGATCTGCCTCTTCGTACATCCGGTCGGCGAGAGCGTACTCCTCGTCCGGTGGTTCCGAGTGGTCAGCCGCCCACTGGCTGATTGGCGCGGTCAGGAGTTCGTCGAGTTGGTCGACACTCGTCAAACCCATTGCCAGAATCAGCCTTCTCTCGAAGCTCGTTAGCACTGTTTTTCTTTGATTCACATCAACCCCCTATCCGTTCGTGTCCGAGGCGACTCCGCATTCATCGTGCAAATCAAACACGCCGTTTGAACTCTCCAGAAGACCTCCAACACATCGCTTCTTCAGCCCATGTAGTACTTCAAATCAATGCCGGGATTGTTTCGCTGAAAATCAGCAATGCACCGCTCGGCCGTCAAGATCGTCTGACGCAGGTTGGTTCTACGCAGTTCGTCGGGACGCGGATTCCTTTGTGAAAACTGCGTCCTACCGCTATTCACTTGGACGACGTAGGTTTCAAGAGCCTCTCTAAACTTGGGGTCAGGGAAAATCGACGAATAAAGGGTGATGGCGAAGCTGCTGTTGCCTGGCGGCTGAATCTGTAGGCCGGGGTTTATCCGTGACAGTTGATTTGCGAGGTGTTCAAATCTCTCAGACCAGTCTAGTTCCTCTTTATCTTGATTGTCCTGCTTTTGAATCTGTTGCTCAACGAGGATGGTCTGGCGGCGCGAGTACCAGAGGCTCCACAGTCCGCATACCCCACCCACGGCCCCAATGATGCCTAGAACCGCTTGCCACGTTAACGGCATTCGTTGGTCTTATTATACTCCCCGGTAGCGTCGGTGCCATGATTCCCCGCACCACCGTCGCTGGTCACGACGTGAGGCCGCAGAAAGGGCACCTTCAACAATTCCGGGTAATACAACATCGGCGAGATGCCGCAGGTATTGGCTGTTGGTGCCGAATCGCTTGCGGCGGCCCTTCGCAGCCAGAGACAGCGGCACCCGTACCACCGAGTGCCACCGTCATGTCACCCTCGACGAACGTGCCCCAGACATGCCTTTCAAGTTCGCCCTTGGCTTCCTGAAGAATCGTTCCCTGCTTATCGAAACACGATACTTCACGTCCTCATAAGGGCCTTGCGTGATTACAAACAGGAGCGGCCCAATTGGTACTTCTTCGTAACCGGGATTGAACCAGAGTAGAACAGCAAGCGAGAACGAGCGGCGCCGGAGTTTTTCTCCCTCGAGTTGGGGGGATCCTTTTGCCCCGGTCCAAAACTGGGACTCCCACCCTTGCCAGCGGAATTTCGCCTTGCACCTACTCTATCTGCGGGGCTGAGCGTGTCATTGCTCGAAAGGATCCTGCAGGCAACCATGTTTAGCATAGAAGTGAAATTCAAGGTGGGCGAGGCAGAATCCACTACCTAATCCTGCCGGTGGGAAATGACATTGGACTACTACGTTTCCTACTACATGAGAATTGCAGACATATCTCGCAAAGCGAGATATGTCCCTAGGAATGAGTGGTGAGCCGGGCAGGACTTGAACCTGCAACCCGCTGATTAAGAGTCAGCTGCTCTGCCATTGAGCTACCGGCCCACGAGCTAAAAATTGTAACATGCGCGCGAATCGCGTTCCAACACCGGCGACTGTGCGCAAAAAGCATTACCGTCGCAGCTTGGCGGCAATCTCCTTCGCAACTTGGCGTGCGCGCACCAGATCACCCGGGCCAAACGAGATCGCTGCCACACGCGCGTGCCCTCCACCCCCATATTTCTCGCTCAGCGATGCCAAGTTGACCTCCGGGTCCGGCTCTTTCCACGGGTTTGTGCCAACGGAAACCTTCGCGCGCGTCGGGGACGCGCTCACTCCCACTGAATACACCGCGCTTGGAAATAGAAGATACGGAATGAACTTGTTGTACCCTTCCAAGTCCAAGTCGCTCAAGTCGAAATAAATCACGCCGCCGCGCTGATCGGCTCGCTCCCGCAAAATATCGATCGAGCGGCGATGCCTTTCCAGCAGCGGTTTCAAATGTTTTTTCACGATTGGCAGCTCGATCATCTCGCCCAGCGACAGAGTAGCCAGATGCGGAATCAGTTGCGGCACCAGGTCGGGTTCCGGCGCCGCTTCGATTACGAGCGCAAGCTGCATCGCCGGCTCCGCCAGCCCCACCGCCTCCTCCGGCGAGCGAAACTGCGCCCCGTCTATGATGTCGCCCCATTTGATTAACTCGGCGAGCGGCTTTGCATCGAACCCGAATTTCTCCGCCGCGACCGTCGCTAGAAACTTCGTGCAGGACTTGAAATTCGGATCGTAGAACTTTTTGCCGGAATGGTCCCGCCGGAAATGTTCAGCATCCTCCGGCTTTAGAAACGCGCTTTGATGATGGTCGAACCACCAGGTAAGCTGCGGTGAAGTCGAATACTTGAAATCGACAACCGCATTTTCGTCTCCGTCAAAAACTCCGCCTTCGAATGGGTGCGAAGCTTTGTGCGTCATCCCTCGATACAGGAACTCGGCGTCGGGGTAAATGCGCTCCCGGTAGAAGCGCGTAAAGATGGCCGCCGAGGAGGCGCCGTCAAAGCATTTGTCGTGGAAGCAGACTCGAACCTTCAATCCTCTCTCCCGCTGCGGCTTTTCAGACGAGCCTTCCCCGTAAGGAAAGTCAATAAAGATGGACGCTCCCTATGCGCTTGTCAAGAGGCAACCATGCCAGTGAAAATGCTTTGGATGAGGACGCGCGTGGGCTACGACTTTCCGAAGATCCTGTCTGTCAGATCCGCCGCGACCGGAACTCGGAAACGCTCTCCCTGGTATGCCTTGATCATGCAGATGATCCACAGGACGACCCCTGCCAGATACAGCAGATCGAACAGCGCCACGGCGAGCGAGAATCCACTCAGTCCGCCTCCGAGCATACTGAAGCCCACGAACATCCCCAGAATGATGCGGAGGATACTCAGACCGCCGAAAATCACGATCGATTGCTTCGCGTGAAACTGCACGAACGGCCGCTTGTCGATGAAATAAAAAATGAGCCCCGTGAGCCACCCCAGAACGTAACAGA
>Ga0335085_10008027_pt1 | contig 16188 bp, 16 predicted proteins | sample Lox_Sample_45_FD_206712 | JGI IMG/M metagenome (GOLD analysis project Ga0335085, IMG submission 206712) | Soil microbial communities from Loxahatchee National Wildlife Refuge, Florida, United States - Lox_Sample_4.5 | ecosystem: Environmental > Terrestrial > Soil > Wetlands | place: USA...
AACCTTAAGGCAGAAATGGCTTGATTGCCTTTAAGATGCAACCTATAAAAAGTATTCCAATCAGTAGACTTCTGGCTCATTGAAAGATCTGTTTGGCGGCCTAACGGACCGGAGCTAAGCTGCGGCGGCGAAGCGCCGCAGCGACGGTGCCAGTCCGCGCGAGATAAGTCATGTCCAACATGTAACTGGTTATTACGCGCGCATTGAATTGCCGACGGCTGCTTCCGTCAGCTTGAGCGACTGGTTAGGCAGCCGCAACGTTTATTTCTTTTACAAAAACTTTGAAGGAATCGATCGAGTTGTCGTTCACCCTTGTTTTGTAGTTGTGTGCGGAACGCATGGTAAAAATGCAAACCCCTAATACTTTACAAGAACTCTTGATTTATCTCTTGCAAATACTTGAGGAGTCTGTTCTCGGTCTAGAAGTCCAGCGGTCTTTTTCACGTTGGTGGTGATGTAATCTCCAAGTTCTTGGACTGTAACGACTCCGTCGCTGTTGATATCTGCATTCCCCTTCAGACCCTTTAAAAGAAAGTATGTAAATAATCCATGCTTCATTTCCGGATAACCACTACTAATTTGATTATCGCTTGCGGCAGCAAAAACTGTAATTTTGTCCGAGCGAAGGGCTGGGTGATTTATTTGTACGAATACGGGACGTGCGTCTGCAAATAATGATTTATTCTCGCGAGTTCCACCGCTAAAACATGCGTCTAAGAACACAGTGATTGAACGACAGTCAAGTTGTTCCAGTTTATCATAGAGGTCGTTCAAGCTAAAACCCGTTTGTGACGGATAATTAGGGTCACCATCTGATGGAATAAGGTAAGGCATTTTCCCTTTGATTTCAGGTGCACCGTGACCTGCATAGTATATTACAACGTCTGTTTGCAGATCAACTCTTTTTGCAAGCCATCCATCCTCTGAGAATACTTTATCAAATTCACCTTTTGTTACTTCGTCGTCTGTCTCAAAATAGAGATGATTTTTGTCATCAGTGATGCCAAAAACATTTTTTGCATATTCTTTGAAAATAGTCGCATCTCTACGTGCAAAGGGAACGGCCATTACATTCCGATAGGATTCCACACCAAATATTATTGCAATGGCTTTTTTATTCTTGAATTTAGATGATGGAATTCCGAAGTCAACATCAACAGCTAGGCTTGATGGTTGTTGGTAAATACCTCCGGCTTCTTCCTTTCCTGCAATATTAATTTCTTGGATTTTAGGGATCGGTCGTTTAAATACTAAAGGCATTTGCAGATTCGTTTTGCCGAATTTGTTATAGTGTTCTGAAATATCTATGAAGACCGGAACGCTTGTTGCACGCATATTTGTATAAATGGTAAAACTGAAATCTCGATAATTTCCAGGTCCGAGATCTCCGAGATCGTAATCTCTTGGACTCTCAGCAGCAAAAAAAACATTGTCACCAATGCGAATCTTCACGCCGACATCTCGTGCTTTTCCTTTTCCTAAATTGACTATACGTGATGTGATCTTAACGATTTCTCCTGGTTCAATCATCCCATTCTGATTAGCATCCTCGATATTTGCTCCCTCAGCCAAACTCAGGACGGGGGGCAGATAAGCTCTTGTTTCAAACGTAAGTTTGATTGGTTCAGGCTCAAACCCATTCCTTTCCCGAAAACTGAAAGTAAAATTAACCTTCTTCGATTCTACATCGAAAGACGCGGTTATTGGCCATTTTATTTCCTTTGTTTCACCTGGCTGTATATCCTCTATTACTTCAGAATTCTTATACACCAAATTATTGACCTTTGCAGGAGTGACCTCGACGCGAAAATTTGACGCCTCTCCTTGGCCATTGTTCAAGACCGTTAGTATGATGCTTCCTGTTTCCTCGGCGTCCAAAAATCCATTGCCGGATGGCTCGTGAAATTGCAGGCTCACTTTTATATCGGGTGGTAGTTTTGGGGCTCGACGAAGCTCAACAGAAGCAGGCGGGCTTGTTGATTCGTACGTTTGTCCATAGAATATTTCTGGGACTACGAAAGAACCAAAAAAAAGCAGCAAACTAAACATCTGCACTTTTTGCATGTTGTTCGCCTCAATATCTATTGTACAGTTATTGCAAAGCTGCTCGACCATGCATTGCTTTGGCCATCAGTAATAGCGAAATTAAAAGTGATGGATGTCCCTACCGGTGTTGAACTTGATACCGTAAACTTCCATGAGTAGTCGTTATAGTTGGGATCATACCCATAACTCGCATAAGCCTGTGAATTGGGGGTCATATCTCCAAAACTATTCGATGAAGTCGGTGAAAAACCAGAAATGTAGGAACTGGTTGTTGTCATCGTTGCTGAGACGCCTTTAGCAGTACTGCTTCCAACATTCTTCAGATACAATTGCAAATAGACGGTTTCCCCTTTGTTGATTATTCCATCGTGATTGTTGTCGTATGTAACGACGTATTTTGAATATTGTATGTTTGCGCCTGTTGCTTGAACCGTTACAGTAAACGATTGCGTCCATGAATTACCTTGGCCATCAGTAATAGCGAGATTAAAAGTGATGGATGTTCCTACCGGTGTTGAACTTGATACCGTAAACATCCATGAGTAGTCGTTATAGTTGGGATCATACCCATAACTCGCATAAGCCTGTGAATTGGGAGTGATATCTCCAAAACTATTCGATGAAGTCGGTGATAAGCCAGAAATGTAGGAACTGGTTGTTGTCATCGTTGCTGAAACGCCTTTAGCAGTACTGCTTCCAACATTCTTCAGATACAATTGCAAATAGACGGTTTCCCCTTTGTTGATTATTCCATCATTATTATTGTCGTATGTAACGACGTATTTTGAGTATTGTATATTTGCGCCTGTTGCTTGAACTGTAACAGTAAACGATTGCGTCCACGAATTACCCTGATAATCGGCAATAGTAAGATTGAACGTGATGGATGTCCCTACCGGTGTTGAACTTGATACCGTAAACTTCCATGAGTAGTCGTTATAGTTGGGATCATACCCATAACTCGCATAAGCCTGTGAATTGGGAGTGATATCTCCAAAACTATTCCATGAAGTCGGTGATAAGCCAGAAATGTAGGAACTGGTTGTTGTCATCGTTGCCTGAACTCCAGAAACAGTCTCTGTTCCGTTGTTTTTGAGATATACTTGCAAATAGACAGTTTCCCCCTTATTGATTATTCCGTCATTATTGTTGTCGTATGTAACAACGTATTTTGAGAATTTAATACTTTTGCCGGCTTGAGTTGATGTACTGTCCTTCGTACCTGCAAAAAAAGCTGATTGGATAATATCCCCATCTTGGTCGGAACATCCTAAGAAATATAAAACTAACACTAAGCAACACAGACGAAATAATATTTGAGAAGATAGCTTTTTCACTGATAGTACGATTTCATTCGTTTGTCGATTTAAGAATGTGCGTGGAAAGGTCTATGGTTATAATCAATTGATTCCATTTTTTTGTGTCTTGGAATAATGAGATTTTATAACTTCCGATTAACTTCCACGTGTTACTGAAATTAATTTGACTGGCAACAACTCCATAGAACGAATTTGTGGCCAACTGAACTCCACTGTTTTCGCTGCTTGTTCCCAAAATTAAGGCAGAGGCTTGATACCCCAATCCGACACTTGGAATAATTGTTTGAGCAATTGGGAGTATTGATGTACTTATCGAGAGGTTCATACCATCAAAAGACAACTGCGAATAGCCTTGAATATAATCTTGAGGAAATGAGTAACTCTGAAAAAATCCTTCAACATCCAAAATAAGAGGAATAGCCAAGTAACGGGCGCTAATCGCTAACCCTCCGTTTGTTTCAATTGTTGAAGCGTTTGGAAATGTAGTTTTTGTCCATCCGATACCCCAGGTTATACCATTTGATTTCTCCTTTAGCTGATCATCACCGAAAAGGAAATTCGATACGAGTTCGGATGTAGTATGCACCTCCTCCGCAACAACTTTAACAATACAATTCTCTCCCTCAAATGAGTCTACATCCTCTAATACGTCCCAAGTAATGCTTTTCCATCCTGAAGTTGTCACCGTCCCTATATCTCCGGATAAAGACTCGGCGACTATAAATGAATTTCCTCCGTTTGTCGAAGCCAAAAGTGAGACTGCATAAGTTAGTCCCTCCTTTGCCGGTGAAAAAAGATATTGAACAATAATCTTTCCTTGGCTATTCGCCTTGAATGAAACAGAGCTCACAACTTGGCACAATGTAGTTTGTGTCAATAGAAGCAAGCCTAATAAAGCAATGTGTACTTTTCCAAAATTCACAATCTTATCAAGCGACATTTTTTGTTAAGCGTACCAAACATTAATTTACAATAGCTAACAGGTCACTTGTCTTTATTAAGAAATCGAGCTTTAGCTTCGTCTAATAATTGCTTTGCATCTTTGTCTGCCTGACGCTCAACATCTTGGCTTGCGTTATCCCACGCTTGATCTTTTGCCCTTGAGAATTCTTTTTCAGAAATTGAGTAGAGGCCGTAAAGATTATAGATATAGGATACACCCTTATCACCTAAGTCCTTCTGAAATTGTTCCCAATATTCACGCGTTTTAATCAAATCTGAAAATTTAACGTCTCCGATTGCGTTAACAACACTTTGTCTTGCATTGCCAATTGAACTTGTTGAGTATTTTGACCCTTTGACGGCCTCATCGTACTCCAATCCTGCTCTTACTTTTACAGCATTGATAAGTACAGTATAAGCTTGACCATCCAATCCCCGTTGAGCAAAACTTAAATCAGATTCATTATCAACCATCACACGGAAACACATTCGATCATCCTCAGTCCAAAAAGTTCGATCGTCTGTTACCCATTTATTTTTGTCTCCGCTAGTTTTTACTGGCTGCTCACTAACACTTCCTACTTGCGGTTTACTTCCTGCACACCCGATGAACATGGTGACGATAGTTAAGAAAAGAACGATTCGTAGTGTCATTGCTTTCTCCTTTGTTTTTGTGATGTTAGAATTATTTTGTGATTGCATAGGGCAATCGTTCAAGTGTCCATTGGTCTTCGTTTAATGTGCCTAACCATTCTCCGAGCTTAGTTGCCCCATCGATGAACCGAAATTCAATGTATTGACCGTCACTCATCACCTGGTTTTTCCATCTGTTTTTATCTTCAAAGTTTATAAATGGGAAATTTTCTTTGGTCGCAATGCCTACAATAGATTCCGCCGAACTAGAGAATCCCGGCAGAAGGCCCATGACGAGATTTCCGATTCTTATAGTATCTTGAATTTTAATATGATTGTCGGTTTGAATTGTGTTTGGGAATATTAAATAGAGTTTATTGTCTGCCCCAATCGAAAAGACGGTTAAATAGCAATCTTTTGAAGCTATCGCTTTCAAAGAAACAGCTTCTCCATCTCTAAATGAAGATCGTTTAGGATCAAAATTCATAGTGAGATAAAAATATGGGTCATTCTTTTCGACATTTTTTATTTTGATACTTAATTTAGTTTCGTATACAGGTTTATTGTCGGTTTGGTTTCCTGGCAGTAATGATGCCGGCTCGAGAGTATCTTCTCCTATAATAACTCCTTTTGCAACTGCTGATAGAAAGACCTGCCGAGCAGTGGACACTTGAACATTATCTCCGGATTGAATTTCAGAAAATGCGGAAATCACTTTTAGCCCGGCTTGTTTCAATGCATTTTCTCTTGCGTCATTATAGGCTGATTCTTCGGGAAATCCTCTTCCGATTGCCACGATTACTTTTATGTCTTGAGAATATAACGATGTAGCGAGGGTGAAAAGAAGAACGAGATATAATATTTTAGCATTTTGGCGCATTTGGCCTGCTTGCTGTCTAATTTCTTCTAAAATTCGGATTGAATTCATTTAGTGTGAAGTTATTGCTTCTTCAACGAAAAGTCCACTTCTGTTTTCAATGGAATTGTCTTTAACGCAATGTTTTTTTTGTACGCTTTTGTTCAAGTTGAGATAAAGCTATTTTGATTGCTTTCACCACGCAGATAGCCTTTTATGTGCTTTTGTTTCGCAGACTCTGTTTCGGCTGCCTAACGGATGGGAGCTAAGCTGCGGCGGCGAAGCGCCGCAGCGACGGTGCCAGTCCGCGCGAGATAATTCCTGTCCAACAAGTAACTGGTTGTTTCGCGCGCATTGAATTATCGACGGCTATTTCCGTCAGCTTGAGCGACTTGGTTAGGCACGCCGCACCCCACTAAAGTTGTATAATATAATTTAGAAGTGTAGACCCGATGCAGGTAGTAGGAGAGAATATAAACCCCGCCACCCCGACTGCAATTTAACTCTTTACACTAAATATTCAAGTTCGTTGCGACTAGATGTGGAGTACTCGAAGACTGTACGGACGCAACGAACTTGCGGTATTTACCTTTTTACAAAAAATTTTCGGTACAGCCTGCTTATACTCTATTTTAGAATTAAGCGGCGGCCTAACGGATGGGAGCTAAGCTGCGGCGGCGAAGCGCCGCAGCGACAGAGCCAGTCCGCGCGAGACAAGTCCCGTCCGATAGAAACTGCTTGTTACGCGCGCATTGAATAATCGACGGCTATTTCCGTCAGCTTGAGCGACTGGTTAGAACGCACGCGGGGATTCGTAATCTTCTTCTGTCGCAGTGCCATTTGTCATCCTCTCGAATCTCTTTTGCTCTGATGTCCAACCTTCGTGGAGGTAATGAAGGAGGTTATTTGCATCGCCAGTATAGTTCCCCATATCATAATAGAAGGTTGTACTAAAAAATGTATTGTGGAAATAATTGAATACATCCTTGATAGCTTTTAGTGAATTATCTATATCCTCTTTATTTGCCTCCGCAAGAGATTTTACTGAGGTGTCCAGTGTCAATTCTAAGTCACGATGAGCGATCTGCCTGTTCCTCCAATCCCTTGCGAAGGTTACAAACGTTTCGGCATTGGCAATTAATTCATTGAGATGTTCAAGGTTCGACTTATCATCAATAAAGTGAGTTAATCGTTTTATAGATAGATTGGGTTTTCCCATGGTTTCGGGAGGATCTAAGAGTCTAGCGATATTCAAGATGATACTTTCCCACAGAGTAATTTGAACCACTCGAAGAAGAAATGGCGCTGTTTTGTTCATTAAGTCTATACGATCTGAATTTGTTTCGTATAGCTTTTGAAATTGCTGCCATTTTACAAATAACCAAACTACTTCGTTATGCAATAGATAAAAGACCTGACCAAATTCTTCTCCAAGAACTTGTTTGCATTCCGCTAATGCTTGTTCGGCTGATTTTTCGTGTACCATATTTTCGTGCGTTCTAACGGACCGGAGCTAAGCTGCGGCGGCGAAGCGCCGCAGCGACGGTGCCAGTCCGCGCGAGATAAGTCCTGTCCAACAAGAAACTGGTTGTTGCGCGCGTGTTGAATAATCGACGGCTATTTCCGTCAGCTTGAGCGACTGGTTAGAACGCACGCTGAAAACTATTGAATTGATAATTCTGATTTTGTTTATTGCGTTAGTATTCATAGTATAAACAGTCCAGAAATGCTGCTCTCGTTTCACTTAATTGCTCTTCTTGTTCGTTTTTCGGGTCTGGGTTGAGCCACCAATCAGAATCGAATATTCTTTCAATTATTTCTGTCCAATATCGTTCGTATGTCATTTCTGATTGCTGTATTCCAAAACTCTTGCATAGATTGGATTTATTTTTACTGTCAAGACAAACAAAAGTGTCAGGGCGTTTCATTGCTAACAGTCGTGACGCTGTTGCGATATATGATCCAGAAAAAGCTTTTCTAAAATGTTTAATGTAATTGTTATAATGTGTTTTGGTTATTTGGCCTTGAAGCGGTATTTGATCCAGTGCTTTTGAAATATTTATATCATTTTCTATAATTCTATTTTTGTAAATACCAGCTCCTTGCATACTGCCAAACCATCCCCACTCAATATTTTTGCCCACTTTAAGCTTGTTAGGAATCCCTGCAATAAATTTTCTTTCATCTTCCTGAAGATTTTTGAAATGCTCAACCTTTTCAAATAATTCTTTGACTTTTCTTAAAAGGCCTAAACGGTTATTGGGTCTGCTATTTGGTTTATTGCTTACATCAGAGATAAATTCCTTCCAGGTCATATTTGTAACTGGAACTTCGTGAATTGGCTTGCTTTTTTTAGAGCTTCCGTATCGTCCAGACAAACTATTTACTTTTGGTCTGTGATTTTTCCATGCAATGCGATATTTATCTAATTCAGGTTTTGAAAATTTTGTCGCTTCATTCCAACTATTTTGGATTAGAGTAAATGCTGTCTCTAAAATTGTGTCCGAGCTTTCGCCCTCACTTTTTAGAAGCATTGTTGCTTCTGTATTTCGTGTAAATGCTTCATTAGTAAAGTTTGCACTTCCTATGAGTAACTCCCATTTGTTGTTATTGTTATAAAAGAGATAAAGTTTAGGATGAAATGTTCCCTCTGGCTGTTTAATGAATTTTACTTTGTTATTTCCAAGAAAAGTTTCAATAAAATCAGGGTGTGTTTGATAAAAGTGAATTCCAACGACAATTTTTTTAATTCTTTTTTTAAATGAAACCAAGTCGTTAAAAAGGACTGAAGATGTTCCCGCCCATGCTGTTGTCCAATAATATTGCTTATACTGTTGCATCAATCGTTGAAATTCTATTTCTAATGCTGTTGCTGTAATAATAAGTTTCATAATGTTATTAACACCTTTAAGAAGTTGACAATCAGTAGTTCGTGCGTTCTAACGGACCGCGGCTAAGCTGACGGCGGCGAACTGTTTGTTAGCTGTAGCATATCGCGCGGGCGTTGATGTATAATATTTTTAGTTCGAAGCCCTCGCGCGGTAAATTCGTCGACGGCTATTTCCGTCAGCTTGAGCCGCTGGTTAGAACACACGCGGTAGAATATTTAATTTAAAAAATACAATTATAAGTTTGATGGTCTATGGGAGCCACATGAGCAATGCATTGCAGCCACTTTTCCAGTGCAACTGACATCGCACCCAATTAGTGGTATGCCTGTATCTTTCGAGGATGTAAATCTCCATAGAGTTTCTGTGGATTTGGCTCGATTCGATTCATTCTTTGGTTCAGGGCGAATCCTGAGAGTGCGATTCTCATAGTCAGTTGTTTCTGAAAGAAACTCGTCGTGTTTTACACTCAGGGCCGAATCATTATGAAGCGTCGCAATACCAAATATTTCCTGAAGGTCAAGTTGTAGCATCGTGTCTGCCATTTCGTTGAGGAACTGTTTGGCATTCACAACAATCGATGCTGTTTCTTGTGCGCGTTTTGCCTGTTTGCTGGGGCGGACAAATTCAAGTGGATAATAGCCGAAACCACCCTTAATTTCATCGCGATTCAATTTCCACATATACGGTGTCACTGTTTGTTGTTCGGTCAACACTTGAGGTTTTGTGTATGCTTCATTACCCACGAATTCTTTAACAAGCAGCTCTTTTTGAGAAATATCGAAATGCTTGTGTAGCAACGAAATCCCAACAACATCTTCCAAGTCATGACGGCAAATTACGCTCCCAAGAGTTTGGAGGTTCTTATTATGGGATTTTAGGCGTGTCTGCGAAATCTCGAACTCGCTCAGCCCCATAAAAATATTTGCATCATAATCTTTCAACAAGTGAGCGGTGGATCCCGTGGTAGTTTGCATGGCTTGCTCCTTTGATATTAATGTGGAGGTTGCATTATTGAAGGAATTCGACACTAGCAACCTCAAATAATGTCGAAGTATGTGGTCGGAGCAATGTAAACAATTAATATTTTCTACCACGTTGCATGACTTGTATAACATGCTGTAAGTGATTCGTGTGTTCTAACGGATGGGAGCTAAGCTGCGGCGGCGAAGCGCCGCAGCGACGGTGCCAGTCCGCGCGAGATAAGTCCTGTCCAACAAGTAACTGGTTGTTTCGCGCGCATTGAATAATCGACGGCTATTTCCGTCAGCTTGAGCGACTGGTTAGGCTGGCAAAAGCGATTGAGAAGTGATTATTTTGCAGTATCGATGAATTCTTCTTCAGTCATACCCGCCTTTGAAATTAAACTGCGAAGCGTTCCTCGTGCAACTTGTGGGTGGTTCGGAATTGATAGCGTTGCGATATGTCCCTCTTTCGTCATAATGATGTGGCTCCCTTTTTGACGAGCAACTTGCCAACCAAATTTTTCGAAGGTTTTGACAACCTCGCGTGGTCGGAGAAGGGGAATAGGAGGCATTACACTGTGACCTCGACCTGCCGGGTAGTCACGGTAAGAGGCATCCCTTTTTCAGCACGTACTTCGAGAGTTTCTCTTATAGCATCTTCGACATTGCGTTGAGCTTCCTCTTCGGTCGTTCCCTGACTTACGCAGCCAGGAATAGAGGGACATTCTGCAATAAACATGCCGTCTTCGTCACGGGTGATGGTTATAGTAAATTTCATAAATTACTCCTCCTATACTACAAATATCCGAGAAGCGGGAGACAAAAGCAACTGTTGAAGTTATAGGAGCTTTTGCCAGCCTAACGGATGGGAGCTAAGCTGCGGCGGCGAAGCGCCGCAGCGACAGTGCCTGTCCGCGCGAGATAAGTCATGTCCAACAAGTAACTGTTTGTTACGCGCGCATTGAATAATCGACGGCTGTTTCCGTCAGCTTGAGCGACTGGTTAGGGCGCAAACGAACGATGAAGCTAGAGATCTTAAGCCTTCATCTCGACTTTAACTTCATAATGCTGCGATTCTGCGTCAAACCGTGACAGAATTTGTCTAGCCTTTTGAGGTACAACTGCGACCTCATAATCTTTTCCGGCAAAATCTCGAACTGCATCGAGTGAATCAAACCACATAACAGTGATAAACTCAACTTCCGAATCGAGATTACGACGGAAAAGTTGAATTCCTTTATAGCCATTGATGTGGCGATTCTGAATGCCGACGAAGATTTCGGATTTCAGCAATGATTCATAAGCATCGGCATTCATCGGTGTTGTGTATCCATGCCAAACACGACTGATCATTTTGTTATTCTTTCTCTAGTGTACAGTTCGTATCGCGATGACGTTTGCGCCCTAACGGATGGGAGCTAAGCTGCGGCGGCGAAGCGCCGCAGCGACAGTGCCAGTCCGCGCGAGATAATTTCTGTCCAACAAGTAACTGGTTGATTCGCGCGCATTGAATTGTCGACGGCTGTTTCCGTCAGCTTGAGCGACTTGGTTAGGCACGCCGCACCCCATTGAAATTGTATAATATAATTTAGAAGTGTAGACCCGATGCAGGTAGTAGGAGAGAGCACTGACCCCGCCACCCCGACTGCAATTTAACTGATTACTTCACATTTTCAAGTTCGTTGCGACTAAATGTTGCGTACACGAAAGTTGTATGATCGCAACGAACTTGCTGTATTTACCTTTTTACAGAAATTTTCGGTACAGCCTACTTATACTCACTTTTAGAATCAAGCGGCGGCCTAACGGATCGGAGCTAAGCTGCGGCGGCGAAGCGCCGCAGCGACGGTGCCAGTCCGCGCGAAATAAGTCATGTCCAACAAGTAACTGGTTATTTCGCGCGCATTGAATTATCGACGGCTGTTTCCGTCAGCTTGAGCGACTGGTTAGCCGGCAACGCAAGTTCACTGATTCGTTTTTCCTCATGATACCTTATATGAAACTTGAAGGAGCATGTCTGCAATCTCTTCGACATAGTTCATTGATTCGACCTTGACGCGAGCTTGAAATCTTTCACTAAAACCTCCAGAAGAAGGTTGCCTTTCCCGGATAGCGAGTTTTGTATGAGCTTGGAGGTCAGATGGTTTGCCCATGCACCAAAGTTCCAGTCCACCTGTACGTTTCCGATGTTTTATATAAACAAATTTGCTTCTTCCGAGTTGGTTCAAGCTGCACCATTGCTGTGCAACGCTTCTCTTTAGATTCGGTATTTTAGTTGATAAGGAACGTTCAAGTTCCTCACACATTCGTTGTGAATCTTCTGACGAGCTTTCATGATAATTCATGTCTTTCCTTTTGAATAGTACTATGACAGTTGAAACATGAGCGTTGCCGGCTAACGGATTGGAGCTAAGCTGCGGCGGCGAAGCGCCGCAGCGACAGTGCCCGTCCGCGCGAGATAATTCTTGTCCAACAAGTAACTGGTTGTTTCGCGCGCATTGAATTGGCGACGGCTGTTTCCGTCAGCTTGAGCGACTTGGTTAGGCACGCCGCACCCCATTTAAATAGAGTAACTGTTCGTGAAATGCGTGAACTGAAGCAGGTAGTAGGTGAGTTCATAATCCCCGCCACCCCGACTGCAATTTAACTTTTTACACTAGATATTCAAGTTCGTTGCGACTAAATGCTGTGTCATTGAAAAATGTATGATCGCAACGAACTTGTGGGATTTACCTTTTTACAAAAATTTTTCGGTACAGCCTGCTTATACTCTCTTTTAGAATCAAGCGGCGGCCTAACGGACCGGAGCTAAGCTGCGGCGGCGAAGCGCCGCAGCGACGGTGCCAGTCCGCGCGGGATAAGTCATGTCCAACAAGTAACTGGTTGCTTCGCGCGCATTAAATCGTCGACGGCTATTTCCGTCAGCTTGAGCGACTGGTTAGGGCGCAAAACTAGTGGTTCACCTTTATTGCTGTGAGTTTAACCACGTCTTCAATTTGTTCTGGTTTCCTCAATTCGATTCGCAATCCTCTTCCCTCTGGATATCGTTTTGCTCCCTTTACTTCTTCAATTAGAGCAGGCGACAGGTCGCTCTTTTCAATTGCTTTAACAGCTTTGTCTCCAAATACAAAAGCAATTCTAAAGTGTTTATCGCAAGGAGCAAAAAAGAAAAGATTTCGCTTCTTTAGCATCATTTTCAGCGTCCAGCCTGACTTTCCACCATAAAACTTCCATTCTGGCGTAAGTTCGCCATATTGGTCATTGAGGACACTTTGTATTTGCTTCCAATATTTATATGAGTGACCGAGGACTTTTGACAGTATTTCCTCGTTTGGTTTACAGGATTTATCGAGAAACATTCTTGCCATGAAATGCCTTTTGTCTGCAGAAAGTTTTGCGCCCTAACGGACCGGAGCTAAGCTGCGGCGGCGAAGCGCCGCAGCGACGGTGCCAGTCCGCGCGAGATAATTCCTGTCCAACAAGTAACTGGTTGCTTCGCGCGTGTTGAATCATCGACGGCTATTTCCGTCAGCTTGAGCGACTGGTTAGGCGGTGCCGTTTACTAGTTAGAGTGCGTACCGTCTACAAAAGCCAGACTCTTATTTTGAAAGACAAGTTTGAACACATAAGGCATGGTCACCCAAGCCATAGGATCATTTGGTCCATGAACTACTGAGTAGACTGAGATTGTATCTTTGACTACTGTGATTGAATCGATTTCAATTCGGTCTCCAAGTGTCTTGGTGGCAGTGAATATTGGTGCACCGTTTTTGTTCAACATTATATTTATTGATATAAAATAACCTGAGCCGCCAAAATTCTCACCTAAGAGGACAAGAGCGTCATCCTTGTCGTCATGATCAAAATCGTAAAGGATGGGGGGTAACATGATAGTTGCTTCAACATAGGAAGAATCAGGCGACACCCAGTCGCTAGCTCTTGGTTTGCATTTACCGTTATGCAATCGAAATGGGCCTTCACCTGATCCATAGTTTTCAGAATTATAATACTCACCATTCAGTAACAAATTGATAAACTTTCGTTTCGCAAGAGCTGAACGTGAATGTCGAGTTGCTGAAGATCCTCCTTTCGCGCTCAAGGTTATATTCCTTGGCTGCGCATTCAAGGAGAAAGCCAACACCCCTATTAGGACAACTAATCTATTAATATTATGATGCATATAGTTTCAACGATAAGCGCACCGCCTAACGGACCGGAGCTAAGCTGCGGCGGCGAAGCGCCGCAGCGACGGTGCCAGTCCGCGCGAGATAAGTCCTGTCCAACAAGTAACTGGTTGTCTCGCGCGCATTGAATCATCGACGGCTACTTCCGTCAGCTTGAGCGACTGGTTAGGCCGCAAGAGCTAATACTTGAATGCTTCAGTGACTGTCGTGTCCGGCTGACCTTCTCTCTCGACATTTAATTGAACATTAACCATACCATTTTCGCAGTTCAAGTGGTCACAATAATAGGAGCCATATTTTTTTGTGAAATTTATTTCTTTTAATAGAATGCCTGTTTTTAATGACCATATCCGAAACACGCCATTATCTGGATAGAGGGTTGGTAAAGAAATTATCACATCCGCATCGATGTACTCCTTAAACCACGAGGCGCATTTTGCCGTGATTTTTGTGAGCTTAGAATCATACAGCTCAAAACACACGCAATCGGAACCGCACCCTCGCATCAATAAGATATTATCGTGTGTAGTCCAATATAGGCCACCACCGACACCTGGCTTAATGGAGCTTATTATTCTTAATGAGGTTATATCGAGAACGGACAATTGATTGGAATGCGAACTATTTGCAGTATGCCGAATTAAAAGAAAAGTACCATCAGTTGAAAGAAGAATATCGTGAATTTGTTCCCAAGGTTTGAAGTGTGTAACATTAATTTCTTGCCCTGCCTCCTTAAGATACACTTGTCTATCCGATGCTTTCCCGCCAATGTATAGTTTTCCTTTTGAACAGAGAATGGTATCACTTACCATCGCATGTGTACGCGAAGCAGCTAGAAATACAGAAAGTATCAGTAAGATAATTTTCATTTAATGACCCAATCTGTTTTGCGGCCTAACGGATGGGAGCTAAGCTGCGGCGGCGAAGCGCCGCAGCGACAGTGCCAGTCCGCGCGAGATACTTCCTGTCCAACAAGTAACTGGTTGTTTCGCGCGCATTGAATCATCGACGGCTATTTCCGTCAGCTTGAGCGACTGGTTAGGCGGCATAGCCACCAAGCACAAAGCTGATTGGCTCTAAATTTCTGTTTTTGTCTGCTTTGACTTGAAGGCAGAAATGATCATCATAAAAGCAACCCCAAAAACTGCCCCACAGCCTAGAAGTCCGACTATCTGGACAGTTCGCACATTTTCGCTGAACTTGGTTAAACCAATCGCGCCGAAAACTATCATCAGCGCAACATTTCTTGCAATCACGAGTTTCATATTCATAATGCGTGTTTTGAATAATTGGGGTGGAATGGTATTGATTATTTAAGGAGCATGTTTCGAAGGTGGCTATGCCGCCTAACGGATCGGAGCTAAGCTGCGGCGGCGAAGCGCCGCAGCGACAGTGCCAGTCCGCGCGAGATAATTCTCGTCCAACAAGTAACTGGTTGCTTCGCGCGCATTGAATAATCGACGGCTATTTCCGTCAGCTTGAGCGACTGGTTAGAACGCACGCGGTAGAATATTATTGTTATAAAATTCACTTTTCACTTGATAATTGTCTCAGATTATTCCTGATCAATTCTTCAGAACCTTTGGCAAATCCAAGATAATCAAATCGAATCACTCCTTGTTTGTCGATGATGAATGTTGTAGGGACACCTTTTATGTCAAGAGTTCTTTCAAATTCATCGTTTGGAAACAATATCTTGTGCCCTTGCAAGCACTCGTACTTCGGTTTGTTAAGAAGTAGCCTTGTGTCTTTAGGATTGCCGCCTACAAAATGTGGCGGCATATTAACAAATAAAAATGTGACTTTGGGAAACCTTTTGCTTAACGAATGAAGCATTTGTAATTCCGGGACACATCCTCCACACCAAAACGCAAAACAGTTTATTACGACCACGTTTTTTCTAAATGAGGATAGCGATACTGGTTTGCCATCCATGTTCGTGAAATTGTAAGAATATATCTCCTTGAATAGGTTTGGACTCGTTGAAGATTCTTCGCCATAGTTCAATAGGTCGTTGTCTTCAAGCCTTTTTATTATCAACTCGATAGATTTGACACCATCCACGTCTTCACGTGCCTTTAAAAGGGATAAATAACTGTACCAAGATTCATATCGAGTGGAATCAGTTTTGATGGCAGAAAGAAGATTTGTTTTTGCAGAAAGGTAGTCTCCCTTTGATATATCGTAATGGGCGAGTAGATTGAAAGCTCGGTAACGCTGGTTGTTAACATCGAGGAGAGGCAAGATTCCGTGGATCATGCTGGCTCCCCGGGCTGCGTTAAGGTTTTTGTCAATAAATATTTCTGCTATCCCAAGTTTTGTTTGTGCGAGAGAATCATAGAATAGTAGTGTATC
>Ga0335085_10008028_pt1 | contig 16188 bp, 14 predicted proteins | sample Lox_Sample_45_FD_206712 | JGI IMG/M metagenome (GOLD analysis project Ga0335085, IMG submission 206712) | Soil microbial communities from Loxahatchee National Wildlife Refuge, Florida, United States - Lox_Sample_4.5 | ecosystem: Environmental > Terrestrial > Soil > Wetlands | place: USA...
TCATGGCTGTCATCGATCTTCATCACATCATAGCTCCCCTGCCAAAAATCCGGATTCCCGACCATCTCGAATTTCAATTCCTTTTTGAAAAAATTCCGCAGTTCTTTGACTATTTCATCCGCATTGCCGATGAGAGCGTATGCGTGATGCAAGTTTTTATGATCAATATAAAAACTCATGAATTCGTATTTTATCTCTTCGCAATGATGCTCTTTTTGTAGACATCCAAATGCTCAAGCGCGATGCCGGTGCCTTTTGCGACACAATATAATGGCTCGTCGGCAACGATGGCTTTGACGCCCGTCCTGCGGAAGACGAGCTCGGTGAGGTTGCGCAGCTGGGACGAGCCGCCGGTCATGATGATGCCGTTGTCGATGATATCCGCGGCAAGCTCGGGCGGCGTGTCCTGCAAGACATCCTTGATCGCTTTGACCATATCTTTCATTTCTTTGGCGATGGCTTTGACGATCTCATTCGTTTTTATTTCCGTCGAGCGCGGAAGTCCGGTCAGGAAATCGCGGCCCTTGATCATCATGGAAAGTTCTTCTTCGACGGGCACCGCTGAGCCGATATTTATTTTGATATCTTCCGCCGTCTTGTCGCCGATTGCGAGATTGAAGGTCTTTTTGATATAATCGGCGATCGCCGCGTCGATCTTATTGCCCGCGCATTTGACCGATGTCGATGCCACGATGCCTCCGAGCGAGATGACCGCCACATCCGTCGTGCCCCCGCCGATATCGACGACCATGTGTCCCATCGGCTCATATATAGGTATGCCCGCGCCGATGGCGGCAAGGATCGGCTCTTTGACCACGTATGCATTCTTTGCGCCAGCGCGGATCGCCGCTTCTACCACCGCGCGTCGTTCTGTCGATGTAATTCCCGCGGGAACGCTGACCATCACTTCCGGTTTGAAAATATTCCACTTGCCGAGCGCTTTGTCGATAAAATACCGGAGCATCGCTTCCGTCACGCGATAGTCCGCGATGACGCCGTCCTTCATCGGACGATACGCGATGATGGAGTCCGGCGTCCTGCCGATCATATTTTTTGCCTCGATGCCGACTGCAAGAATTTTATTATCCTGTTCGGCGATCGCCACGACCGACGGCTCAAAAAGGATCACGCCCTTTTTCGGCACAAAGACGAGCGTATTCGCCGTTCCGAGATCGATGCCGAGTTTTCTGGTGAATAACGCCATAATTTCTTGTTTGTAATACTAACCTTTTTGGCGTTTTTTGCAAATTTTTGCTACACTGCGCTCAATGCGCGTACTCGAAGTCATCCCCATCGCAAAAGGCATCAACACCGAAACGCTCTCGTACTTCACGATAAGCGATGTTTCCGCCGGTTCGGTCGTCCGCGTGCCCCTCCGCAAAAAGATCGTGCCCGCGCTCGTCATCCAAAGCGACGACCTTTCTGACCTGAAATCACAGCTGAAGCATTCGCCGTTCGCCCTGAAGAAAGTCGAGAAGATCAAATCGTCGAAGCTTTTGCGAAAAGAATTCGTCGAAGCGGCAAAGGACACAGCGGACTACTATGCCGGCTTCACCGGAGCAGTCGTCAATTCTCTCGTTCCGAAAGCCTTGTTCGAAGGCATTGAAAAGATCAAGATCCCCGAGCATGGATCGGCGGGATCGGCGCATCATGCGCGCGAGCACTTTGTCATCCAATCAAGCGATGAGGACCGCTATGCGCATTACAAAAGCATCATCCGCGAGGAGTTCGCCAAAGGCGCGTCCGTCTTTTTCTGCCTGCCGACGATCCAGGACATCAAGGCCGCCACGCAAACACTCTCCAAGGGCATCGAGCCGTATACGTTCATACTGCACGGCCTCATGACCAAAAAGCAGGTCATCGAAACTGCGAATACAATTCTCGCTGAAAAGCATCCCGTCCTTATCGTTGCAACCGGCGCATTTTTGAGCATTCCGGTCCAAAAGATCTCCACCATCATCGTCGAGAAAGAGAACTCGCGCGCGTACAAACAGCAGACCCGGCCGTACCTTGATATCAGGAACTTCGCGGAGATATTTGCCGGAAAGATCCGCGCCAAGATCATCTTCGGCGATCTGCTCCTGCGCGCCGAGACAATCTACCGCCAAAAAAACGGTGAACTTATCGAGATCGCTCCGCTCAAATTCCGCTCGCTTTCCACGTCCAAAGAAAGCCTCATCGATATGCGGGAGAAAACGGAAGGAAAGAAAAAAGACCTGCCTGCGCAGGCAGGATTCAAGATGTTCAGTCCGCTCCTCGAAGAGACGATCAAAAGAAATTTTGAGAACAACGAGCATATGTTCGTCTTTGCTGCGAGGCGTGGACTCTCGCCTTCCACCGTCTGCGCCGACTGCGGCAATATCGTCAAATGCAACGCCTGCGGAGCGCATGTGGTGCTTCATAAAGCCGCGTCGGGCAACTTCTTCCTCTGCCATACCTGCGGCGAACGCCGGTCTGCATCTGAGAAATGCGTCAATTGCGGCGGCTGGCGCCTGACCACGCTCGGTATCGGCAGCGCGCTTGTGGAAGAAAAATTAAAAGAAATGCATCCGGATGCGACGATATTGCGGATCGACGCGGACAGGACGCCGACACACCAAAAAGCGCTTCTGGTCGCGGAGAAATTCTACAATGCTCCCTCGGCGATCCTCGTCGGCACCGAAATGGCGCTCTTGTATCTGACAAAAAAAATCGAAAATTCCGCAGTCGTTTCCATGGACACCTTCTTTTCGATCCCCGATTTCCGCATCCATGAGCGCGTCCTCTCGATCCTTTTGAAAATGCGGGCGATCACCGATCGCAATCTGATCGTCCAGACGCGGGATGCTGCTCAAAAAGTCTTCGAGTACGCGCTCGCCGGCAACTTGATCGATTTTTTCAAAGACGAGATCGAGGATCGGAAAATGCTCCGATATCCGCCATTTTCAACATTGATAAAAATATCGGTGAGCGGAAAAAAAAGCGATATCGCGGAGACGACCGGGACCGTCCAGAAAATGATCGCACCCTATGACATGGATGTCTTTCCCGCCTTCATCCCGCAGAAAAAAGGAGAGTTCGGCGTGAGCGGCATCATGAAAATTCCTGAAGGAAAATGGCCCGATATGAAAATTATTGAACGACTCAAATCGCTCCCAATGAACGTCCTCGTGAACGTCGATCCGGAAAGTTTGCTTTAATTCCCCTGTTTGCACACGGAGGCCGGGGCGCAGAAGACCTTGTTGCCGGACTCGAGGTCGAGATAGTCTATTTTTGCAAGGGACTTTTCGTCCATGCTGATGAACTTGTCATTCACGAGCGCCGAAAGGTTTGTCAACGATTCGTCAAATGATTTTCCGTCACTGAGCAAAATCTTCCCGCCGTCTTTCAGATACACCTCATACGTATCGGCATCCAGCGCGTCAAAATATTGCGGATGAAAACCGAGCTGGCCGATGCCGGACATCAAAGCCACGATCTGGGAAAATCGCGCGCTGTCAAAATATGTCTCACCGACCGGGTCCGTGGTGCTCGCAAAAAATCCGAAATAGGTCGGAAGCGCGCTCGTTGCCGCGCTCGTTGCAAACACAAAACCGGTATCGTCCATGGAGAAACAATTCCCCATTTTTGACGGATCGCCTTGGCACCAGAGGTTGTCGGCAGGCCGTTCGGAGATCGATATATCGATGGCGGTAAGGTTTTGAAAAGATATTTTTACCGCGCTGATCGTTTTTATATTTTCCAAAAGAGCATCTTTGATCTCATTTCCTTTCAGGAGCAGAATATTGTCGGTCGGAACGATCAGAAGGTCTTTCCTGTCCAAGATCGGATCTACAATATTCAAAATTTGATCGGTTGAAACGCTCGCATTGCCGCTCACGGCGACCGTCTGTATCCGCACTTTCTTCCATGTCAGTCCGAGGATGCCGAGCGTTATGAAAAATAAAACAAAGACCGCCGAATACGCGATCTTTTTCATGCGGCTCAATCGCCTCTTTTTTCGCAGTGTTGCATTGATATTTGATTGCGTCCGCATATAAAAATTATTTAGAATATTTATCAACTAACCACTGGGAAATGAAACCTTTATATTTTTCTTTTACATTTTTTGGCATCCGCTTATATGCACCTATAATATGCCGGCACAACTTTGAGCCACACTTACATCTCATTCTCCAATCACTATCCTCTGTCATTTCATAATCCCAAGTTAATTCTTTTCCTTTTTTAATATCCTTCATTGCGACAATATCAAAAAGATTTTTTATTCCACAATTTGGATTACATGAATGATTTAACAATTCAGCTAAAGTTTGATTATTATACATCCATTTTCCTTCAGCAAATTGAACTGCATGATCTCGGATATTTTCTGGTAAAAAAGGTAAATCTGTTGCTTTTTCAGCTCTAAAAATTTTTCCGCCTGCAAAAGTTGAGATAAATTCTCCTTTTTTAATATTATTTTTTGCAAAAACACCTAAACCACGATTTTTTGTAGGTTTGACTTCTATTTTAGAATTATCTTTTCTAGCCCTTGCCGGCATATTTTATCTTTTCGCGATCACCTTTTTGCCGCCCATGTATTTTTGGAGCGCTTCCGGGATTTTCACCGAGCCGTCCGCTTGCTGATAGTTTTCCAGTATCTGAATGAGGATCCTCGGCGTCGCGATCGCGGTATTGTTGAGCGAATGAGCGAATTTCGTTTTGCTGTCATCGTCTTTGTATTTGATATTGAGGCGTCGGCACTGGAAATCATGGAAATACGAACATGAGTGTGTCTCGCCGTATTTATTTTTCGACGGCATCCAAGTTTCGATATCGTACTTTTTCACCTGGCCGAGCCCAAGGTCCCCGCCGCACGAAAGCACCACATGATACGGCAGATGGAGCGCTTGCAAAATATCCTCGGCATTGCCGAGCAATTCCTCATGATGCTTCACGGACTCTTCATGCGACGCTTCGCAGAGAATGACCTGCTCGAATTTCATGAACTCATGGACGCGGTACAAACCTTTCACATCCTTTGAATAGCTTCCCGCTTCGCGTCTGAATGCCGGAGAAAATGCCAAAACTTTTTTCGGCAGATCCTTTTTCGGCAAAATCGTATCGGAAAAATAGCTCATGGTCGCAACCTCTGCCGTGCCGGCGAGATAGTCGGTGTCCTGCGTTTTGTAGAGGTCATCCTCGCCGCCCGGCAAATATCCGGTGCCAAGCAGGGTGTCGCGCTTCACGAGAGACGGCACGAACATCACACCATAATCCTTTTTCTTCTCGCGAAAAAGATCCATGGTCAGCTGCCAGACGGCAAACTCGAGTTCGGCGCCTTCATTTTTCAAAAAATATCCGCGGAAACCCGCCACTTTCGAGCCCGCTTCAAAATCCGCAAGGTCGAGCGACTCCATGAGCTCAATATGGTCTTTCGGCTTAAAATCAAATTTGGGAAGCTCGCCCCAAACCTTCACTTCTTTATTGTCCGCGTCGGTCGCGCCTTCCGGCACGGAAACATCCGGAATGTTCGGCACTTTGAGCATGAGCTCCTGCCAATTCTTCATCACCTCTTTCAATTTTTCCTCCTCTTTCTGCAGACCTTCCTTCAAAATCTTCATCTGGCCGAGCAGTTCTCTCTTTGCCGCATCGTCTTTGATTTCCGGCAACCGAAAAGAAACCTCGTTCTGCTCCGCCCGCTTTTTTTCTATCTCCACAAGCAGCTCGCGCCTGGCATCATCCGCCTTCAAAAGTTCATTGACGTCGAACTTGATCGACTTTTTCCGCGCTCCTTCCGCCACAAGCTCTTTGTTCTCCCGGATGAATTTGATATCAAGCATAGTGTTCGTATAAAATCTTTTGTTTCATCATAGCACATGCTACAATCATTTCAAATGTTGAAGGATTTTGAAATGATCGAGCTTGCGCCCGAGGAATTCCCCGAAAAACTCACGGAGATTCCGGACGCGCCGAAGAAATTATACTTGCAAGGCATACTTCCCTCACCCGATGCGAAAGTCCTTGCTGTCGTCGGCTCGCGAAACCATACGCAGTACGGCAAAGAGGCGTGCGAAAAGCTCATCGAAGGGCTTGCAGGATACAATATATGTATCGTCTCGGGCCTTGCGCTTGGTATTGACGCGATCTCGCATAAAGCCGCGCTTGCCGCAGGATTGAAGACACTCGCCGTGCCGGGCTCCGGACTTGATCCGTCGGTGCTGTATCCTGTCACCAACAAAAATCTTGCGGATCAAATCCTCAAAGCTGGCGGCGCACTCATTTCAGAATTTGAACCGACCTTCCGCGCAACGCCATTTAGCTTTCCGCAGAGAAATCGTATCATGGCAGGCATGGCGGATGCCGTGCTTGTCGTCGAGGCCGAGCTCAAGTCCGGCACCTTGATCACTTCCAAATACGCGACCGAATACAACCGCGACGTGCTCGCCGTCCCGGGTAGCATCTTTTCCAAAACATCCGACGGCCCGCACATGCTCATCCGTCTCGGCGCAACGCCCGTGACCAAAAGCGAGGATATCCTCGAAGTGCTTGGTTTCAAAGTGGAGCAGAAAATAGACCTGGCCGGTCAGGCAAATCTGAAATTGAAATACGCCGACTGCTCGGACGAAGAAATGCTTGTGGTCAAACTCCTCGCCGAGCCGCTTCAGAAAGACGAGCTTATTCGCCAATTGAAACTTCCCGTTTCAAAAGCCAGCGCCATCCTTTCGATCATGGAGATCAAGGGTTTGGTAGAAGAGAGAATGGGAGAGATGAGGTTGACATGATTTTTATAAAGTGTAGTATCTTTTTCGGAAAACAAACAGATTGGAGTGGCCTTTAAGTAGGTTTTAAATGGGGTTCGATCCCCTGAATCTGGGTGGAGATGGTGTTTGCAACAAGCGTAGAGTAGCTGGGAGGATATGATATCTTGCTCCAGGGTAAGATTGTGATCCGCCGATGAAACACCAGCCAATCGCAAAAGGACTCAAAACTTGTTTTCCATACGCCGTTCCAATTTTGGGACGGCGCTTTTTTATTTCAATATTTGCCAAAACAAACTACTTCATGTAATACTAGGCGGTAATGAAACTTTTAATCGTTGAGTCGCCGTCGAAAGCAAAGACCATAGAAAAATATTTGGAAGGCGCATACACCGTGAGAGCCAGCGTCGGACATGTGCGCGACTTGCCCAAGTCCAACAAGGACGCCATCGATATCAAAGGCGGCTTCATCCCCCATTATGTGGTAAGTCCCGGCAAGGAAAAAGTCATCTCCGAAATAAAGAGCTTGGCGAAAAAAAGCGATGAAGTCTTGCTCGCGACCGACCCTGACCGCGAAGGAGAAGCGATCGCCTGGCATATCAAAGAAGCCGTCGGACTGAAAGACCCGAAACGGATCCGTTTCTATGAGATCACCAAAGACGCCATCAAAGAAGCGCTCAAACACCCGACCGAGATCGATGAAAATCTCCGCAAAGCGCAGGAAGCCCGCCGCGTGCTCGACCGACTCGTCGGCTACGACCTCTCGGGATTGATCTGGAAAAAAGTGCGCTACGGCCTCTCCGCCGGACGCGTGCAGTCCCCGGCTCTGCGCATCATCATGGAACGCGAGCGGGAGATCCGCGCATTCAAGCCGGAACAATTCTGGGTGATCGAAGCTGATACCGAGACAAAAACAAGAATAAAACTTCTCCTGACCTGCGATGAAGAACCGCGAGACGAAAAGCTCGTCAAGAAAATCCTTGATATCGGTGGAAAAGAAACATGGACTGTCAAAAGCGTCACCGAAAGCGAAGCAAAGAGAACCGCTCGCGCGCCATTCACCACTTCGACCATCCAGCAAGCTGCCTCGACGCGGCTCGGCTACTCTCCCGCCCGCACCATGGGCGTGGCGCAGAAGCTCTATGAAGCCGGTCTCATTACCTATATGAGAACGGACAGCACGAACCTTTCCGCAACCGCGCTCGACCAGATCGGCGCGCTCGTCAATAAAAAATACGGCGCAGAATATGCAAAAAGAAATGTCTATGTGACCAAAAGCAAAAATGCCCAAGAAGCGCACGAGGCCATCCGCCCGACCGACGTGAACAAAGAGATCGCGGGATTGAATGACGAGCAAAAATCTTTGTACCGGCTCATCTGGCAAAGAACGGTTTCCTCACAGATGTCCGATGCAAAAATTTTGCGGACGAAGATCACGGTGATGGTGGGCCTGCCCGGCCAGGGCAAAGGTGAGATCCCGAACTTTTCCGTGAACGGCTCGCGCACGCTTTTTGACGGCTGGCTCAAAGCAGATCCTGATGCGCGCGGCGAAGATGTGGAATTGCCAAAGGTTGCCGAAGGTGAGGTATTGAAACTTCTTGATATCCGCTCAACGGAAAAATTCACCGAGCCGCCATCACGCTACACCGAAGCAGGTTTGATCAAAGAATTGGAAAAACGAGGTATCGGCAGACCTTCAACCTACGCAAGCATTATGAAAACGATCGAAGACCGCGGCTATGTCACAAAAGAAGGCAAAACGCTCACGCCGACCGACACCGGCGACGTGGTCAGCAGCTTTTTGGAGGCGAACTTCCCTACTTATATCAGCGATTCGTTCACCGCGGAGATGGAAGACGAGCTCGACGACATCGCGACCGGCAAGAGGAGCTATGAAAAAACGCTGAAAGATTTCTACGGACCGTTTTCCAAAGACGTGAAGTCAAAAGATAAAATGGACAAAGTGACGAACCTCGGCGATGCGGAATCCAAATTCAAATGTCCCGTCTGCGGCTCGCCGATGATCGTCAAACTCGGCAGGAACGGCAAATTCCTCTCTTGCTCGCGATATCCTGACTGCAACGGCGCACTCATGATCGACGGCACCGAATTGCCAAAAGATAAAATCATCGGAAAAGATCCCTCGACCGGACTTGATGTCACGCTCAAAAGCGGGAAATACGGCGCATACGTCCAGCTCGGCGAGGACGTCAAAAAAGGCAAGACGAAGGTCAAAGCGAGGAAATCCGGCGTGCCGAAGGACGTGAATCCGGATGACGTAACCATGGACATGGCAATGAAATATTTGAGCTTGCCGAGGGTCTTGGGCGAGCATCCGGAAACCGGCAAAGCGATCTCGGCAAATATCGGCATGTTCGGGCCGTATGTCGTCCACGACGGCGATTTTCGATCGCTGAAAACGGACGATGTCTACACGATCGGGCTTCCCCGCGCCTTGGAAATATTGGCCCAGGAAAAGAAAGTCCGCCGAGGCAGATTTTTCAAAAAGAAAAAATAAGTATATAGTGGTGCAATGAACGCCGAAGAGATCATTGCATTGTCCGGACTGATAGATGAAAAAGACAAAGAGCTCATCAAAAAGGCTTATGATTTCTCGTTGAAAGCGCACGAGGGCCAGGCCCGCAAATCCGGCGAGCCGTATTTCAACCATGTGTACGCGACGGTCAAGATGCTTGCCGGGCTCCATATGGACGCTCCGACGATCGCCGCGGGATTTCTGCATGACGCGATCGAGGATGGCGTTGCCACCGAAGGGACGATCAAAAATGAGTTCGGCGACGAAGTCCTCTTTCTCGTCTCCGGCGTGACCAAGCTCGGCAAGGTCAAATACCGCGGCGTGGAACGCCATATCGAGTCCCTGCGCAAATTCCTCGTGGCGACCGCGCAGGATATCCGCGTGCTCATCATCAAGCTTGCCGACCGCCTGCACAACATGCAGACGCTCTCGTATGTGCGCGAGGACAAGCAAAAACGCATCGCTCTCGAGACGCTCGAGGTCTATGCGCCGCTCGCCGACCGGCTTTCCATCCGGTCGATCGCCCGCGAGCTTGAGGACCTCTCATTCAAATATCTTGAGCCGGAAAAGTATGCGGAGACGCTCGCCCTTTTGAAAAGCAAAGGGAAAGAAACCACGCCGACCTTGGAAAAGTTCGTCAAATCGATCAAAAAAGCGTTTGCGGAGAACGGCATCACCGATTTCAAGACCGACTATCGCGAAAAGGGCATTTACAGTCTGTATCGGAAGCTCAAAAGCCACAACAACGACATCGAAAAGATCTACGATATCCTCGCGGTGCGCATATTTGTGAGCACCGTGACCGACTGCTACAAGGTCCTCGGCATCATCCATGCCATGTACCGGCCGCTTTCGGGAAAGATCAAGGATTACATCGCCTCGCCGAAGCTCAACGGCTACCAGAGCTTGCATACGACCGTCTTTACGGGTGACGGCGCAATCATCGAGGTGCAGATACGCACGTACCAGATGCACCGCGAGGCGGAATACGGCATCGCCTCGCACGCTTCGTACAAAAAACACGGCTCGCACGTCGTGGACAATTCGGAAACCGGTTGGTTTGCGCAATTTTTGCCGAAGATCATCAACTATGCGAAGGACGATAAAAAAGAGACGCCGAAATGGATCAAAGATCTCGCCGAATCGCAGAAAGACATCAAGACCGACCTCGAAAAACAAGAGTTCGTCCAAGACCTGAAGACGGATTTCTTCAACGAGCGGATATTCGCGCTGACACCAAAAGGCGAGGTCATCGACCTGCCGGTCGGGGCCACGCCGATCGATTTTGCGTATTCGATCCACTCGAATGTCGGCGACCATACGAACGGCGCGCGTGTGAATGGCAAAATGGTCAGCCTCGATACGGTGATCCACAATGGCGATATCGTGGAGATCATCACCCGCGAATCGGCAAAACCATCCCCAAAATGGCTGGACATCGTGAAGTCCAACACGGCAAAACGGCATATCAATAACACGCTGGAGAAACAGAAAAAGAGCAGGTTATAAACTGAAATTTTTCACCGAGTAGAGATCCTCATCATCCTTCTTCTTCTCGATCTCGCTGCGATCATCGATCATTTCCTTCTCGACTTCATCGAGTTTCGGCTGCGCTTCAACGCCGCCGACTGCGGCAATATGTTTGTTGAGAAGCTCGTCCACTTTTCTTTTTTTCTGGGAATTGACGATATCGAGGATGGCCCGCACGTCGTCATTGGAGAAGAAATCGATCGTGATCGTTCCGCCCTTCTCGCCTTTTTCGATATGCACCCGCGTGCCGAGCGACTCGGCAAACTTCTCTTCGAGCGCCGTGAGCTCCGGGTCGAAGATCGTTTCCTTTTTGCGGGCTTTTTCCACCGCGATCTTCCTCGCGATGATCTCCGCGTCGCGCACCGTGATCTTTTTGTAGATGATCTCCTTGAACAGGGTTTCCTGCTCGTCTTTCCTGTCCGCAAGCATGAGAAGCGGCCGGGTATGGCCCTCGGAAAGCTTTCCCTCGGAAATTGCCAAAAGCATGTGCTCAGGTAATGCGAGGATCCGTAAACTGTTCGAAACATATTCCCTGCTCCGACCGATCTTTGCCGCGATCTGTGTGTGCTTCAATCCGAAATCATCGACGAGCTTTTGGAACGCTTTTGCGCGGTCGACGCAGTTCAGATCCTCTCTTTGCAGATTTTCAATGATGGCAAGCTCGAGCTTCATCAGATCCGACTCTTCGGACGATCGGATGACGACCGGTATCTGTTTGATGCCCGCGATCTTTGATGCGCGGAGCCTCCTTTCACCCGAGATAAGCTCGTATTCGACGGCGATGCCCCCGTCGTCCTTCTCTACCTCCTTTCGCGTCACCACGATCGGCTGGAGCACGCCGTATTGGCGGATGGAGTCAGCGAGGTCCTTGAGCTTCGATTCATCAAATTCTTTTCTCGGCTGAAATGGGTTCGGTCTGATCTTGTCGAGCTCTATCCAGAATATCGAGTCGCTGTAAAATTGGTTCATATTGGTGGATTCTATCACAGAAAAAATCTTCGGCAAAAATTGATTTTTGTTGATAAATCGTATATATTGGTCTGGTCTTTTCAGAATGCCGGGATGGCGGAATTGGTAGACGCACACGACTCAAAATCGTGCGACGAAAGTCATGGGAGTTCGATTCTCCCTCCCGGCACATACGCTTCATATGAACAAACCGAAAGTCTTAGTCCTCCTCGGTCCAACTGCGACCGGCAAAAGCGATGTCGCGGTCGAGCTCGCAAAAAAATTCAACGGAGAGATCATCTCTGCCGATTCGCGCCAGGTCTACAGGGGAATGGACCTGGGGAGCGGAAAGATCACAAAGGCGGAAATGCAAAAAATCCCGCATCATCTGCTCGATGTTGCGAATCCAAAAGCAATTTTCTCCGTTTCCACATATAAGAAACTGGCGGAAAAAGTCCTGGAAAAAATACTTGCGAAAGGCAAGCTTCCTGTCATCGTTGGTGGCACGGGATTCTATATCGACAGCATCGTCAAGAACATAGAACTGCCGCACGTCCCGCCGAATAAAAAATTGCGAAAACAGCTGGAGAAAAAATCTGCCGAAGAACTTTTTGCAATGCTCAAAAAATTCTCCCCTTCCCGGGCAAAAAACATCGATAGATATAATAAAGTCCGTCTTGTCCGGGCGATTGAAATAGCAAAAGCGCTTGGCAATGTCCCGCAAGCGAAGGAATTGCCGAGCAAATATGATTGTATCCTCATCGGTCTCGATCTTCCGGATGCGATCCTAAAAGAACGGATCGCCAAACGGCTCGAGCGGCGCCTGAAACTCGGCATGGTCTGGGAAGTGCAAAAACTCCATCGAAGCGGGGTTTCCTGGAAACGCCTTGAATCCTTCGGCCTTGAATACCGCAACGTCGCGCTTTTTCTGCAAAAAAAGATCACGAAGGAGCAAATGATTCAAAGTCTGAACAAAGAAATTTGGTGGTACGTAAAACGCCAGAGAACGTGGTTCAAAAGAAATAAAGATATTCAGTGGTTTTCGCCCAACGAGAAAAATGTCATCGCTGCTTTTGTGAGAAAAAATATCCGTTAAAAACCGACGACCTCTATCTTGTCGATGCCGCCGTCGCCGATGTGCTTGAAGCAGTCGGCGAGCCTTTTCAGCCACAACCTCTTCTTCTCGACAATGTCCTTGAAGGTGAATATGAAGATCCTGTCAAAACCGTTGTATGCCGAGAGGACCTTCACGTCCCCGTTGACATGGCAGAGCACCGTGGCGATATCGTCGACCGGAATGATGACCTTTGCGCTGATGCCTTTTCCGTCGAGCATGTCCTGTACGAGCTCCTGATTCTCCTCAAGGACGTCCCGCGCCAACTGCTTCTCCCTGAACGTCTTGGTCACCCTTCCGAGAGGACCGAATGCGACCTTCCAGCCTTTCTTTCTGAACGCTTTGTTGATTTGCTCTCCCCCGCCGATCAAAATGACCGTGAAATATTTTTTGGATATTCTCTTGATGCGATCGATCGCCTTCGCATTTTTCAAGAGCGAACCGGATATCTTGACGAGGGCGTTTTGTTTTGCCATATGCGGGAGATGGAGGAATCGGACCTCCGACAGCGGTTTTGGAGACCGCAGTTATACCACTTAACTAATCTCCCGTGTGCCAACACTATATCATAAAACGGACAAGGGAAAAGGGCGGGCGCAATGTAAAAATTGTTCTTCTCGAAAACTCGCTTCGCTCAGACAGTTCTCGCAGAAAATTTTTGCATCGCGCCCGCCCATTGTTCCGTCACTATTTTTTGACCTCCTTGTGGACCGTCTGCTTCTTGCACCACTTGCACCACTTTTTGAGCTCGATCTTCCGCTCGACGAGTTTCTTGTTCTTTCTGCTCCAGTAATTGACCCGTTTGCAGTCCTTGCACGCAAGTTTTATGAGTTGTACCTGTTTCATATCTATTTTGCTTAGTCCGGAGAGTATAGCCTAAATATCGCCAAAAAGCAATCTGCGGGCAGTTATTGGAGATCCGTCGCCGACGTATCGGGCACGATCGGCCTGACCTTCCAGAACTTCTGATGCAATGTTTCGATCGTTTCTTCTAATTCGCAGCTCTTTAAGGCTTTCAAAATAAGGACGAAAACAACGATACCGAGAATGCCCGCGCAGAAACCCTGCATAAAAATGCCCGCGACCTTGTTGATATTGAAAACATTGTCAAACAGATTCAGTCCAAGATAGGAAACAAAGCCCATGATGACCGACGCGGAGAAAGACTGGAACAGCGTCTTGAAAAGCGGGGTTGAAAAATCCGCGTGTTCTTTCGCAAACCAGACCCAGAGTATGATGCAATTGATGATCTGCGCCAGAGAAAATCCGAGCGCAAGCATGAGTATCTCCGTTCCCGGTATGCCGTCGACGCGGAACAAGTGCTCGATGAAATACCGGAAGAACGGAACGCTGTAAAATATTTTCGTGAACAGATATGAGAGCCCGATCGACAGGACTCCGGTGACCAAGCTCGCGTAGAGGGATTTTTTCGTGTCGCCTTTGGCGTAATAGCCGCGGATAAAGATCAGCACAAGAGCCTGCGCGAGGACCGAAAAGGCAAAAATGGCGAGCGCCGCAGCGGTCAGCTTGGTGCCGTTCCAATCAAACTTGCCGGCGCCGTAAATGACGCGGACGATCTGCGCCCGAAGAACGATGAATATGACGCTGATCGGCACGGACCAAAAGATCGTGTGGCGAAGCGCGGCGGACATATGCGAAAGAAATTTTTCATTTTGATTGGTGCTGATGAACTTGGAGAGCGTCGGGAATGCGGCAAGCGAATACGACACGCCGATGATGGAGAGCGGCACCCCTTGCAGGTTGTTGGAAAAATTGAAGATGGCGATCGATCCCGCGGTCATGAGGGAGGCCATGCCGACAAGGGCAAGCGTGGTGATCTGGGTCATGCCGAGCGTGATCGTGCGGGGAATGGATATCAGAAACACATTTTGTATCAAAGGCCAGTCAAAATGGAACGGCCACGCTTCGAAAAGTCCGCTCTTGAACACAAACGGAAGCTGGATCGAGAGATGCATGATCGTGCCCAAGATGACCCCGTATGCCAGGCCATAGATGCCGAATATAGGATAGAAAAATATTGCCCCGAAAATGATGCCAAGGTTGTACACGAGCGGAGAGAGCGCATAGACGAGAAAACGTTTTCCAACTTGGGTAATACTCGCCAAAAAATTGGAAATACCGAGAAATATCGGCGAAAGAAGCAGGATCCTCGCCATGCGGATCAAGGTCGTCTTGTCGGCAATGCCGGGAAAAATATGCGGCGCGAGGAACGGCATGAAAACGAACGTGACGGCGCTTGCAAAAACGATCAGAAGCGAAAAGAAAGAAAATATCGTGTTGATGAAATGTTTTGCCTCATAGTCGGATCTCTCCAAACGGCTGGTGATGAACGGCACAAGGACCGAAATGGAAACGATGGAACCGACCGTGGCAAAGATGAAATCCGGGATCTCAAACGATGAATAGTAGATGTCAAGCGTATGTCCCGCGCCGAACGATGCGGCAAGGACGCGGTCCCGCAGAAGCGCCAATACCTGGGAGAGAAACGCAAACAAGGCGAGCAAATATGCCGCCTCGTGCAAGCCTTCTATTTTTTTGTAGAATATGCTGAAAAATTTCCTGACCATGATATCTGAATTCGCCCCTTAGTATATCGTATTTCGCCGAATTGCAAAATTTTGAAAAAGAAAAGGACCCGCTCGTCGCGGACCCTCTCCATCACCTCTCTACCTGTAAGCCGAATTCTGTCGATCGCATTGCTGCGACCGGATAGCCATCTATCTGGGACAATGATCGCTCATTGCCTCGAGCGGCGCTTCCGCATGATGCGGACCCGGCCTTGCATTCAAGTAAGGATTTTGCCGTTGCACTTCCACTTTTCAATGGAATTCATCCCGAAGGATGTCATTGGCTTTCGCCGCCGACGTCACTGTTCGCACCTCGCGCGTTGCCGCGGACGGGCGTTACCCGCTACCCTTTCCGCACCGAAGCGGTGAATGTTCGGACTTTCCTCCCCGGCAAAAGCCGGAGCGACCATCCGATAAAAAGGCTACGGTATTGTACTATAAAATAGTATAACTAGCAATAGTTTAAACTTGACATCTTTTATTAAATATGTTTATTATGTATTTGGACTTAGTGCAATCAAGCTAAGTTCTTTACAAAAAATAAGGAAAGGTGGTGAGAAAAATGGGACGCAAAGATAATACTGAAGGCTACGAGGATGCTTTGAAGGGTGAGTTCAACCCTCCTCATAACGCGGACGGTCTTTCGTCAACTTTCCTACCTGGTGCTTTGAGCGAAGCCGCCAAAGAAGATATCCAGGACTACAGAGAAGGCTGGCGCGAAGGCAAGAAGGATAAATAGTTTATCCTTCG
>Ga0335085_10008030_pt1 | contig 16187 bp, 11 predicted proteins | sample Lox_Sample_45_FD_206712 | JGI IMG/M metagenome (GOLD analysis project Ga0335085, IMG submission 206712) | Soil microbial communities from Loxahatchee National Wildlife Refuge, Florida, United States - Lox_Sample_4.5 | ecosystem: Environmental > Terrestrial > Soil > Wetlands | place: USA...
TGGCGGCGGCCGACGTCACCGTCACCTTCCATGCGCCCAAGCGCGGGCTCTACCTGCACCCCGGCGCGGCTTGCGCAGGGAGCATCTCGGTCGCTCCCATCGGGATTCCCCGGACGCTGGAGGAGAAGCTTCCCGGCCCGGCCTGCGAGCTGATCGACGAGCAGTGGGCGCGGGCGCAGCTTTCGCCCCGGCCGCGCAACGCCCACAAGAACGACTTCGGGCACGTGCTGGCGCTGGCCGGCTCTCTGGGGAAGAGCGGGGCGGCGGCCCTGGTCTGCGAGGCGGCGCTGCGCGCCGGGGCCGGGCTGGTCACCCTCGCCGCCCGGCCCGAGGTGGGCGCGGCGCTGCACGGCTTGCCGGAAGCGATGTTCGTTCCCCTCCCCGGCGAAGGGCCGCTGGGCCTGCGCGACTTGCCCGCCCTGCGGGAAGCGCTGAAGGGCAAGACCGCGCTGGCGGCCGGACCGGGCATCCCCCGCGGCCCGGAGACCGGCCCGCTGATCGCCGAGCTGGCCGCCGCGGCGGAGGCCTCGGTGCTGGACGCGGACGCCCTCAACGCATTGGCCGATCACCGGGAGCAGATCGCCGGGTGGCTGCGCAAGGCGCCCACCCCGGCGCTCCTCACCCCGCACCCGGGCGAGTTCGCCCGCCTCACCGGCGAGGAGGCCGAGCGGGTGCTCTCCGATCGCATCGAGGCGGCGGCGGGCGCGGCCCAGCGCTTCGGAGCCTGCGTGGTCCTGAAGGGCGCCCACACCGTGGTGGCCGAGCCCGACGGGCGCAGCGCCATCTGCGCGGCCGGCAACCCCGGGATGGCGACGGCCGGAGCGGGCGACGTGCTCACCGGCATCGCCGCCGCGGTCCTCGCCCGTCGCTCGGCTCCCGGCGGCACCGGCGACCGGGCCCGGCTCGCCGTCTTCCTTCACGCCCGGGCCGGCGATCTGGCAGCGGCGAAGATCGGGGAGACGCCTCTGATCGCCAGCGACATCGCGCGCACCGGGCTGCCGCGGCTCTTCCGCCGCTGGGGCCGATGAGCGCAGCCCAGGTGCTCCTGCTGAAGACCCCGGCCGCCACCCGCGCGCTGGGGCGACGGCTGGGAGCGGCGCTGCGGCCCGGCGACTTCGTCGCCCTCGACGGGGAGCTGGGGACGGGAAAGACGGCGCTGGTGAAGGCGATGGCGGAAGGAGCGGGGGCGGAGCCGGCCACCTCGCCCACCTTCGCCCTGGTCAACCTCTACCGCGGGCCGGTCCCGCTGCAGCACCTCGACCTCTACCGCATCTCCGGGCCCGCCGAGCTCTTCGCGCTGGGATTCGACGATCTGCTGGCCGGGCCCGCCGCCACGGTCTGCGAGTGGGCCGGCCGCGCCGCGGCCGCGCTGCCCGCCGACCGGCTGGAGATCGCCCTCGCCTGGGCCGGCCCGAGAGCGCGGCAAGCGCGGCTGCGTGCCACCGGACCGCGCGGCGCCGCGCTCCTGGCCGCTGCAATTCCCAAGGCGAGCGAGGTCACGGCCAGGCGAAGCTGCTCGTCCACCGCCACCAGGGCCTCCTCGGGCAGCGGGCGCCACGCGCGCCCGCCCCCGAGGGGCGGCTCGCCCGGGTCCTCGCTGGCGATGGCCACGTACTCGCAGCGGCCCTCCCCGTCGGGCTCGGGCGAGGAGATGAGCAGCGTGCGCCCCCGGCGGCAGGCGAGGAGCAGGCGCCCGTCGGTGGCGAGGAAGGTGGTGCTGGCCTTCTCCCCGTCGCGCTCGGCCACCTCCCGCACCAGCCGCACCGTCTCGGCCAGCGCCGCCGCGGCGGACCCGGCGTCCGGCCGCTCCAGCCCGCAGCGGTGGCGGAGGCGGGAGAGGAAGAGGAGGAAGCAGCGCTCGCTGTCGGTCTCCCCGCGCAGCGCTCCCCGCAGCGAGGGATCGATCAGCGACTCCAGGGGTCCGCGGGCGCGCTCCCACCGGGGCACCGTGCCGTTGTGGGCGAAGAGCCAGGGGCCGCGCTGGAAAGGATGCGTGTTCTCGGCCGAGACCCTGCCCACGCTGGCCTTGCGCACGTGGGCGAGGACGGTCTGCGCGTTGACGAAGTGGGAGAGCTTGGCGAAATCTGCGTCGCCGTGGGCGGGAGTGAGACTGCGCACCACCCGGGGAACGTCCCGCTCGTACCAGCCAACTCCCCAGCCGTCCGGGTGCTCCTTGCTCTGCACCCGCAGGGCGTTGGCCCCGTGAAAGAGCTCGTGGGCGACCGCCCCGGGGGCGAAGGAGCGGCAGCCAAAGAGTCGGCACATCGCGCGGGGGAGTGTAGGCGGGAAAACGATTCTGCTGTAATATTGTTTGGTCGCTGCTTGAGGGGAGGGGTTTCTCAAGATGTGGGCGCTGGGTCTTGCCCTGCTCGCGACAGCCGCCGCGCCGCAGCCACCTCCGGTGGTGGCGCTCATGCCGCTGCGCCCGCTGGGCGCGCCGCCCGACATGGTGCACGCCCTGGAGGTGACCCTGCGCAACGAGCTGGGCCAGCTCCAGGAGGCCCGGCTGGCGAAGGAGGCCGAGGTCGCCGGGGCGCTGAAGCGCGAGCCGGACTGCGAGGCGAAGGTCGCCTGCGCTTCCGCGGCCGCCCTGCACGCCGGCGCCCGGCAGCTGATCATGGGCACCACCAGCCAGCTGGGCGATTCATTCATGATCGACCTCAAGCTCCTCGATGCGAAGAGCGGGCAGGAGCTGCGCCGCGCCACCCATCCGGTGTCCGGCTCGCAGGACGCGCTCATCGAGATGGTGCGCGAGGCGGCGGTCCAGCTCCTCGCGCCCTCCCGGTTCGTGGGCTCGCTGCGGATCGACGTCCCCGGGGCGCCGGGCGCCCTGCTCTGGGTGGACGGCAAGGCGGCCGGAACGCTGCCCCTGGCCCAGCCCCTGGAAGGGCTCGCCCCCGGCCAGCACGTGGTGTGGGTGAAAGACAAGGCGCACGAGACCAGCACCTTCGTGGAGGTGCGGTTCGGCCGGACCACCGATGCGCGCCTCGACCTGGGCGCCCCGCCGGTGCTGGCCGTTCCCGCGGCGGCCCTGCCGGCGGTGGAGGCCGGCTCTCCGCGCAAGCCTGGCTGGGTGCGGCCGGTGGCGGTGGGGGCCATCGGCGCGGCGGTGGCCAGCGCGGTGATCGGCGTCGCCTTTCATGCCAAGGCGTACTCCACCGCTTCCGACCTGAACGCCAAGGCCGCCGCGAACCAGCTGCACAAGACCGACGTGGCGTCGTACGCGGACGTGGACCGCGACACCAACATCGCCCGCGGCTTCTACATCGCGGCCGCCGTCCTCGCCGCCACCGGCGGCGGGCTGCTCTGGTGGGACCTGCACAGCGACTCCGTAGGAGTGCAGACGAAGTTCTAGGCGCGCCCGCGCCGGGCCGGTGAGTCCGTGGAAGGAAACCTGCCCTGCGGCGGGCGCCATGCTAGCGTCGGCGCGGATCTTCCCGGGGAGGAATCGACTTGTCCCGCCGCGCCGCGCTCTGCCTTCTCGCGCTCTCTCTCGCCGGATGCCACAGGACCACGGGCCCGGACGACAACTACCAGCAGGGGGCGGCCCTCTACCAGCAGCTCTATGCGACCGAGCTGGACGACGCCTACGGCGACCCGCGGATGGACGAGGTGGTGGGCTTCCTGCACAAGGTCGACAAGCGTTCCGTCGACGCGCCGCAGGCGGAGATGCTGCTCGGGACCATCCAGCGGGGCAAGGAGCAGCTGGCGAAGGAGCGGACCGAGCGGGAGAGGATGGCCGCCATCGCGGCCCACAACGCGCCGCCGGTGGTGAACATCGATCCCTCGCAGATCGTCGCCGCCTCGCAGCCCGATGCCGGGCCTCCGCAGGATCCCTTCGGCACCGGCGCCTCCATCTCCGACCTGAACAAGCAGACGGGCGGGTGCCTGGACGAGAACGAGCCCTTCAACGAGCAGGGCACGGGGGTGACCGGCACCGTCTACCGCGTCGCGCCCTCCGATCTGTGCCGCTCGAAGCTGCCGGGCATGGTGGGCCAGGTGGTGCTGGTGGTGAACGGCAAGATCTACCGGCGCACCGGGGACCCCCGGCCGCCGCCCGCGGCCGTGCCCGACGCGGGTCCGCCGCCGGCTCCGCCCAAGCCCGCCGCGGCGGCCGCGCGCCCGGCGCCGGCCGCCGATGCCGGCGAGCCGCAGTACTACATCACCGTCCCCGGTCAGCCGCAGCCGGGCGCCGTGCCGCCTCCTCCTCCGCAGTAGCCCGATAGCGTTCCCCTGGTCGCCCTGCTACACCACGCAGCCCGTGCCCGAGCTGTCCTACACACTCCTGCGCCTCTTGCCCAAGAACACGCTCTCCCGCGCGGTGGGCGCCGCGTGCCGGGCCAACGCGCCCAGACCGGTGGTGCGGGCGCTGATCCGGGCCTTCGCCCGCAAGTACGGGGTGGACGAGGCGGAGGCGGAGCGGCCCATCGAGGAGTACCCGACTTTCACCGAGTTCTTCACCCGCAGGCTCAAGCCCGGCCTGAGGCCCATCGCCCCGGGGGAGGGGCTGCCCGTCAGCCCCGTCGACGGGACCCTGGGCGAGCTGGGGGAGATCGTCGACTCGCGCCTCTACCAGGCCAAGGGCAAGCACTACACGCTCCCGGAGCTGATCGGCGGCCCCGCGGCGGAGGAGGACGCGCGGCAGTTCGCCGGGGGCGCTTTCTGCACCATCTACCTCGCGCCCCGGAACTACCACCGCATCCACGCGCCGCTGGGCGGGCGCATCGCGGGGTACGTGAGCATGCCGGGGCAGCTCTGGCCGGTGAACCCGGTCGGGGTGCGCAACGTGGAGAAGCTGTTCTGCGTGAACGAGCGGCTCAGCACCTTCCTCGCCACGCCCCGCGGCCCTTGCGGGGTGGTGGCGGTGGGGGCCACCAACGTGGGCCGCATCCGGGCCGTCTACGACGACGTGGTGACCAACGCCCGCCGCACCCGGCAGGCGGCGCGGCGGATGTACGAGCAGCCCTTGCCGGTGGAGAAAGGGGGAGAGCTGGCCGTGTTCGAGATGGGCTCGACGGTGGTGCTGCTCTTCGCCAGAGGCGTGAAGCTCTCGCCCCGGCTTTCCCCGGGCATGGCCGTCAAGCTGGGCGAGGCGCTGGAATGAGCCAGAAGATCCGCGGCGTGAAGGGCACGCGCGACGTCCTGCCCATCGACACCTACCTCAAGGACGACGATCCCTGGGTGCGGGTGGGGCACTACGACCTGGTGGAGCAGTCCGCCCGCGACCTCTTTCCCCTCTACGGCTACCGGGAGGCGCGCACGCCCATCCTGGAGCGGACCGAGCTGTTCGTGCGCGGCATCGGCGCGGTCACCGACATCGTGGGGAAGGAGATGTACACCTTCGACGACAAGGGCGACTCGGTGACGATGCGGCCGGAGAACACCGCCTCGCTGGTGCGGGCGTACGTGGAGCACAATGTCGGCCAGCAGGAGCCGGAGACCCGCTGGTGGTACCTGGGGCCGATGTTCCGCCGCGAGCGGCAGCAGCGGGGGAGGTACCGGCAGTTCACCCAGATCGGGATCGAGGCGTTCGGGAGCCCGGGGCCGCGCATCGACGCGGAGCAGATCGAGATGCTCGACCGCTGGCTGCGGGGGCTGGGGCTCCCCTTCGCCATGCACCTGAGCACGCTGGGCGACGCCGCCTGCCGGCCGCGCTACCGCGAGGCGCTGCAGGCGTACCTGCGCTCGCGGGCGGGCGACCTCTGCGAGGACTGCAGGAAGCGGGTGGAGACGAACCCCATCCGCGTGCTGGACTGCAAGAACCCCGGGTGCCAGGAGGTGGCCGCGGGCGCTCCGAGGATGGAGCAGTTCCTCTGCGACGCCTGCCGGGCCCACTTCGCGGGGGTGCAGGAATCGCTCGGGCGGCTGGGGGTGAAGTTCGTCGTCGATCCCAAGCTGGTGCGCGGGCTCGACTACTACGCGCGCACCACCTACGAGGCCATCGCCACCTCGGGCCTGGGGGCCCAGAGCACGGTGGCCGGCGGCGGCCGCTACGACGGGCTGGTGAAGGAGCTGGGCGGCCCCGACGTGCCCGGGATCGGGTTCGCCGCGGGCGTCGAGCGGATGGCGCTGCTCCTCGCACAGATGGGCAAGGAGCGCACCACCCCGCCGCTGCTCTTCATCGCCCCGTTGGGCGACGCCGAGGCGGCCCGCGCCGACGAGCTCGCCCAGCAGCTCCGCTCCGCCGGCCTCCCGGTCGAGGTGAGCTTCCGCAAGGCCAACCCGGGCAACCAGCTCAAGCGCGCCGACTCCTTGGGCGCCCGCTTCGCCCTGGTCCTCGGCGACGCCGAGCTCCAATCCGGCCGCGCCAGACTGAAAGAGCTGAAGACCGGCACCCAGCACGAGGTGTCGCTCTCCTCCTTGGCCGCCGACCTGACCCGCCTCCGCTGATCGTCGGAATTCGGGGACACAATACGCAACCCACCATGCCAACTCGCCCGGATTGGCACGGGGAGTTGCGTTATGTGTCCCCGATCTCCGACTGGAGGAGGATCAGGACTTGCGGCTGGTTTCGCGGAGGCGGTGGGTGAGGACTTTCATCACGCCCATGGCGATCTCGGGGCGTTCGCCGAGGATGTCGCGGAAGTCGTCGCGGCCGATCTTGAGGAGGACGGCGTCCTCCACGGCGGTGACGCTGGCCGAGCGGGGCTCGGAGTCGAGAACGGCCATCTCCCCGAAGACGTCGCGCACGCCCAGGCGGACCAGCTCCCGGCTGCCCTGGTGGACCTTCACCTTGCCTTCCACGATCAGGTAGAGCGAGTCGCCCGGGTCGCCCTGGGCGAAGACCTGGTCGCCCGAGGCCAGCGGCTGCTCCTCGGCGATCTCCGCGATCTGCGCCAGCTCCTCGGAGGGCAGGGCGCGGAAGAGATCGATGGACTTGAGGAAGAGCACCTTCTCCACGGTGGAGATCATGCCGACGCCCTCGGCGCGGCGCGGGCGAGCAGGGCGCGCGCCGCCCGGCTCACCGAGGCGGCGGGATCGGCGATGAGCTGTCCCAGGAGCCGCGGCGCCTCGGCGGGCGCGGCCCGGGCCACCGCGTAGGCGGCGGCCTCGCGCAGGGGAGCCGAAGGCGAGTGCAGCGCCGCCTGCAGCGGCGGAAGGAGCGGGGCGAGCGGGACCGCGCCGTCCAGCGCCCAGCGCGCGGAGCAGGCGCCCGTCCACAGCCCGCACTCGCCGGCGATCAGCGCCGCTGCCAGCTCCACGGGCGGGCGCGCGTCGGGAAGGACCTGGTCCCCGCGCCGCTTGGTCTCGTCCAGCGCCGCCATCAACAGTCGCCTCCAGGGCTCGGGCAAGGTGTTGTCCAGCACCTCGATGGCATTGGCCCGCGCCGCGGGCGACTCGGAGCGCAGGTTCTCCGCCACCACGTCCAGCCGCACCTGGGGCAACAGCACTTCCAGCAGCACCAGCGCTTGCAGCAGGCGGGCGTCCCGCTCCTCCAGGAGCGCCACGGCCAGGAGTTCCGCCGGGGTCCGGGGAGCGCGCCCGGCGACGCCGAAGGCCAGCTTCTTGAACACCGCCAGGGCCGCGCGCGCCCCGGCCAGCTCGGCGTGCACCGCCCGCTCCACCCGACCGGCCTCGATGCGCAGGCCGCGCTGCCGGCGGGCCAGCCGGGAGAGCGCCCGGGCCGCCGCCTTGCGCACCGCCGCCTCCCGGGAGGTGAGCGCGCCCAGGAGCGCCTCCGCCGCTTCCCGGGTGCCCAGCCGCTGCAGGACCAGGGCGATGCCGCGCCGGCAATCGACGTGCGAGGCCTCGTCCAGGAGGATGGAGCCGAGCTGCCCCTCGATCCCTGGGCCGAACTGGGCCAGCGCTGAAGCCGCCTCCAGGGCCGTCTCCCGCTTCTGGAACTGCTCGACCAAGGCGCCGATCAGCTCCGGCGCGCGCAGCTTTCCCGCCGCCGCGATCGCCCGCCGCCGCACGCCCAGGTCCGGGTCGCGCAGGAAGGCGAGCAGAGGGCGGAAGAAGCCGCTCACCCCGATGTTCCCCAGGGCGTCCGCGGCCGCCGCCCGATCGCGCGGGTCTTCCGCCGCCAGCAGTTGCTTGAGCGGCTCCGCGGCGGCCAGCACCCCGTCGATTCCCGCGTGGCGGATGAGGGCCACCGCCGCCGCGGCCCTCACCACCGACTCCGGGGCTGTGCGCGCCTCGAGGAACGGCAGCACGGTGGGCACCGCCGCCTCCTGCTCGATGGCGCAGAGCCCGCCCAGCGCCGCCGCGCGCACCTCGGGCACGGGATCGCGCAACAGGGAGCGGATCTCCTCCGCCGCCTCGGTCCGGCGCAGCGCCCCGAGCTGCTCGATGGCCGCCGCCCGCACCCTCGCGTCCCGGTGCTGGAGCAGCCCTCGCAGCTCCGGGGTGAAGTCCGGGGCCTGGGACAGCTGCTGCAAGAGGGTGAGCGCGTGCAGCACGGTGGCCGGGTCGCCGCGCAGGGCCGTGCGCAGCGCCCGCCGCGTGGCCTCGTTGGCCCCGGCCAGGCGGGACTCGGCGAGGTCCAGGTGGCGCTTCTCCAGCGACTCCACCAGGCTGCGCACGTACTCGCTGCGCGCGCGCACCAGAAGCGCCACCCAGACGCCCACCAGGAGGAGGACCGCCACGGTGAGGGGCCGGCCGCTCCCGCCGGCGTTCTTGTAGAAGAGGAGCGCCGCGCCGGCCAGCGCCACCGAGCTGGGCTTGAGCACGCCGTCGATGAAGGCCTTCGCCCGCCCGCGCACGTGCGCGGGGACCGGGACGTAGAGGAGCTGCATGGAGGCGTCGTTGATGGTGTAGCGGAAGATGGTGTCCGACCCCTTGGCCAGCGAGCTGACGAACAGCCCCGGGTTGGCCATGGCGGCGGAGGCCCCCGAGCCCAGCGCCAGCCCTACCGGCAGGGGCAGCAGCGAGGCGAGGATCCCGTGGCGCTCCAGCACCCGCCCGGTGACCCAGATCTGCACCGCCAGGGCCACCCCGCCGCAGATCCCGTAGAAGCGACCGAAGTACCCGGCCAGGTCGTTCTGCTCGAGGACGGCGGCGGCCGAGAGCTTGAACTGGAAGTCGACGATGGTCACCGCCGCGGCGCTGGTGGCCCCGATCAGGGCGACGATGGCCAGGTGCTTGTTGGAGAGGAAGGCGAGGCCGGCGCGGGAGAGCACCCGGGGCATGCGCGCCGGCCGGGAGCGGAACCGCCCCGGGGCGGCGGAGGCCAGCCGGGAGCCGGCCCGGGCGACCAGGGCGCAGACGAAGAGCTGCGCGATCATCAGGAGGAGGAGGTTCTGCGCTCCCACCACCGGCGCGTAGCGGCCGACGAGAAAGCCGAAGATCACGTTGGCCAGCGTCCCCCCGCCGCCGATCAGCCCGAAGAGCCGCTTGGCCTCCCGGGCGTGGAAGACGTCGCTGGCCAGCGTCCAGAACTGGATCACCACCAGGGAGCCCATGGCCTCCACGAAGATGTAGAGGGCGGCGTAGACCCAGACCGCGTCGGTGAGGGCGAGGGTGGCCCAGAGGGCCGCTCCCAGGGCCGCGCAGGCCAGCGCGCTGCCGGCGTTCAACAGGCCGCGCGGCACCCGGTCGGCCACGCGGGCGTAGAGCCAGGAGACGAGGACGATGGCCAGCGAGCTCCAGATGTACATCCCCGCCAGCCCGCGGGCCGGCCGGTTGGAGAGGTAGAGCGCGTCCCGCACCGACCGTCCCACCACCACCGCGCCGATGGCGTTCGCCGCATAGAGGGCCATCAGGGCGACGCGGCGCCGCTCCCCGGGACGGATGCGCAGCCCGGCCTCCAGCGCGCGCTCGAGCCTTCCTTGCATCGGCGGTCGAGAGTACACGCCGCGCGCGGGGCCGCGCCAGCTTTGGCAAGCGTGTTCGCGCCTTCGCGCGAACACGCAGCAAAGGCGTAGCCGCAGTCTCGCGCCTCCGGCGAGAGAGCGGCTAGAAGACTCCTCCCAACGCCGCATAGCAGTCGAGGATGGCCAACGGACCGCTCTCCAGCCCCCGGGCGCACCCCAGGCGGACGTCGGTGGAAAAGACCCAGCCCAGGACCACCTCGGCGCGCAGCTCGGCGCCGGCGCCCGCGTGCAGGGTGAAATCGCCCGTGCCGGGGGTGAACGCGTCGCCCACATCGCTGTACACGGCGCCGTGCAGACGCCGCAGGTAGACGGGCAGCGTCCAGGGGCCCGTTTCCACGTCGAAGATGGGGAAGCGGTACTCGGCGGTGCCCAGCACGTACTCGGTCCCATGGAAAGCGTCGTTGACGAAGCCGCGGAGGATGCGCAAGGGAGCGTTGGCCGGGTTGAGCACCACGTTCACCAGGTCGGTCTGCTGGAAGCCGCCGAGGAAGAAGTCGTGCCGGTTGGAGAGGTCGCCGCGCGCCACTCCCATCGATGCGCGCAGGGCGAGCACGTGGTGCCAGGGGATCCCGCCGCTGCTCCAGGGCATCGCTACGTACTTGGCGGCCGCCGCCGTGGCCTGCCAGAAGGAGAACTGGCTCCCCAGCGCCGGGTCGGAGAGGCGGAAGGAGATGGCGAACCGCTGCCCCTGCTCGTTGGAGATGCTGCGCACGAACCTGCGCGCGTCCGACCAGGACCAGGTGGCGGTGGCTGCCGCCAGCCACCCTGGCGAGGTGGGGACATTCTGCGGGTTCCGATCCACCGACAGGTTCTCCAGCTGGTAGGTGAGGTCGATCTGTTGCGACTGCTCGATCCGGGAGAAGGGGAACGAGGCCGTGATCGACCCGCCGATGGAGCGCTCGTAGTAGAAGCCCGGCGCGTCCAGCCCGCCCGCCGCTTGCGGGGCGTTCAGGTCGCGGGACAGGTCGAGCGTCAGGTCCGGGTAGAAGGAGTGGTTCAGGTAGGCGAGGTCGAAGCCCGGCTCCTTTCCGGTGATGCTCCACCAGGCAGCCGCTGTGTATTCGTGGCGGTCCACCGCGTCGAAGCCCGCGGTGATCGCCCCTACCGTGGTTCCATAGCCGTCCGCCGCCGCGTAAGGCAGCCAGAAGTGCGGCCGCAGCGTCTCCCAGGGGGAATAGGGATGCGCCGGGTAGACCTCGGGCGGGGGCAGCGCGGTCACCGCCGGGCGCTGCTCCGCCTGTTCAGGCTGATCGCCGGCCAGCCGCCAGGAGGCGGGCTCGAGCGGGAGGCGCCCCAGGTCGTATCCACGCACCCCGTAGGTGACCAGGGCGAGCTGGGTGCCGTCCGGGGAGGGCTCGGGCTCGAAGGCGCCCAGCACGACGTTGGTCACCTGCCGCAGATCGCCGGGGCGCCAGGCGTAGACGTCGTAGACGCCGGTGCGGTCGCTGGTGAAGAGCAGCCATTCGCCGTCCGGCGTCCAGGCCGGGTCCCGGTCGAGCGCGCGATCGTGGGTGACGTCGCTCACCTCGCGGGTGGCCCGATCCACGATGCGCAGGTCCCAGGCGCCGTCGCGGTGGTGGAGGAAGGCCACCCGCTTGCCGTCCGGAGAAACCCGCGGGCTGTCCACCGGCTCGCCCGATGGGTCCTCGAAGAGCGATCGGGGCCCGTCGGGTCCCAGCTCCGCGATGGCCGTCCTTCCCCCCGGCCGCCGCCAGACGAAGACGATGGTCCCGTCCCGGCCCACGTCCGGGGCGTGGGTGCGCTGTCCGCGGGTGAGCCGCCTCTCCTGCCCCGTCGCCGGGTCCCAGGAGCGCAGGTCCTGGAGCACCTCGAACTCCTGGTAGACCTCCGCGCGGGAGAAGATCACCCGCCCGTCCGGGGCGACGGAGAGCGTCGAGTCCCCCGAGCCGTCCGCCCAGAGGTTGACCACGTGGCGGTCGCCCGGCCGCACCGGCTCGGCCATCGGCTGCACGGGGCCGCAGCAGGGGCCGGGCGCAAGCGCGCGCACCTCGGGCAGCCGGTCGGGCCCCACGTTCGTGTAGTAGAGCGTGCGCCCGTCCGGGCTCCAGCGCGGGGTGCGGGTCCATTCCCCCAGGCCGGTGAGCGGCTCCACCGCCGTCTCGCCTTCGGCGCGGATGCGCGCCTGCGCCTCCTCGGCCCGGCGGCGCTCCGCCGCGGCGTACTGGTCGTAGAGCTGCAGGTAGCTCTCCCCCAGCACCCGCTCTGCGCTGAGGTTGAGGGCGAAGGGGACGATGCGCGAGCCGAAGTCGTGCGAGAGATCGCGCAGCGCCCCCAGCCCGTACTGCTGGTTGACGAAGTAGAGGAAGCGCGAGCCGACCGTGTACTGGCCGAAGCCCCGCGGCCACTTCAGGGGCAGGTTGGAGAGCGTATCGATGTCGGACAGCGTTCCCGCCAGCGCCTGGGCCCGGGTCATCATCTCCTCCCCCGAGGCGCGCAGCCGGCCCGCGGCGCTCACCTCGCTCTCGGCGAAGACGGCCATCCCCTCGATGAACCAGGTGGGCTGCCCGCCGTTGGGGATCCAGATCTTGCCGAACACGGTGTTGATCCCCTCGGGGAGGCCGAGCACGGTGTCGAGGTGCAGGATGTGGGTGTACTCGTGGGCGATCAGCTCGTACACGTTCTCGTCGAAGTCGGCGAGCGTGCTGCGCGAGTCCGGCGGCGGCGCGTAGGCGTGGATCAGGTTGTAGAGCAGCGGGCTGGCGTTCCCGTTGGCGAAGTCGGTGTCGTCCTGCACCACGATCTGCGTCTGCCCGGAGGGAAGGTGCTCGAGCAGCGGGGCCAGCCGCTCGTGGGCCAGCTCGGCGGCCCGGGCCACCCGTTGCGCGAATCGGTAAGTCCCCTGGTGGTAGTGCACCTGGAAGTGCGGAGTCTCCAGCGTCTCCCAGGCGAAGCGGGGATCCAGCGCCAGCGCCGGAAGGGCCGCGAGCAGGAGGAGGGCGGAGAGCCGCATCAGGCGGTGCGCAGCGTCCCGGAGGCGCGCCGCTTGGGGAGGCGGGCGAGGAACTTCTCCAGCCGCAGGGTGATCAGCTCCGGGTGCTCGATGGTGGCCACGTGCGTCCCGCCCGGCACCGAGAGCAGCTCCGACCCGGGGATGCGGGCGTGCATCTCCTCGCTCAGCCGGTAGGGGGTGAAGGTGTCGTCGGTCCCCGCCACGATCAGCGTGGGCACGTCCACCTGCGGCAGGTGGTCGAGCGCGGTGTGCTCGCTGGCATGGCTGAGCATGCCGAGGAAGAGGCGGGGGTCCATCCCGGCCAGGTGGCGGAAGTAGGGGAGGAAGTCGTCGCGACGCACCAGCCTGCCGTTCACCTCCAGGTGGGTGGCCAGCTGGTAGGCCAGCTCCCCTCCCGAGAGCAGCCGCCAGATCAGCCCCATCGCCTGCGGATACTTCCCCGCCGCGCCGATCAGCGAGGGGAGGAGGATCTTCATCGCCTTGTTGTCGTGGAAGGTGTCCAGCGGCAGCCCGTAGGAGCCGCAGATCAGCACCAGGGCCAGCACCTCGGAGGGATGGCGCCGGTGGTGCTCCAGCGCCACCTGCACGCCCATCGAGTGCCCCAGCAGCACCGCCCGGCGGGTGGAGGTCGCGCGCAGCACCGCCTGCAGGTCGGAGGAGATGTCGTCGAAGGTGACCCGGGCCGGATCGGAGGGGTTGCCGCTGCGCCCGTGCCCCCGCAGGTGCCAGCGGACGATGCGGTGCTTTCCGGCAAAGTCGCGCACCAGGTACTTCCAGGCGAATCCGTCGCATCCGATCCCGTCGCAGCAGACCAGGACGGGCGAGCCGTCGCCCACCGCCGTCCAGTGGATGCGCGTGCCGTCGGGCGCGTCCGCGAATCCCGACTCCGCCTCCTGCGGCCCGGTCTCCATGAACGAATGGTAGCGCAGGTTCGCGCTGGAAGCCCGGCGGTGGGGGCATTACTATCGCGCCGGATGCACGACCACCATCACGGGCAGGAGCACGCGCATCCGGCCGGTCTCCAGCGAGCCGGGGAGCAGCGGCGGCTGGTGTTCGCCCTCCTGGTGGCCGTCGCTGCCATGGTGGCGGAAGCGGTGGGCGGCTGGGCGGCGAACAGCCTCGCCCTCCTCTCGGATGCCGGGCACATGCTGGCGGACGCGGGGGCCATCGGCCTCTCGCTCTTCGCCCTGCGCGTGGGCGCCCGCCCGGCCGATGCCCGGCGCACCTACGGGTACCAGCGCCTGGAGATCCTCGCCGCGCTGGTGAACGGGGCCTTCCTCCTCGCCATCGCCGTGGGGATCGCCATCGAGGGCGTCCACCGTCTCCGCCACCCCGAGCCCGTGCACGTGCAGACGGTGGCGCTGCTCGCCTCGCTGGGGATCGTCCTCAATGCCGCGGGGATGTGGATCACGCACGGCGGATCGCACTCCAGCATGAACCTGCGCTCCACCTTCCTCCACCTCGCCGGCGACCTGCTCAACTCGGTGGGGGTGCTGGTCTCCGCCGCCCTGATCGCCTGGACGGGACAGCTCGCGGCCGACCCGATCATCAGCTTCCTCATCGCCGGCACCATCGTCTGGAGCGCCATCCGCCTCTGCCGGGAGGCGGTGGACGTGCTCCTGGAGGGCGCTCCCGGCCACATCCCGGTGGGCGACGTCTCCCGGGCGCTGGCGCAAGTTCCCGGGATCTCCGCGGTGCACGACCTGCACGTCTGGACCATCACCAGCGGGCTGGTGGCGCTCTCCTGCCACATCGTGGTCACCTGCGACTCGCCCGGCTGCCGCAGCCACGACGAGATCCTCACCGACGCCAAGGCGCTCCTGCGCGAGCGCTTCGCCATCGAGCACACCACCATCCAGTTCGAGAGCGAGCAGTACAGGCACGAGGAGGTAGTGCATTAACCCGGTCCAGGTGGCGTGGGCGCGGCGGCCGGCCAAGGCGGTGGCGCGCCTCGGCGGGCAGGAGCTGCTGGTGATGAGCATGCGCGAGCTGCTCGCGGCAGCGGCCCGCGAGTCGCTCCCGCTGGTGGCCCTGGCCGCCCCGGCGCCCGCCGCCATCGCCGGCTTCGCCCGCGCCGCCCGGGACGCCGAGGCGCCGCTCTTGCTCATGCGCCCCTCCGGCGCCGACGAGAAGGGGCCCGAGGAGGCGCGGGAGGACGGGGCGTTCGCCGACGCGGCCTTCCGCGCCGCCGGCGACCTGCGCTTCTTCGGCCCGGTCGCCCTGCTCAAGGATCCGCCCAGGGCGGGGAGCGCGCTCCCCGATCCCCAGCGGGTGCAGGCGGAGATCGACGCGGGCTTCACCGGCGTCTCCCTCTCCGCCGCCGACACGCAGCAGGACGCGCGCAACGCGGCCCTCACCGCCAGCGCGGTCTGCCAGATGGAGCTGGGGCTGGAGATCGTTCCTTTGGGAGGCGCAAAGGCCGCCGCGGAGCTGGCCCGCCAGCTTCGCTCCCGCGGCGCGCCGCCCAGCGCGGTGCGCATCACCGGGATGGAGGAGGAGGCCGAAGGGCTGGCCGCCGAGCTGGGAGGGACGGCTCTCTCCTCGGCCACCGAGTCGCTGGCGCCCGACCTGGCCCGCAAGGGAGTCCGCCAGCTCACTGCCTCGGGCCCCTTCCTCCGTGCCCTGCGGCGGGCGGCGCCGCCGGCCGTCTGGGACGCGCTCCAGGCCTGGGCCGACGAGAAGGGCGCCACCCTCGAGCAGTCGGCCGCGCACCACCAGCGCCTCTTGCGCGGCCTCGACCCCGCGGTCCAGGAGCGGCTGGAGGCGCTCTGCTGCTACGAGGCGCTCGACCTCTACCGCAAGGCCGGGGTGCGCGGCACCTCCCGCAAGCTGATCGCCGCGGTGGCGGCGCTGCACGAAGGAGAGGGTTGAGGATCGTCGGGGGCGAGGCCCGGGGGCGTCCGCTGCGCGCGGTCCCCGGCCGCGGCACCCGCCCCACGGCGGACCGGGTGCGGCAGAGCCTCTTCGACCTGCTGGGCCAGCGGATGGACGGGCTGCGGGTGCTCGATCTCTTCGCCGGCACCGGCGCGCTGGCGCTGGAGGCGCTCTCCCGGGGAGCGGCGCACGCGGTGCTGGTGGAGAGCGACCCGCGGGCCTGCGCGGTGATCGAGCAGAACCTGGCCACCCTGGGATACGGGGATCGGGCCCGGCTGCTTCGCGCCGGGCTGCCGGACGCCTTGGGGCGCCTGCGCGGCAGCCGCTTCGACCTGGTGTTCTCCGATCCGCCCTACGCCCTGCGCGCGGCGCAGTCGACGCTCGATTCGCTGGCCGCCAACGGGCTGCTCGAGCCTGGCGCCCGGGTGGTGCTGGAGATGGATCGCCGGGAGCCGGCCCCGGTGCCGCCCCCGCCCCTCGCCGCCGGGGGCGAGCGGCGCTACGGCGACACCCGCCTGCTCATCCTC
>Ga0335085_10008031_pt1 | contig 16184 bp, 10 predicted proteins | sample Lox_Sample_45_FD_206712 | JGI IMG/M metagenome (GOLD analysis project Ga0335085, IMG submission 206712) | Soil microbial communities from Loxahatchee National Wildlife Refuge, Florida, United States - Lox_Sample_4.5 | ecosystem: Environmental > Terrestrial > Soil > Wetlands | place: USA...
CGCCGCCCCCGATACGAGGAAATAGGAGCCGGGAAAGCGCGCGCGAAGTTTGTCGCCCGTCCAGCCGCCGAGGAAGGTGCCGGCCAGTCCCGCCACGACGACGATCGCACCGAAGGTGCTGATCGGCCTTCCGCCGGTGCCCGGACGGCCCTGCAGATAATAGGGCATCCAGAACGCCATGCCGCCGATGGCGAAGGTCATGGCCGCCATGCCGAGAGTGCAGAGCACATAGGAAGGCGTGCGCAGGAGCAGCCGGTAGTCGCGCCAGCGGACGGGAGCCGCAGGCGCGGGCTGCGCGAGGTCCGTCTGCCCGCGCCGCGGCTCGCGCATGAAGAAGCTCCACGCGCCCAGCACCAGGCCGGGCAGCACCACGAGGTAGAACGCCCAGCGCCAACTTTCGGGGCGGAAGCCCAGGGCGCGCGCCCCCCAGGGTCCAAGATCCGACTTGGCCACGAGTTCGCCGAGGACGTAGCCCAGCGCAGTGCCCACGGGAATCGCCATATAGAACCAGGCGAGAACCTGCCCGCGGACTCTCACGGGGTAGAAATCAGAAAGGAGGGCTGGCGCCACCGGTCCGTAGGCGGCCTCGCCAATGCCAACGCAGCAGCGCGTCAGGAGCAGTATCAGGAACGTGGCGGCGAGGCCGGAGGCGCCGCTCGCCAGGCTCCAGAGCACCACGCCGATGCCGATCAACGCCCAGCGTGACCGGCGTTCCGCCAGCCGCCCGAACACAGGCGCGCCGATCATGTAGACCACCATGAACGCCATGCCGAGGATGCCGATCAGCGCATTCTCCGGTTTGAAGCCGAGGTGCCGCTGGGCCGACTCGATGATGGCCGCGAGCGCGGTGCCGCTCCGGGCCGCATCCCCGCCGGATCCGAAGAAGGAATCCCGCAGCCACGGCACGACCGCCGCGAGCACGTTGCGGTCGATGTAGTTGAACAGGTTGATCAGCAGCAGCAGCGCGAGCGCGCCGCGGGCGGCGGGGTACGGCCGGTCGCGGTCAGGCGCAGGGTCGCTCGGGCGCAATGCGGCGGACATCATGGGGGGCTCGGAGGGCGCGCTTTCAGAACGTGGCTCCGTCAACAGAGCGTGGAAAGGCAAAACGCAGCGGCGAGCGCACGCCTCCAGGGGAGGGCTTGCCTGAACCGATCAGCGCGGAAAGCCCGGCTCGCCCGGCTTGGGGTCAGTGGCGATGAGCAGGGAGAGCAGCGCAAGGACGATGACGCATTCGATCATGGGTGGATGAGCTTCATTCCTTCATGCGCAATCCTGCCTCCCAAATGGATCACCCTGGCCACGAATTCCCCGCGTAGCGCCTGCCGCTGCCGGGGGCGCGCGCTCTGGGTTGCTGCGGTCAGACCAGCCAGGGGTGCGAGCACCGCGACGCGGGGGGCGGTAGCGCGAAAGGCAGAGGCAACCAGGTGAGCTGAGTCCATGCTCACTCCTGCTGGTCAGGACAATCGAGCGCGCGGTTTCCACTATTGTCGCCGGCAGGAATTTCCTGGTTGGGCGAGTGCGCGGCGGGCCGCATTCGTTGAAGTCGGGCGCGGCAGCGAAATCCTTGGCGAAGGTTCTCTCTTTGCTACGGCCCGGCCGGCATGAATGCGATGCCGCCGGAGACCAACACCACGAGGAATGTGACCACCGCGAGGGCAGCGGCCCCGCCGAGCACGGCGGCGCCGGTGCGCACCGGATCCACCCGCTTCACCCGAAGGCTTGTCATGTCCTGGAATTTCGCCCGCACCTCACCTCCCTTATGCGCCTTTTTCCCGATTAGCGCATCAAGCTCGATGGCCGTAATCCGAAAAACAAGTTCTTCTCCGCTTTTGAGTTGCACCTGCACATCGTCCCCGACCCTGACCGTCAAGGCTTGGCCCGGCTGTCCGGGAGCAGGCAGCGGCGCGCTGCGCAGGGTGGTGCAGCCGGAAAGCAGAACGCTGGCTCCGGTCAGCATCGCGACGATCCAGCAGAAGCCGGATCTGCAGGAAGCGCGGGCGAACGGGTTTGGGAAGTTCGTGGTGTCACGCTTCATGTACGGCGATTGGGGTTGGTGGTGTGAGATTCCGCGGGAGGAGACGGGCCGAATGGGGTTCGAGGGATCGCGAGCGGCCGCGCTGGAACCGCGCATGCGCTTCGAAAGCGAAGTTGTCGAGCACCTCGGCATCCAGCGGATCACCGTTCACGGGCAGGGTGAGCGCGAGCAGGCCCTCCCGTTCCGCGACATGGAAGAGCTGCGCCTCGGAGATCTTGTTCGGCATGCATTCCAGCGGCCCCACGCTGACCACGGCATCAATCCGACCGCGGCGCCATTCCTCGAGCGGACCACCCACCGTGAGCACGGCTTCGCCGTGCAGGTCGGTTCGCAAGTAGGGTTCCACCACTTCCAGCGCTTCCTTCACGGTGGGACGCGCGGGCCACTCCAGCGCCCGCGCCATGCTTCCATAGGTGAGATCCTGGATGCGCTGTTGCACGGTGCTGCCAATGCGGTCGCCCCAGCGGAGGACCTTGGCCTCGCGCCGGTTCATCAAGTCGGCGTACTCGAGCCATTCGTTGAGCGGGGCCAGACGCGTGCGCAGGCCGCGCGCCTCGAGCTGGTCGATCAGGGAATTGTTGGCGAACGCCTCGCAACGCACGTAAACCTCGCCCACCACCTGCACGGTGGGCATTGGCTTGGCGGTACGGATCGCGCGGAAGTCTGCAGCGGCCTCCGCCAGCAGCCGGTTGAATCCGAACAGCCGTCCCGTCGTCACCTGCCAGAGGGCCGCCGGCAGCGAAAGGTGGCCGCTCGCGGCCGCCTCGACACAGGACAGGAATCGATCGAAGTGCCGGTCAAAGATCCGCTGCGCGATCCCCGGCTCGACCTCGGCGGGCCGCACATCGTGCAGCGCCGCCAGCAGCAGGTCGGACGCCATCAGCGTGGCGAAAGCCAGAGCGGCGAATCCGCCCGGCAGGTCATCGAAATAGCCGGTGTCCACGGGTGACCAAATGCGCACGCGATCCTGCCAGCCCAGACGCTCGAGGGTGATTTGGTTGAGCAGGTTGTAGGTGCCCTCGCGGCAGGGGCCGTGCGTGGTCGTCATGAGTAGCGCAAAACGGCGTTCAGAGCCGGGTTCGCGCTCAAGGCGCCTGAGCAGATTGCCGAGCGTGAGACACATGGGCAGGCACTCCTTGCCGGAGGTGTGCCGCCGGCCCAGGCGCAGCGATTCGGCATCGGGCATCGGCAGGTTCTCGGCCGGGACGCCAGCGCCGCGGAAACAGGCGGCGATGGCGGCCGAGCCTGGACCCATCCACGGGATCAGGAGCGTCTCGCCACGGCGGCGGATGTCCGTGACCAATGCGGGGCGCGACGCAACGCGGGCGAAATCGCGAGGCGAGTCCGCGGCTTTCGCAGGTAGCGCCGGCCTGAGCTCGGCGCCACGCCCAGCCTCCACGGGGTGGCAGCCTTCGCCTGGGCGGCCGCACCCACGGGAGGCGCATGTCGCCCCCGCCTCGCAGGTTGTTCGATCTTGCGCAACGCAGTGCAGGAAGGCTTCGACGCGGGTCTTGGTGCCAGCGTCGCCGGCGTGTCCGTCGGTCTCGATGATGGCGAAGGGCTTGCCCTCCATGATGTAGGTGTAGAAATGGAGGTTGAAGCTGTCCGGACCGCACGAGTAGTTGCTGCAGTAGAGGCTGTAGATGCCGGGCGTGCGGCGGATCTGGTGCGCAGCGCGCAAGATGCGCTGGCCGTGGCTCCAATACATGTCTTTGAACGAGGCAATGTGCGCGTCGACCGGATAGCAGTCCACCGGGACGCCGATGGCGCCCTGCTCGCGGAGAATGGCGGGCACGTTGGAGTTCAGGACGGTGTTGTAGATGGTATATGGCCGGCCGAGCACGACGACGGGCGTGATGCCGTGCGCGGCGCAGAAATCCAGCGCCCGCCGCCCGAGGTCGACGCACCCCTGGTCAAAGCGCGCCTGGGCCGCGACGGCCCGACGATGCGCGCCCCGCCAGTCGCGGCCGGTGTCGCCAAGCTGTAGGGCGAGCTCCCGACAACCGGCGAGGAACTCCATCGATTCGAGGTTCCCTGCGCCCACATCGATCACCGGGGACAGGACGCGGGGCGAAGTGCCTTCCGCCAGATCCCAGCGCAGAATGTCGGGGCAGGCCTGGACGATCGGGCAGGTGACGGCGTACGGCTCGCCGTTGACGTGCGGCAGGCTGCGGATCATCGGGAGGAAGAGGTGGTCCGCCCCCGTTTCGGCCATGCGGCTGACCAGCCCATGGAATTGTTGCATGGGCGCGCAGAAGGGCACGTTGCATTCCTGGATGCCACGTTTGAGCGCGGCGTGATCGCAGCCGTCGACCAGGCGCAGAGCGAAACCGAGATCATGGAGAAAACTGGCAAAGAAAGGAAAGAGACCCTTGAGCATGAACTCGTCGCTGACCGCGATTGTCCGGGGAGCGGCGGCGGCTGGCTCCGTCGGCTGTGCGGCGAAGCCGGCGACCAGCTGCTTGACCAATTCCTCGCGCTCGCGAAAGGGGTCCGGGGCCAGGTCCGGCAATTTCTTCTTGCGCGTGCCTTTGTCGTAGAGGGCGCAACCCCCGCCCCAGGTGAAGGTCTGGCGGCGATCGCCCACCAGGGTCTGCAGGCGATCGATCCGGCAGCAGTTGCCGGCTCCTCCGCAGCCGCAGGTGGCCTTGCAGACGAAGGTGTCTTTCGCTCCAACCCGGGAGGTGAGGAAGCGTCGCAGGTCCAGCGCGGCCCGTCCGTCCCAGGACACTTCGCGATGAGCGAGCAAGGCGATTCCGAATGCGCCCACCGTGCCCGGATTCGGCGGGATGATCACGTCGCTGGCGGTCTGCCGCGCGACGGCGGCCGCGAGCGCGTCCGACGAGAAGGGCATGCCCTGGCAGAAGATGACCTTGCCGACGGAGCGGTTGCCTTTCACGCGGTGCAGGTAGTTCTGGATGATCGAGTCGTAGAGCCCGGCGATGATGGCCGGCGGTTCGACGCCGGCGGCCACGGCCGCATCGATGATCTCCGCCATGAACACGGAGCAGTGCTGACCGAGCGACACGCCTTCGCGGGCCGCAAGCGCCTCCTCGCCAAGGTGCACCACATCGCGGATGCCCGCGAACTTCCGGCCCTGCTCCTCGATGAACGAGCCGGTGCCGGCGCTGCACGCTTCGTTCATCGCGCAGTCGACCACCCGGCCGCCGGCGAGGCGGGCGTATTTCGCGTCCTGACCGCCGATTTCGAAAATGGTGTCGACCCGCGGATCGTAATGGACCGCACCCGCGGCATGGGCGGCGATCTCGTTCAGCACATACACCCGCTCTTTGCCGTAGCAGGTGGTCAGGAGCGAGCCGACGATTTCGCGGCCGCTGCCCGTGACGCCCACCGCCAACACGGGGGATTCTCCCGCGGCACCGCGAAGAAACTGCGCCAGCAGCGCCTGGGCGGCGTCGACCGGATTGCCGAGCGTTTCGCGATAGCCCTCCCACCGGAGGTCACGCGTGCCGGCGTCGATGGCCACGGCCTTTGAGCCGGTGGAGCCGATGTCGAAGCCGAGGATCAGTTCGCCGCGCTGCGCATCGGGCGGTGCGGGCGGCGGTCGCGGGAGGCGGTGCACCTTGTCCAGCGAAGCCGAAAGCGGCGGCACGCGCTCCAGCGAGGTTTCACGGCGCGGGAGAATCAGATCATCGTAAGCGGGCAGACGGGCGGGACCCTGTTCCGCCGCGACCAAGGCACAACCGCGGGCCTCGAACAACAGGGCGTCGTCCTCCGCCAGCGGCAGCAACTCCATGCCATGGCGGGCAAGGAAGGCGCCGACGGTGCGTTGCACCCGGCGGGACCGGCTGACGCCACCAATCAATACGACGCGGGCGGGCGAGAGCTTGGGCTTGAGCAGCACCAGGACGTTTTCGCACACGGCATCGAACAATCCGGCGAGGATGCGCGCGCGATCCTCGCCCCTGTTGGCCAGGTGCGTCATGTCGCTCTTGAGGATGACGGGGCAGCGGCCCGAGAGGAGGGCGGCGCCGTCAGTCGCGGCCGTGAGTTCGCTGGCGGCCTCGATCGTGAGCGAGAAACGCTCCACCAGCTGGCGGAGAAAATTGCCGGTGCCCTGCGAGCATCGGTTGTTCTCGCGGAAGACCTCCTGGCCGCTGGCGCGCAGCTCGAGGACCGAGAAGCCGTGGCTGCCGATGGAAACGATCGTGGCGGGTCGGTCGCCCAGCAGGAAGCGGCCGGCGCGGGCCTGGGCCTGTTGGACGGGCACGCGTGGCAGATCGATCTGTTGGCTGAGCCGGCCGCTGACCGCAGCCGCCTCCACGGTCATCCAATCCCACTCGCGCAACAGCCGGAGCAGCGTGGGCCCCGGCTCCTTATGGTGCTCGACAATCTGGTGGCGGCCCCAGCGCCGGGCGTCGCCGTCCTGCAGAAGCTCGACGAGCTTGATGGTCTCGGCGCCGACATCGATGCCGAGGTAGCGTGCCGGACCGGCGACAGCAGTCCGCGGTTCAGGGCCGGGTCGATGGGGCAGAAGATCGATCATGGGACCGTCCTTGGGTCGGTTTTGGGGCAGGCCCGGAGTCTATCCGACGCCGCGGAGTTTCCGTTAATTGATAAATCAGATACCCGCAATTGAACCGGCCAATGGCGGGGCGGCTGGTGGCGCCCGTTGTGACGCGAAGGAGGAGGTTGGATCAATTCTCACGGCTATCCATGCGCACGGGCTGACCGGGTCGAACGGGCTTCACCCTTTCATGCGAGATCCGGCGGAGAAAAGGATCAGGCCCCGCGCGATGATTGAACCAGGCGGCGACCAGGGTCGTTGCGGCCAGGCTCGCCAACAGGGCGGAGAGGCGGGCGGCAAGGGGCGTAGACAGCTTGGTGAGCTGAACCGGGTTGATGCGCTTGGCGCAGGGCGCTTGTCGTGCAGGCGCCGCTTCTTTCTCGGCCGATGCACTCTGCTGGCCAGCAGAGCAGCCCTACGTACCAATCAGGGTCCGCCAATCGCATCCATGAGCCCTGGGGCCACTGGATGTACCTGACTGAGGTCATGCTCGCTCCTGTCGATAATGACAGGCGAGCACATGGTGTCCGCCAGCGATGGCCGCCAAGAATCTCCTGGCCGGGCAAGGGGCAGGAAGCGATTCGCGGAGCCGGCGTGGGCCGGGCTGGGCTCTACGCCAAGCCGCAGCAGCTCGGTTGCGCAGGGGCCCTTAAACAGGTCTCTGTGCAACCGAGGCTGCGCACTGAATCTCGGCAAACAGGGCGATCGATGCGCCTATTTGGTGCGAATGCCGGCGGCGCCTACCGGATGAGCAATTCGGCCGCAAGGGCGGCATGATCCGACGCCCACAGCGGCGGTTCCGTGCGGCCCAGGACGAGGTCGATCGGCTCGGCCTTGAGCGGGAGAATGCCCGGGCCCCGGAAGAACACGAAATCGATGCGCCGATCAAAAGGCAGGGTGGGATCAGCGAGGAATTCATCGTGGCCCCACGTCAAACCTCCGGCGGGACGGAACGGATGCAGGACCGCCCAGGTATCGAGGAAGCCCGCCATGAGGATTCTGGGGTAGGCGGTCGGATCGATCCACGGCCGGTCGCGGTGCAGGGGGTCGGAATTGAAATCGCCGACCAGCACGACCGGCAGCCAGGTTTTCGCCGGCCCGGCGATAAGCTCCTTCGCTTGCAGCACCTGAATCCACGGGGCGGTCTCCTCCTCCAGGTGCGCGCAAATGTACCGGAGGGTGTCGCCGCGGGTGGACACGTCGACCGAGCACCAGCCGCGCGTCAGCGAGATTCCGAGGCCGGGAATCTCCAGCAGGTTGGCGAAGTTGCCATGCTGCGGATTCCACGTGGTCAACTGGCCCGAAGGCAGATCGGTCCGGACCAGGATCGCTTCGCGATCCGTCTGGCGCACATCGTCAATTCCACCGGTCTCGAGATTGAACATCGGCATCTCGATGTCCCACTCGTAACCGACGGACACCACGGCGTAGTGCGCCCCGCGGGCGTTCAGCGAGTCCACGAGGATCTGGAGGTAGTCGAGAACCACGTCGGTGGCCGGCGTCGTCCCCCCCGCGACCAGATCGCCCGGCGATTGCAGCCGCAGCAGCGTCGCCTCCTCGACAGCCACGATGTCCGGCTTGCGGGCGGCGATCTGGTCCGCCACGGCCTGCAGGCGAACGGGCGGCTGGGAGGCGAGCAGCTCGTAGTAGGTTCCGGTCACCGCCGTGACCAGATTCATCAAGTAGTTCGGGTCGGTCGGATCGAGCGCCGTGATGCTCTCGGTGCCGGTGCCGATGTACAGGTTGACGGTCATCGTCTTGAGGGTGTGTGGGCCGACGGCATACCGGTCACCGGCTTGGGCCGGCAGAACTGACGCCAGCAGGGTGATCAACAGCAGGAGGCATGCGGCCGGGACCAAAGCGCCCGAACGGCCGCGCAATGACCAAAGCCATGCGGAAGGGCGCATGGTGGCAGGGGACTTCTGGGGATTCATGGTTGGCTGTCCTTTCGTGGCGGGGATTCGTACCGCCGCCGCCAGTCCCGTCACCGGCCGGCCGCGGCGGAAGGAGTTGTGCCCACTCAGGTGGGCGTAAATTGCAGGGAGGGCCGGCTGCCAGCCGGCGGGGGCAATGCGGGGACGCATGCGATCATGGCGGGGCGGAGGTAGAAGGGCATGGGGGAAAGTTTCCCCCAGGCACCGGGAAGCTGGACGGAGACCGGCCTGCGGCGCGGTACGCGTGGAGGCTAGCCGAATTCCGACCGGGTCCGCAAATCGATAAATCAGCCGCCAGCCGCGGGGCCGGCCAACGGGGCGTGGATTCACCGGGGGCATCTCGATGGCTTGATCAAAGCGTCCGGGTTTCGCGGCATCACCCCGGCTGGGGTGCGTGGGATCGGGGGTTCCCCGGCGGGCGAATGATTCGTCGCGCTCAGAAATGAGTCCCGGGCGGAAAGAGCGGCCCGGTGCCCAGGGGATGCGCCGCGGCGGCGGCCAACCCCGCAATGGCGCCGACGATGACGACCCCGAGCAAGACGGTCTTGGTGGTGTCGAGGCGCTTGACCTCAATCCCGGCGATCTCGGCCACCGGTACGCGCCGGGAGGCGCCGACGAGCGCCGCGGGTTCGACGGCGGTGACCGCGAACGCCACGTGGGAGCCGTCGCGCAGGGTGCAGGCGACCTTGTCGCCCGCCTTCACGAGGGAGGTGAGCTTGGCGAGATCCGCGCTCGCCACGGGTTGCATCGTGGTGCAGGCATTGAAGAAGGCGCAGGCGGTCAGGCCGGCCAGGCAGCACCGCAGCCGCGCGGCGAAGGCGGAGGGGGCGTGACGTGAAGTTATCATGGAGGCCTTGTGGTTTGAAATTTGTGTTGGGATGCAGGGTTGGAGTCCGAACGGGTTTGCCGTGGGCTTCGGTTCATCCGCGCGGAATCCGCCGGGGGGAGGGATCATCCGGTGCCCGTGGCCTGCTGGCCGACTGCGCGATGCCACGGACCGCGCGCCCCGGTGAAGCGTGCGGATCGTGCGCTGACCCCCGCGCCGGCGTCTTGACGTGGAGTCCGTTCAGGGATTCGAGCGGGATCACGACCTCGGCGTCGGCAGAGCCACTGGATCCGCGCAGGCTGAGGGAACGGGGATTCGGGATCATGGGGAAGAAGAGGCTGCCCGTGCGCGTCTCGCCGGGCGCGAGGGTTAGGGGCAGGGCGAGGCGCCGGCGGCTGAACTCGGCGGCGACCGCGCCCTTGTTGTTGCTGTTGATGGCCCAGACCGCGACGTAATAGACCGGCAGTGCAATCAAAGTCCCAGCGGCGATGCCGCTGGCGCTGGCGGAGAAGATGCCGACGGTGCCTACCGCTCCCACACCGGCGCCGAGTATGACGACACCGGGCCCGGCGGTGCGGACGAAGGCAACGCCGGCATCGCGGTATTTCTGCTCGAGAGTCTTGCTCTGCTTCTCCAATGCCCAGGGATCGATGCCCGGGGCCCGACTGACGCCGGCGAAATCGGTTAGCGCCGCCGAGGTGACGCCCAAAGTCTGATCGCCCTGGTTGTGGAGGGTGACCACATACTCGTCCCAAAACGCCGCCCGCTTCCACGAGCCGGGACCTTGGAAGATGATGACCGTGTTCAACACCGCCTCGACCGGCGGTTGCGCGGCAACAAGATCGAGTGGCACGGGCGGCGGCGTGTCTTGGCGTGCCATCTTGTATTTCGTGGAGACGCACCCGGACAGCACGAGCATCGAAGCGAGGAGAGCGGCTGCGCACCGGACTGCGCGAGGGGGGAGGCGAGGACGCAGGGCGGTCATGGGGGAAGTGGGTGGATTGATGGCGACGGGAGGTGGCGCGGCAGTGCGACCGGCGGCTTACGAGCAGTACGTGCGGAGGATACCCGCATTCCGGTTCGATTCGTTAATCGATAAATCTGATGTCGGCCATCGCGTGGCCCGATGTCGCGACGAACAGCGCGGGCGGCGAGCATCGACGGCATGGGCCGCAAACCGTCATGCGCAAATCCGCGCCCTTGGGATCATCCGGCGAGGGGTTGTCCGCAGAGCGCCTTCCACCCGAGGGGGCGCGTTTGCGGGCGCAGTCACCGCGCGGCCAGCTCAATCTCCGAGGGGCACGACGAGCTGGTTGTCAGGCGGGGGAAGATCAGTCCAGAGCGTGCCGATCAGTTCTCCGATCGTGTGGTACGGTTCCGGCGAGTGGGCCAACGAATCCAGTGCCGCCAATGTTTCAGCGGAGGCGTGCTCGTCGCCGGCGTAGTTGGCCATCAGCGCGTCGACCATCAACGGCTGCACGCGTTGGATCTGGTCATCCGTCAATCCAAACAGGTGTTGCAACCGAGTTTCAACCTGGCCGGGCAGCAGCGTCCGCAGCACGGCTTCGGCATGCTGCGGGAACGGCACTCCGCCGAGGTCCGCCGCGATGCTGGTCACGCGCCGGCTTTCGACGTGCAAGTGCCGGTTCGAATCGAGTTCGGCCATGCGGTAGGCGCAAGGCCACATGACCAGCGACGCGGTTTCGATATCACAGAGCGTCTCCGGCTGCGGTGCGCCGCGGGCGTCCTGCGGCCACGCCGCGTCCTGCGAATGGTAGTGTCCGGTGAAGATCACCTTCAGCCCGGCGGCAGCCAGGTGCGCGCCCACGGCGGACCAGTCGTCCACGAGGTACTCGGGGAAGATCCGCGGCTGCGCGAGGAAATGCGGATTCACCCCATGGTGCATGAAGGCGACCACTGATTTCCCGTTGGCCTGGGCCTGTTGCAGTTTATCCAATGCCCACTGCAAGGTCGGCGGCGTCAGGCGCCCGCTGACCAGCGGATGGGGGGCCCGCGCGTTGTCCTCCGACTTGACCGAATCGAGGGCCAGCAACAGCAAACCCGGCGCCGGTTCCGCCACATAGCTGAGGGAATCGGGCGCATGGTCGATCGCGGTGCCATAGCCAAAGCGGTGATAAAGCCGCCGGAAGAGCTCGGGATTCGCACTCGGAACCAGCGTCGCGCTGTCGCCGGAATACGCCGCCGCATCAGGATTATTGAGGTCGTGGTTGCCCGGCACGACATACACCGGAATGCCGGCATGCTCCAGGTGCCCGAGGTGTCGCGCCATGAACCGGTGATTCGCGATTTCACCGTCCTTCGTCAAATCACCGGAGATGATCACGAAGTCGACGCGGCGTGCGCGGATCTCCGCGAGCACGGCCTCGAGAATGGCCTCACTCAACGCGAGCAGGTTGGGATTCTCGGCGAGATATGCGTCGAAGGCACGGCCACCGGTGCCCAGGCGGGCATCGTGCAGGTGGGGGTCGGACAAGATCGCGAAACGCAGAGACATCTTGAGTCAGCGGGCGGAGGCGAAGGAAGGCCCAGCATAACGACGATGGGCTTCCCGGACCGAATAGATAAATTCGATGTCCCTCATCGGCCGAATTGATGGGGCGGACGGCCGCGGGGCGAACGAACCGCGGAAGGGCATTGCGCCCGGCGGACCGCGCCGTCACGCTGCGGCGGCGTGATGAATATTCATCACCTGGAGCTGTTCTACTACGTGGCCCGGCATGGTGGCATCAGCCGGGCCGTGCAAAAGATGCCCTACGGCATCCAGCAGCCCGCCGTCAGCGGCCAGATTCTTTTGCTCGAACAGGACTTCGGCGCCCGCCTCTTCGAGCGGAATCCGTTTCGGCTCACGCCGGAAGGGGAGGAACTCTACGCGTTTGTCCGGCCCTTCTTTGAGAACCTGGACGCCGTCGGGAGCCGGTTGCGCAAGCGCGCCGCCCCCCTGCTCCGCATCGGTGCCGCCGAGTTCGTGCTGCGCGAACACGTGCCGGCAGTGATCCAGCGCCTGCGCAAGCTTCACCCCGGCATCCGGCTGGGTTTGCGGTCCGGTTACGACTACGAGCTCGAAGCGTGGCTGCAGGAGGGACAGATTGATTTCGCGGTGACCGCCGTCGATCACCACCTGCCGGCGAACCTGCACAGCCTGCCGCTGCTCCGTCTCCCGCTGGTGTTGCTGGTACCGAAGAAGTCAAAATACAAAGCGGCCGGCGATTTCTGGGCGCAGACACCGGTGGAGGAGCCGCTGATCAGCCTGCCCGCCGTTGAGCCGGTCACCCGGCTCTTTCAGAAGGGCCTGCGGCGGCTCAAAGTCGACTGGCCGGTCTCCATCGAGGCCAGCTCCATGGATCTCATCGCTTGGTACGTCGCCAACGGTCAGGGGATTGGTGTCAGCGTGGCGTTGGTGACGATCGAACGGCGCGCGGGCATCCGCGTCCTGCCGTTGCCCGGCTTCGATCCGATCGTGATCGCCGCCTTGTGGCGGGGGAAGCCCACGCCGCTGATCACGGCGCTGCTGGAAGAGGGCCGGCGGTATGTGCGTGAGGTCTGGCCGCAGTGGCAGTGTGAGGACGCGATCCGGACGCCGCGATCCGGAGGCACCGCGTGAGTCACGCGCGGCGCCTCGGACAAGAGCAATACCATTGTTATCCGGGTGGGCGGGCCGGGCTTTCGGGCTGGTTCGGCGGAGGGGAGCCCAGCGCCTGCCGCATGCGCGCGGCATGCCGGACCGTCCGCACCCCGCCGGAATAGCCGGGCAGCAGAAAGGCGATGGCGAATTCCTCGGCGGCCGCCAGCGCCTGCAAACCCACGGCACAGTGAAACGGCACGGCCGACCATCCGACCAGCATCACCGTGAGCGTGGCGGGCAGCAGAAAGCCCAGGATTTTTGCCAGCAAGGTGTGGTAGCCCGGCACGATGTGCCAGCGAACCAAGCCGTAGACGGTCACGGCGAAACAGGCGATGATGGCGCCGACGACCCACCGCCATTCCTGCCGCATCACGTCGGGCCAGAGCAGCCACACGGCCGGCACCGCCGCGGCCACGGTGGCGTAGTCTCCGTAGCTGTCCAGCCGCCGGCCGAGATCGGAGACCACGCGCAGCCGGCGCGCGAGAAAGCCGTCGAGCGCATCCGTCAATACCATCGTGCCGAAGATGCCCCAGAACCAGGCGCGCGATCCCGTGGCGGCGGCCACGACGACCAGCACCGGAGCGCACGCCAGGCGGAGCAGGCTGAGGCCGTTGGGCAGCATGCCGATCCGGAAACGGAGACTCCGCGACGAGGACTCCGCTCCTCCCGCGACTCGTCGGTCTGCCGCGGCCGGCTCGATCAGTTTGTCGCTGTTCATCATGAGCGGGAGGAATCGGGAACCGAGGCCCTGGGCAGGGTGGGGTGATTCGCCGTCACGCTCCGGAACGCGGCGGCGCTCCCAACGATGACCGTGCGCGCCAGAGGGCGGTCAAGCGTTTTCCGCGACGCGCCGCCCGGGGCCGGAGTGGGCGGCGCAGGTGCGATCCCGCACTCGCGGGGCCGGACACCGGTGGCGGAGGCGGTACGAAGCACACCGCGAGCATAGCCGATTCCGGTGCCGAGCGGCTAATTGAAAATTGCGATGCCTGCATTGGGCAAACTGATAGCGCCGGGTCGCGGCGCGGCCGGAAGAACGTTGCGTGGCGCCGGGCGCCGCACTACGACACCGGCGCCGCGATGAATATCCACCACCTGGAGCTGTTCTACTACGTCGCCCGGCACGGGGGTATCAGTCGCGCCGTCCGCCACATCCCCTACGGCATCCAGCAGCCCGCCGTCAGCAGCCAAATCTTGCTGCTGGAGGAAGGTCTCGGAGCCAAGCTCTTCGAACGCAGTCCGTTCCGGCTGACGACGGAGGGCGGGGAACTCTACGCGTTTGTCCGGCCCTTCTTCGAAAACCTCGATGCGATCGAGGCACGGCTTCGCAAGCGGGCCGCTCCGGTCATCCGCATTGGCGCGTCGGAGCTGGTGCTGCGGGAATATCTGCCGCCGGTCATGCAACTGCTGCGGCAGAAATACCCGCAGGTGCGTCTCAGCCTGCAGTCGGGTTTCACGCCTCAGCTCGAGGCGTGGCTGCTGGACCGGCAGATTGATCTCGCCGTGACCCCGCTGGATAAACGGCCGCCGAAGCGGCTGAGCTGCCTGCGGCTGCTGCGGGTGCCCCTAGTCCTGCTCGTCCACCGCAAGGCGAAAATCAGATCGGCCGCCGAGTTGTGGGCGCCGGGCCGAATCACCGAACCGTTGATCACGCTGCCCGCCGAAGAGACGATCAGCCGCGTTTTCAAGAAGGGTCTCCAGCGCCTCGGGATCGAGTGGCCGGCAACCATCGAGGCGAGCTCGTTGGATATCATCACCCAATATGTCGCCAATGGACAGGGCGTCGGCGTCAACGTGAATCTGCCTGGGGTGTCCCGGCATGCCCAGGTGCGGGTGCTGCCGTTGGACGGTTTCGACCTGCTCGAGGTGGCGGCGTTGTGGCACGGCCAGCCCGCGCCGCTGCTGCGGGTTTTGCTGGAGGAAGGGCAACGGCTCGTGAAGCAGCTCTGGCCCCAGTGGCAGTGCGATGATGCGCTGCCGTGATGCCTCGCGGAGTGGAAGCCCTGGCGGCAGCTTCTTTCCTCAGACTGCAGCGGTAACGGGCGGGTGGGGCGCGTCCGGTCGAAGGTCAAAGATCCGCGGTTGATCGGATATCCGATTGGGCTCGAGTTAGCGGACGTTCCTCTCCCGCAGCCGTGACCCGCCGGGTCGGCGGGGAAGAGCCGCACGCCTCCTGCAACGACAGGCAACGGCGGGGAAGTGCACCGCATCGCGACGACACCGTCTCGCGGGTTGACCGGCTCGAGGGGGATGATTTCGAGGCCATCGACGGCAGACCGCGGCTACGGCGTAGCTTTCAGAGAACCGGAATTGCCCTTGCCGAGGGGAGGTAGATCAGGTCATCCTCAAAGGCAGCCGTCCGCCTGGGTCGGACCGCTTTCTGTCCGACCGTGGCGTTCGGCAGGCCTGCGAAATGTCCGCTCAACCCCATCGCCCCTATGCACTCCGCGATCGCTTCCGCTAACACCGTTGTCGTGAAATTCGCCTGCCGCTCGGCCAGAATCCGCAGGATGGTGACGGCATTTTCAGTTCTGCTTTCAATGGCCGTGCCACCGCTGTGCCTCCATGGCGCCCTGACCACGCACCTTTACTTGAGGCTCAACGGGCAGGATGTGAAGGGTGAGAGCATCGAAACGAGTCTGGCGCGGAAGGATTCCATCGAGGCCGTCTATTACGAGCAGTCGCTCACCGCCGATTCGGCGGGAGCCAAGGCCGGGTCGATCATGATCCGAAAGCGAATCGATCGTTCGAGTCCGCTCCTCATCAAGGGCCTGTTGCATCAAGAGATGGCGGAGGGCTTTTTCCGGTTCTACCGCCCAAACCCGACCGGAGACGGCACGACGGAGCAGTTTTTCATGGTCGCGTTCAAGAACGGGCGCATAGCGTCGATCAAGCAGTTCATGCCTGACACGATAAACCCGGCCACCTCCAGCTACCCGGAGCTCGAAGAGGTCACACTTGAGGTCGGTTGGGTGGAATGGACCTACACGAATGGTGGAGTCACGGCTAACACCGACCCGGCGCCACCAGGAACGGCCTCTCCCGACAATACTACGCCAACGGGAACGGGGTCTGACGCCAATACCGCAGCGACGGGAACGGGGTCCGCCGACAATACTACGACCACAGGAGCGACCGCGCCGAGCGGCAGCGCATCGATCGGAGCGACAGCTCCGGGTAGTGCCCCGCTGGCGGGTGCGGCCACTCAGGGCAACACGGGA
>Ga0335085_10008032_pt1 | contig 16184 bp, 8 predicted proteins | sample Lox_Sample_45_FD_206712 | JGI IMG/M metagenome (GOLD analysis project Ga0335085, IMG submission 206712) | Soil microbial communities from Loxahatchee National Wildlife Refuge, Florida, United States - Lox_Sample_4.5 | ecosystem: Environmental > Terrestrial > Soil > Wetlands | place: USA: Florida...
TGATGGGCACGGAAGCCTTTGCCGAGGTGGCGAGCGTCCTCTGTCCCGGCTTCCACGTGGCCGCGATCGAGGACGAGTCGTTCCTCCTGCCGTTCAAGTTCCACCGCCACCAGCCGGCGACCCTGCACCTCCTGGCCGAGGGGCGCCCGGGCGCGGTCGGAGAGGTCGTGGTGAGCGCCGAGCTGCGTTCGGTCGTGCAGCCGAAGCCGGAGCTGCCGGCGCAGGAGCGCGTGCACTTCAAGGCGTGCGTCCGGATGGCGCGCGAGGCAAAGGCGAGGCCGAAGGCGGCGTTCAAGAAGCCGGCCGCGAAGGCCCTCACGATCGGCCCCGGGCCGATCTACGAGGTGTACTTCCACGGCCCCGCCTACCAGGTGCTCGAGCGGGCGGTGGTCGAGGGCGAAGGCGTGGTCGCGCTGATGGCCGCCGGACTGCCGCCGAACGCAAGGCCTGTGGAGGCCGACGCCCTGGTGGCCCCGCGTCTCCTGGAGCTGTGCTTCCAGGCCGCCGGCCTGTGGCTCCTGGCCCGGAAGAAGACGATGGGCCTGCCGACCGCCCTCGAGCGGGCCACCGTCTACCGCGGTGAGGACACGGCGGTGGAGGAGCGGCTCTACGTGACCGTCACCGCCCGCGGGGACGGCGAGGCCTTCGACGCCCGGGTCGTGGGCGAGAGGGGCGCCGTCTACGCCGAGGTCGCCGGCTACCGGACCGTCGCCCTGCCCGGACAGCGCACGCTGCGGGCGTGAGCGCGTCATGAAGCGCAGCTTCAGCCGCGTGGCGATCGTCAACCGCGGTGAGGCGGCTCTCCGCTTCATCCACGCCGCCCTCGAGCTGAACCGCGAGGGAGAGCGTCTTCACACCGTGGCCCTCTACACCGCGCCCGACCGCCACTCGCTCTTCGTGCGCGAGGCGGACGAGGCGTGGGACCTCGGGCCGGCGGCGGTCGAGACCCCCGACGGGCGGCGGAAGATCGCCTACGCCGACCTCGGCCGGCTGGAGGAGGCGCTGGTCGCGACCCGAGCCGAGGCCGCGTGGCCCGGGTGGGGCTTCGTGGCCGAGGACCCGGGCTTCGCCGAGCTCTGCGAGCGCCTGGGCGTCACGTTCATCGGCCCGTCGCCGGCGGCGATGCGGGCGCTCGGCGACAAGATCGCGGGCAAGCGGCTCGCCGAGGGCCTCGGGATTCCGGTCGTCCCGTGGGCCGGCGGTCCGGTCGCCGGCGAGGCCGAAGCCGCGCGGCAGGCTGCCGAGCTGGGCTTCCCGGTGATGGTCAAGGCGACGGCGGGCATCGGCGGGCGGGCGGTGCGCGAGGCCGAAACGCCCGGAGTCCTGCCCGGTGCCCTCAAGGCGGCGCGCGCGGCGGCCTGGAAGTGGTCCGGCCAGGCGACGGTGTTCCTCGAGCGGCGCCTCGACGGCGCGCGACACCTCGACGTGCAAGTGGTGAGCGACGCGTGGGGCGGGGTGTGGGCGCTACCCGCCCGCGAAGCGTCCATCCAGCGGCGACACCAGAAGCTGGTCGCGGAGTCGCCCGTGCCCCGGCTGCCCCCGGCCCGGGAGGCGGCCATGCGGAAGGCCGCCGCCCGTCTCGTCCAGGCCGCCGGCTACGTCGGCGCGGCGGGCGTGGAGTTCCTCTACGACCCGGTGAGCGAGGACTTCTGGTTCCTGGAAGCGAACACCCGGCTCGAGGTCGAGCACGGCGTCTCCGAGGTCACGATCGGGCTCGACCTCGTCAAGCTGCAGATCCACGTCGCACGCGGCGGCCGGCTGCCCGGGGAGCCCCCCTCCGCCGTCGGCCACGCCATCGAGGCGCGGCTGTGCGCAGAAGACGCGGAGGCCGGCTTCGCCCCTGCGCCGGGGACTGTCGCCCGCCTGAGGCTGCCCGGCGGGCCGGGCCTGCGGGTGGACGCGGGCGTCGCGGAGGGAGACCTCGTTCCGGCCGAGTTCGACTCCATGATCGCGAAGATCATTGCCAATGGCCGCGACCGGGAGGAGGCACTCGGGCGTCTCGCTCGCGCCCTGGCCCAGACCGCGGTCATCCTGCGGGGCGGCGCCACCAACAAGGCGTTCCTGCTCGACCTCCTCGACCGCGAGGAGGTGCGGGCGGGCCGCCTCGACGTGGGCTTCCTGGACCGGCTCGTGGCCCGGGGCGAGCAGAGCTCGCGCCGGCACGCGGAGCTCGCCCTCGTCCGCGCGGCCATCGAGGCCTACGAGGCGGAGGGCGACGGCGAGAAGGCTCGCTTCCTGTCCACCGCCGTGCGCGGCCGCCCCGAGGTCCGGCCGGAGGCCTCGCGCTCGGTGGAGCTCCGGCAGGGAGGACAGGTCTACTCCGTCGTCGTCCGGCGCACCGCCGTCGACCGCTACCGCGTCGAGGAGGACGGCCGCCGCGTCGAGGTGGGAGTCGAGCGGCTCGGCTCGCCGCTCCGCGAGCGGCGCCTCCAGACCTCCGAGTGGCGGCTCCAGTGCGGAGGCTCGACCTGGCGCGTGCTCTCGCTCGTGCAGGGCCGCACGCACCTCGTCGAGGTGGAGGGGGTTCCGCACACGTTCACCCGCGAGTCACAGGGGCCCGTCGTGGCGCCCGCTCCGGCCATCGTGGTTTCGGTGGCCGTCCGGCCGGGCGACGAGGTCGCGGCGGGGCAGCCGCTCGTGGTCCTCGAGGCCATGAAGATGGAGACCTCGGTGGACGCGCCCTTCCCTGGCCAGGTGCGCGAGGTGCGGGTGGTGCCGAACGTCCAGGTCGGCCCCGGCGATCCCCTGGTGGTCCTGGATCCGGAGCCGCGGCGGGCCGCCCTTCCCCGCGAGAGGCGCCTGCATCTCGACGCCCTCGGGGGGGCAGCGGCGGGGCCGCCGGCCGGGCTGCGCCAGGCCCTCGAGGAGCTGCGCGGCCTGATGCTGGGGTTCGACGCCGAGGCGGGAGGGCTGCGCGAGCCTCTGTCCCGCCCAATCGAGAGGTCGGCCGGCGAGCCCTTCGCTCGCGGGGCGGCCGGCGTTCTCGACATCTTCGCCGACATCTGCTCGCTCTTCCGACGCCAGGGCGGCGCGGACGAGGAGTGGGAGGACGGCAACGGCTTCGGGGTGGAGGAGTACCTCTTCACCTACCTCCGCAAGCTGGACCACAAGGGCGCGGGGCTCCCCGCCCCCTTCCTCACGAAGCTGCGGCGCGCCCTCCGCCACTACGGCGTCCTCGATCTCGCCCGCTCGCCGGAGCTCGAGGAGAGCCTCTACCGGATCTGCAAGGCCCACCAGCGCGAGGAGCACCTCGCGGCGCCGGTCTCGCTCCTGCTCGAGCGCCTCCGGGAAGGGGAGGCGGCGTCGCTCGCCGCGGTGCCGGACCTACCCGCCCTCCTCGACCGGGTCATCGCGGCGACGCAGAGCCGCTACCCGGCGGTCAACGACCTCGCGCGCGAGGTCCGCTTCCGCCTCGTGGAGAGGCCCCTCCTCCAGCGCGTGCGGGCGGTGGCCTTCGCCGCGGCCGAGGGCGACCTCCTCGCCCTCGCCGGAGGGCCCGCCCCCGGGGAACGGGCGGCGCTCCTGGAACGCCTCGTCCAGTGCCCGCAGCCTCTCGCCGGCCTCCTCGCGGAGCGATACGAGGCGGCCTCGCGGACGGCGCAGGAGGCGATCCTCGAGGTCCTCCTGCGACGCTTCTACCGCATCCGGGCCCTCGACGAGATCCGGGTGGAGACGGTCGAGGGCCACCCGTTCGCGGTGGCGAGCTACGAGCGCGAGGGGCGCCGGCGTCGGGCCCTCCTGACCCATGCCGGCGACTCGTCCCTCTCGACGGCGCTCGCGCGCATGGGCCGCCTGGCGGCCCCCACGCCCCCGGACCGCGAGCTCGTGGGCGACGTCTTCCTCTGGCGCCCCGGGGGGGCGGGAGAGGTCGAGGCCAACGCCACCGAGATCCGGGAGATCCTCGAAGGAGCCGCGCTTCCCAGGTCGTTCCGCCGGCTGGTGGTCGCGGTGGGCGGGCCAGGCAGCATGCACCACTTCACCTTCCGTCCGGCCCAGGGCGGAGGCTACGCGGAGGAGACCTTCTTCCGCGACGCCCACCCCATGATGGCGAAGCGCCTCGAGCTGCATCGGCTGCAGCACTTCGATCTCGAGCGGCTGGCCTCGGTCGAGGACGTCTATCTCTTCCGCGCGGTGGCGAAGGGCAACCCGCGCGACGAGCGGCTCTTCGCGGTGGCCGAGGTGCGCGACCTCACGCCGGTTCGCGACGCCGCGGGGCACGTCGTCCAGCTGCCGGAGCTGGAGCGGATGCTGCTCGAGGCGCTCGGCGCCATGAGGCGCGTCCAGACCCGTCGGCCACCCGGCCAGCGCCTCCACGGCAACCGCGTCATCCTGCACGTCTGGCCGGTCCTCGACGTCTCGGACGACGACCTGCACGCCTTCGTGGCCCGCTACGCCCCGACTACCGAGGGGCTCGGCCTCGAGGGGGTGACGATCCACGGGCGCGTGCCGGCCGAGGGCGGCGAGGCCCGGGACGTGGCCGTCTTCCTGTCCAAGCCACCCGGGCGGCCCATCGTGGTCCGCCGCGCCGCGCCCGACGACGCGCCCATCGCGCCTCTCTCGGAGTACGAGCAGAAGGTGGTGCGCCTCGCCCAGCGGGGTCTCGTCTACCCCTACGAGCTCGTCCGGATGCTGGCTCCCGGGCCCGAGGAGAGAGGGGGGCAGTTCCCGCCCGGGGAGTTCGTCGAGCACGACCTGGACGGCGACGGACGGCTCGTGCCGGTGGATCGTCCCTTCGGCCAGAACCGGGCCAACGTGATCGCCGGGGTGATCCGGAACTTCACGGCGCGCCACCCCGAGGGCATGGCCCGGGTGCTTCTGCTCGGCGACCCGAGCCGCGAGCTCGGCTCCCTGGCCGAGCCCGAGTGCCGCCGGATCGCGGCCGCTCTCGAGCTCGCCCGGGAGATGCGCTGCCCGGTCGACTGGCTGGCCCTCTCCGCGGGGGCCAAGATCGCGAAGGACAGCGGCACCGAGAACATGGACTGGATCGCCCTCGTCCTCCGGCGCATCGTCGAGTTCACCCAGGGGGGCGGGGAGATCAACGTGGTCGTGAACGGCATCAACGTGGGCGCCCAGCCCTACTGGAACGCCGAGGCCACGATGCTCATGCACACCCGCGGGATCCTCGTGATGATGCCGGACTCCGCGATGGTGCTGACCGGCAAGCGGGCCCTCGACTTCTCGGGCGGGGTCTCCGCGGAGGACAACCAGGGGATCGGGGGCTACGAGCGGGTCATGGGCCCGAACGGGCAGGCCCAGTACTTCGCGCGGGACGTCGGCGAGGCCTGCCAGATCCTGTTCCGCCACCACGAGTACGCCTACTTCGCCCCCGGCGAGCGCTTCCCCCGCCGCGCTCGGACCGAGGATCCCGTCGACCGGGACGTGTGCGCCTTCGCCTACGAGCGCTGCGACGAGCACGGCTTCGCCGCGGTCGGCGACGTGCTCACCGACTCCGGCAACCCGGGCCGCAAGCGGCCGTTCGACGTGCGCAACGTCATGCGGTCGGTGGTGGACCAGGACCACCCGCCGCTCGAGCGCTGGGCGGCGTGGCGGGACGCGGAGACCGTGGTCGTCTGGGACGCGCACCTCGGCGGCTGGCCGGTGTGCGTGCTGGGGATCGAATCGGAGCCCCAGGCGCGCTTCGGCATTCCGCCCGCGGACGGTCCCGAGCAGTGGACGGGTGGCACCCTGTTTCCCCAGTCCTCGCGGAAGGCCGCCCGGGCCATCAACGCGGCGAGCGGCAGCCGGCCCCTCGTCGTGCTGGCCAACCTCACCGGGTTCGACGGCTCGCCGGAGTCGCTCCGGCAGTGGCAGCTCGAGTACGGCGCCGAGATCGGACGGGCGGTCGTCAACTTCCGGGGGCCGATCGTCTTCTGCGTCGTCTCCCGCTACCACGGGGGGGCGTTCGTGGTGTTCTCGAACGCGCTCCACGACAACCTGTCGGTGATCGCCCTCGAGGGGACCTACGCCTCGGTCATCGGCGGCGCGCCGGCGGCGGCGGTCGTCTTCTCCCGGGAGGTCGACACGCGGACGGCGGCCGACCCCCGGGTCCAGGAGGTCGAGGCCGCGCTCGCCTCGGCTACGGGGCACGAGAAGGTGCGCCTGCGGGCGCGGCTGCGCGAGGTGACGCGAGCGGTCCAGTCCGAAAAGCTCGGCCAGGTGGCCGACGAGTACGACGCCGTCCACAGCGTCGAGCGGGCCCGTCGGGTGGGCTCGGTCCACGAGATCATCCCCGCCTCGCGCCTCCGGCCCCACCTCATCGAGGCGGTCGAGAAGGGCATCGCCAGGGAGCGAGAGCGGGTGGAGACGCCGGCGAGGGCGTAGAGGCCCGGGAGCGGCCCTCAGGCGAGGTGCTTCTTCAGGAAGGCGATCGTCCGGCCCCAGGCGAGATCGGCCGCGGCCTTGTCGTAGCGGGCGGCGTTCGTGTCGTTGTTGAACGCGTGGTTCGCGCCCGGGTAGAGGTATTGCTCGTAGACCTTCCCGTTCGCCTTGAGCGCGGCCTCGTAGGCGGCCATGCCGGCGTTGATGCGCTCGTCGAGGCCGGCGTAGTGGAGGAGGAGCGCGGCCTCGATCTTCGGGACCTCCGCGGCGGGGAGGGGCATGCCGTAGTACGCGACGCTCGCCGCCAGCTTCGTGCCCGCCGCGGCGAGACGGTTGGCCATCGCGCCGCCCCAGCAGAAGCCGACCGCACCCACCTTGCCGCTGGACTCGGGATGGGCGGCGAGGAACGGCACCGCCGCCGCCATCCGGGCCAGGGTCTGCCGCCCTTCGAGCATGCCGATGAGCTCGCGGGCCTTGTCTTCGTCGGCGGGCGTGCCGCCGAAAGACGACAGCGCGTCGACGGCGAAGGCCAGGAAGCCCTCCACGCCAAGGCGCCGGGCCACGTCCCTGATGTGCGGGTTGAGGCCGCGGTTCTCGTGGATGACCAGCACCGACGGCCTCTTGCCGCCGCCCCGCGGACGAGCGAGGTAGCCGTCGACCGTCGTGCCCGCGGCGTCGTAGGCGGCGGTCCCGGTCGTGAGCCGAGGGTCGTCCTCGGCGACGACCGCCGCCCGGGCGTAGTCGTTCTGGAGCACCGCCAGGAGCGCACCCGCCGCGGGTGCACTTCCCGCCAGCTGGCCCAGCCGGTCCACGAAGTCCCGCCGGCCGAGCACGCCGTGGGTGTACGCGTCGTAGAGATCGACGACCCTCTGGTCCATCGGGACCTCCTGGCGCGGGATGCCTACGGCCAGTCTATCAGCGGCCGAGGACGACCGCCGTCACGCTCGAGGCCGGCATCTCGAGCCGGAAGGCGTTCCGCGCCGTGGGCACGAGGTCGGAGCCGCGCACCGGGGAGGGCGAGCCGGCGCCGACCTGCCAGGTCTGGCCCCGGGTGAGGTCCACCGGGTGGGCGACCAGGATCTCGGCCGTAGTCGGCCCCGTGGACTTGTTGACCGCGACCAGGATCATCCGGTCGTCGTCCCCCGCGTTCACGCTCGCGTAGACCGAAGTGGCCGCATCGTCCGTGGTCGCGGCGCCGATCGAGGTGTCGCCGAAGCGGCCGCCCGCACCGTCGTAGTTGCAGTAGAGGGCGAAAGCGCCGTCGACGTACGGCGCGCTCGCCTGCAGGTCCCAGAGGGTGGCCGCGAAGACGTCTTCCCGGCCGAAGATGCCCAGCACGTCGGCCTGGGCGACGGCCCCGGACACGTGATCGCCCCCGCCGTAGTTGTACTCGGTGATGGCGATGGCGGTTCCCGGATAGTGGCTGGCGATCTTCTCCCGCATGCGGGGGAGGAGGCGGATCGCCCCCGCCCGGGCGTCGATCGAGATCCAGCTGTCCTCGCTGTACCCTGGGTCCCAGAGCGAGCGCGGGGCCTGCACGCGCGCCGCCGCCACCGCGGCGGTGTTGTTGCTCTCGGTGATGCGCACGCCCCCGCCCCGGGCCTCCGGGTACCAGTGGAGGTCGAGGACGTCCACGAGGCGCCGGCCCGTCCGCCCCTCGGCGGCGCGCATCGAATCGAGGTAGAAGTCGAGGAAGTCCCGGCCCCCGGCGTCGGGCGCGTCCTGGAGGGTCACGAAGCCCTGCCAGCCGTAGCTCACCGGGCCGAAGACGAGGGCCCCCGCGGCTGCGGCCTTGATGGCTCCCGCCCATTCCTCCGTGCGTTGGACGATCTCCGCATAGGTCAGCTTGCCGGTGGGCCGGATCCGGGGGTGGGTCGAGGCCCAGAGGTCGGGCTCGTTGTCGAGGGAGTAGAAGATCGTCCGGGCGGCGTCGTGGCGGGCGTCGGGGAAGGTCGACTCGAGCCAGGCCACGAACTCGTCCTGGTACACGACCCGGTCCCCGGTGTCGGGCGGGTAGGAGAGCCGGCGGCCCTTGGCCGCGCGCGACTCGAGGAAGCGGGCGTTCAGGTAGTCGGGGGTCTGGTTCACGTCGGCGCCCGGCCACTTGTCGGCCGACACGTAGCCGGCCATGGGCACGGTCACGATCATCGAGGCGCCGGCGGCCATCGCGCGGGCCACGTGGGGCCGGACGGCCTCGCCGGGGACGTCGCCCCCGCCCAGGTAGTCGTCGTTCTGATTGTGGTAGTCGGTGCCCGCGTTCGAGGCGTTCGTCTCCCAGTTGTAGGCCGTCCAGCGGTTGCCGCCGAGCCGGGCGAGCTTCAATCCGCGCGACCGGCCCGTCCAGTCCGGCTGGTTCATCCCGTAGACGTAGGGCGAGATCGGGTGCCGGGAGGAGGCCGAGTCGATCGTGAACCGCACGCTCCCGGCCGGGGCGGCCGACGGGGTGGGCGAGGTGGAGGGGCCGGTGGGGCCGGAAGACCCTCCTCCGCCGCAGGCGGCGACGAGCAGGGCGAGGAGCGCGCCGGGCACGACGCGCCGTCGGCGGGCGTTCATCGGCGGCACGCTAGCACGGCCGGGCGGGTCCCGACAGAGCCGGTTGACCCATGGGGGCCGGCGACGAAGCGCCCGCTCAAGCCCCCTTCGTCTCAGGAGGGCCCTCCTCCCAGCGCGTCGTGTGGGGGATGCCGCGCCGGGTCAGCTCGGCCATGACCGCCGCCGCGGGGATCGCCTGCTCCATGCGGTGGGCACCGGGGGGGACGCGGCCGGAGGCCTGGAGGCCCATCACGATCGCGGCGTGGCCGCCGGTGAGCCGCTCCATGGCGGTGAAGCCCGTCGCGGGATCGTACCGGTCGACGAGGTCCACGGTCACTCGCGCCGGGCGAGAGTCCTTCTCGCCCACCCCCACCGCGCGCATGACGCAGACGTCGCGGATGGCCTGAGCCGCGATCATCGGCTCCAGCAGGCGGTGGTAGAGGCTCCGGGGCACGACGGCCTGCCCGTCGACCTCGACGGCGACCTCGGAGAAGAGGCCCAGCCGCTTGTAGGCCTCGAAGGTCGCGAAGTGGCCCGGGTAGCGGAGGACCTTGTTCTCGTAGCGGACGAGGCGGCCGAGATGGGTGTGAGGCGTCGTGGACATGCTGCCCGAGATCACGAAGGCCTCGAGCGTCCCGAGGGGCGGGATCTCCACCGTCTCCAGCTCGGTGAAGGTGGGCACCTTCGTCAGCTTCCCGTCCCGGATGAACGTGGCGTCGCCGTCGTACTCGTTGGTGAGGCCGTTGATGTGGAAGGTGAGCTCGTACCGCCAGGGGTCCCTCGGGTCCTGCGGAAGGCCGCCGTCGTAGAGGTAGACCTCCCGCGGCTGGTCCAGGAGGTCCATCACGTAGACGCCCATGTGGTTGACGAGGCCCGGGCCCATGCCGCAGTCGGGGACGACGCTCACCCCCCGGGCCCGCGCCGCCTCGTCGAGGCCCAGCTGCGACCAGACGACGTCGGTGTTGCCGCCGAGGTCGCAGAGGCTCACCCCGCAGGCGATGCAGGCCTCGGCGATGCCGAGGTTGAAGAAGTAGGGCACGGCGCTCAGAGCGACCTGGGCCCCGTCGACCACGGCCTTCACCGAGCGGGCCTCGGAGGCGTAGACCGCGGTCGCCTCGGCCACGTCCCGTCCCGCGAGGTCGTTGACGCGCTCGGCCGCCCTTCGGGCCGAGTCCAGGTGGGCGTCGGCCATCACGACGCGCCCGGCGCCGCCGTAGCGCACGAGGTCGCAGGCGGCCGCAGTGCCCTGCCTTCCCGACCCGAGGATCACGCAGCGGTATGGCATGGCTCCCTCAGCGTTCCGCGGGGGCGCCCCCTCCGGAGAGCTCCCTCGCCAGCGTCGTCACGAGAAGGGCGTTGCGGGCGACCGCCTGCTCGAGGACCGTCGCCTGGCGCGCCGCCCGGCCCCAGTCCTTCTCCTCGGCGGCCTCGGTGAGGCCGGGCAGCTCGAGGTGGGCGTACGTGTAGCGGGCGGCGTAGAGCGTGTGCTTGAACCACGGCCGGCCGGCCAGGCCCTCGGGGAGGAGCCAGTTGCGCTCCACCTCGAGCATCGCGCGGTCCACTCGCCGCGCGAGGTCGCTCGCCGGGACTCCCGAGGCCAGCGCCCGCGCCCTCGCCTCGTTCAGGCTGCGGCCGCCCGCCTCGAAGCGCTCGATGGCGCTCCGCAGTCGCGCCAGGTCGAGGCGGTCCTTCTCGGTGGCCCTCTCCAGGTCGTCCACGAACGACCGCAGGTGCCGGGCGCAGGCCGCGAAGTCGAAGGGCAGGAAGTCCGCGTTCGCGAGCCGCAGGGCGAGCGTGCCCCAGATGCGGGAAAGGAGCACGTGGTAGCGGTAGCCGGGGTCGCCGATGCGTTCCATCCAGTAGAAGTCGTCGTACATCGAGTGGTAGACGCCGTACGGCCCGTCGAAGCTCAAGCCGACCGTCGGGACCCCCAGGTGGTTGAGGAAGACGGTGTGGTCCGACCCGCTGCCGATCCGGACGTCCACCAGATCGTCGTCGGCGACCGCTCCCGGCTGGCCGCTCTCGGCGCGGGCCTTTGCCGCCACGGCCCGGCGGGCCTCGACGAGGAGCCGGCCGGTGGCCGGATCCTGCAGCTCGCGCGCGAGGTCGAGGACCAGCGGGGCGAGCGACCCCACCGCCTGCGGCTCGAAGTCGGGGCCTCCGGCCGACGAGTCGACGTTGAGATAGGCGACCGCCTTCGCCTGCAGCTCACCCGCGAACTCCTCGCCCCACTCCGTCGAGCCGGTGAGGCCGACCTCCTCGCCGTCCCACGAGCAGAAGACGAGCGTCCGCCTCGGACGGGTCCCTGCCCTCAGCCTCTCCCCGAACGCCCGCGTCACCTCCATGAGCGACGCGGTGCCGCTCGAGGGGTCGACGCCGCCGAACTCCCAGGCGTCGCGGTGGTTCCCGAGGAGGATCCACTCGTCGGGCCGCTCGCTTCCCCGGATCCGTCCCTCCACGACCTCGTTGGGAGCCACGCGGTTGTCCATGGCGACCTTCATCCGGACCCGCACGCGGCCGCCCCCGAGGTGGTACTCGAGGGGCAGCCCTCCCTGCCACTCCTTCGGCGCCACCGGCCCGTCCATGTTCTCGAGGAGCGGCTTCGCGTCCTTCCACGAGAGGGGGAGGCCGGCGATCTTCGGGAGCGACCGCGCCTCCTCCGGCTTCACCCGGCGCGCCCCCGGCACCGAAGGCCAGCCGGGCGTGAGCGGGTCCCCGGGCACGATGAAGTCGTAGGTGATCGCGCCGCGCTGGATGTGGCTCTCGGGACCCCACGGCCCCTCCGGGAAGACCGCCCCGCGCCGGAAGCCGTCCTCCGCGGGGTCGCTGTAGATGAGGATGCCCGCCGCTCCCTCCCGCTCGGCGGTGAGGGCCTTGAAGCCGCGGTAGCTGTACGGGTTGGAGTAGCGGACGAGGACGATCTTCCCCTGCACGTCGATGCCGTTCCGCCGCAGGAGCGCGTAGTCCTCGGGGTTGCCGCTGTGCGCGTAGACGACCGGGGCCTCCACGTCCGCCGAGGCCGAGAGGCCGAGGTAGCCGGGGCGGACCCGCGGGTTCCTCGTGTCGGGGTCGGCGTCGTAGGGCTCCTCGCGCAGGGTGGCCTCGTACCGCACCGGAGCGACCATGGTCAACGACACCTCGAGGGGGGCGGTGTTGAGGACGTCGTAGCGCCGGACCACCACGTCCTCGAGGCCCTGCTGCCTCCACGCGTCGGCGATGAACTCGGCGAGCTCGTGGTTGCGGGCCGAGCCCGCCGGGTGGGGCTCGGCCGTGAAGTGACGGTGCCACGCCCGGACCCGTTCGGGGGAGAGGACGGCGGTGAACTCGGCCTCGACCGCCCGCTCGCGCTCGGCGGAGGCCGGGGCGAAGCCGGTGAGCCCGGGAACCGAGCCGGCCCCAGCCGCTGCACCCAGGGCGAAGACGAGGACGAGGCCCCTGGCGATCATCGGCCGAGTCCCCCCTGCGCCTCCACGAGGCTCGTTTCGAGGAGGGTGATCGCCTCGTCGACGTCGCCCCGCGTGATCAGGAGCGGCGGCATGAAGCGAACCGTGCTCGTCCCGCAGGAGAGCAGGAGAAGACCGTTCTCGAAGGCCCGGTGGATGACCGCCTCGCAGACCTCCTTTGCCGGGGTCCGGGAGTCCCGGTCCGTGACCATCTCCATGCCGATCATCAGGCCCTTGCCGCGCACGTCGCCGATCGTCTCGTGGCGGGATTGCAGCTCCCGCAGGCGGGCCATGAGGTAGCCCCCCACGGCGGCGGCGTTGGCGGCGTACTCCCGCTCCACGAGGTCCAGCGTGGCGAGGGCCGCGGCGCAGCAGAGGGGATTGCCCCCGAACGTGTTGCCGTGGGCCCCGCGGGACCACCTCTCCATGATCCGCTTCTTCGCCACGATCGCGCCGATCGGGAGCCCGGAGCCGAGCCCCTTGGCGAGGGTGACGATGTCCGGCGCCACGTCCCAGTGCTGGCTCGCGAACATCCGGCCGGTGCGGCCGACGCCGGCCTGGACCTCGTCGCAGACGAGCAGGATGCCGTGGCGGTCGCAGAGGGCGCGGAGGCCGGGCAGGAACCCGTCCGGCGGGACGATGTAGCCGCCTTCGCCCTGGATCGGCTCGACGAGGACCGCCGCCACCTCGCCCGGCGGCAGGTTGGCCGGGAAGAGAACGTCCTCGATGTAGCCGAGGACGGCCTGGCCCTGGTCGGCGCCGGCGAAGAGGGGGCGGTAGGGGTTGGGGTAGGGCACGTGGGTGACGCCCGGCATCGCGGGGAAGAAGCCTTTCTGCTGGGTGGCCTTGCTCGAGGTGAAGGCGAGGGAGCCCATGGTGCGCCCGTGGAAGCCACCGAGAAAGCCGATGAAGCGCGGCCGGCCCGTCACGGAGCGGGCGAGCTTCAGGGCCCCCTCGACGCTCTCCGTTCCCGACTGCGCGAGGAAGGTCATGGCCGGCTCCTTCATCGGCGCGAGCTCGTTCAGCCTCTCGGCGAGGCGCACCTGCCCCTCGTGCCAATAGTCGGAGCTGATGTGGAGGAACCGGTCCGCGGCGTCCTTGACCGCCTGGACCACCTGCGGGTGGGCGTGGCCGGTCGCGCACACCGCGATCCCGGCGGCGAAGTCCAGGAAGCGGTTCCCGTCCACGTCCCAGACCTCGGCCCCTCGGCCGTGGGACATCACGAACGGCTCGTCGCGAGGGTAGGAAGGCGACGTCACCGGACGGTCGCGTTCGAGGAGAGCCTTCGCCTTCGGGCCCGGCAGCTCCGTCCGGATGTGAGGGGTCTTCATGGCCTTCCCTTTCCGACCGGCAGCGGGACCGGTCGTCGGTGCGCGCGGCGGGTACGCTCGTGGAGGTCCCGCAGGACGCGGAGCTCCTCCTCGCCCGGAGGAGCGATGACCTCGACCGGATCGGCGACCTTCAACGCCCAGCCCGTCGCCTTCCGGGCCGCCTCGGCCTCGACGTTCTCGAAGCGGGCCACGAGCTGGAGCTCGCCGGTGGCGGGCTCGGGCTTCAGGAGGCCGCAGTCGGTGATCACCGCCTGCGGTCCCTGGCCGGGGGCGCGGAGCCGGGCCCGGCCAACGCCGCCGTCCCCGAACCCCATGCTGGTCCGGAAGTCGAGCCGGGGCACGAACGAGCGCGGGGATTGCTTGAGGACCACGAAGGTCTGCTTCGCGTGGGTCGCGATCTCCGGTGCGCCGCCCGCGCCGGGTAGGCGGGTCTTCGGGCGCGCGTAGTCGCCGATGACCGTACTGTTCAGGTTGCCGAAGCGGTCGATCTGGGCCGCGCCCAGGAAGCCGACGTCGATCCGCCCGCCCTGGAGCCAGTAGGCGAAGATCTCCGGCAGCGGGACGACGGCGGTGGCCGTCTCGGCCAGCTCGCCGTCGCCGATCGAGAGGGGCAGGACGCTCGGCCGGGCCCCGATCGTGCCGGACTCGTAGACGAGGACGAGGCCCGGCGCGTGGGTGTGGCGGGCGAGGTTGGCCGCGGCCGAGGGCAGGCCGATCCCCACGAAGCAGACGCAGCCGTCCCACAGGAGGCGGGCGGCGGCGACGGTCATCATCTCGTCCGGCGAGAAGGCGCTCAAGGCTCGTCTCCTCCGGCGGGGGCGCTCGGCAGCGAGCGGAGGAAGGCGGCGTGGTCCGGCGTGCCGAGGACGTGGCGTTCGATCCAGGCTGTGAACGTCGCCCGGTCCCGCGCGATTCCGTCCCACTCCTGGTAGAAGGCGTTGTCCCGCGCGTAGTAGCCGTGGGCGTACGAGGGCCAGGCCCCGCCCGGCACGCAGGACACGCACGTGACCACCCAGTGGGGCAGGACGAAGGCGTTCATCGGGGCGTCGAGATCGTCCACCACCTCCTCCACGGTGACGAGGAGGGTGGTGGCGGCGAGGGCGGCCTCCCGCTGTGCGCCCACGATGCCGCGCAGGAGGACGTTGCCCTGCCGATCCGCCTTCTGGGCGTGCAGGATGGTGACGTCGGGCCGCAGGGCGGGAACGGTGGCGACCAGCTCACCGGTGTAGGGGCAGGTGACGCCGCGGATCTGGTCGTTGACCGCGGGCAGGTCCGTGCCGGCGTAGCCCCGCAGGAGGCCGAAGGGCAGGCGCGAGGCGCCGGCGGCGTAGGCCGCGGCCATTCCGGCGTGGGAGTGCTCGATGACCGCGAGCGGAGCCGGCCAGCCGTTCTCGACCGCGTCGCGGAGCCGGTGGAGAGAGCCCACGCCGGGGTTGCCACCCCACGAGAACGTGAGGGCGCGGGCGCACCCCGCCCCGATCAGCTGGTCGTACACGAGGTCCGGGGTCATGCGCACGAGGTGCAGGTCACGGCGGCCCTGGCGGAGGATCTCGTGCCCGGCGGCGAAGGGGATGAGGTGGGTGAAGCCCTCGAGGGCCAGCGTCTGGCCGTCCCGGACGTGCCGGGCGATGGCCTCCTTCAGGCTGACGAGGGGCATGGCTCACTCGACCACGGTCTGGGACTGCTCGCGCAGGTAGAGCGGCAGGTAGTAGAAGGAGCCGATCGCCTTTCCGGTGGAGCCGGAGCCTTTCCACCCGCCGAAGGGCTGGTAGCCGGGCCAGGCCCCCGTCGTCGCGCCCTGGGGCCGGTTCACGTAGGTCACGCCGGCTTCGATGTGGTCGAGGAAGTAGCGGACGTCCACGTCGTCGCCGTAGCAGCCGGCGGTCAGGCCGAGGGCGCAGTCGTTGGCCCGGGCGACGCCTTCCCGCACGTCCGCGACCCGCGCCACCATCAGGATGGGTTGGAACATCTCCTCCTCGAAGAGCGGGTGGCCGGGCGTGGCCTCGGCCACGGTCGGGGCCACGAAGTGACCGTGGACGAGGTCGCCCTCCGAAAGACGCCGGCCGCCGACGAGGATCCGTCCGCCGCCTTCCCGGAGCCGCGCGCAGCAGCGGGCGTAGGCCTCCGCCGCGGCCTCGTTGACGACCGGCCCCATCCAGTTCTCGCGGAGGCAGGGGTCGCCCACGCGGAGGGCCGCCGTCTTCTCCAGCACCCTGGCGAGGAGGGCCTCCGCCACCGCCTCCTCCACGTAGACGCGCGAGAGGGCGGAGCACTTCTGGCCGGTGAGGCCGAAGGCGGAGCGGACGATTCCGGTGGCCGCCCGCTCCAGGTCGCCGCGTGCGGTCACCACACAGGCGTTCTTGCCGCCCATCTCGGCGATGCACGGGCGGGGGTACGGCCCGGCCGCCATCTTCCGATAGAGGGCCGTGCCGACCTCGTAGGAGCCGGTGAACGTCACGCCGGCGAGATCGGGGTGGCTGACGAGGGCGTCGCCCACGACGCGGCCGGGGCCGGTCACGTAGTTGAAGACGCCGTCGGGGAAGCCGGCGTCGCGGACGCA
>Ga0335085_10008033_pt1 | contig 16184 bp, 9 predicted proteins | sample Lox_Sample_45_FD_206712 | JGI IMG/M metagenome (GOLD analysis project Ga0335085, IMG submission 206712) | Soil microbial communities from Loxahatchee National Wildlife Refuge, Florida, United States - Lox_Sample_4.5 | ecosystem: Environmental > Terrestrial > Soil > Wetlands | place: USA: Florida...
GGGCGACTGCCGATGCCATCCATCCTTGAAGCCTTCAAAGACGACCAATATCGCATCGGCGAATTACAGGCTCGCCTCTACACTCCCAAGACCCGCGATCAGTGGCCAGAGGACTTTCTCTCCACGCTCTACTTCGCGATGAAAGGCAACCGCTATTCCAACCGGCAACCAAGCGGCAACGGGATACTCGAGGCGACCTTCTGTGGCATGGTTGACCTCAGTTTTGACGCAATCGTGTCGTACCTCGCCAATCGGCCGCTGGTGGTTCTTGGTGCATGGGAGAAAATGGAAGAAGACGCGCCGCTGTTCAATAATGGCGTCGAAGAAACTTTTCGCCCGGCCGGCATCGCGTTTCCGACAACCACGACCGGAATAGCACCTGAGAGGATGGCATTTTGCGGTTACGTTTTCTTTCGCGAGTGGTGGGGCAACCCGTTTCTGGAAGTGCTTGGGATGCTCGGCTTGGCAGCGTTATTTCAGGAACTTAACCTGAAGTACATTCACGGAATCCGCTACCAAGACAACCGTTTGACCGCACGATTCATGCAGAAGTACGGATTTAGAGACGATGGTACGGTACCGGGCTACATGGTGCGCAAGGGTGAACTGGTTGGAGCCACGGTATCTTCGCTCTCGCTCGCAGATTTTGAGGCATACGTGACCCACGCGCTGATTCAAGCGATAATCAAATAAATTCGTGTTTTCGCAGGAACCGTTCTATCCTTGCGGGGAGGATAGAAGCCAGTGGGCAAAGGCGGCGGACTTTCGCAAGACGTTCAAAAGGGGATGCTCGCCAACGAGACCGCCCTCGTCGACATTGCCAAAACTCAGTCCCAAAACAGCCAGCAGTTGTACGGTGAAGCGTTTCCAGGCTTCGTAAAGGCCGAGGACTTCTATCAGGCGCTTTCATCGGGAGATCCATACGCTATATCGAGAGCAATCGCTCCGAGCGCACAGCAAATCACTCAAGCGGCCGATGCGGCCAAAGCTAACATTCTGCGAACCGCGCCGTCTGGCGGCGAGCGCAATCTCGCGCTTGAGCAAGTTGATGTCAACCGCGGCGCGGAGATTGGCAGCACCGCATCACAGGCGTATCTCAATTCGTTCAATGCTCTAGCACAATTGGCCGGCCAAGGTGTTGGTGAGGGAATCTCCTCTGCCGGTGTAGGCATTAGCGGATTGAGTTCGGCTAACCAAGGTCTCGGTGAACTCGGGCAACTGCAGATTCAGAATCAGCAAGTGTCGAACGAGTCTAAAGGCGCAACACTCGGGGCGCTGGCTAGTCTTGGTGGCGGTCTTTTCGAAGGTGCTGGTGCTGCGGCTGCTGGCGGTGGCTCGATCTGGTCTGGATTGGGGATTTAGCGATGTCATCGACGCACTATAGCCCTACAGCGGAACAGCCATACCAGGCTCCGCAGTTGCCTGATGTTACTCCAGTGCCAGCACCAGCCGCCGTTGGCCCATATCAGCAGCAGGGTATTGGTCGGGGCGGCATCACTCCCATTGGTGGAATCGCTACAGTACTTGATTCGACGTTGCGCGGCTACATGCAAGGCCGGGCGCAGGGCGATGCCATCAAAATCATGCGCGCCAAGAAGCAGCAGGATTCGCTGTACGCGCTTTACAACATGGCGTCAGAGAACCTGAAGAACTTGCACGAATCGGGCGCTGACCCTAATAGCGATGAATACAAGCAAGCCGCAATGGCGGCTCAGGCGTCATGGGACAGCATCAAGCAGTTTTGGGGCCAGCAGTTAGAGCCAGACGGAAAGAAGAAATCCAAGGGCAAGAAGCAAGGCGATGGGTCTAGTCCTCTGGCGGGACTGACGAGTCAAGACCCTGAAGAAAAAGCACGGGCGATGTATCAGATCATCAGCAATCCGAACATCAAGGCACCGATTTTTTACAAGCTGAAGACCATTGACACGAACGCGCAGAAGGCGCAGGAAACCACCAATGCTGCTGCGCTAGCTGAGGCCGAAGTTCGCAAACAAAAAGCCGATCTCGAAAAGAAGCAAGCCGACTTGATCGCGCAGCCACAGTCGCCCGAGCGCGACAAGCAACTGAAAGACGTACAGGCACAACTCACGGCGCTGAATCCGCCAAAACCGAAAGAACCGCGGGAGGCAACCAACGCATTTGAAGCGGCGATGGATGCCAGGAAAAAAGAACTCGGTCGCGACTTGACTTCAAAGGAAGTCATCGACCTGAACAATAGCGTCAGGCCAGAAGCAAAAGACCCGACTAGCGCGTTCGCATTGGCGGCCGCAGCCAAGAAGAGGGAACTCGGTCGCGACCTCACCGAAAAAGAGGTGCTCGACGTTTACAAGGAAACGAAAGAAGCAGACCCGTTTGCTGGCTTACGGGCTGCCCTCGCGAGGGAGCACATGGACGACCTCCAGAGGCAGCGAGCAAACAATCTACAGAAGGACGTCGACGCAGTTGCGAGGGCGCATAAAGACAACATTGATCGTCGTATCGACAGGTTGAACAAGGATGCCGAGGCCAACGCGATCGACCCAACCAGCGACGAATACAAGCAGCGCATGGCCAAGATCGAGAAAGACGATTACGAAGGGATGTTGAAGATCGGGCGTAGCGCACAGACTCGGTACAAGCGGCTTGGCGTGGATGTCGACGCCCCAAAACCTGAGCCCTGGGATAAGAGCTACCTCAGCGACGAAGAGCGCAAAAAGATTTTTGGTGACGCCAGCCAGAATCCGGAAGAGATTCCGAATCTGCCGAAGAGTACAGGCGGCGCTCAGGTCGATACCAGTAAGGAAAACTTGGGAGTACCTGGCGGCGTTCGCCATCAATACAAAGTTGGCGACCCAGTATTTCACAAGGGCAAGAAGTATACTGTGACCGGGCTTAACCGCGACGGCACCGTGAGGATCACGCCATGACGAAGTCAACGGAGTTTAAGAAACATACGACGGCAGACCAGTTATTTAAGACAGAGCAAGAACACCAAAACTGGATAAGGGTGTGCGGGGATATATACGTCGTATTGCTGCGCGAGTTTGGTTCAGATCTAGCTAAAGCCCTTCTCGCAATTGAAGCCATCAAAGAACAAGTGCAACTTGATGCTGGGTTTAAGCTGACAGCAGATTTCAGTAGTAGCCAGCCGTCTCAGCCTGACCGTCCAGCCTAGCCGCAAAATTGCAATGCCTCAAGAACTCACTGTCAACGCGAGCGACCTAACTCCGGTTGGCGGCGAGATTACTGTTCACCACTCCAAGCTGCAACCTGTAAATCGAGAACTCACCGTCAAGCCAGAGGAACTACAGCCTGTAACCGCAGGTCAGTCTACGCATGGACTGGCTGCACCCGGACAAAACCAAGACAAGGTTTCCTCCGGCGCGACCATTTCCCAAGAACCGAAGCACAGCGTGTTTGCGAGAACGCGCGAATGGTTCGCGAACAGCCCTGTCGGTCATGCTTTCCAACAAGAGTTTCCGGCGTTCGCTGAACACGTAGGTTTGGCTCCGACTGAGACGGTGTATGCGCCGCACGATGAGCCACTACTGAATCTGAACGTAGAGCAGCACGAAGAACTGGCGCGATCAATCGACGAGAATAAGCACCCGGTCCAAGCGTTTATCTCTGATCTTGACGTGGCTGGCGTCAAGGCTGTCAGTGGGCTCACTACGCCAAGCAATGTCGCATTGCTGGTTGGGATGATGTTCTTGCCGGAAGCCTCAGTTATTAAGAAGCTGGCAGATTTCGGGTTCTCGGCGAATATGGCTGTCGAGGCGATGCACGAGTTCCGCGATGCGTACAAGGCGTGGAAGAGCGGAGATAAGCGGCAGGCAGTTCAGATAGGGGCAACTGGAGCAATCAACTCGTTGTTTGCGGCTCTTGGCACTAGAGCCGGACGAAAGAGCGCCGAAGCCCCTAAACCTAAAGTCATTGGCTCTTCGCAGGAACCAGTTGTTGCAGAGCATCCCGAGACGGTTGAAAAGCAGGTTGAGGCGCTAAAGACCGGCACGGTCCCAGTAGTGATGGTGCCGAAGGGTGGCGAAGTTCCAAAGCCTCCGGCTGGCATGCAGTCAGTCGAAGTGAAGGAAGGCCCAGGTGCTGGGACTTACGTTTTCAATCCATCAAAGGTTTCTGCCAAGGAAATCCGTAAAGCGGCTGAAGCTGGCAAGCACGGCGAACTGCTCGGCCATAACCAGAGCAAGGCTGAGTTAGCAGGCAAGCCGACTGTAGTAGTGCAGGCAGTTGATAAGGCTGATGGCGTTCCGATTCAGGATTCCGAAGTCGAGAATGACCCGGCAAAGATCGAAGCACAGAAGCGGGTCATGCAGGAGCGGCATCCAGAGGCACAGGTTGCGGTCAAAACACCGCAGGAAGTGGTACAGGAGCGGGTACCAGCGCCGGCAGAAGACAAGCCTACGCCTGAATTTCTGGCCCGACACAGGCAAGCAGTTCGTAATTACCTTGAAGCCGTAGAGGGTTACGAAAAAGCCAAGAAGCGCAACGCATCCCCGGAGATAATTCGGAAAGAATACCAGAAGGTAACTGCAGCATTTGCCAGGATGGGCGGTTCCGAGTTACCGCAAACCGCATGGGCAGATCCAGGTAGACGCGCCAATGTAATGAAAGTTGAATTATATGAGGATGAGGCCGAGAAACATGGCGCCCAGGCGCAGGGCGCAACGCCACAAGGTGTCACCCCTCCCGTCTCCGCTTCCGAGCCAACACTCTACGAGGAACTGCCGGAGGCTCCAGGGAAACCCGAAGCAGTTGAGAGAATGGAGGCACAACTCGACCACGAACAGGCGCAACTCGCAGGATTGAGTGGTAAGACACCTAGAGGGGCACGCGGTGAAGCAGAATCGGCTCAGGAGCCGTCCGGAGTACCTGAAACGAAGGAAACCCCATCCGAGGAGTCACCACGCGCTCCTGCGGTCGCTGTGCGCGTTCCTATAGGGTCTCTGGAAGTCGCTCCACGGGAATTTCAGTACAAACTCGGCCTCAACCCGGAGACCGGTGCCCATGGCGATCTCGAAGATGTGCCGTGGAACGAAGACCTAGCCGGGATTATCAGCGTCTGGCATGACCCGAAGACCGAGAAAACCTATGTGGTAAATGGTCATAACCGCTACGACTTGGCAAAGCGCCGCGGTCGGCCAGATATTCTCGTCAAGTTCATTGATGCCCCCGACAGGGAGACCGCGCGTGCGATTGGTGCCTTGCAAAACATCGCTGAAGGCAAAGGCACGGCTGTAGATGCCGCCAAGTTTTTCCGTGACACTGGGCGCGACGTGAATGATTTGGCGAAGGTCGGCATCACTATGTCTGAGGCTAAGGCTAACGAAGGTATAGCCTTAGCGAAGCTGGATGCCCGCATCTTCGAAGACGTAGCGACAGGCAAGATCCCGGTAGGTCGCGGAGTAGCGATCGGCAAAGCCACAGACGTACCAAGCCAGCAAGAAGCCATCCTGAAACTCATCCAGAAGCGGGAAGCCAAAGGCCGCAACGTCACCAATAGCGTGATCGAAGAGTTAGGGCGGATGGTGCGTGGCTCCGCCGAGCACACCGAGACCCAAGAAAACCTGTTTGGTGTGCAGGAGATGACGCGAAACCTTGCCTTGGAAAAGGCTGAGGTCTCCGACTTCATCCGTCGACAGATTGGCCAGGAGAAGCGGCTGTTCTCCGGCGTGGCATCTGAGTCTACAGCGGAGAAACTTGGGGCTAAGGGCAACGTCATCAAGGCCGAAGAAAACGCCAAGATTGCCGCAGAAGCCGCGCAGGCGCAGGAACTGTACGACCGGCTAAGTACGCGCGCAGGAGACGTTGACGAAATCCTGAACCGTGCCGCCGACGAATTAGCGAATGGAGAAGAACCAAATGCCGTCAAGCAAAGAGCATACGAAGACGCGCGAAAGACGCTGGCCGAAGCTATCAAAGGAACAGTGGAACCACGCGCTGAAGGAGTTCAAGAGGCAAGGGGTACCGCAGCCGAAGCCGATCACCCAGCCGCTGGCGAGCCAGAGAGTGCAGTAAAGCAGCACGAACTGACGGTAGGCGATACGACCTACAAGAGCCGTTTCGTCAAAGAAGGCGAACTCTACAACGGCAACTACGACATGGTGAGAGTCGAGGCTTACCGTGGCGGGAAGAAAATTGCCAGCGTAGACCTAGGCATCAACGAGCATGGTGAAGGTACCCACGCAGCGATTAGCAGTGGACTGGAAGTTACAGAATCAGAGCGTGGCAAAGGCGTAGCCCGCAAGATGTATGAAGCGCTTCCGCAGATCGCCAAAGAGTATGGCATTACCACGATCCAAGGCGAAGGCGTTCAGTCTGGCGGCGGGAAGGGCGTTTGGGAATCCCTGCTCCGCGACAACAAAGCGTATCGTGCCAAGGACATTTACGGCAACGACGTTTACCGGATGGGCAGTGAGCCAATCCATGCCGAGACTGACCAAGAGCCATTAGTACCTACCCTGCCCGGCATGGAGAACGTACCTGCCGAACGCGCCGAAGCTGCTGCTGAAGCGCAAGGTGAGCGCCTAACCGCCGAAGCCGCACAACCCGCCGAGAGCATCTCTGCTGCAACCGGCAAGATGGAGCGCGAATCCCCGCTCTTCCGTGATACCGAAGCTAGCGGTCAAGGGCAGATGTTTCGCTCATCGCTCTTTGGTGCCGACATTGCCGCCGAAGTCGCAGCTAAGGCCGCAAAGGGGTTGTACGAGGAAGACGTCGCCCCAGGTCTGGGAAAACTGAAGACAACGCTGACAGAGGCGTTCAACGAACTCTCGCATTGGATTGCTCCGCGGTACGGAGTCGCAACTCAGACTCTGGACACAATGATGCGGCTGGCCGGCGAGCGCGAGAAGCGTCGTTTCTTGCTTGACCAGATGATGTTTGGCTGGCGCAAGATATTCGACAAACTGCCCAAGGAAGACGGAGTAGCGTTCATCGACCGCTACAAGCGCGGCGAGACATTGCCGCCAGAATTCCAGGAACTGGCTGACTTTGAATCGAAAACCGACGATGAAACGCACCGTCACGTGGTTGACGCCCAGGTACGGACCCTCAGCGAAGATGCGCAGAAGCTATGGGCATCGCTTACACCTGAAGAGAAAGACGCCTTTCGGCACAACCTCGACAAGTTGAAGGCTGAAGAGCTCCCAGAAGATGGCGAAGAAGGTGGTGTCGGCAAGATCACCAAAGAGATTGCCGACATGGTGGTGAACTACAAAGAAAATCACCAACGCGTTCTGTGGGACAAACTGCCCGAGCCGCTACCTGAAGAAGGTGAGCAGGAAGAACTGTTCGACGAAGAAGCCCCTGTCGGCGGCGTTCCCGCTGAGGGAACTCGCCGGGGTGCGCGGCCTGTTCGTCGGTCGTTCTACGGCACCAAGGGATTTTTGAAACACTCAACCCTCGTCGATATGAGCGAAGGTCTTGAGCGTGGCGGAGTGCCCTACACCTACAACCCGGTAGAGATGTTTCAACTCGCTCAAGCTGACGCCTGGCGCTACATCACCGCATTGCACATGTGGGCTGACGCTAAAGAGCAGGGTGCGCGGGTCTTCATCCATGGAGAGAAGCGCGGTCCCGACGGGTTTAAGCGCATTGATGGTGGGCGCATCGGCAAAGTCCAGTTCCCGGCCGCATCGGGTGAAGGACTGGTCACGTCTGGTTATTGGTGGCTGCGCGACGACTACGCTCGGTTGATGAGCAACTACCTGAGCGAAGATTGGGTACGGAAGTCTGGAATAGTTCACGGCATCCTGTACACCAAAAATCTGCTGACTCAGTGGCGTTTGGGATTCTCGCTGTTCCACGCGATGACGACGACGGTGTCAGGAGTAGCGTCAGAGCTCGGTATCGGGATGCGCGAAGTTAACTACGGTCTTCGTAAAGGTGACGTAGGGAAAGTCGGCAAAGGGTTCTACGATGCTGCGACTGCGATCGCGGCGCCGGTGATGCGCGTCAAGTTAGGTCGCAACGTCCTGCAGTACATTCGCGATCCTGAAGGATTCAGTAAAACCGAGGCCGGTAAAGCGTTCCTGAAACTGTATCCTGAAGTAAAGGAATACATCGACGACGCCTTCCACGCAGGAGCGAAGTTCGGACTCCACGAAGACGAGAAGAACAACGCAATTGCGGGCCTGAGACGCTCATGGGCTAACGCCGATTGGGGTAAAAATCCGATTGGTTCGGCGTGGCGATTGCTGTGGCACACTCCTGGAGCGGCGATGGAAGGCACATTCATCCCGCTGTTCGAGTGGTATGTCCCGATGGTGAAACTCGGCTCATTCTTCCGTGAGCACAGTTTCAATCTGGCCGACTACGCTGACGCGATAGCCTCTGGCAAAATGACGCGGCAAGAAGTGTCGCGCATTGGATGGAACGGCATTGATGACCTGTTCGGGCAAGTCAACTGGGACAAGTTCTTCTGGAACAGGGGATTTAAAACTGGCAACCAGATCCTGTTCCGCGCAGCACAGTGGGCAGCAGGTAACTACCGGCTTACCAAGAACGCGCTTACCGGGCAGATGATGGAGGTGGCGAACAGCGCACGGTACGTGCGAAGCAAGTTTAGCCCACGGCATACCGCCGAAGTTGACGGCTCGGCTATCCCACGGCTCGATCCAAACTTCGCCAAAGTGCTTGGACTGTTCATGGCCTGGACTGCCGGCAACGCCATCCTGCAGTTTGCGGCCACCAGTTCGATCGAGAAAGACAAAGACGGCAACCGCCATCTGAAATTGGGCGAGTTGCCGCACGATGCTTACGACTTGATGGCGGCGCGCATTGGCGGAACGGACATTCATGGAAAGCCAAAGCGGATCACGATACCAGCGGTAGTGATGACTGACGCAATGTCGCTGTACTACCACGGCGCAACGTCGTATATCAGCGCAAAAGTTTCAGACTTGCTTGGTGGCATCTTTGATGCGATCAGGAATGAAGACTTCAATCACAACATGGTTCACAACCCGCAGGATGCCTGGTGGGAGCAACGCTGGCAAGATATCAAGCACATCGTCGGTTCTCCAATTGCCTTCAGTCAATCAATGCAGATGTACCGCGCCGGCGAGGGCAGCAAAGCCATCATGGGCGCTATCGGCTTTAAGTCACCGCCAACCGGCTTTGGATGGACTAAAGCAGAACGCTCTGCCTACGAGATGCTGCAAGCAAAGCGTACCAGCCTGACGCCAGAAGAGCAGGACGACCTGCAGCGCTATCTGGAACTGCGCCAGCAAGGGAAACTGACGCCGGCAGAACAGCGCCGCATCGCGATCAAGCAAAAAGTCCCATTCATCGTGCGCTTGGCCAAGACCTCTGTTAAAGGCCAGCCAGTACTCAGCTTCGAGCAACTACTGCACATCTACAAAGAGGCTGACGAGACCGAGAAAAAAGAATTAAAGCCGCTTATTCTGCGACGGTTCAAGGACACAAAGAAGATCATGGACCCAGAGAGACGCGCGAAGGCCGTAGCGGAGTTCGTTCGGATCAGGGATGGGAAATGATGGAGCAAGAAAAAGTTGACAATCTGATGGAACTGGCAGCGGTGATCGCCGGTAAGGCCGACAAGATTTGCACTGTACTGGTGTTGTACACAACAGACGACAAGCCAGGCGTATTCTCTCTCGATAATGGAATCTCGGTATCGGATGGCCTCTACCTCATCGAAGCCTTTCGCTTCTTTATGATGAATGCGCTTCACTCGAAGCCAGAACCGTAATACACTGAGAGAACGAAGTACGGCGTGACAACTTCCGGCGTGACTCGATATCGCCTGACGCCGCAAGTCCCGACCCGATTCGGCAAGACAACGCAAGGTTAATTTAGTTCTTGACAACGCTTGCAACCAAGCGTACCGTCAGATTCCGAAGGCAATGAGAAGCATAAGACTACACCTTGATTATCGGCTCAGTCCCTTATCCAGCGAATCATCGCTGTGTGGGGAGAGGAGCGGGTAGTCCAGGTTCATTTGTTTCCTCCTCGACCCCCGCCAGCCGCACCTGGCGGGGTTTTGATTTGTGCGGATGTGAAGGGAATTAGCAGACCTCCGAAGCTCAAACCTTCGGGTTTCTCGGTGCAAGTCCGAGCATCCGCACCATGAGGCCGGATAGCCAAGACAGTAAGGCGTCGGACTGCAAATCCGATCATACGCGAGTGCAATTCTCGCTCCGGCTTCCATAGTTTGGCAGACGCATTTAGTGGTAAACTGCTGGTATGAAAACACCAGTAAGGTATCGAGGGCCATACGTTTATAGCAGTGGAAGGTGTATCGGTCGGAAGTTTATGACCGTGTACTACGACGATGGGTCGAAGGGTACCACGCTGTACAGCCGGTATCTAATGCAAACCCACCTTGGAAGGCGATTGGAGAGGCATGAGACTGTAGACCACGTGAACGAGGACAAGTCCGACGATCGCGTGGAGAATTTCCAACTCTTGACGATAGGGGAAAACATCGCCAAGAGCACCCAGTTGCGACGCCCGACAAGATGGTATGAATTCGAATGTCCGATTTGTAAGGCGGTAGTTAGGAAGCCGCTGAGACAGGTGGAGCATAACCGGAAACAATGTAAGACAGGACCTTATTGCAGTAGGAAATGTGCAAGGGCGTGGCAAATTAAAAATTGCCCGCCAACACGACGTGGGCCGGTAGCCCAACGGCAGGAGGCGTCGGTTTTAGAAACCGAACAGTGACGGGTTCAAATCCCTCCCGGCCTACCATGATCTTTGAAAATTGATTTACGCCCCTGTAGCTAATAGGCAAAGCGGCTCGCTTAAAACGAGTGACGATGTGCGTTCGAATCGCACCAGGGGTACGGAGGGATGGGTGAATTGGCAAAACCACCTGTTTGCTAAACAGGAGCCTTCGGGCATGCGTGATCGAGACACGCTCCCTCCGCCATTTTGGTAGCGTGGGCGAATGTAAAAGCCACCAGTCCTGAAAACTGGCGCACATCTGAAAGGGTGTGTTGGGAGTTGAAATCTCTCCGCTACCGCCATGCAGCAGAGGCGCATACGGCTATGGGCGTACCAGTCTGTAAAACTGGATCTCCTTCGGAGACGTTGTTGGTTCAAATCCAACCTGCTGCACCAGTTTTGTTATGATGTTTCCGCGGAGTGAGCTGGAGGAGTCCCAGCGGCGGTCTCATAAGCCGAATGACGTGTGGTGCAAGTCCCACCTCCGCAACGGTGCCGTAGCTTAACGCAAAGTCCAACCCTGTCACGGTTGTGGATGCGGGTGCGAATCCCGTCGGCATCGCCAAAATGTCCTCATCTGCTAAACGGCCAGGCAACTGGGTTCTCATCCCAGAAATGCGAGTTCGACTCTCGCTGAGGACGCCATGGGGGTATCTTCTAAGTCGGATAGGAAACTCGGTTTTCACCCGAGAAATCGGAGTTCGATCCTCCGTACCCCTACCATCATTTTTCACTTGACACGTTTCTAGTAGCAAGCGTAGAGTCGTTTTCGTGATGCTTCTGCATACAGCGCGAACCTTTAATTCAGCGGCACAACCGCAGGCGGGTACGTGTATGTAGCGGGGGCGAAGGTTTAGTATGAACGCAAGCCCTCGGTGAAAATCGGGGGCTTTGTTTTTGCGGCGAAGCTGAGATGGTCCAAGCAACCGGCCGTTAACCGGGAGGGTGTGGGATCGTGCCCCACCGCCGCAGCCATGGGCCGTTCGTTCAATTAGCAAGGACACCTGGCTCTGAACCAGGCAATCGTGGCGCAAATCCACGACGGCTCGCCAAAGTTCTTTGACAGTTTTATTCCGGGATCGACTAATTGGCAGGTCCCCTGACTTTGGATCAGGCTGAACGAAAGTTCTTGTGCAGGTTCGAATCCTGCTCCCGGATCGCGGGCGTAGCACAACGGTAGTGCGCTGGATTGCCAGTCCGGATACGCCAGTTCGACACTGGTCGCCCGCTCCATAGTTCGCTGGTGTGGCAGAATGGCTTATGCGCCTGCCCCGTAAGCAGGATGATGCTGGTTCAATTCCAGTCGCCAGCCCCAGATGTTGTTAGGTTCGGCTCGGTCGGGCATGGTTAGGCATGACTTGGCTTAGTCTGGCGAGGCAAGGTGAGGTAAGGCATGGAACTAATGGCACAACCAGTCCTGTTGCTGAATGCGTCGTACGAACCTGTGCTGATCGCATCGGCAAAGCGCGCGATGGTCTTGCTGGTCAAGGGCATTGCGTGTGTGGAGGAATCCCGCAACATCAGGGTTCACCGCGACTGGTTACTGCCAAGCGTTGTACGGTTGCGCGAATACCGTAAAGTTCCGCACCGCATTGTAGTTGTCAGCCGCAAGAACGTTTATGCTCGCGACAACTACTCCTGCTTGTACTGCGGTGAGAAGTTCGCGGCAGACAAGTTGACGCTGGATCACATCGTCCCGCGTAGCCGCGGTGGAAAGTCGCGATGGGAGAACCTGGCCACGGCTTGCGGTGAGTGCAACCGCAAGAAAGGTGATCAGACGCCAGAAGAGGCTGGTATGCCGCTGCTTAGAGTGCCGCGCGCCGTTACGCTGGCAACTCATAAGCACGTGATGCGCCAGGCCGGCCAGGCGGAGACCGCGTGGCGGAAGTATCTATACTTTTGAGTCGCTGTAGCTCAGTAGTAGAGCCCACCCCCGGTACGGGTGAGACCTGAGTGCGATCCTCAGCGGCGGCTCCATAGATTGGCCGCGTAGCTTATAGCTAAAGCACCGAGCTTGTACCTCGGAAGATGTCGGCAGCGAACCGACCGTGGCCTCCAGATGTGGCCGTGCTGACTGTCAGAATGTCAGGCAAGTCTGTGGAACTTGTCTCTCGTCGGTGCAACTCCGACCGGCCACCCGTTCTTTGATAAGTTTTGGGTCCTTAGTGCTAGCGGGAACACACTCGGCCTGCAACCGAGAATCGGGAGTTCGACTCTCCCAGGATCCACCATTTTGGCTCTGTAACACTGGCGGTCAGTGTGCTGGACTGAAAATCCAGAAAAGTTCGTTCAACTCGAACCGGAGCCACCATCGGGGTAGAGTGTGATGATCGCATCCGTGGCTTGGGACCACGTGGATCGGGTTTGATTCCCGGTGCCCCGACCACATTTGCATCGGTCGTTCAACAGACAGGATATGCGGCTACGAACCGCAAGATCAGAGTGCAATTCTCTGCCGGTGCTCCAGAATTTTACGCTTGCAATTTATTAGCAAGCGTGAGAGTATTCGGTTGGCGATGGTGTAGAGAGCGGTTACTTCTCTTGAAAAGAAAGCCGAAAGGCATAACCGACCTCGCCTGTTCCTCGCCAATAAGTTTTGCCGGATGGCGTAGAGAAGTGATACTTCTTTGCCAAAAAAGAGAGTTGGGTGAAACTCCCAACAATTTCACTTTTCGCTTGTTCCTCCGGTGTAATGATTCCGAGTGGCGTAGATGAGGGTTACTTCTCTTGGGGAGACGAGGCCGTTGGTTCGAATCCAACTCGCTGGCCCTACAATGTTGTGCCAGCGGTAGCTCAGCGGTAGAGCGCGTACTGTTACCTTGATCGCTTGTTCCCTCGGAGTAAATACAGGCTGAGTGGCGAAGGCTCAGAGATACTTCCTTCGCAAAGTGAGTCTCTGGCCGCTCATTCCCTCAGTCGAAATCGCAGGCCAACGTCCTTTAGCGAAGGGAGGACATTTATGGCACGTATCAACACTCCTGCTGTAAACACCCGTAAAACTCACGAAGGTGCTCTGGCTATGATGATCAACGCCGAGCAGGAACTGCGCCGGTCTGTCATGGCGAACATGCTGTGGGAAGGCGAGTTTTACGAAGATGGCGAGAGTAACGCTAAGCGTATTGCTGCCCTGATCACGAAAGTTAAGCCTGAAGGCGTGGCGGCAATCGCTATTGAAGCTCGCGAGCGCATGAAGTTGCGCCACGTACCGCTATTGCTGGTGCGTGAACTGGCGCGCGGCGGTAAAGAGGCGAAGGCTCTTGTGGCTGACACTTTAGCGCGCGTAATCCAACGGCCGGACGAACTGACCGAGTTCGTGGCGATCTACTGGAAAGACAAGAAGCAGCCGTTGTCTGGCCAGGTGAAGAAGGGTCTCGCTCGAGCATTCCAGAAGTTCAACGAGTACTCGCTAGCGAAGTACGACCGCGCCGACGCCGTAAAACTGCGCGACGTGTTGTTCTTGTCTCACGCCAAGCCAAAGGACGTTGAGCAGGAAGCGATCTGGAAGCGGCTCGTGGACGGAACGCTGGCTACCCCTGATACTTGGGAAGTCGAGCTCAGCGCAAAGGCCGGCGAGGGCAAGAAGGAATCGTGGGAGCGCCTACTGCGTGAGCAGAAGTTGGGTGCCTTGGCTCTCCTGCGCAACCTGCGGAACATGACCGAGGCGAAGGTGGATCTTGACATGATTCGTGAAGCCTTGGCGAACATCAAAGTCGAGCGAGTGTTGCCGTTCCGTTTCCTAACTGCGGCGCAGCACAATCCGAAGTTGGAGCCATACTTGGAGCCAGCGATGTTGAAGTGTTTGTCACAGCAGGACAAATTGCCAGGCAAAACGGTGCTCGTCATCGACGTATCTGGTTCAATGGGTGGGCAGATCAGCGACAAGAGCGAACTTCAGAGAGTGGACGCTGCCGCAGCCTTAGCGATATTAGTGCGCGAAGTCTGCGAAGACGTTGCGGTATACTGCACCGCTGGCAGCGACTATAATCGCGTTCATGCAACCCGGTTGGTTGCACCGCGGCGCGGATTTGCTCTCCGCGACCTCGTTCGAACAGCGAAAACCGATCTTGGCGGTGGTGGCATCTTTCTGAAGCAGTGCATGGATTTTGTCCACGCAGCAGAGATTGTGGCTGATCGCACGATCATCTTTACCGATGAACAAGATTGCGATCTGAAGTGCAACCCAGCCACAGCGAACGCTTTTGGCACCAAGAACTACTTGGTGAACGTAGCCAGCTATAAGAACGGTATCGGCTACGGAAAGTGGACGCACATCGACGGCTTCTCTGAGGCCATCATCGACTACATTCGCGAGAGCGAAAAAGCAGTGGACAGCGAATAGCAACCGGGTATAGAGTGATTCTCGTGCAGATCAGACACAAACACGTCGTCCACATAATTCGCGTCAAGCGGATGTGGGGGAGCGTGCGCGTGTAGGGTCTGAGCTGGAACCCCCGACAGGGGCACAGACCCTCGCCAAGCGCGAGGGTTTTGTTTTGCGGGAGTAAGCTCAATCGCGCAAACTGCTGGTCTCCAAAACCAGACTTCCGAGTTCGAATCTCGGCTCCCGCGCCATGATCTTTGATAGAGGCTCGACTGTTGGACAGACGCGGCTCTCATAAGGCCGTAGGCTGGATTCGATTTCCAGGCGAGCCACCATGCAGGTCAGCACTGGCGTGCGGACGGCTCTTATAAAGCTGTAGTAGCGGCAGATAACCGCGTACGGGAGTGTTCGATCCACTCGACCTGCACCATGCGAGCGTCGTATAACGGCTCATTATATCCGGCCCTTACCCGGAAAGATGGAGGTTCAAATCCTCCCGCTCGCACCAAAGTTTCGGGAGTGTAACTCAAACGGGTTAAGAGGGCTGGCCCTTTAAGCCAGTGGTTGCGGGCACCCAATCCGCCGCTCCCACCAGTTCTTTGACAATTTGTGCAGCCATCGTCTAACTGGACAAGGCCCAGGGTTTCTACCCCTGAGATCGGCGTTCGAGTCGTCGTGGCTGCTCCATCACCCCTTGGTGAAAGCGCATATCACGGTGCTCTCCTAAAGCACAGGTCGCGGTTGAAGTCCGCGAGGGGTGACCATTTTCACCGCGTCGTCCAATTGCATAGGGCGCAAGTCTCCGGAACTTGAAATCCGGGTTGAAGTCCCGGCGCGGTGACCATGCTGACGTGGGCCAGTAGCGACGCCACCTCTCCTACAAAGAGGCAATCATCGCAGGTGCGAGTCCTGCCGTCAGCACCAAATTTTGCCGCGTAGTTCAATTAGCAGAACGCACGCCCGATGAGCGTGAGACGTCGGTGCAATTCCGACCGTGGCGACCAAATTTGCGGGTGTCGTCCAATAGCAGGATACGAGGTTTCCACCCTCGGGATGCCGGCGCAACTCCGGTCACCCGCTCCAAATCTTCACAATTCCACGCTTGCAATTATCCTGTCACCGTGGTCAGATACCAGAGAACAATTTGTTTCACCCAAAGGAGCCCTTCCCAACATGC
>Ga0335085_10008034_pt1 | contig 16182 bp, 18 predicted proteins | sample Lox_Sample_45_FD_206712 | JGI IMG/M metagenome (GOLD analysis project Ga0335085, IMG submission 206712) | Soil microbial communities from Loxahatchee National Wildlife Refuge, Florida, United States - Lox_Sample_4.5 | ecosystem: Environmental > Terrestrial > Soil > Wetlands | place: USA...
TTGGGAGCGAATACAGGAGATTTCTGGACGGCCGTAACCGGAAGAAACACCGGAAGGCAACGCACGAGTTTGCCTACTCGGGTATGGTCGATTGCGGGCACTGCGGCTGTTCGCTGGTTGGAGAGATCAAAAAAAGCCGATACGTGTACTACCACTGCACCGGATACCGGGGCAAATGCGGTGAGCCCTACACACGAGAAGAAATCTTGCAACGGGAGTTTTCCAAAGGATTTCAGGAACTGGTTTTTCCGCCGGCGATTCAGCAGTGGCTGGAGGCGGAATTGACAGAATCGGAGAAGATCGCGCAGGCGGCGCATGCAGAGGTATTGCGACGCCAGCAAGCGGAGCTCGAACGATTGCATCGCCGGCACGAGATGATGTACGACGACCGATTGGATGGTCGTATTGACGCGGCGACGTACGACCACAGGATCGCGCAGATTCAGGTGCAGCGGGAGCAGATCCGGCAACGGATTCGCACCGCCGAGCCAGCGATGCCTTCCGCTGCCAGCCAGGCAGTCGACCTAAAGCACCTGACGAACCATATTGGTGACCTATTCTCGGAGCAGACCGCGGCTGAGCAGCGCAAACTGTTGCGTGCCGTGGTGCAGCACGCCTCATGGCAGAAAGGTGAGTTGCGGATTTCGATGCGCGAGACATTTGAGTCATTACGACTTGCGCCTCCGACAGCAGCCACGGAGAATTCCGGACCCGTAGACCGCCGGCTGCACACGGGGACGCCGCCAAATGCGCTGGAGATCCGGCAGCCTTCGTACGAAGTCGATTCGGTCCCTTTGTCCGAGAGTGGTACGACGGCAGAGGCTGCCTGGTCCACGGAGGAAAACAGTGGATTGCGGGAGTAGTGGGTTTGGCGTTTTGAAACGATGTGGGTTAGGCTCGTTTCGTATGCGGACTCGAGGTCTCAAACCGGTGGCAGGGTGGGCGGCGAATGGAAGCGCGCGAAGTGCCGTTCTGTACGCGCGAGTGTCGAGCAAAGAGCAGGAGCAAGGCTACAGCATCCCAGCCCAGCAAGAGTTGCTGCGAGGCTATGCCGCGCAGAAGGGGATGGCGATCGCCCAGGAATTTGTGGACGTGGAGAGCGCGAAGACGAGTGGCCGCCCCGGGTTTGTTGCCATGGTGGAGTACCTTCACCGGAATCCGGGTTGCCGCGCGATATTGGCGGAGAAAACCGATCGCCTCTACCGGAATCTGAAGGACTACCTGACACTGGATGAATTGGGGACGGAGATCCACATGGTGAAGGAGAATGAGATCCTCAGCAAGGCATCACGCTCAGCACAAAAATTCCTGCACGGGATCCGGGTACTGATGGCGAAGAATTACATTGACAATCTGTCGGAAGAAGTCAAAAAGGGCTTGCACACGAAAGCGGGCCAGCACCTGTGGCCCTCCTTCGCGCCGCCGGGATACCGCAATACAGTGAGCGAGGCGGGCAAGCGGATCATCGTCCCGGACCCGACGCTGGGACCAATCGTGACGAGGCTTTTCGAATGGTTCTCCAGCGGGAACTACTCGCTGAAGAGCCTTGCCGGCAAGGCATACGAGGAAGGGTTCCGATTCCGCAAGAGCCGGAATAAAGTACCCGTGGCGACTCTCCAGAAGATCCTGCGAAAACGGATCTACACCGGCGATTTTGACTACGCGGGGGTGACTTACCAGGGCAGCCATGAACCTCTGGTGACGCGCGAAGTGTGGAGCCGCGTGCAGGATATTCTGGATGGCCGGCAGGAAAGGAATCGTCGCAAAACACGGCATGAGTTCGTCTACACCGGGATCGTCAGGTGCGGGCACTGCGGGTGCTCACTGGTGGGGGAGCTAAAGAAAGGACGATACGTGTACTACCACTGCACGGGGTATCGAGGGAAGTGCGGGGAGCCGTACACGCGCGAAGAGACTCTGACGCAACAGTTCGCAGGAGGATTGCGGGAACTCATCCTGTCCCCAGCGATCCTGCAATGGTTGACGACAGAGTTGTTGCAGTCGGAAGAGAGCGAGCGGCTCGTCCGTGCGCAGGTGTTCCGGCGGGATCAGGCGGAGCTGGAACGAGTAAAGGCGCGCTTGGACATGATGTACGGAGACCGATTGGATGGCCGGATCAATGCCGACACGTACGACAAAATGGCCAAGGAGGTTCGCGAATATCAGTCGCGGATCCAGGAGAGGATGCGGAGCGCCGAAGCGACGACGTTTCCGGCTATGAGCCGGGCCATAGATCTGATGGTGTACACCAGCAAGGCCGCTCAGGAATTCATGGAATGTTCCTGGGAGCGACAGCGCAAATTGCTTCAATTAGTGGTGAAGGAGGCTTCCTGGAGGGGGGGCGAGTTGCGGAAGTCGTTCCAGGAGCCGTTTGAGAAAATTCGACTTTCGAACTCGGCAAGTGCAACAAACTGCAATCGGTTAGGCGCGAAAAGTGGCGATCTTGATAACTGGCGGAGAGAGAGGGATTCGAACCCTTCAGCGTGATTTCCAGTCTGCAAGTTGCAGATTCTTCGTTGCCAGCACTGCCAGTTGTGCTGCTCTCGCCGCAGCGCATTACCCAAAATTGCTCAAAAGGTGGGGTGCGGAATTCGTCCGGACCCGGCAGTCCCTTGGTCGAGGTTATGAGGCAAGGTAGCGCCCTAATGATGAACCGGCAAGTCAGAGAAGCGATCGACTTGTTTGCCGCGCAAGGACACCACATGCGGGCCGATCTCATCGTGGCGGTGTCTTCGGAATTGGCGATCACGCGCGTGGTGAAGGAAGGCGTATCGCAGAGCGCGCAGCCCACGGAGCTGAACAAATCCCTGCCATGTGCGGTTCTGGCGGAGAGCGTCCACCAGGCGCATGAATTCGGTAAACATCAGCCAGACGGGCATGATCTTCAGCGGGTTGTTGTACAGCTGTTCGTCAATGCGCGGGACATCGAAGGGGCCGGTATCCTCATGGCAAGTTCTCGTCTCGCAACCAGGCGATTTACTTGGCCAGGCCGACGGGCATTGCCATCGGCTCAACGTGGCTCAAGACGCGTCGCACCGGCGCCTCACACTGTCTGCATCGTCGGCATAACCGGCCAATCTCCGCCGCTCAGCCTCGATCTCAAGTGGGTTTCGCCTGATCGCCAAGGGACTATCCATTGCACCTCTCTCAGAAAGCATGGCCTACGCCGAAAATGGCCAGCAGTCCGGCCATCGCGCGACCACCGGCGTGGTCAGATCCAGCGCCTCAGTCAGGGAAACGAAACCAACGTCGGGGTATTGGAGTTCTCGGAGCGTCGCCAGCAGGTCCGTGACTGACCGGCCCCAACGATTCAAGCGCCAGACCCGGACCACGTCGATCTCCCGACGGCGGGCGGCTTCGAGCGGTTTCTCGTGGGCCTCTCGCCGCGCGGCTCCGGAATTCACCTCGCGGACTTGTAGGGCGATCATCCAGCCGCGCCCTGCGGCATACTCCCGCATGGCCCGATTCTGCATCGCCAGCGTCTGCTGATCGTTCGTAGAGACGCGAGCGTACAGGCCGGCCCGAGACATTTTCGCCTGCCTGCGTGCCTCGCCAAAAACGTGGTCGGATTTTGTCCTTCGATACGCGGCGGCGGGGAGAGTTTTGTGCGATATTGATAGATGTAACTAACACTTATAATAAAAAGACTCCTAGGATAGCATCAAGCGGCGGGAGGAATCGGACAACCTCCCGGCCCGCGGAGGATTCAACGATGCGACGCGCCGTCTACCAATGGCAGAAGCAGAAGCGTCTCGCTGCCTTGCTGATGTCCCGAAGGTGGGCGGCACAACCGAAGCAAACCGGAAAGGAGACTCACCCATTGCTCAATGAACTCAGGATGACCCCGATAGGCGTTATTGAAACGCCGTTTCACGAGCCGGCAGGGACGCCGGTCCAACCTTCACGGGCGAACGGAGCGCGAGGGAAGGTTCGTCTTGACCCGCGCTTTTGGCCGGGTGTGCAGGTCCTGGAGGGATTCGAGCGCGTCTGGCTGATTTACTGGCTCCACCAACAGCCAGGCTTCTCCCTCGTGGTGAATCCATTTCTCGACCAGAAACCGCGTGGGGTGTTCGCGACCCGGGCACCGGCCCGCCCGGCTCCTATCGGAATCTCGGCGGTTCGCCTGATCGGGTTTGAGGATGGTGTTCTGGAAGTGGCCGATGTTGACATGATCGATGGTACGCCGTTGCTGGACATCAAACCCTACGTCCCGGAGTTTGATTCCTACCCGGCTAGCAAGGCGGGTTGGTTCGATCAGTCCGACTCGCAATCCCGGCTGGCGGATGGCCGCTTCGGTGTCTCGGCGCCTACCCGTTCGTAGGGGCATCAAGAGTATCGACGGCCGTCCGTTTCGTCTCCGATCGCTGCGGGAGTGACCTCGTATCGTCACTAGCATTGAGTCGCATTCATGAAATGGTCACGCTGCCCAGGCTCAGTGTACTTCACATCTATTTTCACCTGCGTTAATACATGGACGAAGATCTTCGCGCCGACAAGGCTAGAGGAAATCAGGCATGAACGAGAGCGATTGTGGACGTGTCTTCGCGCTCCTGTCGGAGTACCTGGACCAGGGACTTGCCCCCGATACCTGTAAAGAACTGGAACATCACCTGTCCGGATGCCCAACCTGCATGGAATTCGTCCAAGGTTGGAATTTGAAGCGCAGTATGCACCTCTGCCGCCAGAGCGGCATGAGTCAGTTTCCAGTCTATATCGGAGCCAGCCGGAATGGCTACATGGAGGACTCCGGTATTAGCTTCAATCTCAAAGCTCGTAGTCACTACCGACACGTTGACGATGATCGCCGCTATAATCGATCCGAAAACGATCGCGCCGCGCCAAGACGGCTTAAGACGAGCACTCATGGGACAGTCAGGCTAAAGCGCACCTGCTCCTGCATGTCCTCGAAACTGAAGAGCTGGAGGCTCAACGTGCGAGGTGCTGCGCCGTGTGGCGTGTATGGGCACACCTGATCGAAGGAGGTCGTCGGTGGGTTCAGGCCGCGGCATTGGGAGACTCTCAAAGTCGGGGCTGCGGCATCATCATATAAGCGGGCGTCAAGATGGCCGGAGTTAGTGAGTATACGCAACTGCGATTTGTCGGCGCTAAGCGACCAATAGACGGGAAGACGGACGGACTGCGATTGGGTCGCTGTTGGCAGGAGGAAGAAAGCCATAGTGACACTCCGAGTTCATCGGCTCGCAGGCCACGTAATTTTGAAACCCATTGGGATGGGAAGTCGAGCAGGTAAGGCCCTGGCGACGATGAATGGACATCATAGGCAAACGCTCCCTTATAGGCACCGCTTCGGGAGGTGATCCCAGCGCAAAGAAAAGACTCTGAGTGGGTCGGCAGGATGGTATTGAGCTGTTTGATTTCAATAGTCTGCTCGGCTGGACCACCGAAGATCCCCACAATGTCATCCTGCCCGCCGATTACTCCGGTGGACCTCCAATCGTCCCGAAGTAACTGGGCACTGAGCTTTGGCGGGGCCTGTGCGGAGGCAAGTTGCACAGATGCAGAGCCGAGAAGCGCGACTATTGTCAAGCTGACGCTATGTGCATCGTGATCCTTCTTTGAAGCGATCTTTCGGAGCTTCATTTTCGCCTTCAGGTACAACATTCTACACCCTTCAGTGTTAGGAGGGACACGCTTTACGGAGACGGGGCCGCGTATTACCGAGATGATGGCTGCGGCCAGTCTTGGGGGGCGTGGCTGATCTACCTGTGATTGTGGGTGACCTCCCGTTTCAAGAAGTTTTAGGACGAGCCTTCAATTAGTAGAGCGCAAAATCCGCAGGAATTGGGACAAAGAGCACCGCACGGGACGGCCGGCGGCAGTAAGCGCCGCCGAACCGGAGCGGGCCACCGTAGCTCTGCGAACGATATCTACTCAATCATTCCTCGGGGCGTTACCCTGGAGCCTGATCGCCTCGATGGAGGAGCCGCGAAGCTATTCAGTGGACCTTCCCGCCCCCGTGAAAGGCTAAATCCGTTGTTTTTTTCCAAAGCATGGCCGGCGTGTGCCGGAATTGGTCGGGTCGCGTTAAGGTTTTCTTAAAACTTTAGGTCGTATAGTCGGACGGTGGTAGAGCTCGCGGGGGTCTCGAAAGACGGGCGCTCACTGGACGGGAGGCCGCCCAAATACCGGCTGCCAGGGGGATTTCTGAAATCCGAGGTACTGTTCAACTGGCATCGCGCTGCGGCGCTGGGCCAGGAAACCGTAGCGTAATGCGCCACATTCTTTCCCCTCGAACGTCTCACGCTGTTTCCCAGCCGAGTTCTCAGATTGGCGACCCGACGAATGACGGGAGCGGGATAGGATACTTGCGCGATCAGGCGGGCGGCCTGCCGAAGGACGGCGCACACGACGCCCAGCAGCCGCAAGGCCTCGCGAAGGCTCTTTTCGTCATTCGCGCGGAACGGAATGATGATGTTCGGCTCAGGCGGGCATTCAAGCATACCCTGACACTCCTCATCTTATATCGGGAATCGCGGTTTTTGCGCGTGTTTTTTGCGAACCGACCTTCAGAGCGCTGGGCCTGACTGCGGTGCGCGGTCCAATGGCCCAGCAGCTACCGGAAGGACCTGGTTGAGTCGACCTTTGGGCGGCTGACGGAAGGAGGGCGTAGCCCGACTGGAGTTAGCCGCCCAAAGCAGCGTTGCCGGCGTTGGCGGCTCGCTCTTCCGCGGTCTCTCGGCGCTGAACGATATGCCCGAAGCGCAGGCGGACGGACGGAGAGCGATTGCGGCGCGTGCGGATCCTCGGAGATAATTGCATTTTCCATGATCGTTCTCCATGCGGCGTTCACCGGCCATCGCCTGATGGTGTGGGCTGAACCCGACGTAGGCAAAACCGCGCTCCTGGCGGCGGTTGCGCAGCTCGGAACACGCCTGAAGTTCACGCGGCGAGACGTTCACGAGGTCGTTGCGTGGCTGCCGACGCAGGACGGGCGCGCGGCCCCATCGGGCGCTCTGGCAGGCGGCACGGCAATTCCCGACGAGGATTGTTACCTGGCGCCGCATATCGTCGAGGCCCTCCCGCTCGACGCGCGGCGGACTGTCGATCTCCTGATAGCTTGCGCCGGGAAGCGGGTCGCCGCGCCGGGCGTGCTGCTTGGCGACGACGTGGCGTATTGGACCGCGGCTATGCGCTTCAGCGGCGGGCTGGCCCTGCACGGCCAGTACCTCCCGAGCCTCGCCCGCGAGAACGGCGGTTGGGCCGCGAGATGGACGCCGATTCCAACGGGGGCCGACGCCGCCCGCGTGGAAGCGCTCGCCAAGGCCATGCCTCCCTGCGCACGCGCTCTCACCTGGGAGACCAAGGACCACGAGCCGGAAACGTCCGCCGAAACCGTTCTACTGGCCTTCGCCGGCCTGATCCTGGACGATCTGGTGCGGAGCGCCTCGGCGCCACAGCCCCGCGGCACGGACAGCCTGCACGATCTTTGGCTGGCCGCGCTTATATCTCCCGACGCCCGCGTGGCCGCCGACGATTCCGATCTGGCCGCGTTGGCGGCGCGAATCGAGGAATGGCAGCGGCCGGTTCGGGTTGCAGCGCTCGCGCCCTTTCGCCTGTCGTTCCGTCTGCACGAGCCGGAGGTTGGGGCAGGCGACTGGCTGGTCGAGTACCTGCTACAGGGCACGAAGGATCCGAGCATCCTTGTGCCGGCCGGCGATGCCTGGCGGCGTACATGCGCGGCGCTCGAAAGCGACCCTGCGGCGCTGCGAGAGCACCTACTGGCTTCCCTCGGCCAGGCCGCGGCTCTCTGCCCGCACGTGGAGGCGAGCCTCAAGCGAGCCGCGCCGGAGGGCTACCCGCTCGACGCAACCGGGGCATATCAGTTCCTGCGTGAAACGGCGGGCGCGCTGGAACAGAGCGGCTTCGGAGTGATGTTGCCGTCGTGGTGGACGCGGCGGGGAACCCAGACCCGGTTGCAGGCTCACGCGCGGGTGAAGAGCCCGGCGGCGGCTTCCGCCGGCTTATCGCTCGAGGCGCTGGTGGAGTTCGACTGGGAAGTGGCGCTGGGCGGCGAGAAGATGTCGCGCGCCGAACTGGCGGCGCTGGCCCGCTTGAAGCAGCCCCTGGTGAAATTGCGTGGGCAGTGGGTGGAGGTGGATGCGGCGCAGATTCAGGCCGCACTCGATTTTCTCAAGCGTAACCCGAGCGGCCGCGCCACGGCCCGCGAGGTGATGCGCATGGCGATCGGGGTGGAAGGCCATGCCGGTCCGCTCGAAATCGGCGGCGTCGAGGCGACTGGCTGGATGGGCGACCTGCTGGCGCGCCTGGAAGGCCGCGCGCCATTCGCCGAACTGCCGCAGCCGGAGGCTCTCACCGGAACGCTGCGGCCGTACCAGCTCCGCGGCTATTCCTGGCTCGATTTCCTGAAGCGCCTGGGACTGGGCGCCTGCCTGGCCGACGACATGGGGCTTGGCAAAACGGTTCAGACCCTTGCCCTCATCCAGCGCGACCGCGCCGAAGGCGAGCGGCGGCCGGTCTTGCTGGTTTGTCCCACTTCGGTGGTCAACAACTGGCGCAAAGAGGCCGCGCGCTTCACGCCCGAATTGCCGGTGCTGGTGCATCACGGCATCGCGCGCAATCGCGGCGCGGCGTTTCAAAGGGCCGCGGCCGAACATGCCATCGTCCTCTCCACCTATGCGCTCCTGCATCGCGATCAGGAAACTCTTGCCCGGGTGGATTGGGCGGGCGTGATTCTGGATGAAGCGCAGAATATCAAGAACGCCGCCACCAAACAGGCGCGCGCCGCACGGTCGCTGCCGGGCGGCTACCGCATAGCTCTGACGGGCACCCCAGTGGAGAATAGTGTCGGGGATCTCTGGAGCCTGATGGAGCTCCTCAATCCTTCGTTCCTCGGTTCGGAGAGCGCCTTCCGCAAACGGTTCTTCGTGCCGATCCAGGTGTACGCGGATCGCGGAGCGTCAGACCGGCTGCGGAGCATCACGTCGCCGTTCATCCTGCGGAGGCTGAAGACCGACAAGAGCATCATCGCCGACCTGCCGGACAAACTGGAGATGAAGGTTTTCTGCAATCTCACCAAAGAACAGGCTTCGCTTTACGAAGCCGTGGTAAAGGACGCGCAGGCGGCCATCGAATCGGCCGAAGGCATCGAGCGCAAGGGACTGGTGCTGGCCACGCTGATGAAGCTGAAGCAGGTGTGCAATCATCCGGCGCAGTTCCTGAAGGACAACTCGGCGCTCGACGGCCGCAGCGGGAAGTTGACGCGCATCGCGGAGATGCTCGAAGAGACGCTGGAAGAGAACGACCGTTCGCTGATCTTTACGCAGTTCACCGAGATGGGCGATATTCTTCAGCGCCATATCCAGGAGAGCTTCGGCATCGAGGTGCTGTACTTGCACGGGGGCACGCCGCGGAAGCAGCGGGACCGCATGGTGGAGCGCTTCGCCGATCCGGCCGGTCCGCGGGTGTTTCTGCTCTCTCTCAAGGCCGGCGGCACGGGACTGAACCTCACCGAGGCCAGCCGCGTCTTCCACTTCGACCGCTGGTGGAACCCGGCGGTGGAGAACCAGGCCACCGATCGAGCCTTCCGTATCGGACAAACGAAGAACGTACAGGTACATAAGTTCATGTGCGCCGGTACGCTGGAGGAGAAGATCGACGAGATGATCGAGCGCAAGAAGGATGTGGCCGGGCGCGTGGTGGGCACGGGCGAGGCCTGGCTGAGTGAATTGTCGAACGCGCAGTTGCGGGACCTGTTCGCTCTGCGCAAAGACGCCGTGGGAGAGTGACGATGGGCCGTTGGGATTTCTACGACCGCTACTTTCCGCCATCCCGGCCGCGCGCCGCCAAAGGCGGCATTCGCGCGCAATCGAAGCGGGGCGGCTTCGGGGAGAGCTGGTGGGCAAAGCGCTGGATTACCGTGCTGGAAGGGTTCCACATCGGCGCGCGGTTGCAGCGCGGACGAAGGTACGCGCGCGACGGCCAGGTGCTTTCCATCGAGATTGAGAAAGGAATCATCAGGGCTCAGGTGCAGGGCTCGCGCCCGAAGCCTTACGACATTACGATCAAGGTGAAATCGCTGGGCCGGGCGGCATGGAAGAAGGTAGCCGCTTCCGTTGCCGGCCAGGCGGTGTTCGCTTCCAAGTTGCTCGGCGGCGAGATGCCGCACGAAATGGAGGAGGTGCTTCGCGCCGGCGGCGTGTCGCTCTTTCCGGAGCGCTACAACGACCTCGATACCGACTGCTCGTGCCCGGATTGGTCGAATCCGTGCAAACACATCGCCGCGGTCTACTACCTCCTGGGAGAGGAGTTCGACCGCGATCCCTTCCTGATTTTCCGCATGCGCGGTGTGGACCGCGAGGAATTCATGACGCTGCTCGGAGAGAGCGGCTCCTCGCGGCGCCCGGAGGCAATTTGCCGGCCGCCCGAACCGCTGCCCGCCTCGCCCAGCCGCTTCTGGAGAGCGGGCGGCGCTCTACCGGACGATCTAGTGGGAGACGCCCCCGACCCCGAAACGATCCCGCGCGTCGGGGCGGCAGTGTCTCGCAGACTGGGAAAATTCCCGTTCTGGCGCGGCCACGGCGTGCTCCAGGACGTTCTGGAAGCCGCCTACATCGCCGCCGCGGCGAAGGCGGCCGGTATGCTGGAAGGGGAGTGAGGCATGCCGCGGAAGGACATTCAAGAAGCCATCGAGCGCCTCTGGCCCAACGGCCTTGTGGAGTCGAGCGTCGACTACGAGGACTCCTGGTTCGTCAAACTCCAGCCGAAACTGACGAGGGCGTTGAGAAGCCTGAAAGGATCGCAACTGGTCTTCGAACGCGAAGCCCAAGGCGATTCACTTTGGTGGCCCGAATCGGACCCGGACCAGTTGCCTCCGGACGAATGCGCGCCCGATCGCTCTTATCATCTCTATTTCATCGTTCCGGACGGTGACGCATTTGAATTCACCACGGAGTCGGAAGACTATTTTGAGGGCAGCATCGAAACCGTGCACGGCGCCGGTCAAACGGGGTGGTGCGTTGCCGTGTCGCTGCTGGCGCCGTTCGCTGTAATCACGTTGGGAGAGCGGACCGAGTACGAGAACGGCGATACCGCGGAACCCGTCCTCGAATCCATCCTGCAAGCCTCGGATGGATCTGCCCTCGACCCCGTGGAGCACTTCCGGGAAATGGTGGCCGAAGAGGCATTTTCCCGGCTCATGGCCGTGCACCGCAAGGTCACGGAGTTCCTCGAGAAATTCGCGATCTCCGTATTGCCCGAGAAGGAGTGGAAGAAGCGCGTGTCTCGTTTGCGTGGCGGTCATGGGGTGTCGGTGCAGGAGCCGCTCCGCGTATTGGATGCCCTGTTCTTCGAGGGGGTGTGAGGCTCTTCACCTCTCGGGAACGGCGGCTATCAGCTTCGATTTCCGCTCTTCCAACCGCGTAATCTGCGTCTTCAATCTCCTCAGCTCGCGGTTGATGTGCGCCAACTCCGTCTTTGCCTGCCGGTCTTTCAGGTAATTCTCACCGTGTCTGTTCCTGACCAGCACCTCTACTTCTCGCCTCAGGAGCCGCAGCCAGGGATTGCCGTACATCGAGTGTTCCCGGTATTGCAGCTTGCCTGCCCGAATCGCCCGGACGATCTGCTCCCATGTCAGCCCGAACTCCTCCTGCGCCGTTTTGTGACTGAGGGTCGCCCCCTTGCGCCGCCACTCGGAATCCAGGTCGTCCATAGTTGTCTGCGCTCCCGCTAACTCTGCTTGATGAAGGCCGGGGCCTTCCAGCCATTCCTTTCTGAAATCTCAGAATGAGGGCGGCTCTCGGGAATGTCGGGAAGACCGGCGAGATAGATCGCATCAGACTGGTGGTTCATGTAAGCCTCGAACACGTAATCGTTCCAGTATTGCCTGGTTGGCCCGTATTTCATGTGGCGCTCGTAGTCGTCGAAGCCGGCCGTGGCGGGGAAGGTACGCCGGAAATATGCCAACCAATCAGCGAAGTCCGGATGTACCACAATGTATGGCGTCGTGAAGACAACGTGTTCCGTGCCTCCTCGGAATGGCGGTGGAAGTAGGCGGACGTACCAGTTCTCGTTCTTCCTGCCGCGATAGCCCGCCGGGACGATGGCCCGGTACACGGCGGTGGTGACGAGATCCTCAAGAATGCTCACATTGCCTTCTCTGCCGTGGTGGATGTAGAAGCCCATTCGCGAATCCTGCATCAGGCGGATCAGGCGCATCAGTTCGGGGTGCATGCCGAAGGCCGCGCCAACCTCCAAAATGGTGGTACCGATGGTCTCATTGCCCGGCCCCGCACAAGCATCGAAAAATGCCCAGCAGGTGAAATAGGACGTGGTTAAAGGGCTCATCGGCGGGGCACTCGGGACGTAGAGGTCCTCGGCCTTGGAGATGGTCTCCGCAAAGGGCGCCATCTCCTTCAGGGCCGTGAGTTGCTCCGACATGACGGACACCTGGTTCTGGCTGTAGACGTAGGCGGCGTGAGCCGGATCGAAGCCGGCGAGATCCTTCTGGCTTATAACTGCCTTTTGGAGCTCTTCGGCCATGGCGCGGCCGGCGATTATGTTCTTGATGTTCACGACCTTCCTCTGCCAATGCAACTTCATTTTGGAAAGGACCTTCTTGGCGATGGGCCCGCCGCTCAATGCCTCGTGGGGCTTCGTCTTGTCCATGTCCGTTGCTCTCTGATGAATGCCTTCCCCGGGGCCTCACGTGCCGGTGGATCCACCGAGCACTGGCGGAGGAGGATATCGCTGGCTGCTCCCGCTTGTTTCGTCGCCATGGCGAGCAGTTCGGCGCGTGCCTGGGAAGCGATCCCCAGGGCCTGCGCCGCAGCCATGAAATGTTTGTAGGCATCAATGACATCCATGCCGGTCAGTTCGTAGCCGTACCCCTCGATGATTCGCTGGATGGCGAGCCGGCCCACGTCCAGACCGAACTGGGCGTCCTTCTTGAGCAAGTCGCGCGAAGCGCGGCTGAGCGTGCGTGGATCGGTGCGGCCCGTGTTGGCAAATTCCAAGGCGAGATCGAGGAAGCCGGCGTCTTTCGCCGCGGCAAACCACCGGCCGGGCTCGCCGCTCGATGTGGCCAAATCCAAAAGGATCTGCCTCGGGGCCATTCTTGGGGCTATACTGAGCCGACCGAAGCCGCCTGGCAGTTGCTGGACGAGGCTGTGGAGCCGTTCGTGGAAGACATGAAGCGCCATTTGGGTCTCGGGCTCCATGAGGAGGCGTTCGAGATCTGCAAAGGCGTTGTCCTTGGCCTCTACCAGTGCCGCGACGCGGGCGGAGACGAATTCCTGGGTTGGGCAGAGGATTTCCCTGCCGAGGCAGCCGGCAACGCCGTGACCGAATGGATTGGCGCAGGCAAAACAAGGCTCTTCCGGCAAGCAGCCAGGGCCGAATCGTGTGCTCCTTCTTCGGGAATTTGTGGACAAACACGTTCCCGAGTGGCAGTGGATCTCCAAACAGGTTGCTGGTAAGAAGGGCAAATGAAGCGCAGGCGTCGAAGCGTGGTTAAGGAAAAGGGCCGGCAGGAGGGATGCTCCCCATGGACCGAGCCGGAGCTTGATCAGCTCGTCGAAGCGGCCACGGTAGACTGCTACAACGATACGGAACAGGTATCCGGCCTGTACACGATGATCGAGGACAACTTGGTGCTGCCGTTCGAAACGATGTTGTTCGGATCGCTGGTAGCGGTGGAGCGGATCGACCTCACAGACCGTGATGAGATTTTGGCTGTCTGAGGCGCGGGCGCGAACGGCGGAGGATTCAGCTGCTTGATCTCCCGCTGCCTTCTCCTCTACCGGCAGGCGCGCAGTGGATTACCGCGTATCGGCACTGGCTCCGCCGAGGAGACCCCACCGCATGGGAGGATGACCACTTGTAGGCGTCGATCTCGATTTCCATGTAGCGCTTCCGCGCGAAAGCCGTACCCAGGTTCGGCATGAGATACTGGAACATGGAGCAAGGAGGCAGGCCATGATCGCTTTCAATGCACACTATGACGGAAGGGTCATCATTCCCGATGAGCCGATAGACCTGCCCCGGAATCAGGCCTTGGTCGTGCAGATCGAGACGAGAGGCGCCGATCAACCGCCGGCGCGCGAGTCTGCATTGGCGTGGCTTGCTGCGAACGCCAGCGAGAGTTCGGATATCCCCTCCGACCTGTCGCACCAGCACGATCATTACCTCTACGGAACGCCAAAGAGGGTGGCTTGAACGCACCCGCGGCTTACTTCGCCGACACTTCGTTCTGGATTGCTCTCTCCCACAAGCCTGATCAGCACCACGTTCGGGCGGCCGCCTGGAGCGGCCACTTGATTCGGGAGCATGCCTGCCTCGTCACCACGGAAGCGGTTCTGTGGGAATGGATGAATGCTCTGGCGGCTGTTGGGACGCGCCGCACGACGGCGGAAGGCTATCGCCGTTGCCACCAGGATCCAAATATCGATGGTGTGCCTTTCTCCCCGGAGACGATAGCGGCAACGGTTCGCTTTTACGAAGCGCGAAGTGACAAGGGCTGGAGCCTCACCGACTGCCTGTCTTTCCTGACCATGGAGCAGCGTGGGATCGCGCGCGCCCTGACCAGCGATCACCACTTTCAGCAGGCCGGTTTCGAGGCGTTGTTGTTGGGGGATCCGCCTGCATCGGCTTGATTTCTTGTCAGCGCGGCATGGTCGAACTGCTCGACATGATTCCAGATGCTCGCAACGTAACGGCCAAATGCCCAAGTGCGCGTTGGTGGATCTGAGATACCCGGCTCTCGTTGATATTGAAGAGCCGGCCAATCTCTCGCATCGTGCAGCCGCGCCAATGGTACAGCGCCATGATCTGTCGGTCTCGGCGCGGCAGGGACTGCATCGCGGCTTCGAGCACGTTTCGTAGTTCTCGCCGGGCGACCAGCGCATCCGTTTCGGAAGCCTCATCTGCTACGAGTTCGGCCGTCATGGATGTCGAACTCTCATCTCGATCCAGCCCGATTGCCTGAGCGGTACACGCCAAATCCGGGTTGCTCCACTGTCTCAGCGAGATTCCCGATTCAGCGGCGATCTCCTCAGCCGTGGGGTAGCGGCCCAGTCGATTGCCAAGATCACGCGCCGCTGCTTCAGCCCGTTTCACCTTTGCCCGGTGATCTCGGGAAGCAGGGTCCCAGCCGCCGAGGGCCATCCAGGATAAGTACAAGTAGTACCTATTGTTCTGAGCCTCGGAACGTCCGAAGCTGTGCGGAGTGAGGGTGCATGTTTCCGATTCCCACGACTGCATCTAGCTCCAGATAATAACACCGCTGTGCCTTACACAGAGGAGTCGTGTGTTCTAACTTACTCTGACCGTAGATGTCTTATATCCATTGAGGTAGCTTTACATGCAACAAGCCGGGACCGCAACCAAGACACCCGAATGTGTGACAGTTCTTTCCGTCAGTCCACTCGAAGAAGATCACGCTTACTTACAAACCACCTTCGGGCACTCCTCATGGAATTTGTTCAAGGCTGACTCCCAGGCCTCGGCGTTTAGGATTCTGCAACAGCACGATATCTCTGTAATCCTCTGCGAACGTGATTTGAAGCCGGGAAAGTGGAGCGACCTGTTAGACTACATTGGCGACTTACCGCTGCGGCCTTCAATGATAGTCACTTCCAGGCTTGCCGACGAGCGCCTGTGGGCGGAAGCATTAAACCTGGGGGCATGGGACGTGCTGGCGAAGCCATTTGAGCGCAATGAGGTACTGCGGAGTGTGAGAGCGGCATGGCAGCACTGGCACGACCAGATCAAAGTTCCAGTCAGTGCCGTGAAAGTTATGCGGGCGGCAAGTTAAGGCAACGCCCTCTACTGACTGCTGCACTGCAAGTTCAGGCGCCACAGCAGCAAGGCCACAGGGTCGATTTACACCCATCGACAAACATCACATCGCAGCGAGAGCGGCCTTGGCGCTTCCGAGTGCGGTCGCTTGATCTCGATGCCGAATTGCGCTCACCATCACCTTCACATGCGACATTGCCTGGATGCCCTTCGCAGAATCCGGGAGGTGAGACGGCCATTGAGTATTAGCAGGGTCTTTTCGGCATGGTTGATAGGATTGCCGGGTCATCTGGGACATTTCGTAAATGCAATCCCTACCTAATTCGAGCCGATCATCCCACGCTGCTTCGTCGGCTGTCTCCAGAGATTGAATGATGATACACAATAACGTCTTCGTGCTGTCGTAGA
>Ga0335085_10008035_pt1 | contig 16182 bp, 19 predicted proteins | sample Lox_Sample_45_FD_206712 | JGI IMG/M metagenome (GOLD analysis project Ga0335085, IMG submission 206712) | Soil microbial communities from Loxahatchee National Wildlife Refuge, Florida, United States - Lox_Sample_4.5 | ecosystem: Environmental > Terrestrial > Soil > Wetlands | place: USA...
TTTGTGGATGCTGGCGACCCTGGCGGCAACGTATGGGACAGTACGATTTGTCGAGGCTTACGGTTTGTGGTTCGGGCGGCGCTGGGCCGAGTGGTTCGCTGCGCTAAGCGGGGGCATCTACATACCCTTTGAGATATATGAATTGTTTCATCGTGTCACATGGCTTTCCTGCGGTGCGCTGGCGATCAACGTGTTGATCGTCGGCTTGATGATCGAGATTTTGTATCGTGATCGATCGGCGGATGGATCGCGCGGAATCTGACAAACCGCATTCCAAGGTCAGTAATCAGCATGTTTTTTGCCGCCAGATACTCATCAGACTTGATTTTCCGTTCAGCGCAATGCAGGATAACGCCGGTCTGTCACCCCAGCCGCTATCTTGAGCTCTTCCGGTCATCACAAACAGAATTTGGATGAAGCTTCCGGCGACGCTTTTATAACGCTCGGAGGCCTGGTATTTGTCATCGCATTTGGCGTCGCATGCATCGGCTTTCATTGGCTAAACCCGGAAGGCTGGTTCCCTCTGCTCGACAGCGCAAACCTGGCAATCCATGAGGCAGGCCATCCGCTGGTGGGCGTCTTCAGCGCGCGTGCGACCGTCTACGGGGGTACGCTGTTTCAGCTCTTATTTCCACTGGCTGTCGCATGGCATTTTTATGAAGCAGGCAATGCGAGTGGTATGGCGGCTTCCATGGTTTGGCTGGGAGAAAATCTTTTCAATATCGCCCGATACATGGCCGACGCCCGTTTGCGGCAATTGCCTTTGGTCGGCAACGGAGATCATGACTGGGCCGAGATTTTCAGCCGCTGGGGCGTCCTGCAACTGGATGGCCGCATCGCGAATGTGACCCGTGGCATAGGTGTCCTCTTGATTGTCGGCGCGGTAGTATGGCTTTACCAGCGTTGGCGGGAGGACAAGAAGTATCCGGCATCCTGACGCGCCGAGGCATGACTGTCGCGCGATGTCCGGGAACCAGTTGTCACCGCGGCTTCGAAGCGATGAAAATCATACCAAAGGATGCAGGCGAGGAAGGGACTGACCATGAAATACATTGAGCTAGTCGCTGACAAAGGGAGTGCCGACACGGTTGCGGCGATCGCGGAAAAGATCGAGGCTTACGATTTCCGTCTGGGCGAAGCCGGCAAGGACGGCATGCGGCCGATGCGGTTGCTCGTGGCGGACGACAAGCTCCAGTCCGTGCTGGATTCGTTGCAGAAAATGCTCGGTTCCCGGCCATCGGCACGGGTAATGGTCTTGCCGGTGGAGATTGTGCTGCCCACGCCTTCGGAACAGGAGCGCAAGGAAGAAGATGCGGCGGTTGAAGCCCGGGAAGCGCTCTATGAAGAAGTCGAAAAAAATGTGCGTCTCGATCTCAATCTTGCCGTGTTGGTCGCATTGTCGACCATCGTTGCCGCGATCGGGTTGATCGAGAGCAACGTGACGGTGGTGATAGGCGCGATGGTGATCGCGCCGTTGCTCGGTCCAAACCTGGCTTTCGGTCTTGGTACAGCCTTGGGCGATATATCGCTGATGCGGAAGTCTGCGCTGACCACCTCCGCCGGGGTTGTGCTGGCTGTCGTCTTGTCTTTTGTGATAGGCGTTGCGTGGCCATTCGATGTGGCAAGCCCGGAGCTTTCGGCGCGTACCAACGTCGGGCTGGATTCCGTTGCACTTGCACTTGCATCCGGTGCGGCGGCGGCCCTCTCTCTGACGACAGGTTTGTCGAGCGTACTGGTGGGTGTAATGGTGGCGGTGGCGTTGCTGCCGCCTGCCGTAACGCTTGGTCTTATGCTGGGTTTCGGGGATATCAACCTCGCATTTGGCGCAGGATTGCTGTTGGCGATCAACGTCGTGTGTGTCAATCTGGCCATCAACGTGGTGTTCTTCCTGAAAGGCATCCGCCCGCGCACCTGGTCGGCAAAAAAGAAGGCAAAACGTGAATTGATGACATACATCCTGATATGGGTTGTTACGCTGATCATTCTCATATCTCTCATTTACGGACGGAAAGCACTGACACATGGCTGATGCGAGTCAAGTGTTACTGGCCGCGCAAATACTTTTCGGCAAGCAGCGAAACCGGTGTGGATAGCCGATGGAATTTTCATTCTGCATTACCCTGTCGGCGGTCAAGATGTCCTGTTAAAATACTCTGCCTTTCATTTCCACATGGCATACCAAGAAAATCATGCAACAAACTCCAGACACCATGACACCGGCGGAGCGCCGCGCCAGTAACGGCCTAGCCAGCATCTACGGCCTGCGCATGCTGGGTCTGTTCATCATCCTGCCGATCTTCGCGATCTATGCACGGCATCTTCCCGGCGGCGACAGCCATCTTCTGATCGGCATCGCACTCGGTGCCTATGGGTTGACACAGGCGATCCTGCAGATACCGGCCGGCTGGATGTCCGATCGTTACGGTCGCAAGCCGGTGATCTACGCCAGCCTGATCCTGTTCGCGGCGGGAAGCTTCATCGCCGCCTCCGCACCCAACATCTACTGGATCATCATCGGCCGTGTGGTGCAGGGCGCGGGCGCGCTGAACGCCGCGGTGATGGCGCTCACCGCCGACCTGACCCGCGAGGAAGTCCGTACCAAGGCGATGGCGATGATCGGCATCACGATCGGCATCACGTTCTCGATCTCGATGGTGCTGTCGCCGATGCTCAACAACCTGATGGGTGTGCCCGGCATCTTCGCGCTGACCGGCGTGCTGGCGCTGCTGGCGATCGGCGTGGTGAAATTCTATATACCGAACCCTGCGATCACGCGCTTCCACAGCGACACCGAGGCGAGCGGAAAACATTTCGCCGAGGTGCTGCGCAACAGGGATCTGCTGCGCCTCGATTTCGGCATCTTTTCGCTGCACGCGATCCTGATGTCGGTGTTCATGCAGGTGCCCTTCGTGATGGAGAAGGACGGATTGGCCGTGTCGCACCACTGGTACATCTATCTGCCGGTGATGCTGGTCGCGTTCGTGCTGATGGTGCCGCCCATCATCATCGCGGAAAAGAAGGCCAAGATGAAACAGATCTTCATCCTGTCCATCTTTCTGGCGATGTGCGCGCAAACGCTGCTGATGTTCGGGCAGAACAGCCTGTGGGGCGTTGCAATCGCGCTGCTGGTGTTCTTCACTTCGTTCAACGTGCTGGAGGCGACGCTGCCCTCGATGATCAGCAAGATCGCGCCGCTGGCCTCCAAGGGCACCGCGATGGGCGTGTACAGCAGCGTGCAGTTCCTCGGCGCATTCTCCGGCGCGTCCATCGGCGGCGCGTTGCTGCAGTTCGTCGGCGGCGATTCAGTGTTCGTGTTCGCGATCGCGCTGCTGCTGGTGTGGTTGATCGTCGCATCAACGATGCAGCCTCCGGCGCTGGTGCGCACCAAGCTGTATCATTTGTCCGAGATGAACGAAGCCGCCGCGGTAGAATTGCAGAAACAGCTCGCGCAACTGCAGGGCGTGCGCGAGGCGATGGTGGTGGCGGGGGAGAACATCGCCTGCCTCAAGGTCGACATGCAGGGGTACGATGAAGCGGCGGTGGACAAACTGGTATTGACCCCTCCCCAACCCTCCCCATAATGGGAGAGGGAGCGATCGTAAAGAATATAGAACCTTAAAGGAGAGCAACATGTCGGTGAATAAAGTGATACTGATCGGCCGTCTGGGCAAGGACCCGGAGACCCGTTACATGACCAGTGGCGAAGCGGTGACCAACTGCACGCTGGCGACATCCGAAAACTGGAAGGACAAGAGCGGCGAGAAGCAGGAAAAGACCGAATGGCATAACCTGGTGTTCTACCGCCGCCTGGCCGAGATCGCCGGCGAATACCTCAAGAAGGGCTCGCAGATCTACGTCGAAGGCAAACTGCAGACGCGCAAGTGGCAGGACAAGGAAGGCAAGGACCGCTACACCACCGAGATCGTGGTCAATGAAATGACCATGCTGGGCAGCAAGTCATCCGGCAGCGGGAGTTTCGAAGTGGTGGAGAACAAACCTGCCGCGGCATCCGGCACTGATGCGCCTGCCAAGGCCGCGCCGGCGAAGGGCAGCTTCGATAATTTCGACGACGATATTCCGTTCTAGCCCGTTTCCGGATACGCAAATGAAAAGGCCGTCCATGGGCGGTCCTTCCGCTTCAGCGGGAAGTCTCAGAGGTTTGTCAGGTATTCGGCGAGCTGGTCCATCGTCCCGCTCCAGCCCTTCTGCATCGAATCGAATCCGTCATCGAAAGTCCTGCGTTCTTCCTCCGTCGCATTCAGCGGCGCCCAGTGAACGGTGACCGTCGTCTTGCCCAAATGGCCGGTGAAGTTGATCGTGCTCAGCATTTCCAGCGGCCAGCTCGGGCTCAACGGGTGCCGGGTCAGGCCGCCCTTCTCATCGGAAAATGAATTCACGAAGACGATACGCTCGGGCTTGACGATCTCGCGATAGACGAACTTGCCCCACATATCGTGCCCGTCGGGGGACCGCATGCAGTAGTGATAGCTTCCGCCCGGACGGAAATCCATTCTGCTGTAGGTGACCTTGAAATTTTTCGGCCCCCACCAGTTCTGCATGCGTTCCGGATCGGTCCATACCTTGAACATGAAATCGCGCCCCGCATTGAATTCGCGCGAGATGATGAACTCCCTGTTTTTTTCATTCATGTCATTTCTCCTTGATGCGGATCGTTGGGCGACCGGGACATCGGACCGTCATCATGCCATCACGATGATCATCCATGGCAACCCGAAGCGGTCGGCGACCATGCCGAATTGCGAGGAAAAGAAGGTCCTGGCCAGCGGCATCTGCACTTTACCGCCGTCGCTCAGGGCGGCGAACAGTTTCTGTGCTTCGCTATCGCTGGATACCGTCAGCGTCAGAGAAACACCCCTGAAATCTGGCTTCCCGGAACACAGTCCGTCGGATGCCATCACCGTGGTCTTTCCGATCTGGAAGCTGGAGTGCATCACCTTGTTTTCGGCGCCGGGTGGCACCTTGCTCTGTTGCGGCGGCTCAGGGTTGTCCTTGTAGCGCATCAGTGTTTTCAGCTCGGCGCCGAGCGCCTTTCGGTAGAACTCAATCGCTTCTTCGCAGCGGCCTTCGAAAAACAGATAGGGTTGGATTTGCATGATATTTCCTCCGCTTGGTTAGGGCATTAGGCGGCTGCTGTTTTCACTGCATGATTTTCGACGGCAGTCTTCATGTTGGAGAGTCCGGTTTCGAAGTCCTTGCCGATCATTTTGTCGAAATTGAAAAACAGACCCATCAACTTGGCCATGTAGGGATTGGGGCCGTACATGGCCCATGTGATATTCGTGGAGTTGCGTCCCGCGTTCAGGGTAAACTCGGCCATATTGTGACGTTCGAACGGCTCGATGAAATCAAGCTGGATCATGATTCTGGAAGAGGGCGAAGAATCGATGATCTCCATGCGGCCCTTTCCGACTTTTTTATTGCCTTCCCATTCATAGATCGCGCCCTTGCCTGTGGACGCGCCGCTGTGGGTTCTTTTCATTTCCGGATCCCTGTTCTCCCAGGGTGACCATTTGTTCCAATTATGGAAATCGTTGATAAGCGCAAAGATTTTTTCCGCCGGGGCATCGATACTTGTCTTGCGCTCAATGCGGAATGTGTCGGGCCTGGCCGCGGCGAAAATCAATACGGCTGCGATCAGCACGATTGCGATTATGATTACGACCAGCATTTGCTTCTTCCCGAAATCATCAAAACCCCGTTCCTTACCCAGAGTTCGAAACGTCTCGCGTGATTGTCAGCCAGCCGGCGCTGCAGATCATTACCTGGCCCGGGTTTGCGTCCAACACACAACGAGTTTTGCACAGGCATTCTATTTGAAGATGCGGGTCAACAGCGATATGCCCCAATCGCTGGATATTCCGGCCAGAATCACGATCAATACGAATATGAAAACCGAAACGATCACCACCATTTTATCTTTCACGATGCTTTTTTCTCCAGGAAAATTCAAGGCCGGGCCAAACCATGCTGGCTGATCGCAATATCCTTATTTTGCGACAGGACAAATACAGTTCCCATCATAACCGCAAAGCCCGACTTGGGAATCGCGCGGGCTTATGGTCGAACGCACGATACCTCGCGGTACAAATCCGGCCCGCAACGTTTTTATCAGTGTAGCCGAGCGAAGTCAAAGCCGATAGATTAAAGCGATGATTCGGGATGATTTCCCTTCGCAGCATGCGGACATTCCGGATTTGCGATACTGATACAATCCGCGAATTCAACCGAACCTGTTGGGAGGAATTGGAAATGAAGGCGATGATCGTGGTCATATTATTTGCTTTGTTTCTCGGAGGCTGCGGAAAACAGAGTGCTGCCCAGCGCGAGGCAAAGGACAGAGCCAAACCGGGTTACCAGGTGGCAAAGACATACTGCTCGCAATGCCACACATTGCCATTTTCGGACCAGCACCCGCCCGCCGCCTGGCCCTATGTGGTATCGCGTATGGAAGGATATATGGAATCTGCCCACAGGCGCACGCCGAGTGCGGCTGAACGCGAAGCGATCATCGCCTATTTCCAGAGCAATTGAGGATCGCCTCACATGCCCGTGCGAAGAAAAGGCCGGTTGCTCGCGCAACCGGCCTTTCGTGATCGCCGGGAATGATCCGGCTGTTTATGCGTAATAGCGCAAATGCCGGGAAAATTTCTGCAATGCTTCGATGCCGGAGGTTTCGGCGCGGCGGCACCAGTCTTCCAGATCTTTGACCATCTGCTCCTTGGTCGCCGCGGAACGTTGCCAGATCGCGATGAGATCCTGGCGCAACGAATAGGCAATGTCCAGTTTCCGGCTGGTCTGAATGACCAAACCCAATTTCAATTTCTCCTGCTCGCTCAAAACGGTTGCATCGGCATGCAGCCAGCGCTTGACGCGCTTGAGATCGACTTTGCCGATGCCGGGCATGCGCTGTTTGAGTTGGGCGATTTCCTCGCGATAAGTGGCCTTCAATGATTTGGCATATTTGGCCATTACTTCATACCGGTTCGCCATCACCGAGTGCAGCGTATCGATATCGCACACCGTTTTTGCGGTGTTCAATTGCACTTTCGGGGCGACCCGTTTTATTCTGGCCAGCCCCAGCGCCGCCATGCTGCGGATGTACAGCCAGCCGATATCGAATTCATACCATTTGCTGGAGAGCTTGGCGGAGCCGATATGGGCGTGGTGATTGTTGTGCAATTCCTCGCCGCCGATCAGGATGCCCCATGGCACGATGTTGGTCGAAGCATCGGCCGGCTGGAAGTTGCGATAGCCCCAGTAGTGCCCGGCTCCATTGATGATGCCCGCCGCGGTCACCGGTATCCAGATCATCTGTACCGCCCAGACGGTGATGCCGATGGGCCCGAACAGCAGCAAGTCGAGCGCCAGCATCAGCGTGATGCCCAGCAAGCTGTGTCTGGCGTACAGGTTGCGCTCCAGCCAGTCGTCGGGCGTGCCGCGGCCATACTTCTCCAGGGTTTCCGGATTTTTTGCTTCCTTGCGATACAGCTCCGCGCCTTCGAGCAGCACTTTCTTGATACCCACTATCTGCGGGCTGTGCGGATCGTCTGCGGTTTCGCATCTGGCATGGTGTTTGCGGTGGATGGCTGCCCATTCCTTGGTGATCGTGCCGGTGGTCAGCCACAACCAGAAGCGGAAGAAATGACTGGCGACCGGATGCAGTTCCAGCGCGTGATGCGCCTGGTGACGGTGCAAGTAGATGGTTACCGATGCGATGGTGATGTGGGTAAGTGCGAGAGTGGCGAGCACATAACCCCACCACGGTAAATCCAGTAAACCTGAAAACATGCTATCTCCTAAAGGCTGCTTTAATCGTTATATCTGTATTGCAATTTTACAGAAACTTGGAAACATCGAACATCAAATTCGTTCCAAAACCGCCGCAAAGAACCCGTCCGTATTGTGTAGATGGGGCCGAAGCTCCAGATAATCAAGCGCATCCAGCGCAATCTTCTGTTGTCTCAGCGCTTCACCGGCCGGCCGCAATATGAAGTCGGGATGGTCGGCGAGGAAAGCCTGAACGACATGCTGATTTTCCTCCGGAAGTGTGCTGCATGTCGCATAAACCAGACGACCGGCTTTTTTCAGCAGACGACTGGCGGAAGCGAGGATTGCCGTTTGCCGGCGGGCAAACTCCTCGATACTGCCGGGAGACTGGCGGAATTTCAGGTCAGGGCTGCGCCGCAGTGTGCCCAGGCCGCTGCAGGGTGCGTCCACCAGTACGCGGTCGATCTTGCCGGCCAGGCGTTTTACCTTGAGATCGTTCTCGTGGGCGATCAGCATCGGCTGGATGTTGCTGGCGCCGGAGCGCTTCAGGCGCGGCTTGAGATTGGCAAGGCGCTTTTCCGAAACGTCCATCGCATACAGGCGCCCCTGTGAATTCATCATTGCGGACAGCATGAGCGTCTTGCCGCCGGCGCCCGCGCAGAAATCTACCACCATGTCGTTGCGTTTCGGTGCAAGCAAGAAACCGAGCAACTGGCTGCCTTCGTCCTGTATTTCTATCTTGCCTTCCGTGTAGAGCGCATCCTTGTTCAGAGGGATCTTTTCCTTGAGGCGGATGCCGATGGGAGAGTAGGGCGTGGCACTGGCCTCGATTTTCTTCTCGTGCAGCTTCTGCAACACGTCATCCCGTTTTGCCAGCAGGGTGTTGACGCGGATATCCAGCGGTGCGGCCTGCTGCATGGATTTGCCGAACGCGAGAATGTCTGCATCGGAACAGGAGGACCGCATCTTGATTACCAGCCACTCCGGTAATTCGGCCTGGATGGATAGCGGCAATTGCTCGATCTGTATGCCTTTCACGGTGGCGAGCCATTCTTTCTCGTCGCGTTTCAAAACCGGTTCGAGCTCGCGCAGGTTATATCCGCCGAACCTGAACAGCCATGCGAGCGCCAATTTTCTTGGTGTCGCAGTTCCCTTGCATGCGTGCTCCAGCAGCATGCGGTGGCGCAATACGCCGAACACGGCCTCAGCGATCAGTTCGCGTTCATTGGAGCCGATGCGTTCGTTCTTGAAAAAATAGCGCAGTGCAGTGTCGGCGGGATGTGCCAGCGGCAGGATCGTACGCAGCGCCTGGATTACGAGGCCTAAACGATATTCGGTGATCAGCATGGAAAAGAGGGCAGCACGATTCAATCGCGAAGTTTAGCAGGATTGCTTATGCGATATATCCCGTTTGCGGCGGCCGAGCCGGCCGCAAGAACATCAGGCGGCCCTTCATTCGTCCGCGGCGCGAATATCCGAGACCGCGTATTCTTCGATCACGTTGTCCGAGCCGTCAACCAGGCTGAACTTCACCGGCAGCATGCGGTATTCCAGGCCCAGCCAGATTTCAAAATAGCCTTCTCCACGGGCGTGCATCTGGCGCAAATGCAATGTGCGCAGCTTTCCCAGCGGTGTCTCAAGGTCTTCCTTCGTGCCGATCTCGATCTGATAATGCCTGAGTTGCGCGCCGTCGCTGACCGGCAGCGAAATGAATTCGCCATTCACCGGAATTTGCGAGAGCTGATACAGATAACTCAGACTGTCTTGGGTGTCTGCAGGCAGCGCGGAGACGTCACCGTTCGAGTAATGCAGTTCCTGTTTTTTCCAATCGAACCGGGCTCGCGTGCGTTGGTTACCATTCCTGGAAAGCTCTTCCTGCTCGAATATTTCGGGCAGCAGCCCGGTCTCGGCGATCCTGCCCTGGCTGGTCAGCACGAGCTGGTCGCTGTTGCTCAGACTTGCCAATCCGGAAGTCTTGCGCAGCGACTTCAAACTGTACCGGCTTCCGTGGATATCCAGCTGCTGGATGATTTCTCCGATCCTGGATCCGTTCTGGTAAACGACGAAGCCGAGCTGCAGATGCCTGGGAAGCGGCCGGGGCGTGGTTTGGTCGGTTCTTTTCATTGCGGCCATCGCTTTGGTTTGATGCATGGCTGAGCTTCCATCGATTGATTCAGCAGGGGGATGGCCGGATTCCGGTTTGGCAGGTTCCGGTGTTTTGGAAATCGTTTCGACCGGCTTGGGCAGACCTTCAAGCCTGACGGAGAGCGGCGGCAGCTGCACTTGAGCGTGCGGAAATTGTATATAGGGCAGCCACAGGACAACGGCATGGATCAGCGCCGATAATGCGATTGCCAGTGCAATGCGACGGGCGGGGGTGCGAAAAGCTGCGATCACGGCACGAATTCAATATGGGTCAGTATCTGGGAGATCCTGGTGCCATCCTGGTCGGTGATGACCATCTTGTATGGGAAATTGGAGTGCTCGGTTGCCAACCAGATTTCGGTACGGTTTGAACCTGCTTCGGGCACACTGGTTACATATTGTGCCTTGAACGTGCCGAGCGGGACCGTCACGGTCTGATCATGCGTGATGAGGTAATTGTAGATGTCCAGCTTGTCTCCATTGGTCATGTGGAAATCCAGCTTGTCGGTTTTCTCCAGCGCCAGGAACATGAATTGGTACATCGCGCTGAGCCGGTCCTGCGTATCGGGCGGAAGCGGCAGGGTTTGTTTTCCGGTGCGGTTCGTCAGGGTGATTTGCTGGTGCGTCCAGTCGAAATCGGCGCGTGTGTTGCGGTCGGAATCCAGTTTGCGCGTGCTGGCAAAGGCGAATGGCTGCAGGCCGTGGCTGGTCAGCTTGCCTTCGCTGGTGACACGGATGGTTTCGGGCTTGAACACCGCAACCAGCCCGACCGCCCGGCTGATGCTCTCGATCGTGTAATGATCCTGTTTCAGGGTGAAGTTCTCGTCTACGGTAGCGCCCCGGATACTGCCATACAGCAGATCATAGTGGACCCGGATATTGCCCGGCGGCGCGGCATAAGCCGGCGGTCCGAAGCACATTGACGCAAGAATGAACAACAGGCTTCTCATGATCAATCCAGCGCAGGCGATATCAGGGGCGGCGAGGGCTGCTCCAGGTGGCCGAACCGGATCTTCCCGTTCTCATCCAGCTTGACGTATCCGTTGCAGAGCCAGCGTATGGCCTGTGGATAGATGCGATGCTCTTCGTGCAGCACGCGCGCCGCCAGTGTCTGTTCGGTGTCGTCGCGGAGCACCGGCACGGCCGCCTGGATGATGATCGGGCCGTGGTCCAGATCCGTGGTTACAAAATGAACCGTACAACCATGGATCCTCACTCCGTCATTGAGCGCCCGGGAGTGAGTGTTGAGACCTCCATAGGCAGGCAATAGCGAGGGGTGGATGTTGACGAGTCTGCCGCGATAACGCGACACAAAACCTGCCCCCAGGATGCGCATGAAGCCGGCCAGCGCAATGATATCCGGATCAAAGGCATCGATCGCATGCGCCAGAGCGGTATCGAAACTATCTCGATCGGCATGGCTGCGATGTTCGACGACAATGGCCGGGATACCGTGGCCTTTGGCGATGCCGAGACCCTCCGCGTCCGGGCGGTTGCTGATCACCGCCGCGATGCTGCAAGGCAGTTTCGCCTCCAGCAAAGCTTGCATATTGCTGCCGCGACCGGAGATCAGGATGACCAGCTTTTTCATCGTGGGTGATTATCGAACATCAGGCTACTTGCGTTTGCGCTTCATCGCCCCTGCGCGCGCGAATGGTCCCGATGATGGTTGCCTTCTCGCCGGAAACGTTGAGATGTTCCACCGCCGCGCCGGCATCGCGATGGTCCACGATGAGCACCATCCCGATACCGCAGTTGAAGGTTCGATACATTTCCTGCGGGGCGATGTTGCCCATCTCGCGCAGCCAGCCGAATAGCGCCGGGGTATGCCATGACTGGCCGTCCAGTTGCGCCACGACGTTCCGCGGCAGCACGCGCGGGACGTTTTCCAGCAGGCCGCCTCCGGTGATGTGAGCCATGCCTTTGACGGTCAGCGCCTTCATCAGGGCCAGCAGGGGTTTCACGTAGATGCGTGTCGGCGCCATGATCAGGTCGGCCAGCGGCTTGCCGTCGAGTTCCTGCTTCAGGTCGGCGTTGCGCGTTTGGATGATCTTGCGCACCAGCGAATAGCCGTTGGAATGCGCCCCGTTCGATGCGAGGCCGATCACCGCATCGCCCGCCTTGATTTCCGAGCCGCTGATGATGTCCGCCTTTTCCACCACGCCGACGGCGAATCCCGCGAGGTCGTATTCTCCTGCCGGGTACATGCCGGGCATCTCGGCGGTTTCGCCGCCGATCAAGGCGCAGCCGGCTTGTTCGCAGCCGATGGCGATGCCCTTGATGACTTCGGTGGCCGCATCCACATCCAGTTTGCCGCAGGCGAAGTAATCGAGGAAGAACAGCGGTTCCGCGCCTTGCACCAGAATGTCGTTGACGCTCATGCCCACCAGGTCGATACCCACCGTGTCGTGGCGATTCAGCTCGAAGGCGAGTTTGAGTTTTGTGCCCACGCCGTCCGTGCCGGACACCAGCACGGGTTCGCGGTACTTTTTGGAAATCTCCACCAGCGCCCCGAATCCGCCGATGCCGTTGAGCACTTCCGGGCGCATCGTGCGTTTGGCAAACGGTTTGATGTTCTCAACCAGGCGGTCGCCCGCGTCGATGTCAACCCCCGCATCTCTGTAAGTAAGGCTTCCGCTGCTGGCAGAAGGATTGCCGGTCGGGGTCTTCAAGTTGAGTTCTCGCTTTCTTCAGGATAAAGTGCCGCACGATCATTCGCGAATTTTACCCGAAATGACCCTGTCCCGCTTTGCACCATTGCCTTGGCCAACCATTGCATGAGTCAGCTATTACTCGATATTTCTCCCGACTGGCAGCCTACACTGGAAAATTTCGTGGCGGGGCGCAATCTGGAATTGCTTTCGGCGCTGCGCCATGCGCTGCATGGCAACGACGCGGCGGGAACGGGCAGCGAGCGCAGTTTCTACCTGTGGGGAGAAGACGGCAGCGGCAAGAGCCACCTGCTGCGGGCCTGTGCACAGGTTTCGAAGGAGGGAGGCCGGAACGCGATCTACACGCGCGGCAGTGTTCCTTCCCCGGCCGGGAATCCGCGCGCAGCGGTCGTCGCAGTGGATGACGTGGAGCAACTCGACGATGCGGCGCAGATCGAGTTGTTCAATCTGTATAACCGGATGCGCGACAGCCGCGGCATGCTGCTGGTCAGCGGGAAGGTGTCTCCGCTGCATCTGGAACTGCGCGACGATTTGCGTACCCGTCTGGGATGGGGTCTGGTGTATCAGGTGCATGGTCTGAACGATGAGGAAAAGAAACGGGCGTTGGAGCAGCATGCAAGCTCGCGCGGCTTTGTGCTGCCGCCGGAAGTTACGCAGTATTTGTTGCGCCACGGGCGCCGCGACCTGCCCAGCCTGATAAAAGTGGCGGACGAGCTGGATGCGCATTCGATGCGGCTGCACAGGCCGCCGACGGTGCCATTGCTCAAGGAAGTGCTGCAGCACATGCAGGAAGCGAAGGAAGTCTGAAGTGAATCTGGCGCTTTTCGATCTGGACAACACCTTGCTGAGCGGGGACAGCGATTTCGAGTGGTCGCAATTCCTGATCCGCATCGGCGTGCTCGACCGTGAGCTGTTCGAAGCAAAGAACCTGGCTTTCTATGAACATTACAAGGCGGGAACCCTGGACATCCAGGAGTTCCTCGATTTCCAGCTGAAGCCGTTGTCGCGCCATGCGCGCAAAACGCTGAACGAGTGGCACGGGCGTTTCATGCGCGAGCAGGCGCTGGGCATGATTCCCAAGGCTGCGCGCGAACTGGTCGAGCGCCATCGTGCTGCGGGAGACGTGTGCGTCATCATTACCGCAACCAACAGTTTCGTCACCGCGCCGATCGCGCGGGAATTCGGCGTCGAGCATCTGATCGCCACCGAACCGGAACACAAGGACGGTGAATTCACCGGGCGCGTTGCCGGGGTGCCGTGCTTTCGCGAGGGCAAAATCACCCGGCTGGAAGACTGGATGGCGCAACGGGGCTGGGATTGGAGCAGCTTCGCAAATACCACCTTTTACAGCGATTCGCTCAATGATCTGCCTTTGCTCGCCAAGGTAAAGAATCCGATCGCGGTGAATCCGGACGATACACTGCGCCAGCACGCCGAACAGCACGGCTGGAAGGTGATGAGCTTGCGATGAATTGCGCGGCATCCGGTGAGGTATTCCGCCCGCTGCCCCATCGCGGCTGGTGATTGGGTTTGCCGCAGAATATTTGCCGCAGACTTGCGCAAACGGATCGTTTTGATATGAAGCCGGGTTTTAAGTATGATCTGTTTCGCAAACTGTTCATCGACAACTCAACGCGGGAGGCGCTGTGAAACAAAATGGATATCGTTTGATCATCTTGGCTTTTCTGGCGCTGGCTGCGGTTCCTGCAGCCGCAGAGGAGGCGAATTTCATCATGCCCATGGACGGCAGGGCTCCCGCAGAAAGCTATCCGGGCCAGGGCACCGTCAACAGCGTCGATTCAGAGGCGGGCAAGGTCAATTTGAGTTACGGACCGATACCCGGCCTGGGTTGGAAGGCCAGGACCGCGGATCTTGAAGTCCAGGACAGGACCTTGCTGGCGAGCCTGAAAAAGGGACAGAAAGTCGCATTCAAGCTGGTCGGATCCCGCAATGGGCACTATGCCATCAGCGAGATCACGGTGATCAAATAAGCCTCGATGCGGTAAGCGAAAACCATTCAGCGGCTATCGCTGCAAGCCCGCTTCGACTTCCTGCCGTTTGGCGGAACCGGTCAGCCGTTCCGCCAGAGTGAGCGCGAAATCCATCGCGGTACCGGGCCCGCGCGAGGTGATGATGTTGCCGTCTTCGACGATGGCGGTGTGCAGTTTTTTGACTTTTGTGTAGGGATCCAGCGCGCCGGGGAAACTGGTGGCTTGCTTGCCGTCCAGCAACCCTGCAGCGGCAAGCACCGAAGGCGCGGCGCAGATCGCGGCGACCTGTTTTCCCTGCTTCTCCATGCGCTGTACCATTGCCAGCACGCGCTGGTCTTGTTTCAAATGATTGGTGCCGGGCTGGCCGCCGGGGAGGACGACCATGTCGAACTCCTCAAGGAATACATCATCAAGCGTTTTGTCCGGCATCAGCATCACGCCGCGGCTGCCCCGCAACGCACCCTCTTCCAGTCCCGCCAAAGTGACGGAAACGCCGGCCCTGCGCAGGACGTTCACGACGGTAATGGCCTCCAGCTCTTCACTGCCATCGGCAAATAGAACCAAAACGCTTTTCATATCAGTTTCCCCAGATTCGAAACCAGGATGGGCACCCGTCAGGGTCCGCAAGGGACGAGCGGGCTTCGCGGTGACTGGAATTGTATTCCTTTTCGCCGAGGTGCCCTAAAATTTTCCTGTGATGCGCACGCCCAGGAATCCCGGCGCGATTTCCGGCAGGATCGCCAGTTTCCGTGAGCGCAAAGATCTGTTGTGGCCGACCACGCTTTTTCCAACCAGCGTACCGATCAACGCGCCGGCGACTACGTCCGAGGTGAAGTGGGCATCGTGGTAAATGCGCGCAACGCCCACCAGGCCGGCGACCGTGTAGGAAGAATAGGCCACCCAGGGTTGTTCGTAGTGATTTGCGATCACGGAAGCCACGGCAAATGCCTGGGTGGTGTGCCCGGAAGGGAAAGACGAGTTCGGAGAATAGCTCAGGTCGAACGGGTGGAATGCGGCGGTACCGAGATTTTCGCGCGGCCGGGCGCGGCCGGTGACGAATTTGATCGTCGGCGTGATGATGACGCTGGCGATGAGGCTTGCGGCAAGTCCGTCTTGCGCGACGGCCAGCGCCGTGCCGTTGTTTCCGGCCGAGCCGGCCACGTAAAATCCGCCAAGCACCGCCAGGGAATACTGTGCGCCAAAACGTTCGACATTCCGCATGAAGGGGTTGTCGTTGGGAGCATGGCGGCGCATCTCGTCGCGAACCGGGCCATCCAGTATCGCGCCGACGCCGACCACCCCAGCCGTGGTTAGCGCAAAGCTCTTCCAATCCTGATCGTCCCAGCGCGCCGGAGCAGTGACGACATATTTGACGTCATCCCATACGATTTCGGGGTAGGAGGGCTGCGGATCCTCGGCTGCGTGAACGGCGCCGTTCAGGCACAGCAGCAGCATGCCGACACAGAGCGGATGTTTACAGGCCCGGCGCATGGCTGGCTTCGAATCGAAAGGCGTCAGGCCGAAAGTCTCAGTCGCGGAAATTCTGGTACTGCAGCGGAAAGTCGGTGATGGTTTTTTTGACGAAT
>Ga0335085_10008036_pt1 | contig 16182 bp, 15 predicted proteins | sample Lox_Sample_45_FD_206712 | JGI IMG/M metagenome (GOLD analysis project Ga0335085, IMG submission 206712) | Soil microbial communities from Loxahatchee National Wildlife Refuge, Florida, United States - Lox_Sample_4.5 | ecosystem: Environmental > Terrestrial > Soil > Wetlands | place: USA...
GCGGAAGGGATCTCTCCTAGAGATCGGCGGGTGCCGAACGTCGTCGACCTCACCCTCGTCTCCCGGGCCCGCAGCATCCTCCACCACCTGCTCGAGGAGCGGGGCCTGGGCTTCTTCCTCGTCCCCACCTCGCGTGCCCCCCGCCTCGACCCCAGGCGCATCGCCTGGGTGGTGGAGGCCGCCCGGCGCGGGGTCTCGCGCCACGCGCGGCACGATCCGAACGCGCTCTCGCGGACGCGGCGCGTCGTTCGGCGCGAGCTCATCCGCCAGCTCTCCGAGGCGCTCCTGCAAGCGGGGCTCTGATCCTCCCGGCACCCCCGCCGAGCGTCGCTCCACGGCCGAAAGGGGGCTCAGGGCTTTCCCGAGGCCTTGGACACGTATCTCAGCTGCAGGTCCATGAGGAGGTTCTCCAAGAACTTCGCCTCCTCGCCGGTGAGATTGCCGCGGGTCTTCTCCCGCAGCATGTCGAGCAGATCGATGGTCTGCTTGGCCAGGGAGAGATTGGTGGGCGCCGCCTCCCCGGTCTCGGGATGGGGTGCATCACCGAGGTGCACGAACGCGGACGACCCGAGCGAGAGGACGAACGTGTAGAAGTCGATGGTGGGCTTCTTCTCGTCGGCCATGGAAGGAGCCTCCTGGAGCGTGGGCGGCCGGATTCTATTCGAACGGGAAGGCGATCCGCTCCGCCGCGTAACCGCGCTGCACCAGCAGGACGAGCTGACCCCCCCGGCGGGCCCGCGCGGCGGCGTGGTCGAACTCGGCGACCGTCCCGACCTCGGTGGAATTTACCTCCCGGACCAGGTCCCCCGGCTCGATGCCGGCCTCGGCCCCGAGCGAGCCGCCGGCCACCCGCTCCACCACCAAGAGCCGGCCGCCCTGCACCCGCTCCTCGCCGAGCGAGAGGCCCACCCGCCGCCGCACCAGTTCGCCGGCCTCGGCGGGCGAGAGCTCGACGGCGGTCACGCTCAGCTCGAGCCGCTTGCCTCCGCGGACGAGCTCGAGGCGGGCCGTGCCGCCGATGTCCAGGTCCCGGACCTGAAACCGGAACTCCTCGGCGCTGCGAGGCCCGTAGCCATTGACCGCCTCCACGCGATCGCCGCGGAGCACGCCCGCCCGGGCGGCGGGAGACCCCGGGTCGACCTCCGTCACCTGGACGCCGCCCGAGCCCTCCCGGTCGGCCGCGTCGCGGGAGGGCAGGTCCTTCACCGAAAGGCCCAGGTACCCCTCGCGCACCTCGCCGTGGGCGATGAGGTTCTCGGCGATCCGGCGTGCCCGGTCGATGGGGATGGCGAAGCCGATCCCGGCGCTCCGCTCGCCCAGGATGGCGGTGTTCACGCCGACGAGCCGGCCCTCGACGTCGAGCAGCGGCCCGCCCGAGTTTCCCGGGTTGATGGAGGCGTCGGTCTGGATGAAGTCGAAGAGCGTCCGGTCGTCCGTCTTGAAATTTCGGTGCACGGCCGAGACCACGCCGGTGGTGACCGTGTGGGCGAGGCCGAAGGGGTTCCCGATGGCGATCACCGTCTCGCCGGTCATGAGGTCGTCGGACCGGCCCATGGGCGCGAAGGGGAGACGCTCCTGCGCGTCGAGCTTCAGGACGGCGAGGTCGGAGGACGGGTCGGTCCCCACCACCTTGGCAACGAGCTCGCGGCCGTCGAGGAGGCCGACCCGGAGGCGGGCTCCGCGCTCCACCACGTGGTTGTTCGTGAGCACGTAACCGTCGGGGGAAACGATCACCCCCGAGCCGAGCGAGGTGACCTGATAGCCCTTGCGATAGCGGGGGCGCTCCAGGAGGTCCCCGAAGAAGAAGTCGGAGAACGACTGCGGCCCGCGCTTCGAGGGAACGCGGATGTGCACCAGCTCCTCGGCCGCGACATTCACCACCGCGCCGCGGACCTTCTCCACCGCGACGACGATCGGCGTCCGACGGGTGGCGACCGGGCTCTCCTCGGCGCGGGGCAGGGCCCCGCCCCGGGCGCCGGCCGCCGTCACGAGGGCGAGCACGGCGACGGCCGGGCGGGTCACCGCCATGCTCCTACGCCTGGGGAGCGCCCGGGGGCGCACCGCCACTCTCCTCCCCCGTGTCCTCGCTTAGGTCCTCACCTTCGATCGACGCCTCCACCGAGAGCGCCTGGTCGGAGAGGTCGGGGAGCGACTTCAGGTGCCTCTCGTACTCCTTCTCGTCCAGCAGGCCCTTGCGGATATACCGGTGGGCGACGCGCTTGTCGACGAGCTTGGTCTCAATCGGGTCTGCCATGTGTCTCCGGAGATCTCTAAGGAAGACTAGGGGACGCGGAAAATAGACGCCGCCTTGCGGGTCCGTCAAGCGCGTGTTAGCGCTGTCGCCATGCAGGGTTCGGGCGCGACCGGCCCCGGACGCCTGGCGCGTCTATTAGGGCTGTACGCGATCGTGGGCGGTGAGGATCCGATCGTACAAGGGGAGGCGGTCCTCTCCGGGGGCGCGGCCGTGGTCCAGGTGCGGATGAAGGGCGCCCGGCCGGCCGAGGTGCTCGAGGTCTCCCGAAGGCTCGTGGCGCTCGCCGCCAGGCGCGCGCTCGTCATCGTCAACGATCGGGCCGACCTGGCGCTGCTCTCGGGTGCGGACGGAGTCCACGTTGGTGAGGAAGACCTGCCGGTCGCCGAGGCACGGCGACTGCTCGGCCCGGACCGGCTGGTGGGCTGGACCGCTCGGACAATCGAGGAAGCCCGGGTGGGCATCGCGCAGGGGGCCGACCACGTGGGGTTCGGGCCGGTGTTCGCGTCGCGGACGAAGGCGATGGGGCCGCCGTCCCTCGGCATCGCCGGCCTGGCCGCGGCCGTGGCAGCACTCCCGGTCCCGGTGGTGGCCATCTCCGGCATCGACGCCACGAGCATCGCCGAGGTGGCCCGCGCCGGGGCGGCGTGCGCCGCGGTGATCGAGGCGCTCTTCGGCTCGGGAGATCCGCGGCAGAACGCCATGGCTCTCGCCCGGGCTTTCGAGGTGGGTCGCACGGGGAGGACCGGATGAGCACGCGACGGCCCCGCATCGGAGTCACGCTGGACGTCGACGAGCGGGAGCGGCGCTACCAGGTCCAGAGGGCGTACGTCGAGGCCGTGCTCGCGGCGGGTGGCTTACCCCTCTTGCTGCCGCACGACCCGTCGGCGACAGCCGCCTACCTGGCCCTCCTCGACGGACTGGTGGTGACCGGCGGGGCCTTCGACGTGCCGCCGGAACTCTACGGGGAGACGCGGCGTGGGGCTTGCGGGCCGAGCAAGCCGGAGCGGACGCGGTTCGAGAAGGAGTTGCTCGAGGCGGCGATCGCCTCGTCCGTCCCGGTCCTGGGGATCTGCGGCGGGATGCAGCTCCTCAACGTCGTGCGCGGGGGGACGCTGTTCCAGGATCTCCCGGCGGACGCTTCCATCGTGGGGCACGAGCAGCCCCCACCCGAGGACCGACCCGCCCACGCGGTCAAGGTGGCGCCGGGCTCCCTGCTCTTTCGTCTCTTGGGTCCGGGCGAACCCGAACATCGGGTGAACTCGACGCATCACCAGGCAGTGCGGGACCCCGGCATCGGGGTGCTGGTCTCGGGCCGGGCGCCCGACGGCGTGATCGAGGCCATCGAGCTGCCGGACCTCCCCTTCGCGATCGGCGTGCAGTGGCACCCGGAGGCGGTCGCGGGGCACGATGCGCGCCACGGGCTGCTCTTCACCGGGCTCGTGGACGCGGCCCGGAGCACTCGGCGGTGAGACCGCGGGTGCTGGTGGTCGCCGGGCTCGACCCCTCGGGCGGGGCCGGCCTGCTCGCCGACGCCGAGGCCCTGGCCAAGGTCGGTGCGCGATCGTGGGCGGTGGCGGCGGCGCTCACCGCCCAGGGGCCGGGCGGAGCGGGCGGGTTTCTTCCCATCACGCCGGAGTTCCTCCTGAAGCAGCTCGAGGCACTGCTTGGGGGAGGAGAGCTCCCGCGCGCCGTGAAGACCGGCATGCTCGGGACCGCAGCCCTGGCCCGTGCGCTTTCGGAGCGCCTCGCCGCCCCTCCACTGGCGCGAGCGCCGCTCGTGGTGGACCCGGTGCTCTCGGCCAGCACGGGCGCGCCGCTCCTCGATGCGGGCGACCAGACGCCGGGCGAGGCGCTCGCGCCGCTCCTTGAGCGGGCCCGGCTCGCGACCCCCAACCTGTCCGAGCTCTCCCTGCTCACGGGTCAAGACACCTCGACCGATGAGGGCGCGGTCCGGGCGGCCCGGCTCCTGCCGGCGCGTGCCGTCCTCGTGAAGGGCGGGCATCGGGGAGGCGCGCCGGTGGACCTCCTCGTCGAGGGACGACGCGTGACCCGCTTCGGAGGGCGGCGGCGCCCCGGCACCGCACGCGGAACGGGCTGCAGGCTCGCGTCCGCCATCGCGGGCCTCTTGGCGCGGGGCGAGTCGCTTGAGACGGCAGTCCGGCGCGCCAAGCGGCTGGTCGAACGGTACCTCGATGCGGCGTCGGCTCACACCCTTTAGGGTGATATAAGCCCCCTTGGGTCAGAAGCACCCGACCAGACGTCGACGTTGGTACCGCGCTGCTGGTAAGTAAGGGTCCCCTGCGGCACAGTGGCGCACCCGCGCCCGCGGGTCGAGGGGGTGTGGATGCAGACGAGCGGCGGACGAGCTCGCGCGCTGAACTCCCGTTTCGGCGTCCACGGAGTGGTGTTCCGGGAGGGCCCCGGAGCGCTCGAGTCCGTAGAGGTCGAGAACCGCCACGCCACGGCGCGCGTCGCTCTCCAAGGCGCGCAGGTCCTGTCCTGGGCGCCCCGCGACGAGCGACCCGTCCTCTGGGTCTCCGAACGCGCTCGGTACCTGCCCGGCGTCCCCATCCGCGGCGGGATCCCGATTTGCTGGCCCTGGTTTGGCCCACATCCCACCGACCCCCTGCTGCCGCAGCACGGGATCGCGCGCACGGCGGCGTTCCAGGTAGTGGCCGTGGAGCGGTTGTTCGACGACCGCACGCGGCTCACCTTTCGCCTCCCGGACGGGGAGGCCAAGGAAGCATGGCCTCACGCGACCGAGCTTCTCTTCATGGTCACCGTGGGCCAGACCCTGGAGCTCGATCTCGTGACCCGCAACGCAGGTCGGGAAGCCGTCTCCATCGGGCAGGCCCTGCACACGTACTTCTCGGTGAGCGACTACACCGCGGTGACGCTGCACGGCGTGGAGGGCTGCCGGTACCTGGACAAGGTGGGCGGGGGCGAGCAGGTGCAGGACCGTCCCCTCCGGCTCTCCGGTCGAACCGACCGCGTGTACCTCGAGTCGGTCCGCGATTGCATCGTCGAGGACCCGGGCCTGTCGCGCGCCATCCGGGTGACGAAGCGGAACAGCCACTCGACGGTGGTGTGGAATCCAGGCCTGGCCGGGGAAGTCCCCGAGAGCGACTTCGGCCCGACTGGCTCGCGCCAGATGCTCTGCGTCGAGACCGCCAACGCCGGGGCAGACGTGATACGGCTCGAACCCCGCGCCGTGCACCTCCTCTTCGCGCGGTTCAGCGTCGGGCCGGTGGGGTGAGGCGAGAGGGAGCATCCATGACGACCAGGGTCTTCTTCGTGCGCCACGGCGCAACACAGCTCACCGCGGAGAACCGCTTCTCCGGGGCGGTGGGCGTGGATCTCTCGGACGAGGGGCGCGCTCAGGTCGCCCGGCTGGCGGCCCGGCTGGCCGGCGACGACATCGCCGCCGTGCACTGCAGCTCCATGTCGCGGGCGGTGGAGACGGCGCAGATCCTGGCCCGTCCGCTCGGCCTGGTTCCCTTGGAGGACGATGCGCTGCGGGAGATCTCGCACGGGCGTTGGGAGGGGCTCACGCGCCAGCAAGTGGAGGAGCAGTTCCCCGCGGAGTACGCGGCCTGGGAGGCGGACCCGTTCACCTTCGCTCCGGTCGGCGGCGAGAGCGGGCTGTCGGTCTTGGCCAGGGCGCTTCCTGCGGTTCGCCGCATCGTCTCCACCCACCCGGGCCAGACGACCGTGGTGGTCTCGCACAAGGCCACCCTGCGGCTGCTCCTCTCCAGCTTGCTCGGCATCGACCCCCGCGGCTATCGCGACCGGCTCGACCAGTCGCCGGCCTGCCTCAACGTGGTCGACTTCAAGGACCCGGTCCGGGCCCGGCTCATGCTCTTCAACGACGTGTCGCACTACGCCGCCCACCCGCGGTCCGCGGCCCAGAACCTGTCCAAGTGGTGGGACGTGGGGCCGGGCGCGCCCGCCCAGAGAACGGAGCCATGAGATCTTTCCTCGGTTTCTACCTGCTCGTTCCGCTGCTGCTCCTCTCCCCTCCCGCGCTCTCGGAGGAGAGCGGCGATGCCGACCTCTCCACGCCGGTGGGGCGGTGGAAGACCATCGACGACGCCAGCGGCAAGCCCAAGTCGATCGTCGCCATCTGGGAGGAGGACGGAAAGCTGTACGGCAAGGTCCTGGAACTCCTCGACCCCAAGCCGGACGATCCCGATCCGAAGTGCACGAAGTGCCAGGGCGACCTGAAGGACCAGCCCATCCGCGGGATGAGGATCCTGTGGGACATGAAGAAGAGCGGAAGTGATTACAGCGGCGGCCGCATCCTCGACCCCAACAACGGGAAGACCTACCGGTGCTACCTCGCCCTGGTCGACGGCGGGAAGAAGCTCAAGGTCCGCGGGTTCATCGGCCTGGCGCTCTTGGGCCGGACCCAGACCTGGCTGCGAGAGGAGTGAGGCGGGGCGGACGGCAGTGGCACGCGAGAGGCTCGGCGGGGAGCCCGCCGTTCTACCCCGCTTGCCTCCGGTCCATCTCCGCGAAGAAGGTGGTGGTCCTGAAGAAGACCAGGTCGATGGTGCCGGTCGGGCCCTGGCGCTGCTTGGCGATGATGAGCTGGACCGGCACGGTGTCACCGGCGGCCGGGCCGGCCTGGGCGTCCTTCGACTCCTCCTCGGTGCGGTGGAGGAAGAGGACGATGTCGGCGTCCTGCTCGATGGCGCCGGACTCTCGCAGGTCGGAGAGCACGGGGGGCTCGCCCCGGCGCTTCTCCACGCTCCGGTTGAGCTGCGAGAGCGCCAGGACGGGGCACTGGAGCTCCTTGGCCAGCGCCTTGAGCGAGCGGCTGATGGTGGCGATCTCCTGTTCGCGGGACTGGTTGGCGCGGTCGCTGGGAGCGTGCATGAGCTGTAGGTAGTCGACCACCACGAGGTCGAGGCCCCCGTTCTCGCGCTTGAGCTTGCGGCACTTGGAGCGGAGCTCCACCGGGGTGAGCACGAAGTTGTCGTCGAGCCAGATCGAGGCCGCGCCCACGCGGTCGGCTTGCGTAGCCAGCCGGTCCCAGTCGTGGCGGCCGAGCTGGCCCTGCGCGAGCCGGCGCCAGTCGAGCTTCGCCTCGGCGGCCAGGATCCGCAGCGCCAGCTGCTCGGACGGCATCTCCAGCGAGAAGAAGGCGACTTTCCGGCCGGCGCGGGTGGCGGCGTGGACCGCGACGTTGAGGGCGAAGGCGGTCTTGCCCACCGAGGGCCGGGCGGCCAGCACGGTCAAGGACCCGGGCTGGAGGCCGAGGGTGTTCCGGTCGAGGGTGTGGAACCCGGTGGGAACGCCGGTGATGGGCGAGAGCCCCTGCTGGACCCGCTTCTGGACGGCTTCGATGCCCTCCAGCGCCCGCAGGGTGGGCTCGGAGATCCGCTTCAGCGTGTCGACGCTCGCCCCCTGCGCCGCCCCGAACACCTCCTGCTGGGCGGCGTCCAGGAAGCGCTGGATGTCGGGTCCGGACTCGTACCCCATCTCGACGATGCGCTGGGCGGTCAGCATCATGCGGCGAGCCAGCGCCTGCTCGTGCACGACGCGCGCGTAGTGGACCACGTTGGCGGCGGACCCGATGGCGCGCGACAGGGAAAGCGGCAGCTCGTGCGGAACCGCCGAGCCCAAGAGCCCCCGCGCATCCAACCGCTGCTGGACCAGGATCGGGTCGAGGGTCCGAGCCTCGCGCGCCAGCTCCTCGCACGCTCCGTAAACGTGCTGGTGCGCCAGCAGGTAGAAGTCGACGGGGCGGAGCAGGGCGGCCACCTGGTCGAAGGCGGCCTCGTCCGTGAGGATCGCGCCCAGCACGGCCTGCTCGGCGTCGGCACTGTGCGGGAGGTCGCGTGCGGTCCGCAGGGCCGAGACGGCGGCCTCGCCTGGTCGTCGGGCGGGATCCTCTGACATCGGGGGCTCGACTCTAGCAGCCGGGCCCCACGGGTTTCATTGTCGAAGTACGGTGGAGAACCGCTGAAAACTTGAGGAAGAACCGAGTGGAAACCGCGTGGATGACCTGTGGATAAGTACGGGTGGGGATGAGTGGGGTGACCCGGGAGAGAGAGCCCAAATGGGAACGAGATGCGTACCCTACCGAATCCCGCCGCTCGACCGAACTTCCGGGGGTGCGAGCGCGAAGGCCCCCGACCGCCGGCCTGGGAGCAAGGTTTCTCTGCCGGCTTCGGACGTCCAAGACCGGCACTCCCACCGGGGCCATTTCTCCTTTGGATCCGCTCGGCCGGCGGAGGGACGCGAAGGGAGCCCGGAGGCGAGGATCCCCTGGGGTGCGGACCGCACGCCCTGTTAGGCTGCACCGGCCCTGGCCCCCCGGACCAGGTAGTAGATCGCGTCGGGGTGGTGGAGGACCATCGCGCTCGTCGACTGCTCGGGGACCATCTGGTGTGCTTCCGTGAGCGAGACGCCGATGGCGCGGTCGGGCTCGAGCAGCCTCCACAGCTGGGCTTGGTCGGCGAGCTCGGGCCAGCTGGGATAGCCGGGTGAGTAGCGCTTGCCCTGGTCCGGGAGCAGCCCGAGCTCCTTGCGGACCTCCCCGTGCCAGTGATCGGCGAGCGCCTCGGCTGCTTCCACCGCCAGGCCGTGCAGGAACAGGGCGCGGCTGTAGTCGCCGCGCTCCTGCGCCTCCTCGGCGACCCGCGTGGCGGCATCGCCCATCGTGACCACCTGGAAGGCGACGACGTCCGCGCCCGGCTCCTCCCGGAAGTAGTCCGCCAGGCAGAGGTTGCGGTCGTCCGGCTGGCGCGGGAACCGGAGGCGCGCCAGCTCCGAGCGGCGATGCACGGGGTCCAGGACCACGAGGTCGTTGCCCTGTGCGTGGCAGGGGAAGTAGCCGTAGACCACCTTGGGCACGAGCCAGCCCCGGGCCTGCGCCTCGCTCTTCAGCTCCTCCAGCCGCGGCCCGAACTGCTCGCGGATGAGCCGCTCGTACTCGGCTCCCTTGGCCTTCACACCCCACTGCAGCTTGTAGAGCTCGGCCAGATCGAGATGGGGCCAGAGGTCGGGGAGCGGGATGGACCCGGCGGGCACCACCCGTGGCCCCCAGAACGGCGGCGCGGGAACCCGCGGCGCGGGCCGCATGCCGGCGGAGCGGCGAGCGGGCGGCGTCGGCACCGGGGCCTCGGCCGGCCGGCTCCGGTCCGCGATCGCCTTCTGCAGCACTTCGTGCCGGAGCCCGTCTCGCCGGCCCGGATCGACCAGGGCCTCGACCAGGTCCAAGCCCTCGAAAGCGTCGCGGGCGTAGAAGACGCCGCCGGCGTACGGGGTACCGTCCTGGGTGAAATGGGTCCGGTAGCCGAAGCGCCGGTTGATGGCGGCGCCGCCGATGATCACCGGGAAGGACAGGTTCCGCCGGTGCAGCTCCTCGACGCAGTAGGGCATCTGCTTGGAGGTCGAGACGAGCAGGGCCGAGAGGCCGACGGCGTCGGCGTTGACCTGGAGAGCCTTCTCCAGGATGGTGGCGACGGGCACCTGCTTCCCCAGGTCGTGCACGGTGAAGCCGTTGTTCGAGAGGATGGTCTTCACCAGGTTCTTGCCGATGTCGTGGACGTCGCCGTAGACGGTGGCCAGCACCACGTTGCCCTTGGTGACCCCCTCCTTGCGCTCCAGGAAGCCTTCGAGGTAGGCCACGGCCTTCTTCATCACCTCGGCGGACTGGAGCACGAACGGCAGGATGAGCTCGCCGGCGCCGAAACGGTCGCCCACGTCCTTCATGGCGGGGAGCAGGACCTGGTTCAGCACCTCGACCGGCCCGTGCCGGGTGAGCGCCTCGTCGATGAGCGCCTCGATTCCGTCCGGCCGCCGGTGCAGGATCTGGAGGTGGATCCGCTCCTCGGCGGGGCGGTCCTTGACGGCGGCCAGCGGGTCCGCCGCGGTCTTCTCCGGCTGCCCCCTGTCGCCGAAGCGGGCGAGGAGACGAGCCAGGGCGTCCTCGCGCCGGTCGAGGATGAGGTCCTCGGCGAGCTCCCGCTCCTCCGCCGGGATGGACGGGTAGGGCCGGATGTCCTTCGGATTCAGGATCGCCAGGTCGAGCCCGGCCTTCACCGCGTGGTAGAGGAAGACCGAGTTCACCACCTCGCGCGCGGACCGCGCCAGCCCGAAGGAGACGTTGGAGATGCCCAGGGTGGTGAGCACGCCGGGCGTCTCCGCCTTGATGCGGCGGATTCCGTCCAAGGTCTCGACGGCGCTGTGCCGGTACTCCGGGCCACCGGTGGCGAGCGTGAAGGTCAGGGCGTCGAACACCAGGCTCTCGGGCCCCAGGCCGTACTCCTGCGCGACCGCCACGATGCGCCGGGCGACCTCGGCCTTGCGCTCGGCGGTCTGGGCCATGCCCCGCTCGTCGATGGTCATGGCCACGACCGCTGCGCCGTAGCGCTTGCAGAGCGGTAGCACCTTCCTGACCCGCTCCCCCGACTTCTCGAGGTTCACCGAGTTCACGATGCAGCGGCCGGGCGTGGTCTTCAGGGCGCCCTCCACGACGTCGGCCTCGGTGGAGTCGATCACGAGCGGCGCATCGACCGACTGGGAGAGGAGCTTCACCAGCGTGCGCATCTGCGCCGCCTCGTCGTCGCGCTCGTTCAGCGCGACGCAGACGTCGAGCACGTGCGCCCCCGCCTCGACCTGGGCCCGGGCGATCTGGACCAGGCCGGCGTAGTCGTCGGCGAGGAGCAGCTCCTTCACCTTGCGGGAGCCCTGGGCGTTGAGCCGCTCGCCCACGATGAGCGGGCGCGGGTCCATGCGGAGCGGCACGGCCTTCATGGCAGAGGAGAGCTCGGCGGCGGGAGCCGGCCGGGTCCGCCGCCGGGGGGCGAGCGCGCCCAGGCGGTCCACCACCGCCCGGATGTGCTCCGGCGTGGTGCCGCAACAGCCTCCCACGATGTCCACCCCGTACCCCGCGACGAACTCCCCCAAGGCCTCGGCCAGCTCCCGCGGCGAAAGCCGGTAGACGGCCCGGCCGTCCACGTTCTCGGGCATGCCCGCGTTGGGCAGGACCGAGACGAAGCGCGAGCAGCGCTCGGCCAGGTAGCGCACCGAGGCGCGCATCTCCTCGGGGCCGGTGGAGCAGTTCAGGCCGATGCAGTCGACGGGCAGGCGCTCGAGCGACGCCAGCGCCGCCCCGATGTCCGTCCCGAGCAGCATCCGGCCGCTCTGGTCGATGAGCGTCGGCTGGGCCATGAGGAACACGTCCCGCATCGCCTCGCGGCGCGCGGCATCGGCGCCCAGCACCGCCGCCCGGAGCTCGAGGAGGTCCTGCTGGGTCTCGATGATGATGGCGTCGACCCCGCCCTCCACCAACCCGCGCGCCTGCTCGAGGTAGACCCGCTCGAGCGCGTCCCCGGTGATGTTGCCCAGGGCGGGGTCCGAGGAGGAGGGGAGCATACCGGTCGGGCCCATGGAGCCCGCCACGAAACGGGGGTGCTCGGGGGTCGAGAACCGAGCCGCTGCCCGCCGGGCCAGGATCGCGGCCCGGAAGTTCACCTCGTAGGTCCGGTGGCCCAGGCCGTACTCGTCCAGCTTGAGCCGAGACGACTGGAAGGTGTTGGTCTCGATCGCGTCGGCCCCGGCGGCCAGATAGCGAACGTGGATGTCCTCGACCAGATCGGGTCGGGTGAGCGTGAGGAGGTCGTTCGCCCCCTCCTTGCCGCCGAACTCCGAGGCCTTGAGCTGGTGCCCCTGGATCTGGGTCCCCATGGCCCCGTCGAAGACGATGGGGCGGCGCTCGATCAGCTCGCGGAGGGTCACGGTGCGCTACGCTTCTAACGGGCGGGGGTCAGGCGTGCCGGCGCCCTCTTCTCTAGGTAGCGCCCTCCCCCCTGTCAAGCCCGCGGAGGATAATCCGGTTTAGCGGAGGGCCGGTCCGGGCCCTCGCCCCCATTCGCGGCGGCCCGGCCTCTGGCGCGAGGCAGGCGCTCGCCCGCCCGGGACGGCATGGGCGCGACCGCGGCGATACACTAGAAACGTGGTACGCGAGGCGCGGTACTGGGAGGCGGTTGGCGACGGGAGGGTTCGCTGTACGCTCTGCCCGCGCGACTGCCGGCTGCGCGAGGGCCAGGCGGGGTTCTGCTTCGTTCGCGAGAACCAGGCCGGGCGGCTCGTCACGACCGCCTGGGGCCGCTCCACCGGCTTCGCGGTCGACCCCATCGAGAAGAAGCCGCTCGCCCACTTCCTGCCCGGCTCGACCGTCCTCTCCTTCGGCACCGCTGGCTGCAACCTCGGCTGCCGCTTCTGCCAGAACTGGGACATCTCCAAGGCGCGGCTCAGCGACCGTAGGGCCGAGGACGCCTGGACGCCGGAGCGGGTGGTGGCGCTGGCGCGGGAGGCGGGGACCCCAGGGATCGCCTTCACCTACAACGATCCGGTCATCTGGGCCGAGTATGCCATCGACGTCGCCCGCGAGGCTCACGCGGCCGGTCTCTACACGGCCTTCGTGACCGCGGGCTACGTCACATCGCAGGCCCGGGCCGAGGTGTTCGCGCACATGGACGCGGCCAACGTCGACCTGAAGGCCTTCACCGAGGACTTCTATGCCAAGGTGACCCTCTCCCATCTCGAGCCGGTTCTGGAAACGCTCGACTGGCTGGCCCGCGAGGGCCACACCTGGGTCGAGGTGACGAACCTCGTCATCCCGGGCTTGAACGACGATCCGCAGGAGACCCGCCGATTGTCCCGGTGGCTCTTTCAGCACATGGGACCGGACGTGCCGCTCCACCTGACCGCGTTCCATCCAGACTTCCGCCTGAGGGACGTCCCGCCCACGCCGGCCGCCACCCTCACGAGAGCCCGTGAGATCGCTCGGCGGGAGGGGCTCCGCCACGTCTACACCGGCAACGTCCACGATCGGGCCGGGCAGACCACCTACTGCCCCTCCTGTGGCGAGGCCGTGATCGAGCGCGACTGGCACGCGGTGCGGCGGGTGCGACTCAAGGGCTCCGCCTGCGCGGCCTGCGGGGCGCGGATCGCCGGGAGGTTCGAGGGAGGTCCGGTCGGACCGAGCTCGGGCGCGCGCCGAGCCCTGGGCCTGCCTCGAGCCTAGAGCTTCGCACCCTACGGGCAGATGCCTTCGCTCTGCAGGGTCGCGTAGTCCTCCTCGGAAACGCCGCAGGAGGCCTTGCCGCAGCGGCCGTGGGCCCAGTCGCAGAAGTCGAGCCCCTGGCGCGCGTAGCAGGTCTCCAGCATCTTCTTGCAGGTGTCCTGGACGTCCGAGCTGGGGTGGAGGTCCTGGACGGTGGTCCTCACTCCCAGGATGCACGACTGCTTGGAGACGCCCAGCGGCGCACAGTCGCACATCCGGTTCCCCAGATCCTGGCAGGGGGTCGGCCCGCAGGCGCCGAGCGCGAAGGTCCAGGCCAGGGCCAAGAAGGCGAGCGGGCGGCGCATGGGGGAGCGGGAGAATCACCTGGCGCACCCCCGGCGTCAAGCGGGGGATCACCGCTCGATGATCCACCAAAGCGGCCGGTCTGCTATGGGGACGCCCATGATCGCGCTTGCCCTGGCCCTCGCCCTCTCCGCCCCGCCCACCGCCGCCGCCGCGCCCGCACCCCCGGGCGACCCGCAGGCGCTGGTCCGCAAGGTCCAGGCCTTCTACGAGCATACCCGCGACCTCACCGCCCGCTTCCGACAGATCTACACCTATGCCGGCTTCGGCCGCAGGCAGGTCTCTTCCGGCGTGCTCCAGGTGAAGAAGCCCGGGATGATGCGCTGGGAGTACCAGAGCCCCACCCCCAAGACGGTGGCCGTGAAGGGCAATCGGCTCGTGCAGTACGAGCCCGGGGAGAACCAGGCCTACGTGGACGAGCACTTCGACGCGAGCGGCATGAGCGCCGCGCTGGCCTTCTTGCTGGGGAAGGGGGACCTCGAGAAGGAGTTTCAGGTCTCCACCGGCTCGACGGGAACGCTCCTCCTCCGTCCGCGCCAACCCGACCCCAGGGTGGACACCATCGAGCTCGCGGTCGGTCCCGACGGAGAGATCTCCACCACCCGCGTCGTGGACGGTGCGGGCAACGTGAACGAGATCCAGCTCGAGGATGTGAGGCGCAACACCGGGATCCAGGACAGCGCCTTCGAGGTGAAGCTCCCCGAGGGGGTGACCCGGGTCGCTCCCCCCGGGAAGTAGCGCGCTCCCCCTCGGCCCACCCCTCCGGCCAAACGGTGCGGCAATATGTCAGGGGAAGCGTCGCCCGCGTGAACGCGACCGGCGCGAGGCTGGCTGGGAAGAGCCGCTGCCGGGCGGGGCCGTAGAGATCCAGGGCCCCCACGTATACTCCGGAGGGCGCGGAACCCGGTCTTAAGCCTATGCGAGACCATGCCAGCCCTGCCCCTCATCGCCACCACCCTCCTCGCGCTCCTCGCCATGGCTGAAAGGCCGTCGATCGATCCCGCCGCCGATGTCGCCGCCTGGAGGCAGTGGCGACATCGTCGAGAGGCTCGGCTCCTGGACCCCGAAGGGTGGCTGGCGTTGGCCGGCCTGCACTGGCTCTCGGAGGGAGAGAACCGCATTGAGGGGTTGCCGGGATCCTTCGAGCTGCGGGCTGGCCGGGTGACGCTGCGTGCGTCCCCGGGCGACGGCTACCTCCTCGACGGAGTGCCCGTGGCGGAGCGCACGCTGGCGACCGATGCCACCGAAAGGCCCGATCGGCTGCACCTGGGCGCGCGGGCCATCCAGGTCATCGCGCGCGGCAACGCCCTGGCGATCCGGATCTGGGACGCCGACAGCCCGGCCAGACGCGACTTCCGCGGGCTGGATGTTTTCCCCTACGACGCGCGCTGGAGGATCGAGGCGCGCTGGGAAGCGTACGAAAGGCCTCGGGAGGTGACCCAGCCCTCGGCGATCGGTCCACCGCAGAGGGCCCTTTCGCCCGGTCGGGCCCACTTCGAGGTCGAGGGGCGAGAGCTGACACTCGAGCCCACGCTCGAGGACGACGCGCTCATGTTCGTCTTCAAGGACGCGACCGCGCCCGCCGAGACGTACGGGGCGGGCCGGTTCCTCGTGGCGAGGCTCCCCTCCGCCGGGAAGGTCGTCCTGGACTTCAACCGGGCATACAACCCGCCCTGCGCCTTCACGCCCTACGCCACCTGCCCGCTCCCCGACCGTCAGAACGTGCTTCCCGTCCGCATCCCGGCCGGCGAGAAGACGTACGGCGATCACTGATCCCGGCGGAAAAGCGCGTCGCGGCCGCGTGGCATCCGGCCGGGCGCCTCGGGCCCTAGCGGAGCACCTTCAGGCTTGGCCGCGGCGGCTGGCGCCGTTGGGCCGGTGCCGGCCGCAAATACCCGGCCGTAGCCCGCTCCACCACCCGCGCCACGAGGTCGTAGTCTTGGGCATCGGTCACCAGGGCCGTGACCAGCTCGCCGGGGTACGCCATGCCCTCGTTGATGTAGGTGAGGCCGTCGATCTCGGGCGCCTGCTGCGCGTGCCGGCCGACCAGAAGGTGCTCGGTCTCTTCCGAGCGGCCCTCGACCAGGACCTCCAGCCGTCGGCCCACGAGCGCGCGCTGGTGGTCGCGCGAGATGGCGCGCTGGAGCTCCATGATCCGCTCCCTCCGGGCTCGCTTCACGTCCTCGGGCACCTGGTCCGGGAGCTGGGCGGCGCTCGTGCCTTCCTCGCGCGAGTACTCGAAGACGCCCAGTCGCTCGAACCGCTCCTCCTCGACGAACCGGAGGAGATCCTCGAAGTCGCCCTCGGTCTCGCCGGGGAGCCCCACGATGAGAGAGGTCCGGAGCGCGATCCCCGGCACCGCGGCGCGCAGGCGCGAGAGGAGTCCCCGCAGGAAGGTCGAGTCGCGGCCCCGCCGCATGCTGCGGAGCAGCCGGTCGGAGATGTGCTGGAGGGGGAGGTCCAGGTACTTCACGATTCGCGGCTCGCCGGCGATCACCCGGATGAGCGCCTCGGGCACGTCGCGGGGGTAGGCGTAGTGGAGCCG
>Ga0335085_10008037_pt1 | contig 16179 bp, 12 predicted proteins | sample Lox_Sample_45_FD_206712 | JGI IMG/M metagenome (GOLD analysis project Ga0335085, IMG submission 206712) | Soil microbial communities from Loxahatchee National Wildlife Refuge, Florida, United States - Lox_Sample_4.5 | ecosystem: Environmental > Terrestrial > Soil > Wetlands | place: USA...
GCTGGGGCGAGGTGCAGCTCAAGCGCGTGGTCGAGCTCGCCGGCATGGTCGCCCACTGCGACTTCGTGGAGCAGGCGTCGGAGCGCGACGACGAGGGCCGCCTCCTCCGGCCGGACCTGGTCGTGAAGCTGCCCGGCGGCAAGAGCCTCGTCATCGACTCAAAGGCGCCACTCGAGGCCTACCTCGACGCCGCCGAGGCCGAGGACGACGAGACGCGCCGCTCCCACCTGGCACGGCACGCGCGGCTCGTACGCGAGCACATGACCCGTCTCGGACAGAAGCGCTACTGGCAGCAATTCGAGCCCTCACCCGAGTTCGTGGTCATGTTCCTCGGCGACGAGGCGTGGTTCCGGGCGGCGCTCGACCACGACCCCTCGCTGCTCGAGAGCGGCGTCGAGTCCGGGGTCGTCCCTGCCTCGCCGACGACGCTGATCGCATTGCTGCGCACCGTGGCCTACGGCTGGCAGCAGGAGACGGTGGCCGAGAACGCGCGCGCCGTGGCCAGGCTCGGCCGCGACCTGTACGACCGCCTGGGGGTGTTCGCGAACCATCTCGCCGGAGTCGGCAAGTCGCTCGAGGCGGCGACCCGCAACTACAACAGCGCGGTCGGATCGTTCGAGACGCGCGTGCTCGTCACGGCGAGGAAGTTCCCGGAGCTCGGGACCGGCGGCGACGAGCTCGGCGAGGTGCCGCCCGTGACGACGCAGCCTCGGCCGGTGCTCACCGCGGCCGCCCCAATTACGGAAGGCTCCGCGACGGAAGACGCCGCGACGAAAGACGCCGCGCCGCTCGAGCTGCCGTTCGCGGCCGACGCCGCCTGAGGGCGGGGAACGTTCCGCCCGCTCCTTGCGTTTAATACGGTGAGATTCCTTCGAGGAGGCGTTCGTTGAGCGGCACTGACGAGATTCGCGACGTGATCATCATCGGCGGCGGGCCCGCGGGCTACACGGCTGCGCTCTACGCGGCGCGCGCCGAGCTTTCGCCGCTCGTGATCGAGGGCTTCCAGTGGGGCGGCCAGCTGATGGTCACGAGCGACGTCGAGAACTACCCCGGCTACCCCGACGGCGTCATGGGGCCGGAGATGATGCAGGACTTCCGCCGGCAGGCGGAGCGGTTCGGCGCCGAGTTCGTCACCGACGACGTGACCGCCGTCGACTTCTCGCAGCGGCCGTTCCGCATCACCGTCCACAAGGACGTCCACCTCGCACGGACGGTCATCGTCGCCACGGGCGCCAGCGCGCGCTGGCTCGGCCTCGAGTCGGAGCAGCGCCTGCAGGGCCGCGGAGTCTCCGCCTGCGCCACGTGCGACGGCGCGTTCTTCAAGGAGAAGGAGATCGTCGTCGTCGGCGGGGGCGATTCCGCGTTCGAGGAGGCGCTGTTCCTGACGCGCTTCGGCACGAAGGTGACACTCGTCCACCGGCGCAGCGACTTCCGCGCCTCGCAGATCATGGTGAGCCGCGCCCGCGCGAACCCCAAGATCGAGCTGCTGACCCCGTACGCGGTCGACGAGGTGCTCGGTGACATCTCCGTCACGGGCCTTCGCCTCCGCAACACCGAGACCGGCGAGCTGCGCGAGATCGGCGCGCAGGGCTTCTTCGTCGCGATCGGCCACGACCCGAACACGTCGCTCTTCCTCGACCAGCTCGACCACGACGAGAACGGCTACCTGTTGACGAAGCCGGGCTCGACCGAGACGAACGTCCCCGGCGTCTTCGCCGTAGGCGACGTGCAGGATCACATCTACCGGCAGGCGATCACCGCTGCCGGCTCCGGCTGCATGGGCGCGCTCGACGCCGAGCGTTACCTGGCAGAGCTCGAGAGCGAGACGGACGCCGTCGCCGCGTAGCCGCGGCTGGCAGCCGGCCGGGCGATCTGGCAGGCTCCACGGCGCATGCGGTTCCCCCTGCTCGTCGCCGCCGCTGTGGCGCTGGCCGCCCTCGTCGCCGCGCAGGCGCGGGCGTCGCAGCTGATCGACCGTGACGCGACGGGCGTCACCCTGCAGGTGAACGCAAAGGGCGAGGCGCTCCTCACCTACACCGCCCACGGCAGGCTGCGCCACGTGCTCGCCTGGGGCGCGATCAACGCGCTGCCGCCGACCGAGGGCGCGGCGCAGGTGAGGCTGCAGCTCGACTACTCCGGCGGCTACGGCAAGTACTTCTCGCAGAACCCGGCGGCGCAGAAGCTCGCGGCGGCGTTCCGCAAGATCCGCTACACGCCCGGCTATCTCGCGAGCCCGCTGACGCGAGCGCTGCAGCAGACCCAGCAGGCCGCCGACCTGTACTGGAAGACCGGGTTCGACGGGGTCTGCCTGCCCTACGACGGGCCGCCGATCGCCTGGGCGGTTGCCGAGTGCAAGGCGCCGGACGGGAGCTACTGGGCGGTGCAGGAGTGGCAGCGCGAGCTTCCGGACTACGGCGTGCCGGCGACGCCGTCGCAGTCGGTCATGGAGCTCCGCCTGTCGCACTGGAGCGGGCCGCTCCCCGTGCTGACGGTGCACACCGACTGGTCGTGGCGCCGGTGGGACCACCTCTACGGCTCGCTCACCTATCTCGGGCAGCCGGCCTTCGGCTTCCTCGCCGACTCGGGCACGCCGCTCGACGGCTTCGGCCGGAACGTCTACATCGACACGTACGACTCGGTCTACGGGGCCGGCTGGCGCCGCGAGAACAGCGCGCTCACGCACAGGGGCACGGGTGTCTTCTGCTACAGCGTGAACCCGCACGGCAGCCATCCGGCGGGCGAGGGCTCGCGGTATCGCGTCACCGTGATCGGCCCCGGCGTGACGCCCGACGTCACGTGGGAGGGTGACGCTCCGGGCCCGTTCTCCGCCGCCGCCGACGCCGAGGCGAACGCGCGGATCGCGGCGCTGCACGACACGCTCTGCCGGCCCAACTGAGCGCACTTCCCCAACCCTTCGCGGCCGACCTCCGGGCTACCCTGGGCTCATGCCCTTCTTCATCTGCCCCCGCTGCAAGAACCGCGAGTTCGACTCCGACGGCCGCGAGGGGATCACCCAGGAGCCTCCGTCGTGTCACAAGTGCGACTTCGGCTTCATGTTCGAGCTGCTCGAGGACTACTACCCCGCCCAGGCGACGGGCTTCGTCGTCTGCGACCAGGACGGGCGGATCCTCGCGAGCGGCAGGGGCATCTTCGAGCTGAGCGGCTTCGAGGAGCCCGACCTGATGGGTCGCGACGTCGTCGAGGCCTTCAGCCTCTCCGATGCGAAGCCGATCGAGACGGTCCGTGAGTGGGGCGTCCGGCAGCAGGGGAAGGAGCTCGTCATCCGCACCCATGCCGGGCTGGCGAAGAAGGTCGTTGCGGACTTCTTTCCCGCCTACGACGACGACGGCGGGCTGTTGATGGCGCTGACTCCCGAGTCATAGACCCGGCTCGACGGGCAGAGATCGGCGATCACGCAGCGCTCGCACGCCGGCCGGCGCGCGTCGCAGACCCGCCTGCCGTGCCAGATGAGCAGGTGCGGGAACCGGGCCCAGTCGTCGCGCGGCACGAGCCGCATCAGGTCGCGCTCGATCTTCACGGGGTCCTCCTCGCGCGTGAAGCCGAGCCGCTGCGAGAGCCGCCGGACGTGGGTGTCGACGACGATGCCCTGCGCCTGCCCCCGCTCGGCCATGACGACGTTCGCGGTCTTGCGGGCGACGCCCGGCAGCCGGAGCAGCGCGTCGAAGTCGTCCGGCACCTCGCCGCCGTAGTCGGAGAGCAGGAGCTGCATCGTGCCGCGGAGCGACTTCGCCTTCTGCCGGAAGAAACCGGTCTGGAAGATGTCGCGCTCGAGCTCCTCGACGGGAACCGCCAGGTAGTCCTCCGGGCTCCGGTACTTCACGAAGAGCCTCTCCGTGACCCGGTTCACGTTCACGTCCGTCGTCTGCGCGGACAGCATCACCGAGACGAGCAGCTCGAGCGGGTTGCGGAACCGCAACGCGATCGCCGCGTCCGCGTGCTCCACGGCGAGCCGCTCGATCACCGGGCGGATCCGCTGCTTCTTCGGCCCGACGCGGCGGCGGGCCTCGTGGACGTAGCTGCGCGCCACCGAGAGCGACGCTACCGGCTAGCCGTGAAGGCGGTCGCTCGCCTTCTGCGTGGCCGTCTGGAGCGTCGTCAGGGACGCCGCGGTCGCGGTCGTCACTGCCGAGAGCAGCTCGACGGCGGCGCCGTCCCGGAGGACGACGAACTCGAAGACCAGCGCCGCGCGGTTCGCAACCGTCACGGTGACGAGCGTCGCGGCCGACGCACCCGGCACGCCGATCGGTGTCGTCTCGGTATGGATCCCGGTGATTCGCTGTCCGCCGATCGTCGGGCCGAGCTCCCGCTTCGCGGCAGCCGGCGACGCGAACGTCGCGCCGAGGGCTGCGGCGATGAACCGAGCCTCGTCCGTGCTCTGGAAGAGCGACACCTCCGACTCGAGGAACGGGAACGATCCTGCCGGTGTCATCTGCCGGTCGTAGGTCGAGAGCGCGTCGCGCTCGGGGCCGACCGTGTAGCCCTCCTTCTTCACCTTGCCGCCGCCGAGATCTGCCGGCCGGAGCACGAGCTTGGAGGGATCCGGGCCGCGTGCCGGCGGCCCCGCCTTCGGCTTCGGCGGAACCCTCACGGGTCGCCCCCGGAGCCGGCCCGCCCGAGCGGCGCGGATCCGCGCCGAGAGCTTCTGGGCGAGCCCGGCGGCCTCGGCCTCGATCCCGTCCCCGGACGCCCCGGTGAGGCTGACGGCGCCGAGGAGATCGCCACGCGTGAACGCGAGGTCCGTCTCGTACACCGGTGGGGCGCCCGCCGGCGCCAGCTCGAACAGGAGCGCGTATGAGCGGCCGCCGACGGCGCCGGCGGAGTACCACTTCACCGAGACAGACATCAGCGACGAGGCGTACGTCCGGTTCAGCAGGTCGTCCTGCCGCCAGAACGTCAGCGCCCGCGAGGCGGCGCCGGCGTCGTGGTAGACGTCGACGCCGGTGGTCAGCTCGATCAGCCCGTGTCCCTGCGCGTACGCCGCAGGATCGGAGTAGTCGAGCTGGTACCCCGTGATGCGTCCGAGCCGCGTGAGCTGCGCACCCGTCACCTTGCCGGTCGCGTCGGCGGCAGCGGCGGCATTCGTCCTCGCGCCCGAGTCGCGGGGATCGAGGCTCAGGCCGTTGCCGCCCGAGCCGAGCACCGAGACCGGCAGCGGCATCAGCGCGAGCGTGCCCGCGCTGGGCGCGCCTGCGCTCCGGGCGCGGCGAGCGCCAGGAGCAAGAAGACGAGGACACCTGCCGGCACCGTGCGCCTGCCCACCGTTTCACCCTAGACGCCGGCCCGGGCGGCTACCCGCCGACGACGGCCTCTCGGGCGGGCACGCCGTTACGGCTGCGCGGGCCCGCGCACACGAGGTCGAGCGCGGGACACCCCGCGCACGTGAAGTCGCCCGGCGTCGGCACGAACTCGCCGCGGTTGATCCGTTCGATCGCCGCCGAGAGCTCGGCCTCGAGCGCGGCGCGGTCGTCCTCCGCGAACGTGGCGCTGACGACCTCCGCCGGGCGCTCGAGGAACACGTAGGCGACCTCGACCTCGCGGTCGCCGGCACGGAGGCAGGCGAGCGCGTAGACGAGCCGCTGGAGGTTGTAGTCGGCAGCGACCACCTCGGCCGGCGTGCGGTCGCCGAGGACGTTCGTCTTGAAGTCGACGATCAGCGCGCGGCCGCCGGCACGGTGGAGGATGTCGAGGCGGCCGTGGAGGAGCACGCCGTCGTGCTCGAAGGCGAAGGGCATCTCCGCGCGTGCGCCCGCGAGCGCGCGCACGCGCGCGGCGAGCTCGGAGTCGCAGTACGCCGTCGCGAGCGCGGCGATCCGCTCGAGCTCCTCGTCCGTCACATTCGGGTACCAGCCTCGGACCGCGTCGAGGCTCGGCACGCCCGGATCGCGGAGGTCGACCGTCTCGAGCAGCCGATGGACCGCGTCGCCGATCTCGGTGGCGGTGAGCCCGCCGTCCGACGCGACGATGCCGCCGCGGCGCTCCCGCAGCCCGGCGACGCGCTCGGCGTAGTAGCGATACGAGCAGCGCTCGAAGAGTGCGAGCGACGAGTAGGAAAGCTGCCGCACGCGGTGGAGCGGCGGCGCGGCGAGTGGGGCGAGCTCGGGCAGGGCCCACCCGCGGACGCGCGGCTCCGTCGGCAGCTCCGTGAAGAGCGTCAGCTGCCCCTCCTCCACCTCGTCCGGCTCGGGTGCCGCCTCGACCGGAGGTGAGGCCGCCGGACGGTCGACGCGCACGAGGAACGACGCGCCGCCGCGCTCGAGCTCGACGAGCGCCTCCCCCGACGCGAGCTCCTCCTCGCACTCGAGCTTCGAGAGCACCCAGCCGATCGGCGTGTCGCGGCCCTCGCCGACCGCGCCCGAGACGAGCAGACGGTCGACCGCGCGCGTCATCGCCACGTAGTAGAGGCGAAGCCGCTCGGCGCGGGCGGCCTCCCGCTCCGCGCCGACCACCTCCTCGTAGCCGAAGACGGGCTTCGGCTCCCCGGAGACCGGATGCGCGACCTTGAAGCCGAGGCGCCCATCGGCGAGGGCGACGATCTCGTCGGCCTGCGGCGCGCCGCTCAGCTCACGTCCCGCGTCGGCGACGACCACGACCTTGAACTCGAGCCCCTTCGCAGCGTGGATCGTCAGCAGCCGCACTGCCCCGGAGCCCTCCTCCTCCGACACGGCCTCGAGCTGCGTCGCGCCGAGCGCCTCCTGGTCGCGGAGGAAGCCGAGGAAGCCGGCGAGGTCGCGGCCGCGCACCTCCTCGTAGGTGCGCGCGAGGCGCATCAGCTTCCGCAGGTTCGCGTACCGGCGGGTGCCGTCCCAGCGGGCGAGCACGGCGAGGTCGTAGTCGTGCTCGCCGACGACGAGCTCGCACAGCCGCTCGAGCGAGGCGCGCGCGGACGCCGCGACCAGGCGCTCGTAGCGCTGCTTGAATGCGCGCACGAGCCGCTCGTCCTCCTTCGACAGCGGAGCCGGCAGCGTGCGCTCGATGCCGGTGAAGAGCGGCCGCCGCCCGGCGTGGCGCCGGATCAGGACGAGCGCGTCGTTCGAGACGCCGACGAGCGGCGAGGCGAGGACGGCGGTGAGCGCCTCGTCGTCGTAGCGGTTCCGCAGCAGCCGCAGGTACATCAAGAGGTCGACGACCTGCTGCTGGCCGAAGTAGCGGCGGCCGGTCGCGCGGTAGGTCGGCAGGCCGAGCGTCCGCAGCTCCTCCTCGTACCACTCGGCGTCGGTGCCGGCGGCGAAGAGCAGGACGACCTCGCCGGGCGCGGCCGCCCCCGCGTCGACGAGCTCGCGCACCCGCCGCGCCACGTGCCGCGCCTCGGCCCGGCGCCAGTGCTCGCCGGTGTCGCGATTGGCCTCCTTGCCGGTGACGAGCAGCTCCACCGGGTGCCCGAAGACGGGGTCGGGGAAGGCTCCCGAGGCGGCGAGCGGCTGGTAGCCGTCGCCGAACTCCTCGCCGAAGACGTAGTTCACCGCCGCGAGCACCTCGGGCCGGGAGCGGTAGTTCTCGGTCAGCGTCAGGCGCTGGGCCGCCCGGGCGCGCCGCTGCCGAAAGACGCCGACGTCGGCGTGCCGGAACGCGTAGATCGACTGGAACTCGTCCCCGACATAGAACACGTCCTTCGGCGGGCCGGCGGCCATCAGGTCGATCAGCTCGCACTGGAGCGCGTTCGTGTCCTGGAACTCGTCCACCATGAGCGACCGGAACCGCAGCTGCTCGGCCTCCCGCACCTGCTGCGACCCGGCGAGCAGGTCGCGGGCCAGGAGCTGCAGGTCCTCGAAGTCGAGCGCCGACTCGCGCTCCTTCGCGGCGCGGTACTCGGCCGCGAACAGGTCGAGGAGCTCCTGGAGGAGCTCGCGATCCCGCGCGGCGACGAGCTCGAGCGCCGCCTGCTCGAGGCTCTTGCGCGCGTCCTCGAAGCTCGCGGCGCGGGGCCCGTGCGCGCGAAGCGGTGAGAGGTCGATCAGTGTCTCCGGCAGCGACGGCAGGTCGAGCGCCGCCTGTGCGGCAGCGACGTGGTTCGCGGTCGCGCCGGGGTCGTCCAGGAGGCACTGCGCCGCCTCGCGCAGCGCCCGCAGGCGCTCGTCGAGGTTCGACGGCTCGCCGAGCTCGAGCATGAGCGGCCGCCCGGCGGAGCGTAGCGTCGCGTAGACGCCGGTCAGCATCTTCCGCAGCCGGGCGCCGCCGTAGGTCGCGAGCAGGACGAGGCGCTCCTCGCCGGCGGCGGCGCCGACGAACCGCTCGAGCGCGCGCGAGAACGCCTCGCCGCGGAGCACGGCGCCGTGCTCCTCGTCGAGCTCGCGAAAGCTGGGATCGATCCCGACCGCGAACGGGTGCGCGCGGAGGAGGCGCGTGCAGAAGCCGTGGATGGTCGAGATCCAGGCGCCGTCGAGCTCGCGCGCGAGGTCGACACGGCCCCGAGCCGCGAGCGCGGCGCGGATGCGAGAGCGGAGCTCGGCGGCAGCCTTCCGCGTATAGGTGATGACGAGGACGGAGCCGACGTCCAGGCCCTCGTCGCACACCGACCGGACGAAGCGCTCGACGAGGACGGACGTCTTGCCGGTACCGGCGCCGGCCGACACGAACACCTCGCCGCGTGCCTCGACCGCCGCGAGCTGACGCTCGTTCACGCTTTCGCCACCCGGCACATCGTCCAGAGGTCGCACCAGCTCGGGCACTCGCCGCCCTTCGGGTCGTGAGCGACGTCGCCGGCGCGGATGCGCTGCGCGGCGTGGAGCGCGCGCCCGCGGGCGGCCTCGACCTGGCTCCAGAAGGCGTCCTCGTCGAGGTAGTCGTTGCCGTTGAAGCCCGGGAGCTCCTCGCGGGCCTCGGCGCGCAGCATGCCGCGGGCGGCGCGGGCACCCGACAGGGCGCGGTAGACGCCTCCGAGCGGCTCGATGCCGGCGAGGTCACGCAGGACGAGCATGTAGAGCGGTACCTGGAGCCTCCGCTCGGTGTCGATCTGGCGCGCCGAGAACGACCCCTTCCCCGACTTGTAGTCCTGGACGATCCCGCGCGCGCTCAGCGGGTCGACGTCGATGCGGTCGATCTTGCCGCTCAGGTAGAGGCCGTCCCCGAGCTCGAGGCCGCGCTGGAGCTCCGGCGCCGAGCGGTCGGTGCCGAAGCCGAGCTCGAACCGCCGTGGCACGAAGGACACCTTCGACTCGGCCTCGGCCCGCACGAAGCGGACGAGATCTCGCCTCAGGCTCTCGCGCAGCTCAGCCACCTCGACCTCCCGGAGCTCGAGCCGGACGCCCGAGCCGAGCGCGCTCTCGAGGCACCGCTCGAGGAACGCGATCGCCGGCTCGAGCGTCTCGGGCGTGACCCGTTCGACCCCGAGCTCCTTCGGCAGCCCCGAGTAGAACGTGTACAGCGCCTGGTGCGCGATCTTCCCGCGCAGGAGCGCGTCCGCCTCGGCGTCGATCGTCTTCGGGTCGACGACGCGCTCGAACAGCCAGGCCGACGAGCAGTCGACGAAGCGCTCGAGCTCGGTCGCGCCGAAGATGGTGCGCGACCCGAGCTGGTCGAGCACGACCGGGTTCCGCAACCGGGCGTCGCGCACGAACGCGCGCCGTGCCCGCTGCAGCCGGCGGCTCCATCCGTTCGCCTCGGCGAGGGCGCCCGCGAGCGCGGCGTCGTCGCCGCCGCGGCTCGTCAGGCGCGCCAGCGCCCGGAGCCGCTCGCGCTCCGTCGGCGCCGCCTCGATCGCCCAGGTGAGCTCCGAGAGCGAGCGCCGGCGCGTGGCGCGCTCCACCTCCTCGGCCGGGAACGGCGCCGCGGCGTCCTCCCAGAAGGGGCTCGGCTCGAGCGGCGAGCCGTCGTCGGTCGCCGCCTGCCGAACGAGGTAGAGCCGCCGGGTCGGGCGCGTGCAGGCGGTGTAGAAGAGATAGCGGTCGCGCGCGACCGGGTCGGGCCGCTCGAGCCGGGCGCCGAGCTCGCGGCGGCGGTCGTCGTCGAGGAACGGGGAGGTACGGCCGCGGCGCGGCAGCGTCCCCTCCTCGAGCCCGAGCACGAAGACGGTGTCGAACCTGCGCGTCCGCGCACGCAGGAGGTCGAGGACGGCGATACGGCCCGCCTCGCCCGCCGGCGGAGGCGGCACTTCGAGCCGCGCGATCGCCTCGAGCACGTCGGGTGCCGCGAGTGCCTCGCCCTGGAGGTCCTCGAGCGCCCCGAGCTCGTCGAGGAGGTCCCCCGCGGCGCCGAAGCTCCGCAGGTCGAGCCGCGCCTGCTCTCCCGCCGGCGGCCCGTCGAGCCCGTAGGCCGCGCGCACCATCGCGGGCAGGACGGCCCGGATGCCGTCGAGCGGCGTCGCCGCCTCGCGCAGCTCACGGAGCGCGACGAGCGGCGCCTCGCGCAGCCGCTCCGTCTCCTCCTCCACGCGGCCGGGCTCCTCGACCGCACGGCCGCGGAGGCGACCCTCCGTGAAGTCGACGCCTCCTCGCGGGACAGCGGAGTACGGGCTGCGCAGGAACCCGTACAGCTGCTCGCGTCCTCCGGCCGCCCACGCGAAGCGCAGCAGCGAGAGGAGCGCGTGCCCGAGCGGCGTGTCGCCGAACCGGCACGCCGCCTCGATCGCGTAGGGAATGCCCAGGGCCGTCATCACCGTCTCGAGGGGTGCGCGCCAGCGCTCGACGGACGGGACGATCACGCCGACCTGCTCCGGCGGCGTTCCCTCGCGGAGGACGTCGAAGAGCTCGTCCGCCACGAGCTCGAGCGTCCCGCGGACGCCCGCCCCGGCCAGGAACCGGACGGCCCCGCCGAGCGGTGCGCGCGGCCCGCCCGGCTCGAAGAGCCGGCGTTCGAGCTGCGCGAGCGCGGGCGCCGCGTACTCCTGCGAGCGGGGCGGCAGCTCCTCGAGCCGTCCGCCGGCGAGCGCGGAGAGGTCGTTCGCCGTCCGCGAGAGCGAGGCGAACGCGGCGCGGCCGGGCTCGTACGGCAGCGAGACGTGCACCTCGGCGCGCCCGGCGAGCGCCTCGAGGAGCGACCACTCCGCAGCGGTCAGATCCTCGAAGCCGTAGGCGAACACCGGCTCGCCGTGCCACGCATCGAGGTCGGACTGGAGCCGCTCGCACGCGCTGCGGCGCATGAGGTCGCGGTCGGAGAGCCCGAGCGCGTCCAGCTCGGCGCGGTAGGCGGCGTAGAGCGTCGCGAGCTCGCCGTCGAGGTCGGCCGGCTCGAGCAGCCCGCTCTCGAGGTCCGAGAGTGCTGCGAGGAGGGTGTCGGCGAAGCCGCCGAAGCGGGCGGAGGCCGGCAGCGCCAGACCGTCGCGGACGGCGGCGCCGACGGCGCGGCGCGCGAGCAGCGCCCGCTGCGACCGCGTCGCGACCCGGCGGCGAGCGCTCGCGCCGACCGCGATCCGCTCGAAGAGGTTGTCGAACGTCCCGATCGTCCCTCCGAGAAGGCAGCCGGCCCGCGCGAGCAGGTCGCGCTCGCAACGGCTGACGTCCGAGCGGTTCGGCACGATCAGAAACGGCTCGTCGTCCAGGCGGGTCAGGTACCGGTCGAGGAGCAGCGCGACCTTGCCCGCGTTCGCGGGCCCCACGACCAACGACAGTCCGGCGCCCGGCTTCAGGCTGGCACCGGTCACTAGCTCCCCTCCCACCCCGGCCATCGTAGATTCGGGATCTGACGGTGACCCCGTACCGCGACGCGCTTTTACGCTCTCAGCGCGAATCGCCCGGCCCCGGGGAACGAACCTCCCTCGTTCCCCGCGCCCGGTTCATCGAGCCGCGGCCGGCTCAGGCGGTTGCGGCCTTCGGGCGGCGCCCGCGGCGGGCGGCAGCCCGGCCCGGATAGCTCCCGGCACAGCCGTCGCAGAGATCGGCGACTTTCGAACCGCGTCGCGCGTCTGTAAAGGTGATGCGCATCGCGGCACCCTTGTTCTCTCCGACTTCCTTTCCGCAGTTGTCGCACACCAGCACGGTTCGACGAGCCACGTTATTGCCTCCTTCGCGAGGACGGTTTCAGGAGAAGTCAAGCAAATATCCGCAGGTCATGGCGTCCTGAACAGGCGGTAGTGAGATCTCAAACAATTGTCGCTCGCCGGCGAACGGCAATTCGTCTCGAAAACTCACGAGCGAGACGCCGATTCGCGGCCTGAATTGACATCTCGGGGAAACGTGTGCTTTTCGTTACGACCGTTCGGGAACCCCTGGTGGAAAGGGCGGTCGCCGCGACGGGAAGCTGCGTTTTGCGGTAGCGTCGCCCGGCGAAATGAGGGTGGGCGTTCCCAGGGAGACGGCGGCCGGCGAGCAGCGCGTGGCGCTCGTGCCCGACGCGGTTTCGAAGCTCGAGGGATTCTCGATCGCGGTCGAGCGGGGTGCGGGCGCGGCGGCCGGGTTCTCGGACGACGCCTACTCGGAAGCGGGCGCGGAGCTCGTTGCCGATGCGTGGACCGGCGTCGACGCGGTGGCGAAGGTTGCGCCGCCGACCGACGCCGAGATCGCGAAGCTCGCTTCCGGGACGATCCTGATCGGATTCCTCGCGCCGCTGACGGACCCGGCGCGGCTCGAGCGCCTGCGCGCGCAGGGCGTGCTCGGCTTCGCGATGGAGTCGATCCCGCGAACGACGCGCGCGCAGTCGATGGACGCGCTCTCGTCGCAGGCGACGGTGGCGGGCTACAAGGCGGTGTTGCTCGGCGCCGACCGGCTGCCGCGGTTCCTGCCGATGCTGACGACGGCCGCGGGCACGATCGCCCCCGCACGGACGCTCGTGCTCGGCGCCGGTGTCGCCGGGCTCCAGGCGATCGCGACCGCGAGGCGGCTCGGCTCGGTGGTGTCGGGCTTCGACGTGCGGCCCGCGGTGAAGGAGCAGGTGCAGTCGCTCGGGGCCACGTTCCTCGACCTCGGCGTCGTGGGCGAGGAGACCGAGGGCGGGTATGCGCGTGAGCTGACGCCCGAGGAGCAGGCGCGCCAGCAGGAGGCACTCGAGCAGCGGATCCCCGACTTCGACCTCGTCGTCACCACGGCGGCGATCCCCGGGCGCCCGGCACCCCGGCTGATCCCGGCGTCGGCGGTGGAACGGATGCGCGCCGGCTCGGTGATCGTCGACCTGGCGGCGGAGACGGGCGGCAACTGCGAGCTGACCCGCCCCGGCGAGGTCTTCGACGCCGGCGGCGTCACGGTGATCGGGCTCCTGAACCTGCCGAGCATGATTCCGACGCACGCGAGCCAGCTCTACGCGCGCAACGTGAGCGCGCTCCTCGAGCACCTCGCGCCGGGCGGCGAGGCGACCCTCGACTGGGACGACGAGATCACCGCCGGCGCGTGCGTGACGCGGCCGGCCGAGAGCTGAGGAGGACGACGAGATGGCGCACTACACGCTGTTTGTCACGGAGCTGACGATCCTCGTCCTCGCGATCTTCCTCGGCATCGAGGTGATCTCGAAGGTGCCGACGCTGCTGCACACGCCGCTCATGTCCGGCACGAACGCGATCCACGGCATCGTCATCGTCGGCGCGCTGATCGTCGCCGGCACTGCCGACCCGGATCTGCTCACGGGCTGGGTCGGGTTCGTCGCGATGATCCTCGCGGCCGGGAACGTGGTCGGCGGCTTCGTCGTCACCGACCGCATGCTCGAGATGTTCAAGCGGCGCGAGCCGCCGAAGAAGGACGAGGGCGGGAGCAGCGGCAAGTCATGAGCGTCGCGACGCAGAACCTGCTCTACCTCGTCACGATCATCTGCTTCATCCTGGCGCTGCGCTTCCTGTCGTCGCCGACGACGGCTCGCCGCGGCAACTGGGTGGGCGCGTTTGGCATGGCGTGGGCGATCGGCGTGACGATCGCGCGCCCGGGCGTGCACGTCAACTGGCGGATCATCGTCGGCGCGATCATCGGCGGCGCCTTCGGTGCGATCGGCGCGCGCAAGGTGAAGATGACCGCGATGCCGCAGATGGTGGCGCTGTTCAACGGCGTCGGCGGCGGCGCGGCGGCGCTCGTGTCACTCGCGGAGTTCCACAACCTGGCGCCGCTGCCAGGTCGGCTCCACGCCGACATCTCGACCGCGATCGTGCTCTCCGCGCTGATCGGCTCGGTCTCGTTCGCAGGCTCGATGGTCGCGTTCGCGAAGCTGCAGGAGCTGCTCTCGGGGCGGCCGATCACGTACCCGGGCCAGCAGGTCGTCAACGGGCTGCTCCTGGCCGCGATCGTCGCCTGCGGCCTCGCGATCATCCTCGGCTACGAGCACCAGTGGGTGCTGGTGGTGCTGCTCCTCGGCTCGCTCGCCTTCGGAGTCCTGTTCGTGCTGCCGATCGGCGGCGCCGACATGCCGGTCGTGATCTCGCTCCTCAACGCGTTCACCGGCCTCGCCGCCGCCGCGACCGGCTTCGAGCTCAACTCGAACGTGCTGATCGTGAGCGGCGCGCTCGTCGGCGCCTCCGGAACGCTCCTGACCATGCTCATGGGGCGCGCGATGAACCGCTCGCTCGCGAACGTCCTCTTCGGCGCGTTCGGGCAGGTGCAGGCGGGTGCCGGGACGGGCGCCGCGCTCACCGGCACCGTCCGCTCCGTGAACGCCGAGGACGTGTCGATCATGCTCTCGTACGCGCAGAAGGTCGTCGTCGTCCCGGGCTACGGGATGGCGGTCGCGCAGGCGCAGCACGCCGTGCACGAGCTCGCGGAGCTGCTCGAGTCGAAGGGGATCGAGGTGACATTCGCGATCCACCCCGTCGCCGGACGCATGCCGGGCCACATGAACGTGCTCCTCGCCGAGGCGAACGTCCCCTACACGGCGCTGAAGGAGATGGACGAGGTCAACCCCGAGTTCCCGCAGACCGACGTGGTGCTCGTCATCGGCGCGAACGACGTGGTCAACCCGGCCGCGCGGAACGAGCCGGGCAGCCCCATCTACGGCATGCCGATCCTGAACGTCGACCAGGCGAAGCAGGTCGTCGTCAGCAAGCGCTCGATGGCGACCGGCTTCGCCGGCATCGACAACCCGCTCTTCCTCGACCCGAAGACGGCGATGCTGTTCGGCGACGCAAAGGACTCGGTGCTGAAGCTCGTCGCGGGCGTCAAGAACCTGTGACGGGCGCCGTCCCGGTCTTCTCCGGACGGGACGTCGAGCAGGCGGTGCCGCCGGAGGCGGCGGTCGAGGCTGTGCGCGCCGCCTTCATCGCGCACCACCGCGGCGAGTGGACGATGCCGCCGAAGGTCTATGTCACGAACTATCCGGCTGGCGACTTCCGCGCGATGCCGGCGCTCGGCGGCGGGCACGCGCTGCTCAAGTGGGTCACCTCGTTCCCCGGCAACCCGGCGCGCGGGTTGCCGACCGTGACCGGGCTCGTGCTCGTGTCGGACGCAGAGACGGGAATGCTGCGGGCCGTGCTCGACGCGGCCGCCGTGACCGCGATCCGCACCGGGGCGGCAGCCGTCCTCGCCGCCGAGACCCTCGGCCGCAGCGACGCCTCCACCGCCTCCGTCGTGGGGGCAGGCGTCAACGGCCGGGCGTGTGCGCGGACCTTCGTCGCCCGCGGCCGCAGCGTCCTCGTGTGGGACGTCGATCCGGAGCGGACGCGAGCCGCGGCCGGGGAGCTCGGCGCCACGCCCGCTGCGTCGCTCGAGGAGGCGCTCGCGGCCGACGTCGTCGTGACCGTCACGCCGGGACACGAGCTGGTGCTGCCGGACGGGTCGCTCTCCCCCGGCCAGCACGTCAGCCTGATGGGTGCGGACGGGCCGGGCAAGGCCGAGATCGCCGTCACCGAGCTCGCGCGCACGCGGATCTTCTGCGACGACTGGGAGCAGGCGAGCCACGGCGGCGAGCTCGCGCACGCAGTCGAGGCGGGGCTCGTCCGCGAGGCGGACGTCGGCCGCCTCGGCGCGTTGCTCGCCGGTGAGGCTCCCGGCCGCCGTTCCGCCGAGGAGATCACCGCGTTCGACTCCACCGGCCTCGCGATCCAGGACCTCGCGATCGCGCTCGCGGCGCTCGAGCACGCGCCCGAGCTCGACCTCGGCAGCCTTCAGCTCTGACGGGCCCGGGCGGGGGCGAACGGGGCGAGCTCCGCCGGCTCGGCGCCCAGGATCGCCCGCGCCACGAGCCGGCCGCACGCGAACCCGAGCACGTTGCCGTGGCCCGAGTAGCCGCCGGCGACCCAGAGCCCGTCCCGCCCCGGCACGCGGCCCGCCAGCGGGAGCAGGTCGGCCGTCTGGCCCCAGCTGCCGGACCAGCGGTGGG
>Ga0335085_10008038_pt1 | contig 16178 bp, 13 predicted proteins | sample Lox_Sample_45_FD_206712 | JGI IMG/M metagenome (GOLD analysis project Ga0335085, IMG submission 206712) | Soil microbial communities from Loxahatchee National Wildlife Refuge, Florida, United States - Lox_Sample_4.5 | ecosystem: Environmental > Terrestrial > Soil > Wetlands | place: USA...
CGCGCAGCCGAACCAGCCCGCCAGCCTGGCAGACGCAGCCGCGCAACCCGCTCCCGCTGATCACCGCCACAAGGCTGCCGCGGAAAACGTCAAGCGGCCAGAGCTGTGGTGCGAGGACACCGCTTACCTTTCAGTTTCTGCTGGCATGCCAAGGCTGCGGCGGGTCCCCGGCGAAACTGCCGGTAGGCCGGGATCATTTAAGAAAAACTTGGGATTTTAACCGTGGATTAGCCGGGCGCGCTTACCTTTGCCGATGCTTGGCAAATGCGTTACCTCAGCGCGGTCGGGTGATCGGTATTTCAGGAGAATTGTTGGTTATGAACGGGCTTTTGGCGGGACTGGCAATCTTGGTTATCGGCGACAGCCATATGGTGACCAACGGTTATCTGATTACGACGCTGCACGACGACCTGCTCGCACAAGGCGCCAAAGTCGATACCTATGGGATGTGCGGCGCCAATGCCGGCGACTGGGTCTATCCGACAACCGTCCAGTGCGGGCGGGCCGAGCGGATCGGCAAAGCCGGTGCGGAAATCGATCGCAAGCCCAACGTCCCGACCTATCAGATCGACGCACTTCTCGCCAAAACGCACCCGAACCTTGTCGTGATCGAAATGGGCGACACGATGGCGGGTTACGGCCAGAAGGCGTTGCCGCAAGCCTGGATCTATCAGCAGGTTCACGCGCTCACCAGCCGTATCGCGGCGAAGAACATCGCCTGCGTCTGGGTCGGCCCGCCCTGGGGCAGCGAGGGCACGTCCTTTCACAAGACCTTCGAGCGGGTGAAAGAGATGTCGGAGTTCCTGTCGACCGCGGTCGCCCCTTGCAAGTTCATCGACTCGACGCAATTCTCCAAGCCCGGCGAGTGGCCGACGATCGACGGCCAGCATTTGACGGCGTCGGGTTACCGGGCCTGGGGCGCTGATATCGCCCGCTCGCTCGACCACGTGGTGCCGCAACTCGCGCAAAAACCATGAGCCGTTGGGCGAACGGGATTTCGCGCCTTCTTATTGGACTGGCCGCGCTGGCGGCGGTCGGCTGTGCTCATGGCGACACCGCGTCGGCGGCGGAAGGGCGGCTCTATCCCAGTGGCCCGCCCAACGGCGTTGCCTATCTGCGCTTTGTCAATCTGACGCCGCATGAAGTGACGATCACCTCCTCGGCCGCAAAGATCGCGATCCCTGCCGAGCCGGGGCAGCGGGTCAGGGAATTCGATCCGGTGCCGCCCGGTGTCGAACTGACCGGCAGCGCCCAGTTTGGCGAGGCGTCAAAACCCATCGATGTCAAACTCGCCGCTAACGAGTTCGCCACCGCCGCGGTGGTGAACGATGGTGCGGACGGGATCGCGGTCATGGTGTTTCGCGAGACGCCGAGCGACTTTAACGCGCTCAAATCATCGCTCGGCCTGTTCAACGCCGACAAGGCCTGCACCGACGCGCAATTGGTCGCCGGCGAGAACCATCAGCCGGTCATCACGGATGTTGCGTCGGGCAAGATCGGTCGCCGGCAGGTCAATCCAGTCAATGCCGATCTGGCCGTGATGTGCGGCAGCTCGGGGCCGGCAGTACAAGCAAAGCTTGGTCAGCTCAACGCCGGCGACCGCTACAGCATCTTTGTGGTGGCTGGTGTGTCAGGGGCAGATATCGTTGCCCAACGTGACGAACAGGCGCCGCTGCGGCCGTAATCAGCGGCCGACCTGAGAGGCTGACTCGAAATGACATCAGGTTTTTGTGGTCATTTTTGCCCATTTTCGTCATTCCGGGGCCGGCGAAGCCGGAGCCCGGAACCTATGAACACGGGCTTATGCCAAGTTCGCACGGTCTGTGTTCCTGGGTTTCCGCTTTCGCGGGAATGACAACATTGAAATTCCTCAATTCATTTCCGGTGAGGCTCTGAGGGAGCCAAACGGCCCATGGTATTTTCCTCCGTCGAGTTTATCGCGCTGTTTCTGCCGCTGTTCTTTATCGCCTATCTGGCGACCCCGAGCGGCTCGCGGAACCTGACGCTGTGCCTCGGCAGCTGGATGTTCTATGCGTGGTGGAAGCCGGTCTTTCTGCTGCTGATTATCGGCATTACCTTTGTCGCGTGGTTTCTCGGACGCGAGATCGGCCGCGCCGATGAACGCGGCGACGAGGATCGCCAGCGGCTGGTGATGATCGGCGGGATCGTCGCGATTCTCTTCTGCCTCGGCTGGTTCAAATACGCCAACCTGCTCGTCCACACGGCGAGCGATGCGCTGCAGGAAATGGCGCTGGGCCCGATCCCGTGGACAAATGTGATTTTGCCGATCGCGCTGTCGTTCACTGTGCTGCAATCGGTGTCGTATCTCATCGACGTGCGGCGGCGCACCGTGACGGCCGAGCCGAGCTTTATCAGCTTTGCCGCCTATCTCGACATGTTCCCGCATCTGATCGCCGGCCCGATCATCCGCTATTCCTGGGTCGACAAGGCGCTGATCGAGCGCCAATTGACCTTCGAGGACATGTCGATCGGCGCGCGGCGCTTTATGCTGGGCTTCGCGGTCAAGGTCCTTATCGCCGATACGCTGGCGCCGGTCGTCGAAGCCGCTTTTGACTTAGCTCATCCGACCTTCGCCGATGCCTGGCTCGGTAATATCTGCTTCGCGTTTCAGATCTTTTTCGATTTCGCCGGCTACAGCGCGATGGCGATCGGGCTCGGCCGCATGCTTGGCTTCAAATATCCCGAGAATTTCCGCGACCCTTACCTCGCGGTCACGATCCAGGATTTCTGGCGGCGCTGGCATATCAGCCTGTCGTCCTGGCTGCGTGACTACCTCTACATCTCGCTCGGCGGCAACCGGCATGGCGACGTCCGCACCTACACCAACCTACTGCTCACCATGGCGATCGGCGGGTTGTGGCACGGCGCCAGCTGGTCGTTCCTGTTGTGGGGCATGATCCATGGCGCGGCGTTGGCGATCACCCGGTTCTGGCATCAGCGCCATCTGTGGTGGCCGAGCGTCCTCTCCTACCCGCTGACGATCCTTACCGTGCTGTTCGCCTGGACGCCGTTCCGCGCGACCAGCTGGGAGGGGACGCTGGCGATGCTGAGCGGCCAAATCGGCCTCAACGGCTTCGCGATGAGCGACCAGATGATTCTGGTGATGCGGCCGCTGCTGTGGCTGTGGATGGGGATCGCGTTTGCGGTGGTGTTCTGGCCGGCGGTCAAGGTGCGCTTCTTTCCGCGCCTTGAAAGCACCGGGGAGTGGTGGGAGGCGCTGTGGCCGATCGCCCTCTTTCTCTACGCGATCGCGGTGATGATGGGCCACCAGACCGTGCCGTTCCTGTATTTTCAATTTTAGGCGAAAGCGATGACCGTCCCGATCGATCCGCTTGCGCCAACCGGTTCACCGGCCCAGGGGGCATCCATAGGGGCGATGCGGTTGCGGGTCCGTCCGTCGATGCTGCCCGGTGTGGCGCTGCTGGCGATCCTGCTGATCGGGCTGGCCTCCAGCCTCTACACGGTGGTGTTCAAGCGGGCGGAGTTGCCGGCCAAGGACATCTCATGGTCGGCTGCCGCCGATGGCGACACCACGGCCGCAGTGTCACACTGGTTGCAACGCTCCAATCCGCTGGAGAACCCGCTGGTTACGGCCGATCGGGTGGTCGCCTATCTCGCCACCGGCGATCTCGGGGCGCGCGTGCGGCTTGGCTGCGACAACTGGCTGTTCCTGACCGATGAACTTCAGCTTCACCCGGATCGTGCGGCCAACGCGGCGGGCCATCTAAAAATGGTCGAGGAGGTCGCTTCCTACCTCAAGGGCCGCAATATCGGTCTTGTCGTCGCGCCGGTTCCCGACAAGTCTCGGGTCGAGGCGGCGGAATTATGCGGCGTCGACCGGCCGGCGGTCATCGGCGGCCGATTGGCAGATTTCGAAACGCAACTCTTAGCGGCGGGGGTCGATGTCGTCGATCTGTTGCGGCCGATCAACGCCACCGGCGGCGAGCGCTACTACCGGACCGACACGCATTGGAACGAGCGCGGTGCCAAGGCCGCGGCCGACGCCATCGCCGGCGCCTTGCGCCGGGCCGGGCTTGCGCCGACGCAAAAGGCCGAGTTCCGAGTGAGCAAGGACCCCGAGCGCGAGCGGATCGGCGATCTGATCCGGCTCGCCGGGCTCGACAACGTGCCGTACCCGCTGCGCCCGCGGGGCGACGAGGAGGCTGCGACGGTCATCGACCAATCGGCCGCCGCCAATGTCGGGCTGCTCGACGAGACCCCGCCGCCGCAACTCGCGGTGATTGGCACATCGTTCTCGCGCCGCGCGAATTTTGTGCCGTTCCTGTCGCTGGCCTTGACCGCACCGGTCGAGAATGCCGCCGAGGATGGGGGCGGGGTCGCGAACGCGGCGATCGCCTATTTCGCCAAGCCGGAGTTTCAAAAAACACCGCCGCGCGCCATCGTCTGGGAGTTTCCCGAGCGGATGATCGAAGAACCCGTTTCCACGGCCGACACGCAGTGGGCGGCAGGATTGGGCGCTGTCAAACTCGTCAAATAGCACTGGTGTTGTTCCCGTGGCGCGGGCTATCTCTTGGTTCGCCAAGGAGGCGGAAATGGCTGGCCCGGCCCTCGACGAGGACGCACTCTCACTTACCTATTACGCGCGGCAGCAATGTTCGCGTCAGTGGGTGCACTTCATGGCGGCCATGTTCGCCGAGTTTGAAGAGCGCGTCGATCCGGGCGAAGCGGACCAGTTTCTCGAGGCGATCGGGTTCAAAATGGCCCGCCTGCTGCCGTTGCGGAGATGCGCCAGCCTCGAAGAACTCGAAGGCGACATCAACAGCCTGCTCGAAGGGATCGATTGGGGCTGGATGCGGCTGCGTGAAGCCGAAAGCTTTATCGAGATCACCCACGGCGCCTACCCGGCGGTGCCGCAGGACGAAAGCCGCCGCAGCTGGCTGGTGCCGATCCTCGAAGGCCTGTACACGGGCTGGCTTGCCGAACAGGGCGGCGATCCGTCCTTTACGGCCCGTCTTGCCAGCCAACCAAAGGGAAGCGGGACGCTGTTGACGTTCCATTACGGGCGCGACGATTGACCGCCCCGCTCGGGCGACCTCCTTGCGCCAATCCGTTCTGATCATCGCCGTCATGGCTGCGGTGCTGTTGACATTTGGCGGCGTTGCGCATGCCGATGACGGGCTGCTCGCCGGCGAGTGGCTCAACTTCCGCGACCGGTTTGTCGCCGATAACGGGCGTGTGCGCGATACCGGCAACAAGGATGTCAGCCACACCGAAGGCCAGGGCAGCGCGATGCTGTTCGCCGAGGCCTTTAACGACCGCGCCTCGTTTGACCGGATTTGGGGCTGGACGCGGGATACGCTGCGGCGCCCGAACAGCGCGCTCTTCGCCTGGCGCTGGGACCCGAACGGCGGCAAGCCGATCAGCGACACGAACAACGCGACCGATGGCGACATGCTGATCGCCTGGGCACTGGAACGCGCGGCCCGGCGCTGGCATGCGCCGGAATACCGCGCCGCCGCGCGGCGCATCACGGCAGACATCCGGAAGAAACTCATCAGGCGCGTCGCCGGACGGCTGGTGCTGCTCCCGGGTGTTGACGGGTTCACCCAGCAGGACGGCGCGGTTATCGTCAATCCGTCCTATTACATCTATCCCGCGCTCGAAGCGTTTCCGCATCTCGACGGCTCGCCGGAATGGAAGCGGCTGCGGCGCGATGGGCTGGGCTGGCTGGCCAAGGCGCGGTTTGGCGAATGGGGCCTGCCGTCGGATTGGATCACGATCAGCAAGGAAGGGACGGTCGCACCGGCCGCCCATATTCCGCCGCGCTTTGGCTTCGACGCGATCCGTATCCCGCTCTATCTGGTCTGGGGGCGCGAGGCGACGCAGGCGCGGCTGGCGTCGGTGGTGAGATTTTGGAACGGGTTTACCGACAAGCCGGTGCCCGCCTGGGTCGATGTGACCGATGGATCGCTGGCACCGTTTCCCGCGCCGAGCGGATTTCGCGCGATCATCGACCTGGCGCGCGCCCGGCTGCACGACAAGGCAGCACCAATGCCGCAAATCGATGACAACTGTGATTACTACTCGGCAAGTCTCATCCTGCTCGCCGGGCTCGCGCGCGACGCGATGCGGCCGTAGCCCGGCCGGCCGATGGCGCCGCCACTCAGCCAATGGTTTCGTGCGCGAAGAAACTGCTCTAGTCTCCGCCGCCCAGCGTTACCCTGGCACCGATCACGGCGCCTGGCTGCGCGACGGAGGGATGGCCGAGCGGTCGAAGGCGCACGCCTGGAAAGTGTGTATACGGGCAACCGTATCGTGGGTTCGAATCCCACTCCCTCCGCCAGAATATCTATCAGTGTAGCCGAAAAAAGTAGTCTATACAAATAGATAGGTGAATTTTTTGGTCATTGGCTTGTTACCCAAAGCCAACGCATTGTGATGGGTAATCCGTCGAGTACCCGGGTCGGCGGAACACCGAAAATCGCTGGGCTGATCGACGTCGCGTCGAGACGCAGAAGTTGCCGGGCCTCTTCGCCGATGGCGGGCGGTATTTGCAGGTTGCACCCCTGGGCGCGAAAACGTGGAGGCGCCGGAATGTCGACTCAGTGGGGCGTTCTTGATTATCCGCTCGCGAGCCCATACCCGCCCCCGCCAGGGGTCTCGATCACGAACACATCACCCGCGGCGAGCTCGATCTGATCGGTTCCGGTCATCGTGCAGCGGCTGCCGTCGGCGCGCACGACCCATTGGCGTCCAAGCGCGCCATCGGCGCCGCCGGCAAGCCCGAACGGGGCCACATTACGGCGAGACGAGACGATGACGGCCGTCATCGGTTCGAGAAAGCGGATCCGCCGCACCGCGCCGTCACCGCCATGCCACGCGCCCGCACCGCCGGAGCCGCGGCGGATCGCAAAGCTCTCGAGGCGCACCGGATAGCGCAGCTCGAGCACCTCGGGGTCGGTCATCCTTGTGTTGGTCATGTGCGTGTGGACCGCGGAGACGCCGTGAAACCCTGATCCGGCGCCGGCACCGCCACAGATCGTCTCGTAATACTGCCGTGTGGCATCGCCGAAGATGAAGTTGTTCATTGTCGCCTGGCTGCAGGCCAGAGCGCCAACCGCGCCGAGCAGCGCGTTGACGACGGCCTGCGAGGTCTCGGTATTGCCGGCGACGACGGCCGCTCCCCCCTGCGGCGATAAGAAGGTGCCGGGTGGGATCACCAACCGGACCGGCTTCAGGCAGCCGTCGTTCAGCGGAATGTCGCTGCCGACCAGGCAGCGCAGCGTGTAAAGCACCGCGGAACGGGTCACCGCCGGCGGCGCATTAAAATTGTCGTCGCGCTGACCGCCGGTGCCGGTGAAGTCTACCGTCGCGGTACGCGCCCGGTGATCGACCGTGACGGCGACGCGAAGCGGCGAGCCATCATCCATCGTATAGTCAAACGACCCGTCGCCGATCCGGTCGAGCACCCGGCGGACGCTCTCCTCGGCATTGTCCATCACGTGGCGCATATATGCGCGTACGACGTCCAGGCCGTAGCGTGCGACCACGCCGCGCAGCTCCTGTACGCCTTTCTCGTTGGCGGCAATCTGCGCCTTGATGTCGGCGACGTTGACGTCGGGGCTGCGTGCCGGATAAGTCGCTGATGCCAACACCTCGCGGAACTCCGACTCGCGGAAATGGCCGCCGTCGACCAGCAGGAAATTGTCGAGGACAACCCCCTCTTCCTCCAGCGTGCGCGAGACGGGTGGCGTCGAGCCGGGCGTGATGCCGCCGATATCGGCATGGTGCCCTCGATTGGCGACAAAGAAGAGAATTTCGCGCCCGGCGGCATCGAACACCGGGGTGATGACGGTCACGTCGGGCAGGTGCGTACCGCCGTTATACGGATTGTTGAGAACGATCACGTCGCCGGGCTTTAGCGTGTCGCGGCGCAATCGCAACACGGTCTGCACGCTCTCGCCCATAGCGCCGAGATGGATCGGGATATGCGGAGCGTTGGCGACTAGCTGGCCCTCGGCGTCGAACACCGCGCAGGAAAAATCCAGCCGCTCTTTGATGTTGACGCTGAGCGAGGTGTTTTGCAGCACCGCGCCCGTCTGTTCGGCGACGTTCATGAACAGGTTGTTGAACAGCTCCAGCAGGACCGGATCGGGTTTGGTGCTGCCGGCGGCCACACGCGTCGCGCGGGGTGCAGTGCGCCGCAGCAGCATATGGTCGAGTTCGGTCAGTTCCGCGCGCCATCCGGGTTCAACGACAGTTGTCGCGTTGGCCTCGCGGATCAGCGCGGGTCCCGCAATATGGTCACCCGCGCGCAGCATCGCGCGGTCGAACACCGGCGTATCTTGTTCGGCGCCGTCGATCCACATCATGACCCGGTCCACCGGCGTCGGGCCGCCCCCGCCGCGGCGGGGAACTTTCATCTCCCGCACCGGCTCACCGGGGGTGATCGCTTCGACGGCCAGCGCCTCGACGACCAGCGGCCGTTCGGGCGTGGCGAAGCCGAACCGCGCGCGGTGCGCCGCTGTAAACATCGACGCGACATGGTCGGGCGCGCCATAGGGCACGATCAGCGCCGTATCGGTGCCGGCATAGCGCAGATGCAGGGTATGCCGCATCTCGATGCGCTCCGGGTCCGCGCCCTGCGCCGCCAAGGTCTCGCGCGCTTCCTCCGCCAGCCGCAGCGCCAGTGCCTCCAGCGCCGCCATTCCATCGGCCGCGAACGGCACCTCCACGGCCTGCTGGCGCATAAAGGTCTGGTCCGCCAGCCCCATGCCATAGGCCGACAGCACGCCTGCGTAGGGGTGGATGAAGACCGTCTCCATGCCGAGTTCGTCGGCGACGAGGCAAGCGTGCTGGCCGCCGGCGCCGCCGAAACATTGCAGCGCAAAGCTTGTGGCGTCGTGACCCTTCTGCACCGAGACCTGCTTGATCGCGTTGGCCATATTGCCGACCGCGACGCGCAGGAAGCCCTCCGCGATATCCCGCGGGTCCCGCGTTTCGCCGGTGGCGCTCGCGATTTCGGCGGCGAGGTCGGCGAATTTCGTCGCAACCACGGCAGCGTCGAGCGGCTGATTCGCTGCGGGGCCGAAGATCGCCGGAAAATGCGCCGGCTGAATCTTCCCAACGCGGACATTGGCGTCGGTTACGGTCAGCGGTCCGCCGCGGCGGTAGCATGCCGGGCCAGGATCGGCTCCGGCGGAGTCAGGACCGACCCGGAAACGCGCGCCGTCGAAATGCAGTATCGAGCCCCCACCGGCCGCCACCGTATTGATTGCCATCATCGGTGCGCGCATGCGCACCCCAGCCACCTGCGTCTCGAAGGCCCGTTCGAACTCGCCGGCGTAAAGCGCCACATCGGTCGACGTACCGCCCATGTCGAAGCTGATGATCCGATCGAGCCCGGCAGCCGCTGCGGTGCGCGCGGCGCCGACGATGCCCCCGGCCGGGCCCGAAAGGATAGCGTCCTTGCCCTGGAACCCCGCCGCGTCGGCAAGACCGCCGCTCGATTGCATAAAATAGAGACGGACGCCCTCAAGCTCGGCAGCGACCTGTCCGACATAGCGGCGCAGGATCGGCGAGAGATAGGCGTCTACCACCGTGGTGTCGCCGCGAGGAACCAGGCGCAGCAGCGCGCTGACTTGATGGCTGACGGAAACCTGGGTGAAGCCGGCTGCCCGCGCTAAGTCTGCCAGCCGAAGCTCGTGCTCCGGATATTTCCAGGCATGCATCAGCACGATGGCGCAGGCGTTGATGCCCGCGTGCGCCTCGGCGAAGGCGCGGGCGGCGCTGGCCTCACCAAGCGGCTCGATCTCGTCACCATCGATGCCGACCCGGCCCTCGATCTCGACCACGCGCTCGTAAAGCAGGCTCGGCAGATGGATATCGAGGTCGAACAGGCGCGGTCGAGTCTGGTTGCCGATGCGAAGCGCGTCGGCGAACCCGCGATTGACAACCAGGAGGGTGCGCTCGCCCTGCCGCTCCAACAGCGCGTTGGTGGCGACGGTCGTGCCCATCTTCACCGCGTCGACAATGGCGGGCGGGATCGGTGCCGCGAGTTCCAGGCCGAGCACGGTCTTGATGCCGGCGATCGCGGCGTCGCGATAACGCCCGGGGTTCTGGCTGAGCAACTTAAGTGTCGAGAGCTCGCCATCCGGGGCGCGGGCGACAATGTCCGTGAAGGTACCGCCTCGGTCGATCCAGAACTGCCAGCCCACGCCCCCTAGCTCCTTCTGCATTGTCATCGCCGCTCCGTGGCCAAAGGCCAAGCCGCTATGCCAGTTGCGCACCGCCGCTGCAAACGCGCAGCCATTTCGACACGCTGAAGTCAGAGTAGTGTGTACTGGCCCGCTTTAAGACCCTGCGATGAGGAGCGTCTCGGGGATCAATGGGAAGTGAGGGCGAACGCGTTGCCGTGTTTGCTTATAACGCGATCCTCAATCGTGCTCTCGCAAAATGCGCGCGAAGCGGCGACGCCCGTTTCACCTTCATTGCTGAAGCACGATCCGAGGGATTGGGGCAGTCTGCGCCGGGTTGACAATTCCGGCAGCCGGACCACTTCGTAAGCGACTTGGCATGTCCATCGCGCGCGGAGAGCAAGGCACACCAAGCAGTTTCGATGAGCTCTCTGACGAAGCAGCTCTTGGAGCGGTTCATCGAGGCTCTGCGCGCATACGACGTAACCCCACAGCCGCCCGCGCCGCATGACGTGATCGTGCTGGTGGCCTCGCTGAAAGAGGGTTTCCCGTGCAGCCCCTCGATACCCGTCTCCACCCGATTATTGCCCTGCGGGCGGTGCGCGCGTTGCTGCGTGATCCCGAGGACACGCCGCAGGTCTTCTTGTTGTTGGACGCGCTGCGCGGCAAGACCTCGCAGCGCCAGCTCGCCCGGTTCCGGCAGACCGAGGTCGGGCGCGCCGTGCTGGCCGAGCGACGCCGGTTGTTCGACCGCTTGAACGACCGGGACAAACTGGCCGCATTACCGGCCGGTACGCTTGGGCGCCTTTACCACGAATTCACCGCGGCAGAGCACTTTTCGGCCAGTGGCCTCGCCGAAATCTCGAATTTTGACGAGGTGCTGCCGCCTGGTGAGGACATGACATTGTTCCGGGAGCGAGGCCGCGATGCTCACGACTTGTTGCATGTCGTTACCGGCTATGGCCGCGATCCGCTCGGCGAAGCCTGTCTGACCGCGTTTACGTTTGCGCAGACCGGTCTCAAGGGCTTTATGCTTATCGCCACGGCCGCCACCCGGCGAATTGCCCGGGCGCTGCCGGGCGAACCGGTACGGCGTGCGGTGTTCGAGGGATACCGCCGCGGTCGCCGTGCACGATGGCTTGTCGCCGCCGATTGGGAAATGCTGCTCACTGAGCCGATCGACAAAATCCGTGCCCAATTCGGTGTCGCACCAGCGTTTTACTACCCGCGTGCCTTATCGGCATTGCAGGTGGCGCCTCGCGCCGCGGGCCAAACCGCTGTGCGAGCGTGATGCAGCTGCGACGCGCCCGCCTGCCGGCTCCTCACCACCGACTCTGAAGGGTAGTAAAGATGTCTCGCGCGCCTCGAAGGGTTTTCCGGCTCCCGTACCCCCGCCTCCCCAAGTTCGTCTGAGCGGTCCCCCGTTGTGATGTTGGTCCGGGCGACCTGACGACCCGACGTTGCCGAAGGGCAGCAAAGCGAAAAATGGGCTTCTAACTGTCCGACACCCTTGGCATATCCCCGGTGCCCAAAGAAGGGTGGGGCCGGCCGAAGCGAGATATTGGGATGTCGGGACGAGCGAGATTGCCGGGTGGCGAACCGCGCAAGGCGAGCCAGAGGAACACGCGCCGGGCGGGTCAGAGCCCGCCACGGATAGCGCGGGTTTGGAAATTCAGCGACGCGGTACGCTGGAAAGGTCGTGGCGGTACCTTCCACCGCGACGTCGGTGACGGCGAACATGCGGAGATCGCACTCGCCGACCGCATCTATCGTGTGTTGCTCAGCGAACTGGAGTGAATAGGAGCATGGGGAGGTCTGCCGTTCCGAGTTTGGCCGATAGGCTGCGCGCCTCACAGGAAGCAAAACAAGCGCTGCTCCAGCGTGCCCAGGCCGCAGCGGCGAGCCCTGAAGCGGTGAAGCGACGAGAGGAGCGGCAGGCGGTCGTCGCGGCGCGCAATCTCCGGATCGCCGCGCGGAAGGTGGAACAGGCGCATAAGGAGCGCGAGGCGGCGGAGCGAGCCGCTCGGGAGGCGGAAGCGCGCCGGGTCGAAGAAGAAGCCCGCGCCGCTGCCGAAGAGGAGGCCCGTGCTGCCGCGGAATTGCAGCGGGCGCGCCGGGAGGCTGCGGAACAGGCTGAGCGAGAAGCGATCCTGGCGGCGCGGCGCGCTGGCCGCAAAGCAAAAAAACGTCGGGGCAGGTAGAGCGTGTAACGGCTAGGACCCAGTCTTCGCGCTGGCCTGCTCGCAGGGCATCTCAACCGTGCGACAGCCGCTTTCGGCACAGTTTCCTGGCCATAGGCGTCCCGACGGATGTCGCGTGCCCCAGCCGAAAGCGGTCTGCTCCACCAATGCGGGGAAGACCCGCTTCGTACCCATTTTGGGGCCTCGTTGGCTGATAACGACTCAGATCGCACGGTGGATCTCGCAAAGATAGGATCGGTGCGACGCTGTCCCGCTGACCGGATCGAGCGCGGCGCTGCCGATCAGAAGGTTGTAGTTGGCGCCGCGCGGCCCAAACGGGTCGTAGCCGGGGGCGCCTAGCTCGTCGCAGGCTTGCCACCAGCCGTGCTCGCCGACGATGACGCGGGGGTCGAGGCTCTTGTTGAAGCGGACGCGGGCGCGCACGCTGCCCTGCGGTGTCTCGACCGTGACCCATTCGCCCTGACAGATGTCGCGCGCCGCCGCGGCCTCGGGATGCAGTTCGACCTCGGGCTCGCGCGCCCGCCGTCGCAGGCTGGGCAGCGTGCGGTGCTGGCTTTGACAGAACAGCGTCGCCTTCGCGCTGGTCAGTACGAGCGGGAAGCGCATCGCCAGATCCGCGTGCGCCGGGCCGATCTGCGGCTCCTCGAAATCCGGGAGTGGCGGATAACCGTTGTCGAGAAAAGTCTGCGAGTAGAGCTCGACCTTGCCCGAGGGTGTCGCAAAACCGCGCGGCGCGCCGTCCTTGGCCGGTTCGGCGTGCTTGGCGTAGCGCATCTCCAGCGGCACGCTCACGCCGCCGCGATTGGCGCGCAACTCTTCGAGCGTGACGCCGACCGCCGCGAGCTGGTTGCGATAAGCGGCGTCGATCTCGCCGTTCCAAAATTGCTCGGCGAGACCGAGGCGGCCAGCGAGGTCGAAGATGATTTCGGTATCGGCGCGCGCTTCGCCTGGCGGCGGCGCGACGGCGGGACGCAACTGCACCCAGGACTGCGCCTGCGGGCTGATCTCGAAACCGAGCTTTAGCCCCTCGCGTTCAAAGGTGGAGGCGACCGGGAGGACGATGTCAGCTAGTTCGGCGGTCGGATTCATGAACAGGTCGCAATGCGCGTAGAAATCGAGCTGCTTCAGCGCCTCGCGCCCGGCGGCCCCGTCAGCGTGGGCCAGCAGGATGTTGGCGCCAAAACCCAGCATCGCGCGCACCGGGTAGGGCTTGCCTTCAAGGATCGCGCGATAGAGATCGCGAGTGGTCACGTGCTTCGAGCGCGCGGGGCCGAGCGGTCGTTCGCCGATGCCAATGACAGGCGGCATCGACTTCGCTGCCGGCAAATCGTCGCCCGCGATCCCCGCGGCGGCCGGCGACGGGAAGATCACGTTGCCGCCCCGCTGATCGAAGCAGCCGGTCAGCGCGTAGAGCAGCGACATGGCGCGCGCTGTCGCCGTGACGTTGGCGTGCTGCTCGTGACCGCTCCACGCGTAATAGGCTGTCGGACGCGACTCCCATATCAGCCGCGCGGCCTCCTCGATCTGGGTCGCTGGAACCCAACAAAGCCGCTCCACCTCCACCGGCGTGTAACGCTGGCACAGGCGCGCTTAGAGTTCGAACGCCGGATGGCAGACCACATCGCCGGAGGTCGTTTGGATGCGATATTCGCCGTCGAGCGCCAGATTTGCGATGTCTCCCTCGTAAGCGCGTGCCGCTGGGTCGTACAGCACCACCCGCTCCGCCGCGGCGTCCCAGGCGACGAGCCGCGTCGTCTCACCGCCGAGCTCACGTCCCGTCAGCAACCGCCCGGTATCGGCGCGCACGAGGTGCGGGCCGTTGCTCCACTCGCGGATGAAGTCGCGGTCGTACCAACCACGCGCGATCATCACCTGCGCGATGCCGAGTGCCAGGGCGCCATCCGCGCCCGGGCGAGGCCGCAGCCACAGATCGGCTTTGTTTGCGAGCCCGACATGGCGCGGATCGACCACGATCAGCTTCATGCCGCGCTTTTGCGCCTCGACTGCCGCGGTCGCATGCGTCAGGCGGGTGTTGCTCGGGTTGTAGCCCCACAGGATTAGACAGCCGGTATTCTCGATATCCGGCATTGCGCCGCCGCCGCCGGTCGCGACGCTGGCCACCCCGTACGTGTAGCTCGTCGCGCCAGCGCGCCCCCAGCCACAGATGTCGAGCGTAAAGCTGGCATTCGGCGTGCCGAATGCGTTCATCAGCCGCCGGATGAAGCCGTTCGAATCGCCGATCGAGGTCGTCGAGGGTGACGAGATCGTCACCGCGACCGACGCCGGTCCGTATTGCGCCGCGACCCGCCGCATCGCGGCGGCGGTCTCGTCGAGCGCTTCGTCCCAGCTGATCGGGACCCAACCAGGGTCGGGATCGCCTTTCGGTCGCGTGCGGCGTAGCGGCCGGGTCAGCCTCGCCTTGCTGTAGACCAGTTCCGGCGCGGCGCGCCCCTTCGCGCATAGCGCTTGGCCCGCCGGATGCGACGGGTCGGGGTCAAGCCGCGTGAAGCGGCCGTTTTCAATCGTCGCGATTGCACCACAACGCGCGATGCACAGCCCGCAATAGGTGTGGATGCGTTCTGTCCCGCCGGTATCGGGCATCGCAGTCGTCTCCCTGTCTTGTTTTGCCGCGGGGTCAGCGGGCCTCTCGCCAATTATGCGGCGCGGCGCAAACACCTTAAAGGAGAAGCGGCGGCGAATCGAGTTCCCCAAGACCGGCCTTCGCAAGATGCCAGCGGGGGTCGGTCGACGTTCGTGCCCTTGGCCCCGAGGGGCGTGGCGGGTAGATGATCCCACTTATTTAAGTGAAGCAACAGACATCCAGCTCAACTTATTGGTTGTCTTCCTCGTTGGTGGATGACTATGCTCGCAGCAACTAGGAGAGTCGTATGCTTAGGCGAACAGCGCTCGCGTCTTTGGCAGCGTTCGCATTTCTCGGCAGCAGATCGGCGCGGGCTGACGAAAATGCCACCGAAAATCCTACGGTAGCGCTGACATTCGACGACGGTCCTCACCCCGAACTGACGCCGAGGCTGCTCGATATACTGGAGCGCGAGCAAATCTCGGCGACATTTTTCGTCATTGGATCTTGTGCTGCCCATCGCCCGGACATCGTTCGTCGGGCATTCGATGCCGGTCATGAAATTGGGAATCACACCTGGAGCCATCCCGTGCTCACGCGCGTCTCGCTTGCGCAGGCGGCAGAAGAGATTTCGCGGACCGACGCTCTGCTAAAGGATCTGACGGGAAGCATCCCGAACACGCTTCGGCCGCCCTATGGAGCTATGAATAATAATCTGAGCGAATTGACTTTACCTCGCCCTCTAATGCTGTGGGATGTCGATACACTCGATTGGAAAACCCGAAATACGCTCGCAGTCGAACGCGCCGCAACCGAAAGTGACGGCGGCATCGTGCTGTTTCACGATATCCACCCGACGACTGTCGAGGCGATCCCGGCCATTATTCGCAACTTCAAGTCGCGCGGTTATCATTTTGTGACGATTTCTTCGTACGTCACTTGGGAGGTCACTGATCCTTCCTGGCTCGATCGCGCGTGATCGAACCAAGCGTTCAACGGGTTCGCCGCCGGATCGCGGTCGTGGCGGCGATGGCTCTGTCCGAGCGAAGCCTGCCTTTGGAGCGCAATTGAACTCAAGCAGCGACCGTTTTGGGGGTGCGCCGTGACAAGGCGGCGCTTTCCAGTGGGTGCAAGACCCACCCGGTGAACTCGCTCCCGCCGGAAGCAATCGGAGCAGTCATGGAGGTAACGAAATGGCTGAAGCCTTCGATTAGCGTG